>Ga0308160_10003014_pt1 | contig 19491 bp, 18 predicted proteins | sample PhyFR1_FD_201036 | JGI IMG/M metagenome (GOLD analysis project Ga0308160, IMG submission 201036) | Phyllosphere microbial communities from UC Gill Tract Community Farm, Albany, California, United States - DLSLF.R1 | ecosystem: Host-associated > Plants > Phyllosphere > Unclassified | place: USA...
GGGAAAGCCTCAGCGATTTCACCTTCGAGCAGCAACGGTGGCATAGCCTGCAACTGGCGGATGCGCTGCGGGCTGTCGTACCACACCAGCGAAGCCCATTGGTCATATAACGGTAAGAAGGCACGCGGCCCGGACGGGAAAAACTGCTGCCAGGTGATGTCCTGTTGTGGCACGCCGGTATCGACGGTAATCAGCATGCACGACTGGCGGTACTGCCAGCCGTCAATACCGATGGCCGCCAAGCGGCGTACCTGTGACTGCGCGCCATCTGCCCCCACGACCAGACGTGCCTCCAGCGTTTCCGCGCTGTCCAACGTCAAACGCCAGCGCCCATCAACCCGTTGGAGCGATTGCAGCCGAGACGGACAGCGGAGCACCAGGTTGTCGCACTGTGCCAACTGTTGCCACAACGCCAGTTGCAGAATGCGGTTTTCGACCATAAACCCCAGCTCTGGCAGGCCGAGAGAGGCCGCATCAAACACCACGCGCGACGATCCCCACTCCCAAGTCTCCAGCAGACGGTACGCTGCGGTGCGCATCGCCATCACCGCTGACCACGCCCCCAACTGCTTTAATAACCCTACCGAGGTGCAGCCAATGGCCGAAATGCGCAGATCCGGCGGATTTTGCGCCTCGAACACCTGTGGTGCCTGATGCTCCAGCAGCGCCACCGACCACCCCGCATGCGCCAACCCCAGCGCCGCCGCCGCCCCGACCATTCCGCCGCCCACCACCACTGCGTCATACCCTTTTTGAAATGTATTGTTCATTTGGTTATGTTTTCTTTGTAAATATCGCTACCCTAACCGGTATAGCATTGGTTCGCAGTGTACCGGATTTTTAATCCAGTTTCAGGCCAGATGCCGTTTCCCCACGCTGGTCATAACGCTATCAAATGATTACAATACCCGGCACGTTCTGCATGTCGCGTAACACAATTTCCTCTCCGCATTGAGTAATGGCAAATCAATGACGAAAAAACTACATATCAAAACCTGGGGTTGCCAGATGAATGAATATGATTCATCAAAAATGGCTGACCTGTTGAACAGCACGCACGGCTTCGAGTTGACCGAAAACGCCGAGGAAGCAGACGTGCTGCTACTGAACACCTGCTCGATCCGTGAAAAAGCACAGGAGAAAGTTTTCTCCATGTTGGGGCGCTGGAAATTGCTGAAAGAGAAAAACCCAGCGCTGATCATCGGTGTGGGCGGTTGTGTTGCCTCACAGGAAGGTGAACATATTCGCAGCCGTGCGCCCTGCGTAGATGTGGTGTTCGGCCCGCAAACCCTGCACCGCCTGCCGGAAATGATCAATCATGTACAAGGAACCCGCAGCCCAATCGTCGACATCAGCTTCCCGGAAATTGAGAAATTTGACCGGTTGCCGGAGCCACGTGCTGAAGGCCCTTGCGCTTTTGTCTCGATCATGGAAGGCTGCAACAAATATTGCACCTTCTGCGTAGTGCCTTACACCCGTGGCGAGGAAGTGAGCCGACCAAGCGATGATGTGCTGTTCGAAATCGCCCAATTGGCCGCGCAGGGCGTACGTGAAGTGAATCTGCTCGGCCAGAATGTCAACGCATACCGCGCCACCACCTACGATGGCGACATCTGTACCTTTGCCGAGTTGCTACGCCTGGTGGCAGCTATTGATGGCATCGATCGTATCCGTTTTACCACCAGCCATCCGATAGAGTTTACCGATGACGTTATCGCAGTGTACGAGGACACCCCGGAGTTGGTCAGCTTCCTACATCTGCCAGTGCAGAGCGGGTCAGATCGTATCCTGACTATGATGAAACGGGCGCACACCGCGCTGGAATACAAGGCGATCATTCGCAAGCTGCGTAAGGTGCGGCCAAATATGCAGTTCAGCTCAGATTTCATCATCGGTTTTCCCGGCGAGACTCAGGCCGACTTCGAGCAGACCCTAAAGCTCATCGCCGAGGTTAACTTCGACGCCAGCTTCAGTTTTATCTATTCCCCACGTCCAGGCACCCCGGCAGCAGAAATGATCGACGATGTCAGCGAAGAAGAGAAAAAGCAGCGGCTGTATATCCTGCAAGATCGCATCAACCAGCAAGTGTTGCAGTTCAGTCGGCGCATGCTGGGTAGCGTGCAACGCATTCTGGTGGAAGGCACCTCGCGTAAGAACGTGATGGAACTAGCTGGCCGCACCGAGTGCAACCGCATGGTGAACTTCGAAGGCTCGCCAGAGATGGTCGGTCAGTTCGTCGATGTGGAAATTACCGAGGTGTGGGCACACTCACTGCGTGGCACCGTGGTGCGCACCGAACAGCAGATGGATCTGCGCGTTTATGAATCCCCGCAGTCGGTGATCACCCGTACCCGCAAAGAGAACGCGTTGGGTGTTGGCATTTACCAGCCTTGACGCGATGGCAGTGTGAACAAGCATCACCGCTCCAGCCATTATCCTTATTGATGATTTCTCTGCCAGGCGCTCACGTCCGACGGATGTTTTTTCTTTTTATATAAGAGGCGATATAATATGCAATTCCCACACTGCCCTCAGTGCCACTCCGAATACACCTATCAGGATCATGCCATGTTTATCTGTCCTGAGTGCGCCCACGAATGGAACGACAGCGCGCCAACAGAAGACGAAGACCAACTGATTGTCAAAGACGCCAACGGCAACTTGCTGTCGGATGGCGATGTGGTGACCGTGGTCAAGGATCTAAAGGTCAAGGGCAGCGCGTCAATGTTGAAGATCGGCACCAAGGTGAAAAACATCCGCTTGGTGGCAGGCGATCACAACATTGACTGCAAAATCGAGGGTTTCGGCCCCATGAAGCTAAAATCCGAATTTGTGAAGAAGAGTTGATCCTCACCCTCATTGATCGGTGATCACGCGACCAGCAGCAGGCCGCACTTTTTCTTTCTCCAGCCTTGAATTACGCCGTTGCTGAACAGATATACCGGTCATACTTCAAGTAGCCTGTGCGTTAACTTTCCTCGCTCACCCCAGTCACTGACGGGTGTAAGCGCTTGGGGGTTAATGAACCTCATCCCTGAGGTTCAGCCTGCGGCCCAGCGCAAGCGCGGTCCAAATCGGTTCCCGACCGATTTGTCGCTGCATTGCCGCTTTACTGCAACTCGAATTATTTAAGGTATAGATAATTCTAGATGTCCTAAACACACGCGTCATCGACGCATGATGTTTCATCAACCAGGCTTGATGTGAGCCTTGAGGAATAGTTTGAACGTCGCAACACAAGAAATTTTGTTAGAACCCGCAGACAATCAGCGCTTGCTCAGCCTGTGTGGTCCTCTTGATGACAATATCAAACAGCTCGAACGCCGGCTAGGCATCGAAATCAACCGCCGCGATAACCGCTTCAAACTGGTCGGCAAGAAGCTGTGCGTGGTGGCCGCCGCCGATATACTACGCCATCTGTACGTGGATACCGCGCCGATCCGCAACCTGATCCCTGATATCGATCCGGAGCAAATCCACTTGGCGATCAAAGAGAGCCGGGTGCTGGAACAGGTCGCTGACAGCGTGCCGGACTACGGCAAGGCGGTCACCATCAAGACCAAACGCGGTATGGTGAAACCGCGCACGCCAAATCAGGCGCAGTATATCGCCAATATTCTCGCCCACGACATTACCTTCGGCATCGGCCCAGCCGGTACCGGCAAAACTTACCTGGCGGTCGCAGCCGCAGTAGACGCACTGGAGCGCCAGGAAATCCGTCGCATTTTGCTGACGCGCCCAGCCGTTGAGGCTGGCGAGAAGTTGGGCTTCCTGCCGGGGGATCTAAGCCAAAAGGTCGATCCTTATCTGCGACCCCTGTACGACGCCCTGTTCGAAATGCTCGGCTTTGAGCGCGTGGAGAAGCTGATCGAACGCAATGTGATTGAAGTCGCGCCGCTGGCCTATATGCGCGGCCGCACGCTGAACGATGCCTTTATCATTCTGGATGAAAGCCAGAACACCACCATCGAACAGATGAAGATGTTCCTGACGCGCATCGGCTTCAACTCACAGGCCGTGATCACCGGTGACGTCACCCAGATCGACCTGCCGCGCAACCAAAAATCCGGCCTGCGCCATGCGGTGGAGGTACTATCAGACGTGGAAGCGCTGAGCTTTAATTTCTTCCACAGCGAAGACGTGGTACGTCACCCGGTGGTGGCTCGCGTGGTCATCGCTTACGAAGCCTGGGAAGCCGCCGAGCAGAAACGCAAAGACGCGATCGCCGAGCAACGTCAGCGCACAGTGAATGTCGATTCACCGCAGGATACGCCATGAGTCAGGTGATTTTGGATTTACAAATTGCTTGTGAAGACAGCAACAATCTGCCGGATGAAACCGCTTTCCAGCGCTGGCTAGAGGCTGTGCTGCTACCGTTCCAAGAAGAGGCCGAAGTGACAGTACGCCTGGTTGACGAGGCCGAAAGTAACGAGTTGAACCTAACCTATCGCGGTAAGGACAAACCGACCAACGTGCTATCCTTTCCGTTCGAAGCCCCACCGGGCATCGCGCTACCACTGCTTGGCGATCTGATCATCTGCCGGCAGGTGGTTGAACAGGAAGCCGCCGAGCAAGGCAAAACGTCGGAGGCACACTGGGCGCACATGGTTGTCCACGGTAGTCTTCATCTGTTAGGGTATGACCATATCGAAGACGATGCAGCCGAAGAAATGGAGTCTTTGGAAACCGAAATCATGCACGGGCTGGGCTATCCTGATCCGTACTTGGCGGAAAAAGACCCCGTCTGATGTCAGCCATTTCCCCCACAGCCCCTAGCAAGGCTGTCGCTGACGCCCCTTAACTCTAACATGAGTGATATTAACTAGAACGCCATGAGCGACGACCATTCATCAAGCAATGACAGCCCCAGCCCCAAGAAGGGGTTCTTTACGCTTATCCTTAACCAGTTGTTCCACGGTGAACCCAAAAACCGCGGCGATCTGGTAGAACTGATCCGTGATTCCGAGCAAAACGACCTGATTGATCCTGATACCCGCGATATGCTGGAAGGTGTGATGGATATCGCGGAGCAGCGCGTGCGCGACATCATGATCCCGCGCTCCCAGATGGTCACGCTCAAACGCAACCAACAGCTTGAAGACTGCTTGGACGTGATTGTCGAATCTGCCCACTCGCGCTTCCCAGTGATCAGCGAAGACAAAGATCATATTGAAGGCATCCTGATGGCCAAAGATCTGCTGCCATTCATGCGCAACGATTCCGAGCCATTCAGCATCAATAAGGTGTTACGGCCCGTAGTGGTGGTGCCGGAAAGCAAGCGGGTTGATCGGATGCTGAAAGAGTTCCGCTCCCAGCGTTATCATATGGCGATTGTCATTGACGAATTCGGTGGTGTGTCCGGCCTGGTGACTATCGAAGATATTCTGGAGCTTATCGTCGGCGAAATCGAAGATGAATACGACGATGAAGAAGATTTGGATATCCGCCAACTGAGCCGCCATATGTACACCGTACGTGCGCTGGCACCGATCGAAGACTTCAATGAAGCTTTCAACACCCACTTCAGCGACGATGAGGTCGATACCATCGGCGGTTTGGTGATGCAGGCATTCGGCCACCTGCCTGCACGCGGAGAGACCATTGAAATTGAAGGTTACCTATTTAAAGTTACGATGGCCGACAGCCGACGTATTATCCAAGTTCATGTGAAAATCCCAGACGATTCTCCACCACCGAAATTGGAAGAATAAACCCACATGGCTAAAGCTTCCTACTTTGAGCGCCAGCGGGTTCGCGCCCTGCTGGCGCTATTATCCGGTGCCTGCGGAACGCTGGCATTCTCTCCTTACGATTTCTGGCCAGCGGCCATCATCTCTCTATTCGGTCTGTTGGCCGTCACCTTGAATCGCACCGTAAAACAATCTGCCCTGCTCGGTTTCTGCTGGGGATTGGGGCTGTTCGGCAGCGGGGTTAACTGGGTGTATGTCAGCATTGCCAACTTCGGTGGCATGCCGTTGGTCATCAACATTTTCCTGGTAGCGTTGCTCGCCGCCTACCTATCACTGTATACCGGGCTGTTCGCCGGGCTATTGGCGCGCCTCTGGCCAGCCACCCGTTGGTGGCGGCTGGCGATCGCAGCGCCCGTGCTGTGGCAGGTGACCGAATTCCTGCGCGGCTGGGTACTGACGGGTTTCCCCTGGCTGCAATTTGGCTACAGCCAGATTAGCGGCCCGCTGAAGGGCGTAGCGCCGCTGCTAGGGGTTGACGCCATCACCTTTATGCTAATGACCATCGCCGGGCTGTTAGTATACGCCGTTAACCAGCGCCGCATAGCGCCTGCGGTGATTGCCGCCACGCTGCTACTGTTGCCCGGGCTGTTGCGCCACTGGCAGTGGTTTACCCCATTGCCAGAAAAGGCGGTAAACATCGCCATCGTGCAGGGCAACATCCCACAATCGTTGAAGTGGTCTCCGAAAGCGCTGGTGAGCACGCTACAAACTTACCTGAATGAAACCCGTCCTTATATGGGCAAAGCTCCGATCATCATCTGGCCGGAGTCCGCCATCCCGGATTATGAAGCCAGCCAGAATAGCTTCCTGACCATGATGGATGAACGGATGCGCGCAGAAAACAGCAGCCTGATCACCGGCATTGTCGATGTGCGTGCCACGCCACAAGGCCAGAGGATCTATAATAGCGCCATCGTATTAGGCGAACCTGCACTCTACAGCTATCCGGCCAAAGAACGCTATAACAAGCACCATTTGGTACCGTTCGGCGAGTTTGTACCGCTGGAAACCCTGCTGCGCCCGCTGGCACCGTTCTTCAACCTGCCGATGTCTTCCTTCAGCCAAGGCGATAACATCCAGCCACAACTGCGCGTCAGGGGTTACCACCTGACGACTGCCATTTGCTATGAGATCGTGTTGGGCCAGCAGTTGCGCGACAATTTCCGACCAGACACCCACTTCCTGCTGACCCTTTCCAATGACGCCTGGTTCGGTCACTCTATCGGCCCATGGCAGCACTTACAGATGGCCCGTATGCGGGCGCTGGAACTGGGTCGCCCGCTACTGCGTAGCACTAACAACGGTGTAACCGCAGCAGTGGATGCTAACGGTGAGGTGATCGCCGAAATCCCACAGTTCACCCGCCGTGTGTTGGAAGTGAACGTCACCCCAACCACCGGAGTTACACCTTACGCCCGCTTTGGTGCCACACCATTGTGGATCATCACCTTGCTGCTAGGTGGCTGGGCGCTGATGCTCAGCCAACGCCGCAAATAATCCCCCAGAGCTAAAATGGCAAATAAAATAGCCTAATGGGATAGGTTCTTAGCCTGCAAGTGGCAATAACGCAGTGTTCATTTTGGCTAGTGTGCGACACGTAGGATCTGTACGTTGCGTGCTATATCCTGCCAAGTTTTTAATGCGTTGAGTCGGGCGCTCGGTGTTGTTGCCGGGAGGTCTTATCAGCTATGCTATGCGCATCTACGCATATTACATCGCCATTGCGTTATCTCTGACTAGGATAACGGTTTTACTTACAGGATCATCAGCCGCCATGCAAGAGCAATACCGTCCAGAAGACATAGAATCGAGCGTACAACTTCACTGGCAAGAGAAGCAAACTTTTAAGGTTACCGAAGACGCCAGCAAGGAAAAATACTACTGCCTATCCATGCTGCCATACCCCTCTGGTCGGCTGCACATGGGGCACGTTCGTAACTATACTATCGGCGATGTCATCTCGCGCTATCAGCGCATGCTGGGTAAAAACGTGCTGCAACCCATCGGTTGGGATGCCTTCGGCCTGCCGGCGGAAGGCGCTGCGGTGAAGAACCACACCGCACCAGCTCCGTGGACCTACGACAACATCGAATACATGAAGAACCAACTGAAACTGCTGGGCTTTGGCTATGACTGGGATCGCGAGATCGCTACCTGCCAACCTGACTACTATCGTTGGGAACAGTGGTTCTTTACCAAGCTGTACGAAAAAGGTTTGGTCTACAAGAAAACCTCGGCGGTGAACTGGTGCCCACACGATCTGACCGTACTGGCCAATGAACAGGTTATCGACGGCGGCTGCTGGCGCTGCGACACCAAGGTCGAGCGCAAAGAGATCCCGCAGTGGTTTATCAAGATCACTGATTATGCGGATCAACTGCTGAACGATCTGGATACCCTGGAAAGCTGGCCTGAGCAGGTCAAAACTATGCAGCGCAACTGGATTGGCCGCTCCGCAGGCGTGGACATCACCTTTGAGGTTGCCGATAGCGATCAGAAGTTGACGGTTTATACCACCCGCCCCGATACCTTTATGGGGGCCACCTATGTGGCCGTGGCCGCAGGCCACCCACTCGCGCAACAGGGCGCACGCAACAACCCGGCACTGGCTGAATTTATCCGACAGTGCCGTGACACCAAAGTCGCCGAAGCCGAAATGGCGACAATGGAAAAGAAAGGCATGCCGACCGGCCTGTTCGTTACCCACCCATTGAGCGGCGAAAAGCTACCGATCTGGGTGGCTAACTTTGTGTTGATGGAATACGGCACCGGTGCAGTGATGGCGGTGCCAGCTCACGATCAACGCGATTGGGAGTTCGCCACTCAGTATCATCTACCAATTATACCGGTTATCCTGAACCGCGATGGTAGCCAGCCGGACGTGCACACCGCAGCAATGACCGAGAAAGGCACACTGTTCAACTCCGGCGAGTTCGACGGCCTGGAGAGCCAAGCTGGCTTCAATGCCATCGCCGACAAACTGGTCGCCAACGGCGTGGCTAAGCACAAAGTCAACTACCGTCTGCGCGATTGGGGTGTCTCCCGTCAACGCTACTGGGGTGCGCCAATCCCGATGGTGACGCTGGAAGATGGCACTGTGATGCCGACGCCAAAAGACCAACTGCCAGTAATACTGCCGGAAGACGTGGTGATGGACGGCATTACCAGCCCGATCAAAGCCGATCCTGAGTGGGCAAAAACCTGCGTCAACGGCCAGCCAGCACTGCGCGAAACCGACACCTTTGACACCTTCATGGAGTCGTCCTGGTACTACGCGCGTTACACCTGCCCGCAGTACCATCACGGCATGCTAGATCCCACTGCCGCCAACTATTGGCTGCCGGTCGATCAATATATCGGTGGTATCGAACACGCCATCATGCACCTGATGTATTTCCGCTTCTTCCATAAGCTGATGCGCGATGCTGGCCTGGTGGACTCCGACGAACCGGCCAAACGCCTGCTGTGTCAGGGTATGGTGCTGGCCGATGCTTTCTACTACACCGGCAATAGCGGCGAGCGCATCTGGGTCTCCCCAACTGACGCCACCGTCGAGCGTGACGACAAGGGCCGTATTGTCAAAGCGACCGATCCACAAGGGCGCGAACTGGTCTATGCTGGCATGAGCAAAATGTCGAAGTCGAAGAACAACGGCATCGACCCGCAAGAGATGGTAGAGAAATACGGCGCGGACACCGTGCGTCTGTTCATGATGTTCGCCTCACCGGCTGAAATGACGCTGGAATGGCAAGAGTCCGGTGTGGAAGGGGCTAGCCGTTTCCTGAAACGCGTCTGGAAACTGACCTACGATCACCTTGAGAAAGGCGCGGTACAGCCGCTGGACGTCACCACATTGAATGAAGATCAGAAAGCGCTGCGCCGCGATCTGCACAAAACCATCGCCAAGGTGAGCGATGATATCGGCCGCCGACAAACTTTCAACACCGCGATCGCCGCCGTGATGGAGCTGATGAACAAGCTGGCGCGTGCACCGCAGGAAAGCGAACAGGATCGCGCCCTACTGCAAGAAGCACTGCTGGCCGTGGTTCGTATGCTTTATCCGTTCACCCCGCATATAGGTTTTTCGCTGTGGCAGGCACTGGGCGGCAAAGGCGATATTGACACCGCGCCTTGGCCCGTTGCCGATGAACAAGCCATGGTCGAAGATTCCAAACTGGTGGTCGTGCAAGTTAACGGCAAGGTGCGTGCAAAAATCACCGTAGCAGCCGATGCAACCGAAGAACAGGTGCGAGCGCGCGCTGCCAATGAACATCTGGTGGCTAAATATCTGGACGGGGTTACACTTCGTAAAGTGATCTATGTTCCGGGTAAACTGCTTAACTTGGTAGTGGGTTAACACAAGGAGGAATTGTGCGACAACGTATTCTGACGCTGTTGCTGGGGTTAGCGATGCTGGTCACCGCTGGCTGCGGTTTTCACCTGCGTGGCACCACGCAGGTTCCTCAGGAAATGAAAACGCTGATATTGGACAGCCCGGATCTTTACGGGCCGTTGACCCGTGCAGTGCATGAACAATTACGCCTGAACGGCGTTGCCATCGTCAAAGATGCAAAGCGTAAGGACGTTCCATCCCTGCGCATCGTCACCACTCGCGAGAGCCAGGACACCGCGTCAATCTTCCAGAACGGTAAAACCGCCGAGTACCAAATGGTACTGACGGTGCAAGCGCAGGTACTGCTTCCTGGTCAAGACCTCTACCCCTTGTCAGTAAGCGTGTTCCGCTCATTCTTTGACAACCCGTTGACCGCGCTGGCAAAAGATTCCGAGCAGGAAATCATTCGTCAGGAAATGCGCGATCAGGCCGCACAGCAACTAGTGCGTAAACTGCTGACGGTGCATGCAGCGGCAGAAGAAACCCATCGGCAAGCCGCTGTCATCGGTGAAAAATCGACCAGTGACGCCGCGTAATGATCCGCCTTTACCCTGAGCAACTTGCCACGCAGCTCCGAGAAGGGCTGTGCGCGTGTTATTTATTGAGCGGCAATGAGCCGCTGATGTTACAGGAAAGCCAGGATTTAATCCGACAGGCCGCGCAGCAGCAGCAGTTCAGCGAGCACCACAGCATTTCTCTCGATGCCCATACCGACTGGGATGCCATCTTCAGCATTTGCCAAGCGATGAGCCTGTTCGCTAGCCGCCAAACACTGCTGCTAATGTTCCCGGAAAACGGCCCGACTGCGCCGATTGGAGATCAGTTGATCAAACTGTCTGCCCTGCTGCATAACGATATATTGCTGATATTGCGCGGCCCACGTTTGACCAAGGCACAGGAAAACAGCGCCTGGTTTAAATCACTCAGCCCAAAGGCTGTCTGCGTCAGTTGCCAAGCGCCGGAACAAATGCAACTTCCGCGCTGGGTTGCGGCTCGCGCCAAACTTATGAAACTGGAATTAGACAACGCAGCTAATCAATTGCTGTGTTACTGCTACGAAGGCAACCTGCTGGCGCTGTCGCAGGCGCTGGAAAAACTATCGCTACTGCACCCTGACGGCAAACTCACCCTACCGCGCGTCGAGCAGGCAGTTAACGATGCCGCCCACTTTACACCGTTCCATTGGCTGGATGCCCTACTGGCAGGCAAGAGCAAACGCACTTGGCATATTTTGCAACAGTTGCAGCAGGAGGATGTCGAACTGACGATCCTACTACGTATTTTACAACGTGAACTGCTGCTGTTGCTGACCCTACAACGCCGTATGGCTTCAGTGCCGCTGCGCACGCTGTTCGATCAGCACAAAGTCTGGCAAAATCGCCGCAATCTGATGACCCAAGCAGTACAACGGCTGTCTGCCAGCCAACTGCAGCAGGCGGTGCAACAACTGGTGCAGATTGAACTGACCCTCAAGCAAGACTATGGTCAGTCGGTTTGGCCCGCGTTAGAAACCCTGTCAATGCTGCTGTGCGGCAAAACCCTGCCTGCGAGTTTTACCTATGGTCAATAATCCGCCAAGCACCAGCGCACTGCAGGCCTTGTTTGGTGGCACCTTTGATCCGATCCATTATGGTCATCTGCGGCCGGTTGAAGCGCTGGCCGCAGAGGTGGGCCTGGATCGTGTCACCCTGTTGCCGAACCACGTGCCACCGCACCGCCCACAGCCTGAAGCCAACGCGCAACAACGGCTAAAAATGGTGGAGTTGGCGATCACCGGCAACCCACTGTTTACAGTTGACGATCGCGAACTGCACCGCACCACCCCTTCTTATACTATCGAAACCTTGGAGGCAGTGCGTGAAGAACGTGGCATGATGCCGCCGCTGGCGTTTATCATTGGCCAGGACTCGCTGTTGACGTTGCATAAATGGCATCGCTGGCAGTCACTGCTGGATCTTTGCCACCTACTGGTACTGGCACGCCCAGGTTACCATGATCGTCTGGATACGCCGGAGCTACAGCAGTGGCTGGAACGCCATCGCGTTACCGATGCCATGCTGCTCAGCCCGCAACCGCATGGCTATATCTACCTGGCTGACACACCAGAGCTGGAAATTTCCGCTACCGAGATCCGCCAGCGTCGTCATCAGGGGCTAAACTGCGACGATCTTCTGCCACGCTCGGTGCAGCGCTATATCGAGTTGCAGGGTTTATATCGCTAGTGGGGGGCGCATGGTATAATGCGCCGCTATTTTTCAGGTATCGTTGAAAACCCAGCCAGGCTTTCAACGGCATCTTAGCGACACTATCATCACGCTGGGCTACACATGGGCATTTGCCCTGCCACAGTCGGCTGAACAGCACAAACCTGAGGGGGAACCTTTGCAAGGTAAAGCGCTCCAAGATTTCGTCATCGATAAAATCGATGACCTGAAAGGCCAAGACATTGTTGTTCTAAATGTACAGGGCAAATCCAGCATCACCGACTGCATGATCATCTGCACCGGCACCTCCACCCATCACGTGATGTCAATCGCCGACCACCTGGTGCAACAATCCCGCGCTGCTGGTATAGCACTGCATGGTATGAAAGGCCAGGAAGCTTCCGACTGGGTGGTGGTCGATCTGGGTGAGGTGATTGTGCATGTGATGCAGGAAGAGAGCCGCCACCTGTACGAGTTGGAAAAACTCTGGAGCTAAGCGGTGAAACTGCAACTGGTGGCAGTCGGCACCAAAATGCCAGACTGGGTGCAAACCGGCTTTATCGATTATCTGCATCGCTTTCCCAAGGATATGCCATTCGAGCTGAGTGAAATCCCGGCCGGCAAGCGCGGCAAGAACGCTGACATCAAACGTATTCTGGAAAAAGAAGGCGAACAGATGCTGGCGGCAGTGGGTAAAGGCAATCGCATTGTCACGCTGGATATCCCCGGCACAGCATGGGAAACGCCGCAACTGGCGCAGCAGCTTGAGCGCTGGAAGCAAGATGGCCGTAACGTCAGTCTACTGATTGGCGGCCCAGAAGGGCTGGCTCCGGCGTGTAAAGCCGCAGCAGAACAGAGCTGGTCGCTCTCGCCGTTGACATTACCGCATCCTTTAGTGCGCGTTCTGGTGGCTGAAAGCCTCTACCGTGCCTGGAGTATTACAACAAATCATCCTTATCACCGGGAATAATCGGTGATAATCGTGACAGAGTGAAAAGCAGCGGGATGAAAATAGAACGTAACCCTTTTCGCGACTATACAGCTGAATCTGCCCTGTTTGTACGCCGCGCTTTGGTGGCGTTTTTGGTCATCCTGGTGCTGAGCGGCATCCTGATCACCAACCTGTATCATCTGCAAATTGTGCGCTTTGAGGATTACCGTACCCGCTCTAATGAAAACCGCATCAAGTTGGTGCCCCTCGCCCCCAGCCGTGGCATCATCTATGATCGTAACGGCACCCCACTAGCGCTCAACCGCACCATTTATCAGTTACAGCTCATGCCGGAAAAGGTCAACAATCTGAAGGCCACGCTGCAGGCACTGCGTCCGGTGGTCGATTTAACCGATGATGACATCACCAATTTCGAAAAAGAGCGTAAGCGCTCGCGCCGCTTTGTCTCAATTCCCGTGAAAACCGCACTAAATGAAGCACAGGTCGCCCGCTTTGCAGTCAATCAGTTCCGTTTCCCCGGCGTGGAAGTAAAAGGCTACCAGCGCCGCTACTACCCTTATGGTTCCGCCCTCACCCATGTCATTGGCTACGTATCGAAGATTAACGATCGTGACATCGAACGGCTGGACAAGGACGGTAAACTGGCCAATTACGCCGCTACCCGCGATATCGGCAAGTTGGGCATCGAACGCTATTATGAAAACACGTTGCATGGCAAAACCGGCTACGAGGAGGTTGAAGTCAACAACCGTGGTAAGGTGATCCGCCAACTGCACGAACAGCCGCCTTCTGCCGGCCAGGACGTTTACTTGACGTTAGATCTCAACCTGCAACGCTATATCGAGCAGCTACTGGTGGGTAGCCGCGCTGCGGTGGTGGTGAGTGATCCGCATACCGGCAGCATTCTGGCAATGGTCTCCAACCCCAGCTACGATGCGAACTTGTTCGTCGATGGTATTTCCAACAAAGATTATCAAGGGCTGCTAAACGATCCAAACCGTCCGCTGATCAATCGTGCCACTCAGGGGCTATACCCCCCCGCATCAACGGTGAAACCCTACATTGCCGTTTCGGCGCTCAGTGCCGGGGTGATAACCAAAAATACCGTGGTGTTCGATCCCGGTTGGTGGCAGTTGCCCGGTTCGGAAAAACGCTTCCGCGACTGGAAAAAATGGGGTCACGGCCGCCTGAACGTCACCAAAGCGCTGGAGGAATCCGCAGATACCTTCTTCTATCAAGTCGCCTATGATATGGGTATCGATCGGTTATCGACCTGGTTAACTAAGTTCGGTTACGGCCAGTATACCGGTATCGACCTGTCTGAAGAGCGCTCCGGCTTGATGCCGACCCGTGAGTGGAAGCTCAAACGTTATAAAAAACCGTGGTATCAGGGTGATACCATTCCAGTCGGCATCGGCCAAGGCTACTGGACCGCTACGCCGATCCAAATGTCCAAGGCGCTCAATACTCTGATTAACGATGGCAATGTCAAAACGCCACATCTGCTACAAAGTACCCGCGTCAACGGTGTGCTGGTGCCATTCCGTCAGGAAGATAGCCCGCAGATCGGTGATATTCACTCCGGCTTCTGGGAAATTGCCAAAGACGGCATGTATGGTGTTGCCAATCGTCAGAACGGTACGGCCCGTCATTACTTCGCAGATGCGCCTTACCCTGCGGCGGCGAAATCGGGTACAGCACAGGTATTCGGCTACGAAACCTACAACGCTCATAAACTGGCAGAACACCTGCGTGACCATAAGCTGATGACTGCCTTTGCACCGTACAACAACCCTACGGTGTCAGTCGCTATCATTTTGGAAAACGGCGGTGCCGGCCCAGCGGTCGGGACGATTACTCGTCAGATCCTCGATCATATCCTGCTGGGCGACAACAATACACAATTACCCAATGAGGCCCCGCTGCCGCCTGGTGTAGAAAGTGATTAGGACGATAGAACATGACTGAAAGCCAACAAAAAGGCTCGATCTGGGCCAAAATCCACATCGATCCCACGTTCCTGTTGCTCATTCTCGCTCTACTGATTTACAGCGCGTTGGTGATGTGGAGCGCCAGTGGCCAGGACATTGGCATGATGGAGCGCAAGATTGCTCAAATCGTCATCGGGCTTATCGTTCTGGGCGTAATGGCACAGATCCCGCCGCGAGTCTATGAAAGCTGGGCACCCTATCTATATATTACCTGTGTGATTTTGCTGATGTTGGTAGATGCTTTCGGCCAGATCAGTAAAGGCGCGCAACGCTGGCTGGATCTCGGTTTCGTGCGCTTCCAACCATCGGAAATCGCTAAAATTGCCGTGCCGCTGATGGTCGCACGCTTTATGAACCGCGATGTCTGCCCGCCTTCGCTGAAGAATACCGGCATCGCGCTGGTGCTGATTTTCTTGCCAGCCCTGCTGGTCGCCGCACAACCGGATCTGGGCACCTCAATCCTGATCGCCGCATCCGGCCTGTTCGTGCTGTTCCTATCCGGCATGAGCTGGAAGCTAATCGCTATCGCCGCCCTGCTGCTGGCGGCCTTTATCCCGGTACTGTGGTTCTTCCTGATGCACGGCTATCAGCGTGATCGCGTCATGATGCTGCTAGATCCAGAAAGCGATCCGCTCGGTGCCGGCTATCATATTATTCAGTCGAAAATCGCCATTGGTTCCGGGGGGCTGGTGGGCAAAGGCTGGCTGCACGGCACTCAATCACAGTTGGAGTTTCTGCCGGAACGCCACACTGACTTTATCTTCGCGGTATTGGCCGAGGAGTTGGGCCTGATCGGGGTGCTGGTGCTGCTGGCGCTGTACCTGTTGGTGATCATTCGCGGGCTGATGATCGCTGCCAAGGCGCAAACTACCTTCGGCCGGGTGATGGTCGGCGGTCTGATGCTGATTCTTTTCGTTTATGTATTTGTTAACATTGGTATGGTCAGCGGTATTGTGCCTGTCGTTGGCGTACCTTTGCCTCTGGTCAGTTACGGCGGTTCAGCACTGATTGTCTTGATGGCGGGCTTCGGCATTATTATGTCGATCCACACGCATCGGAAAATGCTGTCTAAAAGTTTATAAGAGGTGAGTATTGCGTAAAGAATGGCTTTGGGCCAGCATAGTGGCGGTGCTGCTTTCTGCATGTACCACCGCGATCACGAAACAGCAAGCACCGCCGCAGCCCTACTTGGGGCCGATGGTGGAAATCGGCGGCGTGGAGCCGCAATATGAGCCTTATAATCCCAACAATATGCAGGATTATAAGATTAATGGTGCGACTTAGCGCATCGTAAAAGATGCACAGAATTTCTCCGAAACAGGCCTGGCAAGCGGGTATGGCACAGAGTCTAACGGCAGCAGCACTGCGCTGGGCGAACAGTTCGATCCCCGTGCCCTGACAGCAGCCCATCCGAGGCTACCAATCCCAAGTTACGTGCGCATTACCAACCTGGCTAATGGCCGTCAATTGGTGGTGCGCGTCAACGATCGTGGCCCTTACACCAAAGGGCGCATCATCGACCTCTCGAAAGCCGCCGCCGATCGCCTGAACCTGAGCAATAACACTAAGGTCAAGGTCGATTTTATTCGCGTTGCGCCAGACGGCACTCTAAGCGGCCCCGGCACCACAGTTGCGAAACAAAGCTATGCCCTACCGGCGCGTCCGGATCTCAACTCCAGCAGCATGGGTACGCCAGTGCAGTAAGAAGCCCCACTCACCAATGGTGCCGCAGCGCGCCCGGTCGATAACAGTGGCCTGAACATCAGCGACAATGTACCAGGAAATAACAGCCACAGTGGTTTCTTCGGTGTACCTGGCACATGCGTGATGACTCCACACCTGAAACTGCCGTAGCTGCTGCCTCAACGGGTGATTATTGGGTGCAAGTCGGCGCGTTGAGCAACGTCGAACACGCTCAACGTTGGCAGCAACGCCTGAGCCAGCAGTTTGGCGTACCGGGCAAAGTCGCAGCATCTACCCTGTGCAGCTTGGCTCGTTCAGCAGCCGCCAACAGGCGGTATAACTGCAACAGCGTTTGTCTAGCGAAGCACAGCAACACTCTTTCATCATTGCGGCCCCTTAGCATTGACTATGGCCGAACAGGATTGATAAGCGCTTATTTAGCTGAAACATTTTCTTGTAGCTAAAGTGTCTTTAAACCAGATGTGTCCAGTGATGAATGGTCAACGCAAAGCAGAAGTGGCACCTCCCTCACTGCAAATCAGAAATGTCCTTACCCCTATCTGAAGCCAGATAGTTTGATTCATTTGCCCCTTACCCTGAAAATTTCGCTCTCAATGTGTATAGCGTTTGCTATACAGCAGATATAAGATATGTATATCAATTGCTATACAAGGAGTAAATCATGAAATCTGATGTTCAGCTCAATATTCGGGCAAAAGAGGCTCAGCGAGTACTGATCGATACAGCAGCCGACATTCTACATAAATCGCGTACTGACTTTATCCTCGAGATAGCCTGTCAGGCTGCTGAAAACGTGCTTCTTGATCGCCGGATGTTTAATCTCAATGATGAACAATACGCAGAATTTATCGATATGCTGGATGAACCAGTCACAGCGAATCCGGCACTGGATGCACTCCTGGCGAGAAAACCGCAGTGGGAAAAGTAACAGCACCAACACCGCTCAACACGACACACATTCTTTCAGAGTTCCACTCCAGGGAAACAGCACTGGATGAATGGATCAAACACCAGGGATTGAAAAATCAATCCATCGGTGCAGCAAGGACGTTTGTGGTATGCAGGGAACATTCTTCACAGGTGGTCGGTTTTTACTCACTGGCTACTGGTAGTGTGACTCATGTTATTGCACCAAGAAGCCTTCGACGAAACATGCCTGATCCCATCCCGGTCATAATACTGGCAAGACTCGCTGTCGATGCGGGTTACCATGGTAAGGGCCTTGGCGCTGATTTACTTCACGATGCAGTATTACGCATCTGTCGCGTGGCAGAGAATATCGGGGTACGGGCCATCATGGTTCATACCCTGTCTGACGCGGCAAAACAATTTTATCTGCATCATGGGCTTATGCAGTCAACCACTCAAGAAAAAACGCTTTTTCTCCGATTGCCTGGTATTGTTTAAACCCGCGCAAGCAACCTAGCGCTTGATTTTATCTAGGACATGACATCTACGGGCAGCATCCTTTTACCAGATCTCTGCTCATATCAATTCATACATAAATTTAATGTCTGCTTAGGGGATATTACAGTTTGGCGTTAACAGTCCAATGATGAATAATGCCTACCGGGATCTCATCTGTTATAGTGTGATTCATTGTTAACTTTACCCTCGCGGATGTTGTAGTTCCGATCATGAAACATGTAAATTATTTTCGCTTAATTAAGCGTATAGCACTCAGTACCGTTATCACGATGAGCGCCGCTACTGTAGCGCATGCCGATGAGGTTAATATCAAGACCATGATCCCAGGTGTCCCGCAAATCGATGCGGCAGCATACATCCTGATCGATTACAACTCCGGCAAGGTGCTGGCTGAGATGAACGCCGATGCGCGCCGCGATCCAGCCAGCCTGACCAAAATGATGACCAGCTACGTTATTGGCCACACGCTGAAAGCCGGCAAGATCGGCCAGGAAGATCTGGTTACTGTGGGTCAAGATGCTTGGGCGACGGGCAACCCTGTGTTCAAAGGTTCTTCGCTGATGTTCCTTAAACCAGGTGATCGCGTATCAGTCGCCAAGCTGAGCCGTGGTATTAACCTACAGTCCGGTAACGATGCCTGCGTGGCGATGGCCGACTATGTAGCGGGTAGCCAGGATGCGTTCGTCAATCTGATGAACACCTACGTTAACAAGCTTGGCCTACAGAATACCCACTTCCAGACGGTACATGGCCTGGATGCGCAGGGTCAGTACAGTTCGGCACGCGATATGGCGCTGATCGGCCAGGCACTGATCCGCGATGTACCAGACGAGTACGCAATTTATAAAGAAAAAGAGTTTACTTTCAACAACATCCGCCAGATGAACCGTAACGGTCTACTGTGGGATACCAGCTTAAACGTCGATGGCATTAAAACCGGCCACACCGATGCTGCAGGATACAACCTGGTGGCTTCGGCAACTGCAGGCCAGATGCGTCTGATCTCCGCCGTACTGGGTGGCCGTACCTACAAAGGCCGTGAAACCGAAAGCAAGAAATTGCTGACCTG
>Ga0308160_10003015_pt1 | contig 19482 bp, 18 predicted proteins | sample PhyFR1_FD_201036 | JGI IMG/M metagenome (GOLD analysis project Ga0308160, IMG submission 201036) | Phyllosphere microbial communities from UC Gill Tract Community Farm, Albany, California, United States - DLSLF.R1 | ecosystem: Host-associated > Plants > Phyllosphere > Unclassified | place: USA...
CATCTGCGCGGTCTGGAACGCGCTCATCTTGCGGTGCGGGCTCAGCATGAACACGCGCACGCCGCGCTTGCCGCGCATGGCGTATTCGGCGGCGCTGCCCGTGTCGCCCGAGGTGGCGCCCAGGATGTTCAACTCGGCATGTTCACGGTCAAGTGCGTACTCGAACAGGTTGCCCAGCAGCTGCATCGCCATGTCCTTGAAGGCCAGCGTCGGGCCGTTGGACAGGCACAGCAGCGAGAGCGACGTGCCGCCTTCCTCGCCCAGCTTGTGCAGGGGCGTGATGTCGGCAGTGTTGTCGCCGGCGCGCGCGTTGCCGTACACCTCGGGCGTATAGGTGCGGCGCGTCAGTGCTCGCAGATCGTCTTCGGGAATGTCGGTGGCGAACTTGCGCAGAATTTCGAACGCGAGGTCGGCGTACGGCAGGTCGCGCCAGCGGGTCAGCTCATCAACGCTGACCTGCGGGTACTGCTCAGGCAGGTACAGGCCGCCGTCCGGCGCCAGGCCGCCCAGCAGGATGCGGGAGAAGCTCTGCGGCTCTGCGTGGCCGCGGGTCGATCGGTATTGCATGCTCATGTCCTGCGCTTAGTTCAGTTCTTCCATGCGGATGCGCGTGACCTTCGACAGCACGGTCGGCAGCGCTTCGATGGCGGCGATGGCGGCGTTCACGCGCTTTTCCACCGTCACGTGCGACAGCATGATGATGTCGGTCTGCGGCTCGCCTTCGCGCGATTCCTTCTGCAGCATGGCGTCGATCGAGATGCCGCCTTCGGCCAGGATGCGCGTGATGTCGGCCAGGACGCCGGTTTCATCGGCCACGCGCATGCGCAGGTAATAGCTTGAGCGCACTTCGTCGATCGGCAGCACCGGCGTGTCGGACAGCGCGTCCGGCTGGAACGCCAGATGCGGCACGCGGTGTTCCGGGTCGGCCGTGTGCAGGCGCGTCACATCCACCAGATCGGCGACGACGGCCGAAGCGGTCGGCTCGGCGCCTGCGCCCTTGCCGTAGTACAGCGTCGGGCCCACGGCATCGCCGTTGACGACCACGGCATTCATCGCGCCTTCGACATTGGCGATCAGGCGCTTGGTCGGCACGAGCGTCGGATGCACCCGCAGTTCGATGCCGGCCTCGGTACGACGCGTAATGCCAAGCAGCTTGATGCGATAGCCGAGTTCTTCGGCGTAGCGAATGTCAACGGCTTCCAGCTTGGTGATGCCTTCCACATACGCGCGTTCAAACTGGATCGGCACGCCAAAGGCGATGGCGCTCATGAGTGTGAGCTTGTGCGCGGCGTCAAAGCCTTCGATGTCGAAGGTCGGATCGGCTTCGGCGTAGCCCAGGCGCTGGGCTTCCTTGAGCACCGTATCAAAGTCCAGACCCTTGTCGCGCATCTCGGTCAGGATGAAGTTCGTGGTGCCGTTGATGATGCCGGCGATCCACTCGATGCGGTTGGCTGTCAGGCCTTCGCGCAGAGCCTTGATGATGGGGATGCCGCCGGCGACGGCGGCCTCGAACGCCACCATCACGCCCTTGTCCTGGGCAGCCTTGAAAATCTCGTTGCCATGCAGGGCCAGCAGCGCCTTGTTGGCAGTGACAACATGCTTGCCGTTGGCGATGGCGCGCAGCACCAGCTCACGCGTCAGGTCATAGCCGCCGATCAGTTCCACGACGATATCGATCTCGGGCGAATCCACAATCGCAAACGGATCGTTCACCACGGGCACGGTCGCCCCGGCTTCCTGCACGATGGCGCGGGCGCGGTCGAGATTGCGCACGGCAATCATGGCGACTTCGATGCCGCGACCCGCGCGACGGCGGATTTCTTCCTGGTTCCGTTGCAGAACCTTGAGGGTACCGCCACCGACGGTACCGAGCCCGAGCAGGCCGATCTTGATGGGATTCATGAGACGTGTCGTAAAGAAACGAAAAAGCGGAGAAGCAAAAAACACACAGGGCAGACACTTCGGTCTGCCCCGCAGTTACTGATCTGGCGGAAGACCGAGTTTATGCGGCCCGGATGCCAGTACCGTGACGCTGACGGTACCGCTCCAGGAAGCGCGAAATTCGGCCGATCGCTTCACGAAGATCGTCTTCGTGTGGCAGGAAGACGATGCGGAAGTGGTCCGGCGAGTGCCAGTTGAAGCCGGTGCCCTGCACCAGAAGCACGCGTTCTTCTTCCAGCAGCTGGCGGATGAAAGTCTGATCGTCTTCGATGGGATACACCGCCGGGTCCAGGCGCGGGAACATATACAGCGCAGCCTTGGGCTTGACGCAGGTCACGCCAGGGATGGCGGTGATCAGCTCGTGCGCAAGATCACGCTGACGGCGCATGCGACCGCCCGGTGCCACCAGGTCTTTGATGCTCTGGTAGCCGCCCAGCGCGGTCTGGATGGCCCATTGGCCCGGCACGTTGGCGCACAGGCGCATCGACGACAGCATGTTCAGGCCTTCGATGTAGTCCTTGGCCGGGCGCTTGTCACCGGACACGACCATCCAGCCCGCGCGGTACCCGCACGAGCGGTAGCTCTTCGACAGGCTGTTGAACGTCACGGTCAGCACGTCTTCCGACAGCGAGCCGATCGCGGTGTGCTTGTTGTCGTCGAACAGAACCTTGTCGTACACCTCATCGGCGAAGATCACCAGGCCGTGTTCGCGCGCGATGGCGACGATGCCCAGCAGCAGCTCGTCCGAATACAGCGCGCCGGTCGGATTGTTCGGGTTGATGACGACGATGCCCTTGGTGTTCGGCGTGATCTTGGCGCGGATGTCGTCCAGGTCCGGCATCCAGCCGTTGGCTTCGTCGCAGGTGTAGTGCACCGGCGTGCCGCCCGAGAGGCTGGTCACGGCGGTCCACAACGGGTAGTCGGGCGCCGGCAGCAGCAGCTCGTCACCGGCATCGAGCAGCGCGTTGGTGGCCAGCGAGATCAGCTCCGAGGCGCCATTGCCCAGATAGATGTCTTCCAGCGTGACGTTCTTGATGCCCTGCTCTTGCGTGTAGTGCATCACTGCCTTGCGCGCCGCGAAGATGCCCTTGGAATCCGAATACGCCGCCGAATTCGGCAGGTTGCGGATCATGTCCTGCTGGATCTCTTCAGGGGCATCGAAACCGAACACGGCCAGGTTGCCGATATTCAGCTTGATGATCTTGTGGCCCTCTTCTTCCATCTGCTTGGCCTTCTCGAGCACGGGGCCGCGAATGTCATAGCAGACGTTGTTGAGCTTGGCGGATTTCTGGATCGTTTTCACGGGCAAGGCGGCGAGTGGCGACGTTGAACGGGCTGGAACTACGGGGCATTCTGTGGCGCAGCAAAGCGGCGACGGTAACGCCACACAGCGGCAGGCGCCGCTACGCTATTCCTTGCCGGACATCGCTTGTGGCGCGGCGGGCGAAGGAGAGAAAAAGATATAATTTAGCCCATTATGACAGACTTAGGCGGGCATTTTTGCAACGCAGCGAAACCTGTCCGAAGTCTGAAACCTAGCGCCTTTGCCTGCGTGCCGCCGTATGCGCCGCAGTCATCGCGCCCGATGGGATTCCCACCTTGAAGCTCCATTCATCCGATTCGTCGACCATTCTCAATACCGTTACCGGCTATGGCGACGGCTATATCGAAATCAACAAGGTGCGCTACGAGCACTCGGTGCTGGTGATGCCCGAGGGCGCCGTGGTGCAGTGGGATGTGTCGCGCTTTGAGGATCTGACGCCCGAGCATTTCGCCCGCGTGCTCGAACTGGGGGCCGAAGTGGTGATCTTCGGCTCCGGCAACAAGCTGCGCTTCCCGCACCCGCGGCTGACGGTGCCGCTCACAGAAAAGCGCATCGGCGTAGACGCCATGGACCTGCAGGCCGCCGGCCGCACGTACAACATCCTGATGCTGGAAGGCCGCAAAGTGGCCGCCGCCCTGCTGATCGAGCGTGCCTGAACGCATGCCGATCGACCGCACTGCTCAAGCGCCCACCCTTCCCTGGCGCAATGCGTCGCTGTGGCTGCTGGCTGCTGCGTTCCTGGCCGTCTGGCTCGGCACGCTGGGCTACCGGCACCTGATCCCCACCGACGAAGGCCGCTACGCCGAGATCGCGCGCGAGATGTGCTCCTCCGGCGACTGGGTGACCATCCGTTACAACGCCCTGAAGTATTTCGAGAAGCCGCCGCTGCAAATGTGGGGGACCGCACTCGCCTACACGTTGTTTGGCATCGGCGACTGGCAAGCGAGGCTCTTCACGGCGCTCTCCGGCATCGTCGGCATTGTTTTCACGATGCTGGCGGCCGCGCGCTGGTGGGGCAAGCGGACAGCCGTCATCAGCGGGCTGGTGCTGGTGAGCGCCCCTCTCTGGAACGTGGGCTCGCACTTCAATTCGCTCGACATGGGCGTGGCCGGCTGCATGACGATGGCGCTGGGTGCGCTACTGCTCGCGCAGCATCCGGATGCCACGCGCGCTCAACAACGCGGCTGGATGTGGGCCTGCTGGGCATCAATGGCGCTCGCGGTGCTGAGCAAGGGCCTCATCGGCGTGGTCCTGCCGGGCTTTGTGCTGGTGGTGTACACCTTAGTCGCGCGCGACTGGGCCTTGTGGAAACGATTGCATCTGGTCAGCGGGCTGATCATCTTCTTTGCCGTCGGCGCGCCGTGGTTCGTGCTGATCTCGATGCGCAACCCGGAATTCGCGTGGTTCTTCTTCGTGCACGAGCATTTCCAGCGTTTCACGTCGACCGTGCATAACCGAAACGCGCCGCTTTGGTACTTCGTGCCATTGCTGGTGGCCGGGTTCCTCCCGTGGCTTGCTCAATTGCCCGGCGCTGCACGCCTGACCCTCGCACGCGGTGAAACCGCTAGTAACGGTTTCCGCCCCACGCTCATGCTCGGCCTGTGGGCTGTTCTGATCTTCGCGTTTTTCAGCATTTCCGACTCGAAGCTGCCGGGCTATATCTTTCCAATCATCCCAGCGCTGGCGATTCTGGCGGCCCTGATGCTCGACCACACCAGCGAGCGCGCGTGGCGCTGGCAACTCAAGGGCTTCCTGGTGCTGGCGCTGGCTGGTCTGGCGGCCAGCGGTTACGTGGCGACCATGTCGTCGGACATGTACCCGAACGCCGTGTTTTCCCGATTTGCGATGTTCCTGGCTGTGGCGTTCGTGGCGGGAGCCGGGTTCACGTGGCTGGCACTTCGCTTGGCGGACCGGCGCTTCGAGAGCGTGGCCGCATTTGCGTGCGCATGGTTCCTGACATTTACAGCGGCCATGCTCGGCCATGAAGCATTCGGGCGCTCCATGTCGGGTATCGATCTCGTGCCGGCCGTCAAGCCGTGGCTCAAGCCCGACGTGCCGTTCTATGCGGTCGAGCGTCTGGACCATACAATGCCGTTTTACCTCGGCCGGCCCACCATCATGGTGCAGGAGCCTGATGAACTGGCCTTTGGCGTCCAACAGGAGCCGGCCAAGTGGGTGCCGACCACCGAAGCGTTCGTGGCGCGCTGGAAAGCCGGCGGTCAGGCCGTCGCCATGATGGGACCGGGCACCTATGACCGGCTGGCAGCACAGGGCGTACCGATGGTGGTGATTGCCCGCGATGCCCGCCGTGTGATCGTCCGGCGCAACTAGGTTTCACCACCACGGATTGTCGAAAGGGGCGCGCAAGCGGAATTGTCGTAACATGCGGCCCGGCGGCTGGATTAAGAACATCCGCACGGGGAAACCGCCGCAGTCTGTAAAACATCAAAAGAACACATGAATCTGGTCACTTTCGGGCTGATCCTGACGGGCGTCATGCTCAATGCCTGCGCTCAGCTGCTGCTCAAGGCGGGCGTCAATAACATCGGCCGCTTTGCGTTTTCGGCCGACAACATCCTGCCGATCGGCATCAAGCTTGCAACGCAGTGGCCCATCATTGGCGGCTTGTCGTGCTACGTCATCTCGGTGGTGGTGTGGATTCTCGGCCTGTCGCGCGTGGATGTGACCATCGCGTATCCGATGCTCTCGCTGGGCTACGTGGTCAACGCCTTCCTGGCGTGGTATCTGTTTGGCGAAGTGCTGACGGTGCAGCGCCTGATCGGCATCGCGATCATTCTCGTCGGCGTACTTGTGCTGGCTCGCTCGTGAGCCGATCCGCCCACACCCGGCACCCAACCTCATTCAAGTCATGACGCAAACCACCGCCACTGCCGAGCTTCCCTTCCTGCCCTTCGTGCGCCCGACCATTGACGAAGCGACCATCGCCGCCGTGACCGACGTGCTGCGCTCGGGCTGGATTACCTCGGGGCCCAAGGTCGCGGCATTCGAAGCCGCGCTGTCGGAATACTTTGGCGGCCGCATCGTCCGCACATTCGCCAACGGCACGGCTACGATGGAAGTCGCGCTGCGCATCGCGGGCATCGGCCCTGGCGATGAGGTGATTACCACGCCGATCTCGTGGGTCGCCACGTCCAACGTGGTGCTGACGGTCGGCGCCAAGCCAGTCTTCGTCGACATCGACCCGGTGACGCGCAACATCGATCTGGACAAGGTCGAGGCCGCCATCACGCCGCGCACCAAGGCCATTATTCCGGTCTATCTGTCGGGCCTGCCCGTCGACATGGATCGCCTCTACGACATCGCTCGCCGCCACAAGCTGCGCGTGGTGGAAGACGCCGCGCAGGCCATCGGTTCGCGCTGGGGCGACAAGCGCATCGGCCAGATCGGCGACCTGGTCAGCTTCAGCTTCCAGGCCAACAAGAACATCACGACCATCGAAGGCGGCGCGCTGGTGCTGAACACGCCCGAAGAAGCCGTGCTGGCCGAGAAATATCGCCTGCAAGGCGTCGTGCGCACCGGCTTCGACGGCATGGAAGTCGACCTGGTGGGCGGCAAGTTCAATTTGACCGACGTGAATGCCGCGATCGGCCTGGGTCAGTTCGCTCAGTTGGAAGTCGTCACTGCACGCCGCGCCGCACTGGCACGCCGCTATTTTGCCGGCATGCGCGCCGCCGACATCGAGTCGTTCGGCGTCGAGCTGCCGGTAGAGAACTTCACGCACACCAACTGGCACATGTTCCAGATCGTGCTGCCGCTGGATCGTCTGAAGGTCGATCGCGCTGGCTTCATGGCTGGCTTGAAGGCGCTGGGCATCGGCGCGGGCGTGCACTATCCGCCCATCCACCTGTTCAAGCTCTACCGCGAACTCGGCTGGAAGCCGGGCATGTTCCCGGTGGCCGAGCGCATTGGCCGTGCCATCGTTACGCTGCCGATGTTTGCCGGCATGGAAGATTCCGATGTGGATCGCGTGGTCAGCGCGGTCCGCCAACTTTGCGCCCAGTACCAATAATCCAATAATGAAGACACCCGCTCTCTCGGTCGTCATTCCTGTTTACAACGAAGAAGACGGGCTCGCCGCGCTGTTTGCGCGTCTGTATCCCGCGCTCGACGCGCTCGGCATTTTGTATGAAGTCGTGTTCGTCAACGACGGCAGCCGCGACCGCTCCGCCGCCATGCTGGCTGAGCAGTTCCGCGCGCGCCCGGACAGCACGCGCGTGGTGCTATTCAACGGCAACTATGGCCAGCACATGGCCATCCTGGCCGGCTTTGAACATGCGCGCGGCGAACGCGTCGTCACGCTCGATGCCGACCTGCAGAATCCGCCGGAAGAAATCGGCCGCCTGGTGGAAAAGCTCGACGAAGGCTACGACTACGTCGGCACCATCCGTCGCGTGCGCCAGGACAGCTGGTTCCGCCGCACCGCATCGCGTGCGATGAACTCGCTGCGCGAGCGCATCACGCACATCAAGATGACCGACCAGGGCTGCATGCTGCGCGCATACAACCGGACCATCGTCGACACGATCAACCGCTGCCGCGAAGTCAACACCTTCATCCCGGCGCTGGCCTACACCTTCAGCAAGAACCCGACCGAAATCGAAGTCGACCACGAAGAACGCTTTGCCGGCGAGTCGAAGTACTCGCTGTACAAGCTCGTGCGCCTGAATTTCGACCTGGTGACGGGCTTTTCCGTCGTGCCGCTGCAATGGTTCTCGGCGATCGGCATGCTGTTGTCGTTTGCCTCTGCCGTGCTGTTCATCCTACTGGTGGTGCGGCGCTTCATCCTGGGCGCGGAAGTCCAGGGCGTATTCACGCTGTTCGCCATCACGTTCTTCTTGATGGGCGTGCTGCTGTTTGGCATTGGCCTGCTGGGCGAATACATCGGCCGCATCTATCAACAGGTGCGCGAACGCCCGCGCTATCTGGTGCAGGGTGTGCTGGAAGAGACGCCGCACCTGCATGAAGCCGGTGCTGCCGATCTGAAGACTGGCTCGCAGCGGGGTGTTGCATGAGTTCCGGGCTCAAGCGGCGCGCGGTCGTTTTCGCGTATCACAACGTCGGCGTACGCTGCCTGCGCGTGCTGGCTGCGCGTGGCATTCAGGTCGAACTCGTTGTCACGCACGAGGACAACGTCGCCGAGAACATCTGGTTCGGCAGCGTGCGTGCCACCGCACAGGAACTCGGTATCCCGTACATCACGCCGGATAATGCAAACGGTGAAGACCTGCACGCCCGGATCGCAACCATTGCGCCGGACTTCATCTTTTCGTTCTATTACCGGCACATGATCCCGATGCACCTGTTGAGCCTCGCCAAATTCGGCGCGTTCAACATGCACGGTTCACTGTTGCCCAAGTACCGCGGCCGCGTGCCCATCAACTGGGCGGTGCTGCACGGCGAGACCGAAACCGGCGCCACCCTGCACGAAATGGTCGAAAAGCCGGATGCCGGTTACATCGTCGACCAGACCATCGTGCCGATCCTGCCGGACGACACCTCGCACGAAGTGTTCGAAAAGGCCACCGTGGCGGCCGAGCAAACCCTATGGCGCGCGCTTCCCGCGATGATTGCCGGGCACATTCCGCAGCACCCGAACGTGCTGGCCAACGGCAGCTATTTCGGTGGCCGCAAGCCCGAAGACGGCCGCATCGACTGGTCCAAGCCGGCCCAGCAGGTCTATAACCTGATCCGTGCCGTGGCGCCGCCCTACCCCGGCGCCTTTACGGACGCCGGCAGCGAACGCTACGTTGTCGCGCGAGCCCGCTTGGCGCATCAAACCTTTACGAATTTGCCGCCGGGCTTGCACGTCGTGGATAATGCGATGTTCGGCGTGTGCGGCGATGGGGGAGCCATCGCCATCCACGAGCTCTGGCGTGTCGAGCCCCAAGCTGCCAGCGGAACGTCTGTCGTGACCGCGCAGCAGCTCGCCAGCCAGCTCGCCCTCTCCTGATCTTGAGTTTGCCTTCATGAAAAAAGTACTGATCCTCGGCGTCAACGGCTTCATCGGCCACCACCTGTCCAAGCGCATCCTGGAGACCACCGATTGGGAGGTCTATGGCATGGACATGCAGACCGAGCGTCTGGGCGACCTGGTCAACCACCCGCGCATGCACTTCTTTGAGGGTGACATCACCATCAACAAGGAATGGGTCGAGTATCACGTGAAGAAGTGCGACGTGATCCTGCCGCTGGTGGCCATCGCCACGCCGTCGACCTACGTCAAAGACCCGCTGCGCGTGTTCGAGCTGGACTTTGAAGCCAACCTGCCGATCGTTCGCTCGGCTGCCAAGTACGGCAAGCACCTGGTCTTCCCGTCGACCTCCGAGGTCTATGGCATGTGCGGCGATTCGGAATTCGATCCGGAAGCTTCGCCGCTGATCTACGGGCCGATCAACAAGCCGCGCTGGATCTACGCATGCTCGAAGCAGTTGATGGACCGCGTGATCTGGGGTTACGGCATGGAAGGGCTGAACTTCACGCTGTTCCGTCCGTTCAACTGGATCGGCCCGGGCCTCGACTCGATCTACACCCCGAAGGAAGGTTCGTCGCGCGTTGTGACGCAGTTCCTCGGCCACATCGTGCGCGGCGAGAACATCAAGCTCGTCGACGGCGGCAGCCAGAAGCGCGCCTTCACGTATATCGATGACGGCATCGACGCGCTGGTGCGCATTATTGCCAACAAGGACGGCGTGGCCTCGGGCAAGATCTACAACATCGGCAACCCGTCGAACAACTACTCGGTGCGCGAGCTGGCCAACATGATGTTGGAACAAGCCGCCAAGATCGACGAGTACAAGGACACTGCCAAGCAGGTCCAACTGGTGGAAACGACGTCTGGCGCCTACTACGGCACCGGCTATCAGGACGTGCAGAACCGCGTGCCGAAGATCGCCAACACCATGGAAGACCTCGGCTGGAAGCCGACCACCGTGATGAAGGACGCGCTGGCGAATATCTTCGAAGCGTATCGCACGCACGTGGCTGAAGCCCGCAGCCTGGTCGAAGACGGCAACGGTAACAAGTAAAAGCAACACCCCCGCGCGGGTTCATGGCTCTCATCGTCCTCAAGATCGACGTCGACACCCTGCGCGGCACCCGCGAAGGTGTGCCCAACCTCGCGCGCATGCTGCGCGAGCACGAGGCGGGCGCGACCTTCCTCTTCAGCCTCGGCCCGGATCACACCGGCTGGGCGCTGCGCCGGGCCTTTCGCCCCGGCTTCCTCAAAAAGGTTTCCCGCACCTCAGTCGTCGAGCACTACGGCTTTCGTACGCTGATGTACGGCGTGCTGCTGCCCGGCCCCGACATCGGCCGCAAAGCCGCAGCCGAAATGCGCGCCATCGCCGAGGCAGGCTTCGAAACCGGCATCCACACCTGGGACCACGTGCTCTGGCAAGACAATGTCCGCCAGCGCGATGCCGGCTGGACCGCCCGCCAAATGACTGCCGCCCACGCGCGCTTCGTCCAGGTATTCGGCAAGCCACCCGTGACGCACGGCGCCGCCGGCTGGCAGATGAACGACCACGCGTTCCGCCAGATTGACAACTGGGGCATGGCCTACGCCTCCGATGGCCGAGGCACGCATCCGTACATCCCGAGCGTTGATGGCAAAGCGCTGAACCACGTGCAATTGCCGACCACGCTACCCACACTGGACGAGCTGATTGGCGTGGAAGACATCACCCTCGACAACGTTGCCCGGCACATCCTGAAGATGACCGAGTCCGACCGCGACCAGGTATTTACCTTGCATGCAGAACTTGAAGGGCAGAAACTCGCCCCGATCTTCCGCGAGTTGCTGCGAGGCTGGCGCGCGCAAGGCCATCGACTAGGGTCGATGGGCGATTACTACGCGACGCTCGATCGCAGTACCTTGCCCGTGCAGCCCGTCACATGGGGCGAAGTTGCCGGCCGCAGCGGCAGCCTGATCGTTCAGCCGGCCTGATCTTTCCGATCTCCGGTTTGGCGACGGGCGCGGTATCTCAGATTTGCCCGTCTACGAGCTTCCCGTCTCTCTCCTCGCGGTTTTCCGGAACACACCATGCCCGTCACGATCGACCAGCCTCTTCCCGATTTCTCCGCACCGGCAACCAGCGGCATCACGTTCTCGCCTGCATCGCAGCGCGGCAAGATCGTCGTGCTGTATTTCTATCCGAAGGACAACACGCCCGGCTGCACTACCGAGGCAATGAACTTCCGCGATCAATACGACGCCTTTGAAGCCGCCGGCGCCGTGGTGTTCGGCATCTCGCGCGACAGCCTGAAATCGCACGAAAACTTCAAGGCGAAACTGGAGATGCCGTTCGAGCTGATCTCCGACGCCGACGAAGCCGTCTGCAACATCTTTGACACGATCAAGATGAAGAAGATGTACGGCAAGGACGTACGCGGCATTGAGCGCAGCACATTCCTGATCGACAGCAAGGGCGTGCTGCGCAAGGAATGGCGCGGCGTGAAAGTGCCCAACCATGTGGATGAGGTTCTCGCGGCGGCGCGTGCGCTGTAACTGCACGTAGAACCAACCCGTCGGGAAAACGCCGTGCGAAGCATCCTGGCGCTTGCTTTTCCGTCGATTTCGCATCGTCCGTCGTGACCAGTTTGCGACGCACCACACGTCACATGGGACAGATTGCAAATCACAAAAGCTTCCGATACAGTCGGAACCGATGAGTACAAAATCCGGATGCCATTCCGATAGCCCACGACGGTACCGGCGGCCAAGTTGGTCTGATACCGCTTCTGCGTTTTTCCCGGCAAGCAGGCTGGGCAGAACGTCCGAATCGTGCAGCTTGTCGTGGCGTTCACCTAGGCCGCCCAACCTCCCGCAGGTCATGGCGGCTTTTTTGTGGCCGTCGTTCGCGCATCAAACGCTGCGGCGCGCCCATCCGTTTTACCGCGTTTTCCGCCAGCACCGCCTCGCCATGTGCGCGGACGGTGTTTCGTCGTTGTTCCACCCAGAGAGGTAATCGAAGCATGCCGCTGCCGACCATGCCCACCCAGCCAGCCCAATTGCTTGACCCGGCTGAATTCAAGCCTTTCGGCAAAGCCGGAAAGCCGAAGGCGGGTCAGGAACCTCGAAAACCGGTGCCAGCGCTCGAGCGCGAGGCGTTGTCAGAAACCGGTCGTGCGCAACCTAAACGCACTGCAGCCAGCACGGCCCGCGCCCGCTCGGGCGAAGCGTCCCCCATGGCAAAAGAGGCTTCACGCGAACACGCCGGCATCCTCGCCAAGGCTGTCGATAAGGTGAGCGCGACCGGCAAATCGACCGAAACCGCTGCCCGTCGCCGCGACCGCCGCGATGAAGGCCCCGCCAAGCTGTTCGTGCTCGACACCAACGTCCTGATGCACGATCCGACATCGCTCTTCCGTTTTGAAGAACACGACGTCTATCTGCCGATGATGACGTTGGAAGAGCTGGACAATCACAAGAAGGGCATGAGCGAAGTCGCGCGCAATGCCCGTACGGTCAGCCGCACGCTCGACCAGCTCGTGGCTGGCACCGATGGCGTCATGGACGACGGCCTGCCGCTCGCCAAGCTCGGCAACCGCGATGCGCAGGGGCGCCTGTTCTTCCAGACGCGTCTGAACGACATCAAGCTGCCCGATGGCCTGCCGCAGGGCAAAGCGGACAACCAGATCCTTGGTGTGGTGGCCGCATTGCAGCAGCAACGTCCGGACCGATCGGTCGTGCTGGTGTCCAAAGACATCAACATGCGGATCAAGGCACGCGCCCTCGGCCTGCCGGCGGAGGACTACTTCAACGATCGCGTACTGGAAGACACCGACCTGCTCTACAGCGGCATCATGGCGCTGCCGACGGACTTCTGGCAGAAGCACGGCAAGAACATCGAGAGCTGGCAGGACCCCAAGACGGGCACGACGTTCTACCGCTTGTCCGGACCGCTGGTGCCGTCGTTCCTGGTCAACCAGTTTGTCTTCCTGGAGCCGAATGACGGCAGCCTGCCGTTGTATGCGCAGGTCAAGGAGCTGAACGGCAAAACCGCTGTGCTGCAGACGCTCAAGGACTACACGCACCAGAAGAACAACGTCTGGGGCGTGACAGCGCGCAACCGCGAGCAGAACTTCGCGTTGAACCTGCTAATGCACCCGGAAGTCGACTTCGTTTCGCTGCTCGGTCAGGCCGGCACGGGCAAGACGCTGCTGGCACTTGCGGCGGGCCTTGAGCAAGTGCTGGATCAGAAGCTCTACAACGAGATCATCATCACGCGCGCCACGGTGCCCGTGGGTGAAGACATCGGCTTCCTGCCCGGCACGGAAGAAGAAAAGATGCAGCCGTGGATGGGCGCTTTCGACGACAACCTCGAAGTGCTGCAAAAATCCGATGACAATGCCGGTGAATGGGGCCGCGCGGCCACGCAGGAGCTGATCCGCTCACGCATCAAGGTCAAGAGCATGAACTTCATGCGCGGCCGCACCTTCGTCAACAAGTTCCTGATCATCGACGAGGCGCAAAACCTGACACCCAAGCAGATGAAGACGCTGGTCACGCGTGCGGGTCCGGGTACCAAGATCGTCTGCCTGGGGAACATCGCGCAGATCGACACGCCATATCTGACGGAAGGTTCGTCGGGTCTGACTTATGTGGTGGATCGCTTCAAGGGATGGAGCCACAGCGGACACATCACGCTCGCGCGCGGCGAGCGCTCGCGGCTTGCAGATCACGCCTCGGACGTGCTGTAAAAATCACGCGGGGACATATTTGTCTGCCGCCAACCGTTGTGCCATCAGGCCACGCAATTGCGTGGCCTTTTTTTTGCTGCTTGTCGGGCACCTCTCTTTTTCCCGATGGAGGCCAATGATGCCCATGCAGCAAAACCTGCAGACACGTTCGCGTTTGACCCTGACGTCGGCCGCGCTGGCGATGATGCTGTCCGCCGGCGCCTCCATTGCACTCGCCGACAACCTCACGCCAAAGACCGCCGGCCAGATCAGCTACATCTGCGGCGGCGTTGCACAGGACGAGCAACAGGCGCTGAACAGCGAAGCGCACAACTACAACCTGTCACTGCTGTTCACGCAAGGCGCGCGCGGCGAGTATCTGGCCGACGTCGACGTACAACTCACGCGACACGGCAAGGAGGTCGCAAGCTTTCGCGCCGATGGCCCGCGCTGCCTGATCAAGGCCCCGCCGGCCAGCTATAACGTCATCGCCACGTACCAGGGCGCCACCAAGCGCGCAACGGTGCAGACCGGCAGCAGGCGCAGCGTCCAACTGCGCTGGTAAAACTGCCTGCAAAACGCGACGCCATCGGGGCAAAATCCGCAGACCCGCGCCCCGCTTGGCGTTGCGCCTCGCCAACACGCAGTTTGGCTTTCTGACGCGGCGCGCATAGCATGCTCGCTATCCGGACTCTCCTGATGGCGCATGCTCACGCAGCACAGCTTTCCCCACGGAAACACGCGACTGGCGGGCGCCGCCCTGCTGGCGCTGGTGTGCCTGCTGTCTGCCTGCTCGTCAACACCTACCCGCTCCACCGCCTCGCGCGACGCGGGCCTGCGCACACGCGGCGCCCCGATCCACGATCCGAGCGCCGGTCTGGAGGAAATCTCCATCGAGGCGATGGCGCTGGTCGGCACGCCCTACCGCTACGGCGGCAATACGCCCGACAGCGGATTTGATTGCAGCGGGCTTGTGCGCTACGTCGTGCAGCGCGCTGCTTCCGTGAACCTGCCCCGCACCGCCGCCGAAATGGGCCGCCGAGGCTCCTCGCTGGATCGTCGCGACGTTGCATCGGGCGACCTCGTCTTCTTCAACACGACCGGCCAGCCGAATTCACACGTGGGCATCTATGTGGGCCAGAACCGGTTTGTCCATGCACCGGCCACGGGCGGCACGGTACGCCTGGAAGACATGACCAAGTCTTACTGGGCAAGCCGCTACATGGGCGCGCGCCGTGTCGTGGCCGTGAGCAATCTGCCCGATGCACCAGCACCGACCGTCGCACCGATGACTCCGGCGCCTGCCAGCCCTGCCCGTCGGATCGATGATGATCCGCTGGGTACCCTCGCCCGCGCACGCGATGTTCAGGCCGATAACCTGATGTCGACGCGCGTACCGCCAGCTTCGATCCCGCCAGCCGACGATGACCCTATTGCGCGCTTCGCCACGCAATAACGCATCGCTCGCCCCCAATGCAAAACGCCCACCGATTTGGTGGGCGTTTCGTTTTTCCGGAGACGATCTGCGATCGCCTTACAGCACGTGTCGGCCGATCCACCAGGCAATGGCTGCCATGAACGCTGATGCGGGAATCGTCAAAACCCACGCCCAGACGATGTTGCCCGCCACACCCCAACGCACTGCAGAGGCCTTCTGCGCCGCCCCCACACCGACGATGGCACCGGTGATGGTATGCGTCGTCGACACTGGCACACCCAACGCCGATGCCAAGAACAGCGTCATGGCCCCACCGGTTTCAGCACAGAAACCGCCGACCGGCTTGAGCTTGGTGATCTTCTGGCCCATCGTGCGCACGATCCGCCAGCCGCCCAGCAGCGTACCCAAACCGATCGCCACATAGCAGCAGACGATGACCCAGATCGGCGGTTCAGTTGCAGTGGCCGATGCGTAGCCGCCCGCAATCAGCAGCATCCAAATGATGCCGATCGTCTTCTGTGCATCGTTGCCGCCGTGGCCCAGGCTATACAGCGACGCCGAGAACAGTTGCAAGCGCCGGAACCATCGGTCCACCTTGGATGGCGGCGTTCGGAAGAACAGCCAAGACACTGCCACCATCAGCAGCGAGCCGAGAATAAAACCCAGCAACGGCGAAATCAGGATGAACGCCACCGTCTTGAGCAATCCACTGGCCACCAGCGAGCCCGTACCCGACTTGGCCACAGCCGCGCCCACCAAACCGCCGATCAGCGCGTGCGACGAGCTGGACGGAATGCCGTAGTACCACGTGATGATGTTCCACGCGATGGCGCCGACCAACGCCCCAAAGATGACGTAATGATCAACGATGGACGGATCAATCGTGTCGCGCCCCACCGTAGTTGCCACCTTGAGGTGGAAGATGAAAATGGCGATCACGTTGCAGGCTGCAGCCATCGCCACCGCCTGCTGCGGCTTGAGCACGCCGGTCGACACCACCGTCGCAATGGAGTTGGCCGCGTCGTGGAAGCCATTCATGAAGTCGAACACGATGGCCAGCGCCACCAGCAGAACGACCACCCAGAGACTGATCTGAAGCGTATGCATGAGGGCGTCGTCTCGTCAGGCGTTTTCGAGCACGATGCCTTCGATGATGTTGGCAACATCCTCGCAACGGTCGGTGACACTCTCCAGTTGCTCGTAAATCGCCTTCAGCTTGATCAGCAGCTTGATGTCGCTTTCGGTGCGGAACAGCTTGGCCATGGCGGCGCGCATCACGCGATCGGCTTCCGACTCTAGACGGTCGATCTCCTGAGCGATGGAGAGGATCTGGCGGCCGTTGTTCATGTCGTTGAGCAGCGCCACGGCCTTGCGGACTTCTTCGCAGCAAGCCACGCAAATCATCGCGAGCTGACGCGATTCGTCCGTGACATTGGTCACGTCGTACAACGAGATGGTGAGCGACACGTCTTCCATCAGGTCGAGAATGTCGTCCATCGTCGTGATCAGCTTGTGGATCTCGTCGCGGTCGAGCGGGGTGATGAAGGTCTTGTGCAGCAGCTCGATCGTGTCATGCGTGATGCGATCGGCTTTCTTTTCAAAGTTCTGCACATTGCGTGCATGCATTTCGGCATTGGGCAAGTCATTGACCAGTTCCTTGAGTGCATGGGCCGCCTTGACGGCGCACTCGGCGTGCTGGTTGAAGTACTCAAAAAACTTGCCTTCGGTGGGCATGAAGCGACCGAACATGATGATCCTTGGGAACGGAAAAAAGCAGGAGTCGTAAAAACAACGCCGGACGGGATCACCGCCGGCGCTGTCATTAAAACGCAATATTTTACCGGAACCAGCCTCGCGACATGCGTGGCACGTTGTGGCGGGCCGACACGAATTACACGTTACGTGTCGTTGTCAAAGAATGCATTGCCCCCGGTGAAGTTGTCGAACTTCGTGTATTCACCCAGGAACGTAAGACGAACGGTACCAATCGGGCCGTTACGTTGCTTACCAATGATGATTTCGGCCGTACCCTTGTCCGGAGAATCGGGGTTGTAGACCTGATCACGATAGATGAACAGGATCACATCGGCATCCTGTTCGATAGCGCCGGATTCACGCAAGTCTGACATCACAGGACGCTTGTTCGGACGCTGTTCCAGGCTTCGGTTCAACTGCGACAGCGCGATCACCGGGCAGTTGAGTTCCTTGGCCAGGCCCTTGAGCGATCGGGAGATTTCCGAAATTTCGGTCGCGCGGTTCTCACCGCTGCCCGAGCCCGACATCAGCTGCAGGTAATCGATCACGATCAGGCCGAGCTGCCCGCACTGCCGTGCAAGCCGGCGCGAGCGCGCACGCAATTCCATCGGGTTCAATGCGGGCGTCTCGTCAATGAAGAGCTGCGCGTCGTTCATCTTCTGGATGGCATGCGTCAGGCGCGGCCAATCCTCGTCGAGCAAGCGGCCGGTACGCAGCCGGTGCTGATCCAATCGCCCGACCGAACCCAACATACGCATGGCGAGCTGCGTGCCGGCCATTTCCATCGAGAACACGGCTACCGGCAGCCCCTGCTCCACCGCAACGTGTTCGCCGATGTTCAGCGAGAACGCCGTCTTACCCATCGACGGGCGACCGGCCACGATGATCAGATCGCCGCCCTGCATACCGCTGGTCATGCGGTCGAGGTCAACGAAGCCCGTCGGCACGCCGGTAATGTCGCTCTGGTTATCGCGGTGGTACAGCTCGTCGATACGCTCGACCACCTGCGTCAGCAGCGGCTGGATTTCCAGAAAGCCCTTCTGCCCGCGTGAACCTTCTTCGGCAATCGCGAACACCTTGGATTCCGCCTCGTCCAGCAGCTGGCGCACGTCGCGCCCCTGCGGGTTGAAGGCACCGGCGGAAATCTCGTCGGCGATCGTCACGAGTTGGCGCAGCACGCCTCGATCACGAACGATTTCCGCATAGCGACGGATGTTGGCTGCGCTCGGCGTGTTCTGCGCCAGCGCGTTCAGGTAGGCCAGCCCCCCCACCTCTTCCGCCTTGCCGGCGGCCTGCAACTGCTCGTACACCGTGATCACGTCGGCCGGCTTAGCCTGCGAGATCAGCTTGCCGATATTGTGGAAGATCAGCCGGTGGTCGTAGCGATAGAAATCGTGCTCGTTGATGAAATCGGCAATGCGATCCCAAGCGGCGTTATCCAGCAGCAACCCGCCGAGCACCGACTGTTCGGCCTCGATGGAATGCGGGGGCACCTTGAGGGAATCGAGCTGGGGATCGGAGGGCGCGTTCATGGCGGGATTATAGCGGCGCTGCTCGGTCTTCAATCTGGAACCCCTGACACAAAGGACAACAAAAAAAGGCAGAGACTTTCGTCCCTGCCTTCTTGACTCGCGTCGATCGGTGACCCGGGCGCCGCGAGGTGCTGCGTGCGTGCTTAGACCGACTCGCCTTGCACCGACACGTTCACGTCAACTGCCACGTCGGTGTGCAGCGACACGACGACCGCGTGATCGCCCACAGTCTTCAGCGGGCCGTTCGGCAGACGCACTTGCGCCTTCTCAACCTTGAAGCCTTGCGCAACCAGTGCGTCGGCGATGTCGTGGTTGGTGACGGAGCCGAACAGACGGCCATCCACACCAGCCTTTTGCGACAGTTGCAGCGTCAGGCCGTTCAGCTTCTCGCCTTCGGCTTGCGCAGCGGCCAGCTTTTCAGCGGCCAGCTTTTCCAGCTCAGCGCGGCGGGCTTCGAATTCCTTGATGGCGGAATCCGTAGCGCGGCGGGCTTGCTTGTTCGGGATCAGGAAGTTACGAGCGTAACCGTCCTTCACACGCACCACGTCGCCCAGGTTACCCAGGTTGACGACCTTCTCGAGCAGAATAATTTGCATTGTGAGTTCTCCTTATCCCGCTGATTAGTGCTTGTGCTGATCGGTGTACGGCATCAGCGCCAGGAAACGTGCGCGCTTGATGGCCGTGTCCAGCTGGCGCTGATAGATCGCGCGCGTGCCGGTCAGGCGGGCCGGGGTGATCTTGCCGTTCTCGCCGATGAAGTCCTTGAGCGTATCCAGATCCTTGTAGTCGATCTG
>Ga0308160_10003016_pt1 | contig 19480 bp, 19 predicted proteins | sample PhyFR1_FD_201036 | JGI IMG/M metagenome (GOLD analysis project Ga0308160, IMG submission 201036) | Phyllosphere microbial communities from UC Gill Tract Community Farm, Albany, California, United States - DLSLF.R1 | ecosystem: Host-associated > Plants > Phyllosphere > Unclassified | place: USA...
AAAGCTTCTTCGCTGTGCTCAAGTCAGAGCTCCTGTATCTCAAGGAGTTCGATGACATGGACCACTTCAAATGTGAGCTCGAGCGTTACATCGAGTACTATAACCATCGTCGTATCAAGGGACGACTAAAAAACCTGAGCCCAGTGGAATACCGGACTCAGGTCCTCAAGGTCGCCTGACAAATTATTTATTGTCTAACCTTTTTGGTTCAGTTCATAAATACTAGGAGATGTTGATCTTATATCGAAGCTGCGACTTCTTGTAAATCGTCTGCTGTTTCGGCAATTGAATCGGCGATGCGGCGCATCCCTTCGATTGTTCCGGCGACATCACTTGTATCTGACGATAACTCGCGTACTTGTCGTGAGACAACTTCTGTCTGTTCGGAGATTCTAGAGAATACGTGGACGATTTCTTGCATTTCAGTCGTCGTCTGAACCACTGCGCTTTCTGTCTCCCCCATTCGTTTCGACACAACCAGCATTTTTTGTGTGATTTCCTGTGCGATACGTGATGTCTCTGCTGCTGATTGTTTACTTTCTTCTGCCAACTTTCGTACCTCCTGAGCAACGACCGTGAATCCTCTTCCCATCTCACCTGCGCGCGCAGCTTCAATTGAAGCGTTCAAGCTCAGTAAATTTGTTTGGTCCGAAATCGTCGTTACCATCCCAGCAATTCGTTCGATTTCTTCGGATAGCCGAGATAGCTCTGCGACCTGTTCGGTTGTCTGTGTCAGGTCATGAACAACATCTTGAAAATGATGCGTTTTTTCTTCGACCAATGTCACTCCATCTTCTGCCTCCACAACTGCTTTTGTTAAACGATCTGAAATTGTGTCGGTTGTCAGTGAGACGCGTTTCGCATGCTGCTCGATTTCTTGAAAATTCGCTGATGATTCTTCACTCATCGCCGCTAATCCCTCAATTGATCGTTGAACACCCTCACCAACTTGACGCTTTGCTAATTCAATTGCTTGTCGCTCTTCTTCAACTTGCCCTTCATACATCGTCATGACGATTTGCTGTTCTAGATTGAACAGTTTACTCGCAGAACGCATAATACGAATACGCTCAGCTTCTGGCCAGTCACTATTTTCAATTTTATCGCTTAGCACATTCCATACTTTTTGGAAAGCAGCAACATACCATTTAGTCTGTAGACCAATCTGTACATGGCGATCTGCGATCCGACGACGAGCTTCTATGTAGTCCATCGTCACTTTTCCTTCAAACATTTGAAGAATGTGTCGAGAGAGCGTTCCTTTTAATCGTTCGAGAGTCGAATGATGCTCAATCAAACGACGTAAAGAAGGAATCCGAATCAGCTCTTCATAGAACGCATCGACCATACTAGGCATCCAATGAGCTACATCCGTATAAATAACACGTACCATTTGTAAATCGAGGATGGTTAGATCAATTAAGTGAAGCTGTTCTTCCAAAGAACTCGGTACTTTCAGGATAGCATGCGTAGCTTCAGCTTCAATTAACGCATCAAAGGTTACTACTTTTGCTGTTTTAAACCATTTCATTTATTTCTCCCCTTCATTTCCAGTTAAACCTCGCCTCTTATATCGTCGTATTTTATTGGAATTTGAATGGGAGTTCAAAGAACGGTGTCTTTTTCTTTTTAAGATAAATTATTTCATTGTCGTTATAAGGATACTGCGATAATTGTATATTTCCCTTATCAAACCGATAACTATTGAAGTATTTTAAATTCCAAATCCTATTCTCACTAATAATTGTAGTAACGTTTTAATCATACTATCACCCTGATCTTCAGGCGGAAGAATACAGTCTAAATAATTGCAGATATAGACATGCACCAATGATAGCGAAAAGGAGAATGATAGTGAAGATACCGAGAGGTGCAATCCATCCTGATGCGTAGATGGCGAGAGGCGCCAGCGACTTACCAAGTGTGTTTTGAAGACTATCAGCAGCTAGATACTGACCTCTTGCCTCTTCAGGAGCATAATGACCGATGAAACTTTGTGTGACAGGTGTACGCATGATCTCACCTAACGTGAAGATGAGCGTACAGCCAAACAGAAACCAGATGTTGTTATTCCATCCGACTAAAAACGTACCTCCTCCTGCAAGTAGCGTCGACATGACAAAGAGACGTTTTTCTGACCAATGTTTGAGTCGATTCGTTACGGGAAGAATCAAGAGGACAAACAAAAGACCATTAAAGCCTACCAACCACCCAAAAATGGATTGGCTCGTGAGCTGAAATGAATCCATCAGGTATGGTACAAGAGGTTGTGTAGGTACATTCTCTATCACATAGACTGGTAAGTAGAGATCGAGTTGCATCACTGGGAAGAGCGAACAAATTCCCGCAATCACGTATATCAGAAAAATACGATCTTTGAGAATAAATCGATAACCAGACCACTGAGATTGAAAGGCAGATTTAAGTGGGATTGTGACATCTTTTGGCTTGGAACGATCAGGTAAGGTTTCACTGACGATAAAATAGATCGTGATGAAGTAAAGGAACAGAACCGTTGCACAGGTCCATAACAACAGTTGACGATATTGAAAAAAAAAGACTGCCCCGATAATAGGTCCTAAAACGGCACCTATATTGTTCACAGTCATAAATGTTGCGTACACCTGTCGCAATTCATCCTTTGGTACCGTGTCCGCTACCATCGCTGAACTTGCGGGCCGATAAAATGCTGCCCCTATCCCAATTCCGATAAATGCAACATAATCGATCCAAGGAGAGGAGGAGACGGCAAATAGAATAAACATACTCATTTGCAAAAATGTTCCGATCAGCATGACAGGACGCCTCCCTAACGTATCCGCAACGCTTCCTCCTATTAAACTTCCGATGATACTTAGTAAGGGCGGTAGTGCCATTATTAATCCAGCAGTCTGTAAGCCAAGTTTTTGACCAAAGTAGACCGTCAGAAAAGGAAAGTACATCCAAAATAATAAATTAAATAATCCTTCTCCTACCAGTCTGACTTTCACATTCGAATTCCAATAAATTTTGTTCATAATAACTCCTCTCAAATAAATAAGGAATAGCGTCTTCCTTTTGTAGTTTTACTATAGAGAAGATGATTAATAAGATATAGACTTATCTTTTAATGTGGATTATACTAATATTATGAAAATTGAGTAGACAAACCTTTGTTTAAATTGTACCTTAAAACGAACGTATGTTTGTTTCAAGGTACTTTATTTTTAACTATCGCTTTTTTGTTTCTTCCTATTTTTTAAGAATTTTAGAGTTTCTTTGCTATATAACTGACCAATAAAAAGCAGTCCCCGTCTTTATATGACGAGGACTGCTTTTTATTATTTTAAACACGGCGACTTTTTACATTATCGATCAGAAACAACTACAGACTAACTCGGCTAAATAAAAATCACTTATCTTTTCTTAGCCATAATTAACTACTACAAGTACAAGCAGAGATTCGTATATATGGCTTATATGGAAGTTAAGTCCGTGACCTAGATTTCTCATATACATTATTTTTATTGTTTTTTTGCGATTCAATTATCAATAAATCATTCAATGTATTGGAATGGAGGGAGTCAATGAATAAGGAATAGGCTTTATCCATCACGTAAGGGATGGCATATCCACCTAAATAGCCACGTTCTGCATCTGTGGAATGCGTAATCTTTTCAAATTGTAAAACGACTTCGCTCACTTTAATTTGAGTAGCTGGTTTTGCTAACTTAAATCCGCCTCCCCTTCCACGAACAGTGTGAAGAAGGTCTAGCTTACTCAAGATCCAAACAATTTTCATTAGATGATTTTCCGAGATGAGTTGAGCCTCTGCTACTTCTTTCACTGTCACTAATCGTGAAGGGTGTGTCCCAGCAAACAACAGTGTACGGATGGCGTAATCGGTCGATACGTTTATTCTCATAAATATAAGAGTCCTCCTTGCGCTTTACAATGAACCATATCTGTCGGCATATAACAAATCAATCTTTTCGATATAATACAGTTTGACAACTTTTTTATTATAGAATATGTAGGATGTCTAGACAAAATAAATATCTTAATTTTAAGAATAAAATTGAATGAATGTAACAATATTACAAATTGATTTATAGCCCTTTCAATCCGCTACTATTCTTTCGAAAAAGCAATTTAGATATAAAAAAACAAGCCATCTATTTAGATAACTTGTTTTTACTTTTATGATTTGCGAAATACCCAATAAGACTGACCGAGATAATTTAATCCCGTATAGATGACCATCCCGATTAGAATTGCGCCAGTCTCTTGTAGATTTGGCAAAAGGTAATGGACTCCCCATAAACTAAAACGATAGGCAATGAGGTAGCTGATGGAAACGACGATTAAAAAACGGATCCAATAGGACCCACCTCCTGCCTCTTGGCGAAAGGTGAACCGGCGATTGAGCATATAGCTGATCCAAACACCACATGCATTTCCAATGGCCGTCGCTCCCCAATAACCAGTATGCAAGACATGAAAACAAAACAATGTCAATGTCAGACCAACCAACGTATTGAGGATTCCTACTAATAAGAAACGAAGGAATGTCATCATTCTCGTTTTTTCTCGACGACATAACGAGGACGCCGCTTGACTTCCTGATAGATTTTACCAATATATTCACCTATCAGTCCGATCCCGAGTAACTGAAGTCCCCCGATGAACCAGATGGACATCATTAATGACGTCCATCCATCCATTGCCTCTCCTTCATATCTGCGATAAAGGGCATACCCGACAAATCCGACCGAGACGATGAGCATAAACAGTGAGACTAAAAATAACAGCTTAATCGGGCGGACACTAAATGAGGTTACCCCGTCCCATGCAAGAGCCATCATCTTCCGTAATGGATATTTCGATTCCCCTGCTTGACGTGCTTGACGTGTGTAGGTCACTTCTGTTGTTTGGAAACCAAGGGAAGGCACCATTCCTCGCAAAAAGAGATTACGTTCCGGATGTGCACAAAGCGTTTCGACGGCTCGTTTGCTCATGAGACGATAGTCTGCATGATTGAAAATGGTTTCTACACCTAGCCAGTCAATGAAGCGATAAAAACCTTGAGCAGTGGACCGTTTAAACCAACTATCGGTCTGACGATCTTCTCGTACGCCATAGACAATATCATTCCCTTTCGCAAATTCACCCAAGAACTGCTCGATTACTTTTACGTCATCTTGAAGATCTGCATCCATCGACACAACACAATCTGCATGTGTGTGTCCTTCGACAAGACCCGCGAACAAAGCATTTTGATGTCCAACGTTATGAGCTAATTTTAATCCTCTAAACCGACCATCCTGTGCATGGACATCTTCGATTTGAGACCAGGTATCATCTTTACTTCCATCATCTACGAATAAGACAAAGGAGTCCTCAGAAATGAGGTGTCTTTCTCGCCACTCTGTTAAAAAACGGTGCATCGTACGGACCGTCAAGCGTAATACTTCCGTCTCGTTATAGCATGGAATTATTACACCTAGCGTAGGTGTCTTCGTCATTGTCATATCATTACTCCTCCATGAACGAAATTACTTCGTGCTCTCTGTAGTAGCTTGAATACGGTACAACCGAATCTTCCAAGCGGAATGCTGATCTTCGAACGTTCTTTCGTACTGCAATCCAATCGCTGCAGCATTTTTGATTGGTACAGCAGATAAGAGATATGTTGCACCTATCTGCTTCAACTGTGCTGTATTGATGGACAAATGTTGAATTGGAACTTGGTGTTTCTTCGTGTATTCGTATTCTTTACCGAGCTCGGAAGAAAACAAATAAACTCGATTTCCCCACGTATCAAAATAACGTTGCAATAGATCACTTTTATTTAGTTCTTCAGCAATCACCTTTCGGAAGGAGGCTTTATACCATAGCGGATAAAAGTTCACATAGCCATCCACAGTCTGCATCCCATTGTACTGAGCGATCGCAGGGTGCATTCCAATAGAGGCAACCTGGTAATCTTTTGTAGGTTTGTCAATAAACCGTTTGATATCAGAGAACTGAGAAGTCGCATAAAATGCCTCATAGGATGGATGATGACGATAAAGGAACTCGGGATTCCATGCGAGCAAGACAAAGGTTTGGGCTATTAGCAGGCAAATCACCCATTTTCGTTTAGCTGTTCTCCATAACCAATCGAGCATCAAGTAAAACAATGCATACCACAACATCGGTTGAAGAAAGTGGAATCGGGAGAAATTGAAAGTTCTGATGAGAGAGACCTGTTGCTTTAACGGGTTCCATCCCTCATAGAACCAAAACGCATACCAAAGTGATAAACCAAAAACAAACCACATTAAAGTTCGAATTCGCTTTGCTGCATGATCTTTTTGACGGAATACTAAAAATCCGACAATCAAGAGTGTTAGTAGGATAATGGGCGACTGAACCGCCCGATCATGTGTATGACCGAAGATCAAATTTTTAAAAAACAAACGGATACTGGACCAAAAGCCGTTGTTTCCCGTCTCGAAGTCATTTCGACTGGTAGGTTCTTCCTCCCACAACATCGAGAAGACCAATCGATATTCAATTAGTAAATATAATAAGACTTGAAAACAATATGCGATCCAAAAGCGACTATGAAAACTACGTTCGCGGATTTCCTTCATCACATGGTAGAGGGCAAGCGTTGCTAAAAAGAAAATGATTCCTAACACAAAGCTAGAATAGAATGGAACCAAAATTAGTATTAACGCACTCAACTTTATCTTTCGGCCATGCCAGATATTCCAGTACGCCCACAATAAGAGCGGCATCCCAAGCGTACTGAGCATGCCTGATGGCCAGAATGGAGTCCAAGAAAATAAAACCGCCACCCATAAAGTATATGATTTAGGAATAACGCCTTTCGCATAATCACGTAATAATAGGTACATTCCTAAAAAAGCAAAGATTCGGACCAGTGTTTGACTGATTACATATGCCGTAAACGGCGAGAACCATTGATACAGCCAAATGATAGCCGTAAATTCGCTGACAAAGGCATTTCTTGAGACAACCCCACTTAATAAGTCAGGAACAGTCGCTTGAAGGCTTGCATAAATACTATTCGTATCGACCAATGTTTTGTACCAAACGATATTCGAATCTAAATTATCATGAATACGAACATGAGCATGTTCCCCAAGTAAGACCATCGGGGAAATGTAGAGACATGCTAGCAACATCCCTATTAAAATGCGAGTTCTTTCTCTCATCGTCTCCCTCCTTCTTTTTGATTTAAGATTAAATCTATTAATTTATAACCCTATTAAATACAAGGTATATCCTTTTTCCGTTCCATTTTTAGATACAAAATAATTGGTTTCTTTTACTTCCTTTAAGTAATTTATGTGAATCATCTTCCTTTTCCATTCTTTTTTATGGTATATAATCCCTAAGGAACCATTTTTAACAATACCCTATACCACAATAAGCATTTTACTGATTATGGGTTTCGTACATTGATTTTTTTTAGGCGTAAGACAAAAGATGTATACACCAATGCCTATGATTGAAAATCAATATAATATCTCATCGAATCATTTAATGAAGGTGTCACAACAGTTAGTACGATTAGGTTATATCGAATCTAAGCATGGCAGATCGGGAGGGCTTCGTTTGATCAAAGATCCAAGAAAAGTAATTTTCTCCTTTCACTCCATTCACTCACTTTCATCTTTTCATTCAAAAATTAACTACTTAAGAGTCTTTAATCCATCATTAATTGCTCATGTTGTATTTCTCTCTTGCCTATTTGGAAGGCTTCAAGCACATTCAAATACCAACTATTGATAAGAATATAGTGTATCATTGGCTAGGTAAGAGGAAATGAGGAGCTTTATATTGAAAACAGAACAGTTTCAATTGATTTGTATGCAAATTGCACTTGAAGAATTTACTATTGCATATGAAAAATTATTTTATAAAGAAAGCATTACGTTTAAAAAACAAATAGCCCTCAATCTAATGCAGCAAATTCGTTCGGAATTTGATTTTCTTGGAATGGATAGTCGCAAAACACCTTTTATGAGTAACGTTTTTTGTTTATATGCACAATTGAAGATACTATCATTCTGAAAGTATGATCACAATTTTTAAACCATGCCTTCTTAAAATGTAAAACTCTTCTATTTATCAAGAGTTTTTTGCCTTTATTTTATAACGCCATAACTTAGGTAGCTCAAAATCATGTAAGGTTCTTTAGGAGGAGAAATTATGTCTTTTTTATCCATTATTTTTGTTTTAATTGTTTCGTTAGAGCACTTCTACATACTTGCTCTCGAAATGTTTTTCCTATCTTCTCAAGCAGCTAAACGTTCTTTTGGTCTCAGTGATGAAGCTGTAGCGTCAAAACAAATTCAAACACTTTTTGCTAATCAAGGACTATATAACGGTTTCTTAGCAGCCGGACTTTTATACGGACTGATTCGTGAAGATCAGGGAATTGTGATCTTTTTCTTATCTTGTGTTATTATTGCAGCTTTATATGGGTCTATTACCTCTAATCGATCTATTTTAATAAAACAAGGTTTACCAGCAATCATAGCTTTGTTACTTGTACTTTTGGTATCATGAAGAACAATTGATATTAATATTTTTAAAAAAGTATAAGTTAGACTGTGTAAAGTCTAACTTATACTTTTTTAGTTTATTATCTTTAATAAAGACATTTATTTAACCTTTTAAAAATTAAAATATGAAACAATGAAAGAATTTTATTGAATTTTCTATGGTAATTTTTTGTATGGCACATGAATTTCTCTAAAAAAAGCTATATTTTTTACATGTTTGGGTACAATTAGATAAGAACATTATCTATAAATACTTTGTTATTCTGTTCTATTAAAAATTGTCCAAAGGAATGGTTTTATGTCTCGAGAAAAAGATAGTACAAAAAAGTATTTTTATTTTTTGCCTACACGAAAGAAGAATTTAAACTATTTTTCAATCGTCCATGACGAAAGCAAAGTGTCTGAAATTGGGAGCTTTATAGAAAAAGCAGCTGCTAATGGAGATATCATATCTATTGCAGCCATCGATTCTTATCGAATTCTATACTTTGATGCTTACATTGAAAATTTTGACTCTTTTCGGCATGAAGTCTATCTCATTAAATCAAATCTTGAATTAAAAGTACTCCCTTATAAAAATATATTGGATATCAAAATAAAAGAAATTTAAGCTTATTTCTCATATTCGTTTGTAAAATCTACTGTCCTCAATAATAAAAAGACTATGATGATCTCCAAGTTTGTGTATACTTTAACTAAAAACATATAAGTATAATATATGTTATATTCTACAGAAACATGAGGTTAATAATATGATATCTTCACAAGTTCATCCTTTATTAAGTGAATTAGATGAATATGAAAAGAGTTATCATAGACATCATCAAACTATGAACAGCTGGTCCATTCTCCAACTCTATAGACACCTTATTGATAAGAGCAATGAGTTTCTTGATTTTGCAGAGCAATGTGAGTTCGCCCCTCCTTTAGCTACGAAGGGACGAACACGATTCGGGAACTTAGTTTTCTTATATGGTGAAGTTCCATGGGTACGTATAAGGTTTCGAGATGATCTTGATATCGAATTAGAAAATAATTTAGATTATGCTATTCTTAAGGAGAGCGCAAGACAATTAGTTACACGTATCGACCAAGTTAAGACACACGCTCAAACAATAGATTCTTCAAGAAAAATTTATCAAGAAGAACTTGGTTGGTTAAATGTATCCGACTGGCTTGAATGGTTAGATATTCATTTACAGTATCATTTAAGAAAAAGATAGATATTTCATCAACCAGTATTCATTATGTATGAAATTAATAGATCTTCCTGTTTTTCCTGAGCATATAAACTTTTCTTCTTTTATAAAAAGAGCATCCTTGTCGGACGCTCTTTTTTAAGGGTTAAATATTTAATCCTTATTTTGAAAGATTTCTGTGTTTTCAATACGAATTGAATCTACGATACCGCAATCCATACAAAACGAAAATACTTTGTGAGCACCTTGAAGTGATCCTTTTGATGGTTTTAGTGGAATATAGTCTGTTGCTTCTTGAAAATTAGTACTTCCGCATGATGCACAAATTTTATTTTCCATTTAGAGCACCTCCAATAAGCATTGTTTAAAACTTTTTACTTCTAGTTTTATTTTATCATCTGTATAGTTGTTACGCTTATTTCTTTTGATGTATTTATCTTATATGCCTTTAAAATGACACTTTCTTTCCTATTCCGTAACTTATAGGCAACCATTCCTTTACTACGGTCATATGTCCCAGAATTGAAAAATCGTTTCGGATATGTTTTTACACTAGTAGAAATATCCGCAACATCTAAAGCTTTTCCTCCCTGTTCTACTTGAAAGCATTCAAACCAAGAAATTATTTCATTTTTGTTATTCATACCATGGTTCTCGAACTTGAACTTTATTAATAATAAAGGTGTAGTCTTGTTGTCAATTGGATTAGATGGGATTACATTGAATGATTTTATGTAAAGACTATATGTATCGCTCGAATAATGCTTTCCATCAAAAAATTCGTTGTGGTCACTTTTATGAAGTCTCTTCATCTTTATTAATGTTTCAGCTTTGTTTTTATGACTTTCAGATTGGGTTAGACTTATGCAAAAAACTCCAAAGAGAATAAGCAAAACGATTGGTCTGACCAGTAGCATATCATCACTCTTCCGCTATTTTAATAAGGTTCATATAGTTTTTTCTTTCGTGTTTGCCTTGTTATAAAAAATTTTCTTTTTTTTTTCAGACTATACTTCATCCTATCTTTCTAACATAGTGTAATCAACCATTTTATTTTTTTTCGACATCAGTGAAGCGAATATCTTTCTTAATGAAAACCACTTTATATAATCTTGAAATGACCGATACTCATAGAGAATCTTTTGATTAGGAGGAACTAGTTTGAAGAGTGTAACCAAGTGGCCGTTCCTAATTTTAATAGGAATCAGTATGATGTTTTGGTATGGGAATGTGATTTATGAAGGATCCGAATGGATTCGCTTAACTTTTCTCAACACTATTCAACTTACCGTTGGAATAGTAAGTACTTTTTGGATTATACGTCTTTATAAGAATCCTGCTACTTCATTGAAAATATTTTGGCTTTTTCTGAGTATGGGTACAGGATTATCCTTTATCGGTACTTTAGTTTGGATCATTGATTTATTGATCACAAAACAGGCATCTGAAGCCCCACCGTTCTCGTATTTCTTGTGGGCGTTATGCTATATATGTTATTTCATCGCTTTACTGTATAGATTGAGAAAAACTTATATTCAGTTTGCGAATATGACTTATTTTTTCAACACGATGATTTATATGATTGCTGCCATTTCGATCAGCTATTATTACTTGCTTTATCCTTTATATCGTATTGAAGAGCACTCTTTAGGAAAAATTACATACACTGTTATTTTTCAAATTGCTGATTTGGGCATTTTATTTTTTATCATTACTCTCTTTTATCTAATTCAGTTTAATAAGAAAAATAAATCCCTGAATTATCTGATCATAGGCCTATTCCTACAAATATTAGGTGATATGCTGTTTGCTCAAATGATGATTAGTGAGAACTATCAAAGCGGAATGGTTGTCGACTTCCTATGGACAATTGCTTTACTATTTATAGGTTATTCCGCGTTTTTCTATAAACATGAACTCAAGCCTGCACTTGAATCTAGAACTTCCTTTTCTCCTACTTTAAAAAAGGAGTTCTTCTTTCCTTACCTAAGCATTTTAGTTTTATCAATTTTAATGATGGAAAGTTACGACTGGTCATTAAATGCACTTAGCTTCGGATGGATCATAATTTTTCTGTTGACCATTGTAAGACAAGGAATTACGACCTCAAAAAATAATAAATTGGTATTAAGACTTAATGAAATTGCTTATATAGACACGCTCACCACACTAGGTAACCGTGCGGCATTTTTAAGTGAAACACAGGATGTAATGAACTTGAGTCAACAAGATTTCACTTTTATACTTCTACAAGTAGAAAGAGTAAAAATGTTTAATGATGTTTTCGGTCATCAAGTAGGTGAGCAGCTTATTAAAGAGGTCTCCTACCGTCTAAAACATACTATTGATATGAATGTTAAATTATATCGTTTCAGCGAAGATGAATTTATGATCGTAACACCACATAAATCTATTGCAGATATTCTGATATTAAACGAGTCTATTTTTAATGTATTACAGCCGACATTCAAAACATCTGATTTCGAACTGAACATCATTGGACATATTGGCATCACCCATTATCCGAAGCAAAGTATATCCTTGGAAAAAGTTCAACAACATACGGCTGAAGCGCTCTATCAAGCAAAACAGTATGGTAATTATTCTTTTGTTATTTACAATAATGAAATAGAATCAAACCTGCTACGTAAATTAGAAATGGAGTCTCACTTAAAGAACGCAATCAATAATAATCAGCTTTCCGTATATTATCAGCCTAAAATTGATCTCGCCTCTGGATGTCTCGTCGGTATGGAAGCATTATTACGATGGGAACATCCAAAATTCGGATGGATTTCACCTGCTGAGTTCATTCCTCTTGCTGAAGAGACTGGATTAATCAATGAAATCGGAGAATGGGTGTTGTATACTGCTGCACATCACAACAAACAGTTACAACGATTCGGGTTTAAACCGTTAGTGGTATCGGTGAACGTATCCGCTCTTCAGTTTCAAAACCCTCATTTCTGCAACATGGTGGGAGAAGTCCTTGCAGAAACTAAATTGGACCCTAAATGGCTAGAGCTAGAGATTACAGAAAGTATTGTTCAAAATATTAAAGAAAGTGTCAACATTCTGCAACTAATAAAATCAATGGGTATTAAGATATCCATTGACGATTTTGGCACAGGTTATTCTTCTCTAAATGTTTTAGAACAGCTTCCCATTGATACCTTAAAAATTGATAAATCTTTTATCGATCGAATTTCATATGATAATCCCTCACCTATGGTAAAAACGATTATAGAACTAGCTTTAAATCTAGAACTAAATGTTGTAGCAGAGGGCATTGAATCAGTGGATCAAAGAGAGATCCTTCATATGAATGGGTGCATGATAGGTCAAGGTTATCTCTTCTCAAAACCTATTGATTATCATTCTTTTATAGATTTTCTTACATCGTATGCACAATCAAATGTCTCGTCGTTATAAATTAAAATGCATAAGGCAATCGATTCAAATAATCGTTGCTCTATGCATTTTTTTAGTTTGTATACCATTATTAATGATTGATTGTTGTCGATATTCTAAAGATCTTTATCTCTGCTATAAATCATACACCTATTTTTAGAATGAATAAATCATCTCCATTCTTTTGCATCTATACTAGTGAGATTAACGTCAAAAGGAGTACGAATACGGTATGTTCAATAGAATCAATCTGCGTTATTTTATTCTCGGTTTGTATTTGCTCGTTTATTATTGCTAGATTTTATTATATGCAAACTCTCCTTATCAATAGATTTGGAGTAGTTTCTTTTCAATCATCGGCCTCTTGATTGCTTTGTATTCTTTGATACTTACTCTTTTGAAAACCATAAATAAAGAACGTATATTCTGATCAATGATCACTTTAGGCACGTTGTTTTATTTTGTAGTAGAAATTTTGTCGATGCTATCAGATACTATGTTCGGTAAAGAAGTAATTTTATCAGTTGGTCGGATGTTTTTTATCTCTTACAAATCATCTGTATGCTCATCGCACTATTTTATAAAATCATACACCAAACTAAAATGATCATGCATGTAACATTCATGTTTGATTTCCTAATTATTATCATTATCGCAACGACATTTTCTTGGTACCTTTTAATTTCTCCGGTTCTTGCAAGTAGTGCAACTACACCTTTAGCATTCATCAATTCCTTAGCTCACCCTTTAAGTGACCTTGAGATACTAATTACAGCTGTCTTTTTAATGATGCATAGATTGTTTCGAACCCATCCGTCCTCTATGATTGTGATTATTTTAGCCGTATGTATACAGGCATTCGCAGATTCAGCCTATCTCTATTTAATTTCCACCGATAATGTCTCTTTAGGTAGTGTGGTTGATCCACTCTTTATTTTGAGTATGATCTTATTAAGTTTTGCAGGAAGAACGAAAACTTCTAAGTTCGTTGTCAAACATTCTTCTATACAACTGGAAAAACTAAACATTGTTCAAATTTTAACCCCTTATGGTGGGATTTTAGTTCTGTTTACCTTCATGATAATTCATTCCAATAACTTTGACATTATTTCAGTGGGATGTGGAATATCGATTTGTTTCGTACTCTTTCGACAAATTGTGATTGTTCTTGAAAACCAAAAGCTTGTCGATAAATATATTCATCAAGCTAATGCGCTAGAAGTAAGCGAAGAACGATATAAGTCGTTGTTCGAATATCATCCTCATCCAGTTTGTTCGATGGATTTAGAAGGGAACTTTGAAAGTGTAAACGACGCATGTAGTTAATTACTTAATCTTAGTTCTGATGAATTAGTCGGTCAAAATAGTTTAGCCTTTGTTGAAAAAAGTCGAAAACGATAGTGCTTCAAGAACTCGAATTTGTCTTTAAGGGCTCCCCACGCAGCTATGAAGTCAAAATCCTTAACAGTGAAGGAGGAATCATCTGTATGAACCTCACAAACATCCCAATCATTGTACAAAACGAGATAGTCGGTATTTTTGCCATTGGAAAAGATGTTACAGAGGAAAAAACTATTGAACAACAAGTGAAATATCTCGCTTATCATGACCAATTGACAGGCTTGAGTAATCGATCTGCATTTGAAAATCATTTAACTTCTCTTATAGAAGGAACATTCAAACAATCAGATTTTAAGTTAGCGCTATTTTTCATGGATTTAAACGACTTTAAACATGTTAACGATACCCTTGGTCACGATATTGGAGACTTATTATTGCAGGCTGTAGGGGGACGTCTAAAATCTATAGAGAAACAGTTTGAAATGATTGCACGTCAAGGAGGAGATGAGCTTACTCTACTACTTAAAAATGTGCTGACACAAGAACAATTGAAACAACGAGCCGAGTTAATTCTTTCTGTTTTAAAAGCACCCTATTACATTAACGGCAAAACTATACTCTTTCCTCCAAGCATCGGTATTTCATCCTCTCTCACTGACGCAACAACTGCTATGGAAATCATGAAACAGGCAGATATAGCTATGTATCAAGCGAAAAAGAGTCGTTTAGGTGCTTATGTTTTATATAGCGACCTCCATCTAACATCTAAACAAAAGTAAATTTACTTTTTTTATTTTACAAACACTATATTTTCAAAAAAATGCCTTTTACTCCCTTTAATAAACATGTATACTTTAATCATGTAATAAATAAGGAGGGAAGAATTTGCGCCTTTTTTTGAAAAAACGTGCTATTTCTGAACGATATTGGATTCCTCAATCTGAGTGGCAACGAACATGTGCACGTCGTAACGTAAAAATGCAAACACGTCCTTATGAAACGTTTGTTGGGTTAGCCTACAACAAAGAAGAACAACTTGTTCAGATTACCAAAAACACCTTAGCTTCAGCCTCTATTTTTTATGTAACTCTTTTGGAAGAACAATCGATCCATCCGAATATCTTGAACCAGCAGTCTTCTTTAAGTGTTCAGCAGGTTCATCCAGAATCTAAACATATTGACAGCGTTTCAGAGTTCAAGCTATTGGATTTATATGTAAGAAAAGAAGGGATTGGCGAAAGGGGATTGTTGCTTGAAGCTTTAATTGACGACCTTCAATGCCAGTATAATAAATTTTCTATCCATGGAAGTTATAATCATATCTCGCATTCTGGATTGATCTCTTTAGAATGTTTTTCTCGCTATGGATTTAAATTGGAAAATGGACAATTAATCTACCAAAAAACATAAAAAACGTCTTTAGCCGTGTGCCCCACGAACAAAAGACGTTTTTTAATTAGCATTTCTCATTAAAGTTTATAGCTGGCTTTGCTTAGTTGGTAAAATAACTTGAATGATTGTACCTTTACCAAGTTCGGAACTTAACTCAATCTTCCCATTGTGTGCCTCGACAATTTCTTTACAGATGGCAAGACCTAAGCCTGTCCCCTCAATTTTATGATATGAACTCGTGTGTGCTCGATAAAACTTATCAAAGACTTTTAATTGATCGTTTTCAGAAATCCCAATCCCCTCATCCCGGACTTGAATAACTATCATAGCCTCTTTTTGCTTCATCCAGATCTCTATAGACCCACCTTCCGGAGAATATTTTCTTGCATTATAAATCAAATTTGTGAATAACTGTGCCATTTTTTCTTGATCTGCTTCGACCTCCATTTTTTCCTTTTCGTTTATTTGAACATTCCATATGTGGAGTAAGTCCTCCTCACGCTGTACCGTTACTATGTTCTGAATGATTTCCACTAAATCTACCGTCTCTATCACAAATGATTGTTGATTTGATTCCATACGTTGTATGTCTAAGAAATTATCAACCAACAATGATAATCTTTTTGTTTCAGAGTGTATCGTTTCCAAGTATTTTTTCTGACGATCCATATTGTACGATTTAGCTAATAGCAATTCTGTAAATCCATAAATCGATGAAAGTGGTGTTCGTAACTCATGCGAAACAGTTGAAATAAGTTCTGACTTCAGACGATCCACTTCCACTTCATGCGTGACATCTTTTAACACCAACATGATTCCTTTCAAAGATGCATGATAGCGAACTTCTTCTGCATAAATTGTTACTATTTTCGCTCCATCATTTAATGTGATTTGAATGTCTTCTTGTGGAATTGAATTTGAATAGACTTTATCAATGAATTCATTAAACTTTTCTTTCTGATCTACTCGTCGAACTAATAGTTCATTTTGAACGTCTAATGAGATGAGACCCCGGATATTTTGCTTTTCATTATTCTGTTGACTGTAATCAAATAAATTTAGCAGTGCATGATTAGCAAGTACTTTATTGTCTTCAAAATACATCATTGCCTCGCGAATTGAATGGATCAGAGTCGTTGTTTTTTCTTTCTCGACTTGCATCTCATCAAATACCCTCATGCGTAAGAGTGATAACGCAATTTGGCGAGCAAAGGACTTCATATCTTCTAGTTCATCTGTTTCAAACGGCATTTTATAGCGACCAAGATAGATACAAGCCAATACTTCATCAGAATCAGCGTCTAATACAGGTACAGCTGATTCGTAGATATAGTACGGGTGTGGTAACGGGTGATCTAGTGCAATCTGTTTAGTAGAGTGCGTACTGCGTTTTAAAAGTTTAGCTCGCTCTAAGAGTGAACCAGGCATCGCTATCTTTCCAAGTGAGGTTTCTGTAATACCGAATGAAAAGATCTGCTCTAAATGTTCTCTGTCATAAAAAATGATTGCTCCAAATTCTGCATGTGTAATGGCTACTAGCTTTTCAATGATTGTTTCATAGGCTGTATATGTTTCTCGAGATGCCAAGGTTTCGGTCAGTTCATTTCGATACTTTAAATGTTGCTCATTTTGAAGTGTAACATTCAATGCTTCTTCGAGCTCTTCTTGTTGAGCTTGTAATTCTTCCTGTTGGGCGAGCAGTTCTTCACTTTGCATTTGTAATGCTTCGTTATTCAACTGCAAATACTTTTTTTGTCCAATAATCGATGCTGACATTTGATTGAATGTTTTAGTGAGTTCTCCTAGTTCATCCTGTTCATTTAGAACTGGTATTGGCTCCGTATCACTTCCTTGAGCCAGTCTATCTGCTTCTCGATTTAAACGTTTTAACTGTCGTGTAAGTCGTGTTGTAAAAGGTCGTGCAAAGAGTAACGTCAATAGAATCAATATCCCAATATTAACTCCTCCAAGAACTTGAGATGCATTGACTAGGCTACCCAAACTTTTTTGAGCAGCCTTTTCTTGTTTATTTATTTCGTTTCGATAGGTTGTAAATGTTGTTTCCATATCTAAAATGTTTTCTCTCATGTCTAAAGAAGAACTATTACTATTGGACAATTGTTGATTGTCGTTGCTTGCAGCTGGAGTCAACTTCGACAATGTATTTTGTTGTAGGAAAGGCTCATCGATTTTTCCATCTTTTTTCTCTTTAACATAATTGATGACGCTCGGTATGACACGATTTGTATAGGACTCATAAAGGAATCGTGTATCCTTGGCATATTTCGCATCTACTTCAGTTGTCTTATTTAGTTTAAACCAATTTGTTTGTTCTTCGATATTTGCTTTTTCTTTATTGATTTCATTTAATACAGAAGTTTCACCATAAAGTGCGTAACCTCGAACGTCATATTGAAGCATTAACCACGACTCATGTAAGAGAGTAGCTTTCGTCCGGTGTTCACTTAAAGTATCTAATTGTTTCTGTGAATCAATCATTTGGTTTTTTGTATAAAAATAGATACAAAGGGTAGATAAAAGTAATGTTATAAATACGCTATAAAACGCAAACATGATTTGTCTTCCAATGGTTCGATTTAACCAAATTTTCATTTAAAGTTCCTTTCCGTTACTTACATTTATGAGATAAGTTTCTCATTAAAATAAATCTTGCCATCTATTTGTTTTGATTTTGGATAATTGTTATTCAATTATTTTCGAATGTTTATACCATTTGTACCTTTGAAAAAATTATAAGGAGGCGTAGACATGAAGCCATTCCAACTAAGTGTCATATATCTAAATATCTGTACTATATTGATGATTACCGGATTGATTGGCATCGCCGGTTTTGGTGTTTCTTTATTACTTAATGGTTTAATGAACAAATTATTTTTTGAAAAACCAGGATATACTTTATTGATTCTTTATTACCTAGCACTGGTACCCTTTCTTTATTCTTTATTTCATGTGTTACGCATTCTCCGATTTATTTCTTTAGACATAATTCCGTTCATCCAAATTTATCAATCGATGCAATCGATCAAAACTTAGCTTTTTATAACAACAAATATAGGAATTCTTATGTTCCCTGTATTTTTTATATCGCACAAGCAGACAATGCAACCGGATTGATACTTATCAGTATTGCTCTGATAGTCATTCCACTAGCATTAGATGCTATCATTATTTGTTGTTAACATGTAATAAAAAAAATTAACTTTATTAAAGAATAAGTTAATAGAATTCTTTTATACCATTTTTAGAAGAAATAAATAAAAAAAGCTAAATAAATAAAAATATTTAAAATTAAATATTCAGAAAATTTAGTTTTATTGTATTATCTCATTAATTTTCGGGAATAAATAAATATTTATTTCATGTATATTTTTATTTTAACTCATTACGGAGGTGAAAGGATGAATAACATTTGGAACGGAACGTCGTTGAACTTGAACGGTATTCTCGGATCACTCGGCAACTTGCTTGGAGCGATCATCATTTTCTTGATTGGATGGCTCATTGCCAAGCTGATCGCGAACGGAGTTCAAAAAGCGTTAGAGAAGTCTGGGGTCG
>Ga0308160_10003017_pt1 | contig 19476 bp, 14 predicted proteins | sample PhyFR1_FD_201036 | JGI IMG/M metagenome (GOLD analysis project Ga0308160, IMG submission 201036) | Phyllosphere microbial communities from UC Gill Tract Community Farm, Albany, California, United States - DLSLF.R1 | ecosystem: Host-associated > Plants > Phyllosphere > Unclassified | place: USA...
TCGCGATTCCCGCCGACGCCCAGATCCCGCTGGAGAACAAGGAGCGCCTGGAACTGCTGAAGGGCGTGGCCGGCATGCAGGCGGGCCTGGCGGCGCCGGGCGGCATCCTGAACTTCGTCACCAAGCGTCCAACGGATACCGATCTGCGTTCGGTCACGGTCGAGGCGCGCGAGCGCGGCACGCTGTACGGCGCCGTCGACCTCGGCGGACGTTTTGAGGACAAGCGCTTCGGCTACCGCGTGAACGCCGCGGCCGAGCGCCTGCGTTCCTACATCGACGGCGCCGACGGCAAGCGCCAGTTCGTATCCGGCGCCTTCGACTGGCAGATCAGCCCCGACGCCCTGCTGCAACTGGACGCCGACTTCCAGCACAAGGAACAGGTCACCGCCCCTGGCTACCAGCTGATCCGCGGCGTGGAGCTGCCGCGCGGCGTCAACCCGAAAACCCTCCTGAACGCCCAGCCCTGGACCAAGCCGGTCGACACCGACAGCACCAACTTCGGCCTGCGCTTCGACTACCGTTTGAACAGCGACTGGCGCGCCACCGTTACCGCCAACAAGCACTGGTTCAAGCGCGACGACTATACCGCCTTCCCTTACGGCTGCAGCAACGAGGGCGACGGCTACTACCCGGGCTACTGCGCGAACGGCGACTACGACGTGTACGACTACCAGAGCGTGGGCGAGCGCAAGACACCGTTCGGCGTGCAGGCGCAGGTGCAAGGCCGCTTCGCCACCGGCGCCCTGCGCCACGTGCTCACTGCCGGCATCGGCTACGCCGAGCGCCACAACAGCTACGGCGACTACGTCTACGACTACGCCGGCTACAGCAACATCTACAACAACCTGGTCGTCGATCCGGCGCCGGGCAATCCGGCGGCCGGCCCGGTCAGCGAGCGCTACACCGAGCGCGAACGTTCGCTGTTCGTGCAGGACATCGTCACCCTCACGCCGGAACTGGCCCTGCACGCCGGCCTGCGCTACACCAAGATCGACAGCACCCAAACGCCGGAACTGGAACTCGGCCCGACGGCGAACAAGGGCAGCTGGCTGCTGCCGAGCGCCTCGCTGGTCTACAGCGTGACGCCGGGCTGGAACGTCTACGGCACCGTGGCCCATGGCCTGCAGTCGGGCGGCGTGGCCGAGATGGAGACCACCAACCAGAACCAGGACCTGGGCCCGAACCGCTCGAAGCAGTTCGAGCTCGGCGCCAAGGGCCGCGTCGGCGACATCGGCCTGACGGCCGCGCTGTTCCAGATCAGCACCGGCCTGGAGTACGTCAACGCGGCGAACACCTTTGTCCGCAACGGCGAGCAGATGCACCGCGGTGTCGAACTGGCGGCCCAGCGCAGCAGCGGCGCCCTGACCTATGGCGCGACGCTGATGGCCTTGCGCGCAAAGCAGCAGGACACCGGCGACGCCCTGTACGACGGCAAGCGCGCCACCAACGTGCCGGAACTGAAGACCACGCTGTGGGCCGACTATGCGGTGCCGGCCGTGCCGGGCCTGAAGGTGAGCGGCCAGTGGCAGTACGCGGGCAAGAAGGCCTTCGATCCGGAGAACACGGTGTATGTGCCGGGCTACCATGTGTTCGGCCTGGGCGCGGCGTATGGCCTGAAAACGGGTGCGACGAACGTGACGCTGCGTGCGCGCGTCGACAACCTGTTCGACAAGTTCTACTGGCGCGACGTCACCCAGCAACTGGGCGGCTACCTGCTGCCTGGCGCACCGCGCACCTTCCGCGTGTCGGCGCAGTTCGACTTCTAAAGACGGGCGATTGCTTCTTCCACCTGCCGCATCCGTTGCGGCAGGTCCCCTTCTACCAGCAGGAAGGGAATCTCCCGTTCCTGCAATTCCGCCAGCACCATGCGGTGCACCAGCTCGCGCACCTCCTCCGATTCGCGCTGCAGGCCGTCCGGCGTCCACGGTGTGTCGGTGGCCGCCACCAGCGTCAGGGCGTAGTCGTGGCTGCGCGCCAGTTCCGTCAACTGCGCGTCGACGCGGCCCCAGTACACGCGGCTGTACAGCGCCGTCATCAGCGGCGTGGTGTCGCAGAACAGGAAGTCACGCGCCAGAAGCGCGGCCGCATCTTCGCGCGCACGCTGGGTGCGGGCAATGCCGAACTGGTCTTCCTCGAAGGGCACGCGCCCCATCGTGTCGACGAACTCGCGCAGGTATTCCGGCACCCACACGGTGCCATGGCGCCGCGCCAGCGCCTCGCACAGGGTCGACTTGCCGGATGACTCGGCGCCGAGGATGGCGATGCGCTTCATCGGTCCGCCCGCGCGATGTTGCCCCAGGCGCGCAGCCCGCGTGCGGCCAGCAGAACGAAGATCGCATACAGCACCGCCGTCACGTGCAGGTCCTTGAACAGGTAGAGACCCACGTACAGCACGTCGACCACGATCCACACCACCCAGTTCTCGACTTTTTTACGCGCCAGCAGCAGCTGGCCGACCAGGCTGCCGGCGGTGAGGAAGGCATCCATGTGCGGGACGTCGGTATTCGTATAAGTCTTCAGGAACCAGGACAGCAGCAGGAAGCCGAGCGCCCAGCCGGCAAGCGCCCAGGCCCAGCCGGCGCCATGCAAACGCGTGACCACCAGGCGCGTCTCCCCCGCCCCGCGCAGCCACTGGTACCAGCCCCACACCGACGCCGCGATGAAGACCAGCTGCAAGCCGCTGTCGCCGTACAGGCGCGCGTCGAAAAAGACCACGGCATAGGTAGCCGACGAGGTGATCGAGAACAGCCAGGCCCAGTGGTTCTGGCGCACGTTCAGCAGCACGGTGGTGACCGCAAGGGCAAACGAGATCAGTTCGAGGGGCGTGGTCGGGAAGCCGAAGATGGCAAGGGTGTCGTTCATTGGGACGGTTCTGCGCAAGCGGCGCACAAGGGGTACTCGAAGCGGCGCGCTCGAAGCCGCCATCAGGTCAGCAGGCGATTATGCGAGTTGCAGGACGAATGCGCAAGGCTGACTGTCCGAATCCGGACACCAGTGTTCGCAGCCGGTCAGCCAGGGCTGCCAAAGCCCCTTTCGTACGGGGCAAACCGGGCTGGCACGGCACTTGCAATAAGGATGACAAGACCAAGCACACATCGACCATGGACCAGGCCCTCGACCCCGCATTCATCCGCCGCCGCCAGCGCATCCGCATCGCCCTCGGCATCCTGCTGTTCGCTGTCATCGTGGCCGCCTGCTGGGGCATCAACCGCCTGCTGCGGCCCAGCGTGGCCGCCGCCGACATCATCGTCTCCACCGTGCGCAAGGGCGACGTCGCCAGTACCGTGAATGCCGCCGGCATCGTGACTCCCGTGCACGAGGAAGTGGTCGCCAGCCCGGCAGCCAGCCGCGTGGCCAAGGTCCATGCGAAACCGGGCCAGCAAGTGCAAGCCGGCGAGCTGCTGCTGGAACTCGACGACCGCGAAGTGCGCCTCGCACTCGATGCCCTGCAGGAGCAGCTGGCGCAGCAGGAAAACCGCGTCGCCCTGCTCAAGGTGGAGCTGGACCAGAAGCACAAGGCGCTCGCCAGCAGCATCGAACTGCTGGAGCTCGATTTGCTGTCGGCCAGGGCGCGCCAGGAGCGCAACCAGAAGCTGCGCCAGAGCGGCCTGGTCTCGGGCGAGGATTTATTGGCCTCGGAACTGAACGTGAAGCGCACCGAAATCCAGCTGCGCCAGCAGCGCGAGCAGATCGCCGACAGCCGCCGCAGCACCGCCGGAAGCATCGACGCCGCGAACTTGCAAAAGTCGATCCTGGCCAAGCAGATCGCCCAGCAGGAACGCCTGCTGGCGCAGACCAAGGTGGCCGCGCCCTGGGCCGGCATGCTGACTTCGCTGGTGCAGGAAGAAGGCGCCAGCGTCGCCGCCGGCCAGCTGCTGGCGCGGGTATCGGAGATGAACAACTACCGCGTCGAGGCGACCCTGTCCGACTTCCATGCGCGCCTGCTGGTGCCCGAGCAGAAGGTGCGCGTCGAGCAGAACGGCGAGGTGCTGGCGGGGCGCGTGCACACGGTCCTGCCCGAGATCCAGAACGGCACCGTCAAGCTGCTGGTCAACCTCGAGCAGCCGCACAACCCGCTGCTGCGCAACAAGATGCGGGTTGACGTGAATATCGTCACCGACCAGAAGACCGGCACCCTGGTGCTGGATGCCGGCGCCGCCTTCAACGGCAGCGGCGCGCAGCCCGCCTTTGCGGTGCTGGACGGCGTGGCGCGCAAGACCACGCTGCAGCTGGGCGGCGGCGACGGCAAGCTGGTCGAAGTGCTGTCCGGCGCGCGGCCGGGCGAGCGCTTCATCGTGTCCGACACCAGGGCTTTCAAGGATCTCGACAGCATCCGCATCACGCAATGAATAACCGAGTAAAGACAAGGGAGAGACAAACATGATCCGACTGAACAAAGTCAGCAAGACCTACCGCACCGACAAGGTGGAAACCCTGGCCGTGAAGGAGATCGACCTGCATGTGAAAAAGGGCGAATTCGTCGCCATGATGGGCCCCAGCGGCTGCGGCAAGAGCACCCTGCTCAACCTCATCGGCCTGCTGGACCGGCCGGGCGAAGGCAGCATCGAGGTCGAAGGCATCCCGATCACGCGCTACCGCGACAAGCAGGTGGCCAAACTGCGCAACAGCACCTTCGGCTTCATCTTCCAGAGCTTCCACCTGATCCCCGATTTGCGCGTGATCGACAACGTCGAGCTGCCGCTGCTGTACCGCAGCATGCCTGCCGGCGAGCGGCGCCGCCTTGCACGCGAGGCGCTGGAAAAGGTCGGCCTCGGCGCGCGCATGGACCACTTCCCGAACCAGCTCTCGGGTGGCCAGCAGCAGCGCGTGGCGATCGCGCGCGCCATCGTCGGCCAGCCGCAGGTGCTGCTTGCCGACGAGCCGACCGGTAACCTCGACAGCAAGATGGGCGCCGAAGTCATGGACATCCTGCTCGGGCTGAATGCCGAGGGCACGACGGTGGTCATGGTCACCCACGACGAGCACGAGGCGCGCCGCACCAGCCGCATCGTGCGCGTGTTCGACGGCCAGCTGGTCGCCTGAGGAGACGCGATGCTTCGCAACTACCTGCTCACCGCATGGAAGGTCTTCATGCGCCGCAAGCTCTTCACCGCGATTAACCTGGTCTGCATCGTGCTCACCCTGGTGGTGCTGATGGTCGTGACCTCGCTGCTGGAAACCGCCTTTCGCCCGTCCGGGGTCGAGGGTAGGAGCGAGCGCTTCCTGCAGATCGTCATGATGCGCATGGATAGCCACGACGGCAACAGCGTCAGTACCACGCCGCTCGGCTACAAGCTGATCGAGAAATTCCTGAAGCCCATGCCTGGCGTCGAACGCGTTGCCGCCGCCACCCTGCCGAGCGGCGCTGCCGTCTATCAGGGCGAACGCGTGAGCGAGATGCAGATGCGCCGCGTCGATGCGGATTACTGGAAGATCCTCGACTTCACGCTGCTGGCGGGGCGCCTGCCGAACGCCGCCGACGACGCGGCCGGCCGCATGATCGCCGTGCTGAACGCCACCACGGCGCAGCGCCTGTTTCCCGGCCAACCCGCCGCAGCCGTCGGCCAGCATATCGACGTCGGCGGCCAGAACTTCGAGGTCGTGGGCGTGGTCGAGGATGCGATGCACGTGAACGCCTTTGCCGACATCTGGGCGCCGATCAGCACCTTTGCCTCCTCGGACTACCGCAACGAACTGACCGGCATGTTCGTCGCCCTGATCCTGGCCGAACGCAGCGCCGACCTGCCGCGCATCCAGCGCCAGGTGGAGCAGATCGCGAAAGGCGTGGTGCAGGCGGATCCGAAAAAATGGAAGACGACACGCTTCTGGGCCGACTCCAAACTCGACCTGTTTGCCCGCATGACGGTGGGCGGCAACGAGAAGCTCGACTCGGGCGCCGGCCTGCTGCTGGCCCTGATCGCCGCGGCGATGCTGCTCTTCATGCTGCTGCCGGCCCTGAACCTGGTGAACCTGAACACCGGCCGTATCATGGAGCGGCGCGTCGAGATCGGCGTGCGCAAGGCCTTTGGCGCCACCAGTTCCCAGCTGGCGCTCCAGCTGGTGGTGGAAAACGTGCTGCTCTGCCTGGCCGGCGGCCTGATCGCCCTGGCCGCGACCGCCGGCCTGCTGGCCTGGCTCGAGCACATCCAGCTGATCAACTACATGCGCTACGACCTGAGCCTGGCCGTGTTCGGCTGGGGCATGCTGATCGCCACCGTCTTCGGCCTGCTTTCCGGCGTACTGCCAGCCTGGAAGATGTCGCGCCTCGATCCCGTCCACGCCCTGAAGGGAGCCGCCTGATGTTCCGCCATTTGCTGAAACTGACCTGGAAACGCAAGTCCAGGAACCTGATGCTGAGCCTCGAAATCCTGCTCGCTTTTGCCATCGTGTTCGGCGTCGCCGCCTTTGCTGCGCGCTACGCCCAGCTGTACCGCATGCCGCTCGGCTTCGATTCGAACGACGTCTGGTCGGTGACGATCCAGGCCGGCGACAATGGCAAGACGCGCTTCGATGCCGGCGTCTACGACAGCCTGCGGCGCGGCCTGGCCGAGCTGCCGGAAGTCAGCGGCATCGCCTTTGCCAGCTTCGAACCCTATGCGTTTTCCACCTATGCCTCGGACATGCGGCGCGACGCCAAGGCGCCGCAAGTGCACACGGAAATGATCGAAGCCGACGACGCCCTGGCCGGCGTGCTCGGGCTGAACCTGGTCGAGGGACGCTGGTTCTCCGCGCTCGACAACGGCAGCGCGGCGCGCCCGGTCGTGATCAACCGGCGCATGGCCGAGGCCATGTTCCCCGGCGTGCGCGCGGTCGGCCAGCAGTTCATCGACGGCGAAGGCGGCAAGACGACCGTTGCCTACCGCGTGGTCGGCGTGGTCGACGAATTCCGCGCCAAGGGCGAATTCGAGGCGCCGGTCAACTTCGCCTTCCAGCGCTTTGAAGCGGGCAGACACGACGGCGACATCCGCACCATCGTGCTGAAGGTGAAGCCCGGCACCGCGCGCGACTTCGAACGGCGCCTGAATGCGCGCCTGAAACTGATCCGCAACGACTGGGCGTACCAGATCACGCCGCTGTCCACGGGCCGCAAGGCCATGCTGCATACCCGCGCCATGCCGCTGGTGCTCATCTCCGTGATCGCCGCCTTCATGCTGGTGATGGTCGCCTTTGGCCTGTTCGGCGCGCTGTGGCAAAACACCACCGCGCGCATCCCCGAGATCGGCCTGCGCCGCGCGATCGGCGCCAGCGCCGCCGGCATCTACCGCCAGATCGTGCTCGAACAGTTCATGCTCAGTTCGATCGCGATCGCGCTCGGCCTGGCGCTGCTGGTGCAACTGCCGCTCACCGGCGTGTTCGGCGAGAGCCTGAACTGGGCGGTCTTCGCGGCGGCAGCAGGCCTGTCGATGGCGGTCATCTATCTGCTATCCTTGGTCTGCGCCCTGTACCCGGGCTGGCGCGCCAGCCGCCTGAGCCCGACCGAAGCGCTGCACTACGAGTAACAGAAAACGACAAGAAAGAGACTCACCGAGATGGAAGCATCACGCACTCCGCGCATCCTGGTCGTCGACGACGACGGCGCGGTCCAGGTGTCGCTGGCCCTGCTGCTCAAGCAATCCGGTTTCGACGCCGCCTGCTGCGACGGGCCGGCGCAGGCCCTGGCCCTGCTGGCGCGCGAACCCTTCGACCTGGTCCTGCAGGACATGAACTTTTCTCTGCAGACCAGCGGCGCCGAGGGCCTGGCGCTGCTGGACGCCATCCGCAAGCAGCATCCGCAGCTGCCGGTGCTCTTGATGACGGCCTGGGGCTCGATTGCGCTGGCGGTGAATGGCATCAAGGCCGGCGCCGCCAACTTCTTCACCAAGCCCTGGGACAACGCCCAGCTGGTGGAACTGGTGCGCGCCACGCTGGACCTGGCCGGCGCGCCGGCCGGCGGCCCCACGCGCGGGGCGCTCGACAGTGGCTTCGATTTTTCGGCCATCGTCGGCGAGCACCCGAAGCTGCTGCGCGTGCTGGCCACCATAGCCCAGGTAGCGAAGACGCGCGCGCCGGTGCTGATCCTCGGAGAGAGCGGCACCGGCAAGGAGCTGGTGGCCGACGCCATCCACCGCAACAGCCCGCGCGCGGCAAGCCCCATCGTCAAGATCAACATGGGGGCGATCACGCCGACGCTGTTCGAAAGCGAGATGTTCGGCCACGTGCGCGGCGCCTTTACCGATGCGCGCAGCGATCGCAAGGGCCACATCGCCATGGCCGAAGGCGGCACCCTGTTCCTGGACGAGATCGGGGAACTCAATCGCGGCGACCAGGTGAAACTCCTGCGCGTGCTGCAGGACGGGCGCTACCAGCCGGTCGGCGCCAGCCGCAGCGAGCAGGCCGACGTGCGCGTGGTGTCGGCCACGAATCGCGAACTGGCCGAGCTGGTGGCCGCCGGCGAATTCCGCGAAGACCTGTTCTACCGCCTGAACCTGATCACCATCCGCCTGCCGCCGCTGCGCGAGCGGCGCAGCGACATCCCGCTACTGGCGCGCCACATCGCGGCGTCGGTGGCCGACAGTTACGGCCTGGGCGAAGCCGGCCTGAGCGCCAGCGCGCTGGAGTGGCTGGGCGCCCAGCCCTGGCCGGGCAACATCCGCCAGCTCAAGCAAACGCTGGAGCGCACCCTGCTCCTGGCCGGCAAGGCGCAGCTGACGGGCGCCGACTTCGCCGCCGGCCAGCATGACGAGGCGAACGGCGCGCCGCGCCTGGGCGTGGACGGCATGACCCTGGAACAGGTGGAGCGCCACATGATCGAGCAAGCGCTCGACCAGCACGGCGGCAACATCACGCGCGTGGCCAAGGCGCTCGGCTTGTCGCGCACCGCCCTGTACCGGAGACTGGAACGCCACGGCCTGGCCGAACCCGGCGCCGAGGACGGCGCGTGACGCTGCGCCTGCGCCTGGGCGCCTACGTGCTGGCGCTGCACCTGCTGCTGTTCGGCGCCGCGGCCTGGCTGCTGATCGACCGTCCGGTGTGGTTCGTCGCCGCCGAAGCGCTGCTGCTGGGCAGCCTGGTGCTGGGCTTTGCGCTGCTGCGGCGTGCGCTGGAGCCGCTCGGCTATACGCGCCGCTTCCACGATCTGCTGCAGGACGGGCACTACGCGAACCGCCTTGCGGCGCCGGCCTCGCACGAGCTGGAAGAACTGGTCGCCATGTTCAACAACATGCTGGCGGCCCTGCACCGCGAGCGCCTGGCCGCCGGCGAGCAGCAGGGTTTCCTCGACCGCTTGCTGGAAGCCACGCCCGGCGCGGTGCTGGTCTTCGATTTCGACGGCGCCGTCAGCCTGGTGAACGCCAGCGCCCTGGCCCTGCTCGGCATCGAGCGGCCGCAGGGCCATGCGCTGCCCGCCTGGCTGGCCGGCACGGCGCCGCTTGCGCGCGGGCTGGACGCGCGGGCACGCGAACGCAGCCTCGATCTGATCGCCCAGCTCGACGCCCTGCCCCTGGGCGACAGCCGCCTGCTCACCGACCTGGAAGGCCGCCGCTACCGTGCCCAGCGCGGCCAGTTCTACGACCGCGGCTTCGCGCGCCACTTCCTGATGGTCGAGGAACTGACGGCGGAACTGGAAGATTCGGAACGCGCCACCTATGCCAAGCTGGTGCGGGTGCTGGCGCATGAGGTCAACAATACGGTGGCTGCTACCCGTTCGGTGCTCGATTCGCTGCTGTTCTACCGCAGCCAGTTAACCGAGTCGGATGCCGCCGATTTCGCCACTGCCATCGACGCGGTCAAGCGGCGCAACTTGAGCCTGGGCGAATTCATCGACCGTTTTACGCGCGTGGTGAAGATGCCGGCGCCGGAGTTGCGGCCGGTGCGCGTGAAGGAGATGGTCGACGATATCCTGTGGCTGAACCGCGAGCAGTGCGCCAGCCGCGGTATCACGCTTGGCTGGCGCCGCTGCGACGATGTGCCGGCGGTGGCGCTGGATGCGCAATTGATGGAAGGGGCGCTGCTGAATATCGTGAAGAATGCGATCGAGGCGGTGGCGGCCAGGCAGGCGGCCGGGGTCGCGGGCGGGCAGGTGGAACTGTCGCTGGAACGCGATGGCGATGGCGTCGTGCTGGCGGTGTTCGACTCGGCCGACCTGCTGGGCGAAGTGCCGCCAAGGCAGCTGTTCACCCCCTTCTTCAGCACCAAGCAGGGTGGCCAGGGGATCGGACTGATGTTCGTGCGCGAGGTGTTGATGCGGCACGGGTTTGCGTATTCGCTGGCGTCGACTGGTAGTGGCGAGACGCGGTTCGCAATTCGTTTTCCGGCCAGGGACGCATGAATCGGCCCCGGGACGTGTGAATCGGCCCGGGACATGTGACTTCGACCCGCGACGTGTGACGTACGGTGGGCACCCCCGTGCCCACGCGGTTACGTGCGTGTCCATGCACCACTAGCGGCGCCGACTCGCTCGTGACATTTGCAACGGCCACGACATTTGTTCGATTGCCGTGTCCATCTCGGATTTCGCGAGCGAACATTCACCGCCAACGGTGCAAGGATACGCACGTAACCGCGTGGGCACGGAGTGCCCACCGTACGTTGTACGTTGCTGGCGGCGCCGACTCGCTCGCGACACGCGCAACGGCCACGACATTTATTTGATTGCCGTAGCCAACGAAAAAAAACCGCGGCGGGATGGCTCCGGCCGCGGCTTTTCCATGCTCAATCCCGAACTATTTTTTCGGGTATTTGATCGTCATTTCCTTGAGCAGGTTATCCGCGCCGTCGACTTCCTTCATCACCCACAGCATGTAGCGGATGTCGACGTGGATCGCGCGCGTGATTGCGGTGTCGAAGTACCAGTCCTTGGTGATCGACTCGTAGGTCGAATCGAAGTTCAGGCCCACCAGCTCGCCGCGCTTGTTCATCACGGCCGAACCCGAGTTGCCGCCAGTGGTGTCGGCGCTCGACAGGAAGTTCACCGGCACGGTGTTCAGCACCGGGTCCTTGAACACGCCGTAGCGCTTCTCCTGCACCGCCTTGGTCAAGGCCGCCGGGACCAGGAACGGGTCCTTGTCGGTGGCTTTTTCGACGATGCCCTCGACCGTCGTGAACGGACCTTTTACGAGACCGTCGCGCGGCGAATACGGCGACACGGTGCCGTAGGTCACGCGCAGGGTCGAATTCGCGTCAGGGTAGACCGGTTTACCCTGCGTCTTCTTCCAGGCAATGACGGCGGCCATGTATTGCGGGATGGTGCGGTCCAGGTTACCGTCGATGTCCTTGCGCGCATCTTCCAGCTTGGTGGCGGCGTCGTTCAGGCGCACGGCCAGCTGGATGAACGGGTCGTTCGACTTGCGGAAGGCGTCAACGTCCTTGCCGATCCAGGCCAGCCGCTTGGCGGTGTCGGCCAGCTCGGTGTTCTTGTAGAAGGCGTCCAGGCTGTCGGCCTTGGGCAGCAGCGCGTCCAGGCCCTGCGGGCGCAGCTTGGCGTCGATCTGCGCATAGCGGCCGAGGGCGGCGGCCCAGCGTGCCTGGTCGACGTTCGTCACGAACGACTGCTCCAGGCGGGTCAGGCGCGCCTTGATGAACGACAGATCGCGTTCCTGGTAGCCGCTTTCGCGCTGGGCGTCCGGCTTCTGGCGTTCCTGGGCCAGGCGGTACAGGGTGCGTGCGCTCTTCAGCAGGTCGCTATTGGTAGCCTCCGCATAAGCGGCTTCCTGGCGCGACAGCGCCATGTCGGCGGCGATCACGGTGTCCAGCTGGCCCAGCAGATCCGATGCGCTGCCGTTCTTCGCGTACCAGGCGCGGAACTCGGCGTCCTGCACGTCCTTGATGGCGGCGATGTCCTTGCGCGCGAAGCCGTCGAGCAGGCCCTGCGTTTTCTTGAGCACGTTGTTCAGGCTCTTGGCCACGCTGGCGTAGCGCACGTCCCAGGCAGCGTTACCTTTCGTGGCAGCGGCGATCACGTCGAGGTCGGCGGTGATGGTCTTGACCTTGGCCGGGTAGTCGACATCGCGTGCAAAGCGGATTTCCGACGGCAGCTTGTAGCGGCTGGTGCGGCCAGGGTAGCCGGCCAGCAGGATAGGGTCGCCGTTCTTCAGGCCTTCGGCGGACACCACCAGAAAGTCCTTCGATTTGTACGGTACGTTATCCGGCGACGGATCGGCCGGGCGGCCATCCTTGCCGACGTAGGCACGCAGGAAGGTGTAGTCGCCGGTCTGGCGCGGCCACTCGTAGTTGTCGATGTCGCCGCCGAAGTTGCCGATCTTGTCCGACGGCGCGTACACCAGGCGCACGTCGCGGATCATCAGCTGCCTGATGCGGTAGTACTCGAGGCCGCGGTGGAAGGCAGGCACCGAGCAACGGTAAGCCTTGTCGCTCTCGCATTCGGCGATCAGGGCCTTGATGCGCGAGGAGATGGTTTCGCTGCGTTCGCGCCCGCTCATGTTCGCGCCGAGGTCCTTCAGCACGCGGTCGGTCACGTTCTCGACCTTCTCGGTCACGTAGACCAGCGAGTTCGGGCCGCCCGGCAGTTCCTCGGCGCGGGTCCTGGCCAGGAAGCCGTCGACGATGTAGTTCTTTTCCGGGGTCGAGTTGCGCTGGATGGCGCCGTAGCCGCAGTGGTGGTTCGTGACCACCAGACCGTCCGGCGACACGAAGGAGGCCGAGCAGCCGCCCAGCGACACGATGGCGCTCATCGGATGCTTCGACAGATCGGCCAGCTTCTCGGCCGGTATCGTGATGCCGATGCGTTTCAGTTCGGATTTCAGCTGCGGCAGCTGGTGCGGTTGCCACTGGCCTTCGTCGGCGACGGCGTGTGCCGCGACGCCAAGCAAGGCGACCGGCAGGACGATGGATTTGAACAAGGTAAGACCCCGGTGAATGAAAACAAGCGGCGAGTATAGCCGGGTTGCCGGGGCGGGAAAACGGTTTTTTGGCGTCGACACGAGACGCGTAAAGACGACGGCACTGCCGGCCAGGCCTGGCGTGCCGTCGTCAAACGGCGGAGCGACGAATCAGGCGCGCTTGCGCTTGCGGGCCGTGACGGCTGCCGCGATCCCCAGGCCGAGCAGCGCCAGGCTGGCCGGTTCCGGCACCTCGCCGGCAGTAGCGGTTTCGAAGTTGAAGCGCTGGCCGTCGGCGCCGAAGGCATAGTGCACGTTGTCGACGAAGCCGGTGAAGCTGCCGTTCCAGCCCGAGCCGATGCCGAACTCGATGCCGAGGATGGCGCTGTTCGCACCCAGCACATCGGCCGGCGCGCCCGGACGCGGGCCGTTCATCCACTCGGCCAGCGTGGTGCCGTAGTTTTCCACGGTGTTCCCCGGCGCAAACTGGCGCATCCAGAAATTGCCGCCGATGATGTCGCTGGTGGTCCAGGCGCCATCGACCAGGCCGCCGCCGTTGTAGACCTGTTCCCAGATCAGGTAGCCGGTATCGTCGGTCGTTGCCGCGTTGCCGTCGGCGTCGTACACCAGGCGCAGCGCCGGCTGCAGGTGGGCCGTGGCGGTGCCGCCGGCGGCGCGGTACCAGTCGTAGCTGAGCGCGCTCAGGTTGCCGAGCGTGCGTCCGGCAACATAACCCCAGGTGAAGGCGAAGTCGGCCTTGCCGTTGCCGTCGGCCAGCGACATCTCGACCGAACCGTTGCCGTCGCGGGCGTTCGTGTTGGTGATCGCCGCGCTGCTGTTGGCGCGCACGTTGGTCACGTTCCAGTGGTTCAGGCCGGGGCCCATGTCCTCGGGCGTGACGGTGATGGCGGCGGCGTGGGCGCCGGTGCCGGTGACGGCAGCGGCCAGCAGCGCTGCGTGAAGTAGCGTTTTCATGTTCATCCCCTATGTGGAAAGTTTCATTATTTTTAACTGCGGAAATATACTATCAGCATAGTGTTGCAAACAAGTACATATTTTATGGCTGAGTAGGCTGCCGGCAACAGCTGCGGACGCTTGCGGCTAGAATGGCTGATTCACCGCTTCACTTTCCGCACTGCCATGGACCGTTTCTCCGCCCTGATGCGCCGCCTGGCCATCGAACCCTATACCCTCGCCCTGCTCGGCATGGTCGTGCTGGCCAGCTTCCTGCCCGCCAGCGGCCAGGTGGCCGCCGTTCTCGGGAATGTCACCACCTTCGCCATCGGCCTGCTGTTCTTCCTGCACGGCGCCAAGCTCTCGCGCGAAGCCATCGTCGCCGGCATCATGCACTGGCGCCTGCACCTGCTGGTGCTGGCCTCGACCTTCGTCATGTTCCCGCTGATGGGCCTGGCCATCAAGCCGCTGGCGCTTGGCCTGCTCACGCCCGACCTGTACCTCGGCATCCTGTTCCTGTGCGTGCTGCCTTCGACCGTGCAATCCTCGATCGCCTTCACCGCCATGGCGCGCGGGAACGTGGCGGCGGCCGTGTGCAGCGCCTCGGCCTCGAACTTCCTCGGCATTTTCCTGACGCCCTTGCTGGTGGGCGCATTCATCGTCCAGGGCGCGGGCGACGCCGGCTTCGGCTGGTCGCAGGTGCTGAGCATCGTCGAGCAGCTGCTGCTGCCCTTCCTCGCCGGCCAATTGCTGCGCCCCTGGATCGGCGCCTTCATCGACCGCCACAAGCCGGTGCTGCGCTACGTCGACCAGGGCTCGATTTTGCTGGTGGTGTACACCGCGTTTTCCGAGTCCGTCACCGAGGGCCTGTGGCAGCACGTGTCGGGCGCCACGCTGGCCGCCCTGCTCGGCATCTGCGCCCTGATGCTGGCGATTGCCCTGGTGCTGGCCACCTGGACCAGCCGCCGCCTGGGCTTCTCGAAAGAGGACGAGATCACTATTGTCTTCTGCGGCTCGAAGAAAAGCCTGGCGACTGGCGTGCCGATGGCCAAGGTGCTGTTCGCGCCCTCGGCGCTGGGCATGATCATCCTGCCGGTGATGCTGTTCCACCAGATCCAGCTGATGGTGTGCGCGGTGCTGGCGCAACGCTGGGCGCGGCGGGCGCAGCAGGCTGGGGCCGTTCGCGCGGAAGTGGGCTGAATACCAAGCCGGCAAGCCGGCACAGCGCTGTTCCGAAGGAAAGCCAGGGTCAGGTCTGACATCCGGACACGAGGCCGGCCGTCAATGCAGGCGGGCGGCCTAGACCGCGTATCCGGCGCCGCAATGGATGCAGGCGAAACGCTTCCTGCGCACCACGCTCGTCACCACGCCAGCCCAGCCCGCCGCGCGCGATTGCGACAGCGAGGCCGGATGCGGCGCCTTGAAGCCCTGGATCGTCGGGTGCTTGCCGCAGCCCGGACAGCGGTGCAGCAAGGCCAGCACGACGTGCAGCCCGCCCGCCACGAACATCCCCCACAAGGCCAGCCTCATGGCGCCGCCGAGCGCAGGAAGCATGAAGGCACTGATCCACCAGAGCAGCGCTGCCAGCGCCATGAACGACCAGGTCACAACGACGCTGGCGGCGTCGGCGCGAAGCAGGCGCGCTCGCGGATACGGTGGCAAGGTATTCATGAGTTATTCCAATAAAACTGGGCGGTTATTCATTACATCCAGAACTGAAATCCAGCCTCACTTCGGGTCGATTTGCAACGCTAATCGAGAAAAACGACACCGCTCCACCCGGGTGGCGCTTCCTTTCCCGGCCATGTGGCATCGACCTTCGGTTTCGCGGCGCACAGGGAATTCGCGACGAATTTCCCGCTCGGGAGGGCCCGGCAATCCCAGCGCATCGATGCCCGGTGCGCGATCTCATCCCAGGCCACATCGGTATCGGTCGCCAGGGGCAACCGCGAGGTGTCGGCTTCAGGCCCCGTGTAAGGCAACAAGCGCGTCGACATCAATTGCAACTGCGCTGGCGAAGAGAACGACGATGCGGCCGGCGGTACGGACGGCGCCTGGCCGGCACAGCCAACCAGCAGGCTGGACATCAGGAACACACAAAGCGTTTTCAAACGTTTTCCTCTCAAAGCGAAACCAGGTTCAAGGGTGACGTGCGAACATGCCCGGCTGCCAGCCTGGTTCGACCGGCAGGCTCCTGGCTGCAGACTCAATCGCGTCCGCGCATATTCTTCACCTCGATTACTTCCGTCACCTCGAGGACGCGTTTGCAACGCCCCAGGCCGCCAAAATGCCCTTCCAGTCCGAGCTTGCCCCGAACGACGACATCCGACGTGCCCCACTGCTGGCCTTTGCTGTCAGGCGGCAGCATGGCTTTCGACATGTCCGATGAAATGCACCACGCTTCGTTCTTCCCTTGCGGTGTCAGGAATGAATTCTCGAAGTTATAGAAATACTCGCCTCGATACACGCCTTCTTTCTCTTCCGGCTTCTCGTTCGCCGATACCGTGCAAAGCATCAACGCAAACGTGATGAACAGTCCTGCATGTTTCAATCGATTTCTCCTTGTTGGCGTCGGGCGCTGCCGCGCGTCCATCCCCTTGGATCCAGCCGTGCCGCCCGAATCGGGTGCGCGCAGTATAGTCGCGCAGTATAGTCGTTTACTCAACCAGCAAAAAAGCGAAAGGCGAACCATGCGAACAACCCTCCTACTCGGCATGATCGCACTCCTGGGTGCGTGCTCGAAGCAACCGGCGCCGCCTGCCGTATCGGACGATCAAGGCGTCGCAAACTCCGCTCCCACCGCCACGCCGACACCGACCGGTGCCGAGGCAAGCGCACCTGCGGCAGCACCGCGCACGGATGCCGCTCCGAACATGTTAAGCGCCGAAGGCATCGGCGCCATCCGCTTCGGCATGACGCTGGAGCAGGCGCAGCAGGCCGCCGGCAGCAAGGCCGCCCTGCCCGAACCCTTCGACCCCGGCTGCAGCATGGTACGCTTCCCTACACTGCCCAAGCTGCGCTTCATGGTCGAAAACAATGTCGTGACGCGCGCCGACGCCGAACCCGGCATCGAGAACGCCGTGGGCATACCCTTTGGCGCCACGCTCGCGCAGATCCGCGCCAGCCAGCCCGCAGCCGAGGTCACGCCGCACAAGTACGACGAGAGCGGCCACTACGCCACCTTCCCGGGCGCCGGCGGCCGTTCCGCCATCATCCTGGAAGTCACCGGCGGCAAGGTGACGAAGATGCGGGCCGGCCTGCAGCCGGCGGTCGCCTACGTCGAAACCTGCGGCTAGGACAACACAGCCGCCGGGTCAGGCAGGTACGTACACCAGCCTGAGCACATCCTCGTCCACGCGGTCATGCGCCACCAGGCGCAGCGGCGGCCGCGGACCTGCGAAGTACGGCGTGCCATGGCCCAGCACGACCGGATGCAGGTACATCCGGTACTCGTCGATCAGGCCGAGTTCGGTGAGGCTGCGGGCCAGGTCGGGGCCGGCCACTTCGATCTCGCCGTCACGTTCGGCCTTCAGTTGCCGGATCGCGCCCGCGAGATCGTCCCCAATTAATGCGGCGTTCGGACCGGCCGACTGCAGGGACCGCGAGACCACCCACTTCGGCTGCCTGCGCCATGCTGCCGCAAAGGCCTGCCGGTCCGCATCCCAGTCGGCCTGATCCTCGTCCCAGTAGCGCATGATCTCGTAGATCCGGCGGCCGTACAGGCTGCCGGCCTGCCCGCGTGCTTCGTCGATGAAGTGACGAAACAGCCGCGGGCTGGGCGCAAACCGCGTGTGGTCCACGTAGCCGTCGAGCGACACGTTCATTCCGAATACAAGCTTCGCCATGACACACTCCCCGTTGATGGCCCGTGCGATCGGGCACAGGCAATACCGCACTGCGATGTTACGCCTGCAGCAGAGGCCGTGTCCGGATGTCAGACTTGACCCCTGTTGTTTTTTAGCTTAGTCGATACTGACTTCCTTGCGGTTGTCGCGCGAGACCCGGTCGATCATCTTGTTGTACGGGTCGACGCCGACTTCGAACGGCTGCTCCTTGACCGTCACGGTCACCACCGGATTCTCGCCAGAGAGCGCGCGCTTGTCGAGCAGCAGCACCTTCTCGTCCGCTTCCTTGGCGCCCTTGGCACGCGCGAAGACGCCGACTTCCACCGGCTCGTCGTAGGCACGCACGGTTTCCTTGCCCTTGCCGTCGGCTTCCATCTTGGCCAGGTGCAGCTTCATCGTCACGTCCCACTGGCCGTCGCTGCGTTTCTTGGCGCTGGCTTCGAGCACGCGGTTATCGTAGAAGACGATCTTCTCGAACAAATCGGCGATCAGCGCGTGCTTGGCCGGCGGCGCTTCGGCGCGGATGTAGTCGAGCAGTTCGGCGGACGTGGTGAACGGCGACTCCTGGTAGCCCTTGTCCTGCAAGAAGCGCTTCAATGCACGGTTCAGGGCTTCCTCGCCGATCTCGTCGCGCAGGCGGTAGAACACCAGGCTGCCCTTGCGGTAGTGGATATAGGCCTGGTTCTCCACGCGCACCAGCGGCAGTTCCTCGATCAGTTCGCCGCCGCGCGAGCTCAGGTAGCGATCGAGCTCGTAGCGCAGGAACTGGCGCATCTGGCCGCGGCCGTATTCCTTCTCCATCACCATCAGCGCCGAGTACTGCGACAGCGACTCGATCAGCATGCTCGCGCCCTGCACATTGGCGGCGGTCACCTGGTGGCCCCACCACTGGTGCGCCATTTCGTGGGCCGTCACGTAGAACACGTAGTCCAGGTCTTCCTTGTCGCGCAGGTCGGCGATGAAGCCGATCGACTCCGAGAACGGGATCGTGTTCGCGAACGACTGGGCAAAGCTGCTGTAGTTCGGGAATTCCAGGATGCGCACCTGCTTGTGCTGGTAAGGCGTGAACTGGGTCGTGAAGTAGTCCAGCGCCTTTTGCGTGCCGGCGATCATGCGGTCGACGTTGTACGCATGCTTCCTGTCGTGGTAGATCTCGATCGGGATGCCCTTCCACTCGCCCTTCTTGACTTGCCAGTCGGCCGACAGGTAGGCGAAGAACGGCATCATCTTCTGGTCCATCTTGTACTGATAGTAGTTGCGGCCGTTTTCCTTCCAGGTCTTTTGCAGGTAGCCCGGCGCCAGCGCGATCTGGCTGTCCGTGGTCGACACCGTGGTCTCGAAGTTGATCCAGTCGGCGTCGGCCCCGAACATCGAGTTGGCGCGCGCCGCCTTGTCTTCCAGCTTGGCCATGCGCTCGGGTTCGCCCAGGCCGCGCTTGCGTCTCTCGTTACGGTCGGTCAGTTCGAAGTCGCTCTGGTAGCCGACCAGCGGGAAGAAGGCGCGGTTGTTGAAGAAGCTGCCGTTCAGGTTGATCGTGTCGGGCGTACCGCCGTTGGTGAAGCCGGGACGGCGCACGTCGACCGCGAAGTCCAGCGGCAGGCGCGCGCCCGGCGCCATCGCCTGCGCCAGCCGGATGATCCGGAAGCCGAACTTCCTGTCGTCCAGCTCGACCTTGTGCGCAGGCAGGCCGACGAAGGTGGTCGTCACGTCGGCATTCGTCTGCAGGCGCAGGGTGTCGAGCGGCGCGTTCGTCTTGTTCTCGAGGACGTAGTGGCCGCGGATGGCGACGCGGCGCTCTTCCGGATAGATGTCGACGTCGGCGCGCACGTCGGTGATCTTCGCGTGCGGCAGGTCCTTGTACT
>Ga0308160_10003018_pt1 | contig 19475 bp, 14 predicted proteins | sample PhyFR1_FD_201036 | JGI IMG/M metagenome (GOLD analysis project Ga0308160, IMG submission 201036) | Phyllosphere microbial communities from UC Gill Tract Community Farm, Albany, California, United States - DLSLF.R1 | ecosystem: Host-associated > Plants > Phyllosphere > Unclassified | place: USA...
GCATCGCCAAGGCCGACTGGTCCTGGCCCGACGAACGCCTGCCCGCCCTGCGCGAGGCCGGCGTCACCCCGATCGCCGGCCTGATCCACCACGGCAGCGGCCCGCGCGACACCAGCCTGATGGACCCGGCCTTCCCGGAACGCCTGGCCGAATACGCCGGCGCCGTGGCCGCACGCTATCCCTGGCTCGAGTACTACACCCCGGTCAACGAGCCCTGCACCACCGCCCGCTTCGCCGGCCTGTACGGCGTGTGGTACCCGCACGCCAGAGACGACCGCAGCTTCATCGAAGCCCTGCTGATCCAGTGCCGCGCCGTGGTGCTGTGCATGCGCGAAATCCGCAAGGTCAATCCGAACGCCAAGCTGGTGCAGACCGACGACCTCGGCAAAACCTACAGCACGCCCGAACTGGCGGACGTCGCCGATTTCTATAACGAGCGCCGCTGGCTGGCCTGGGACCTGCTGTGCGGCACCGTCGGCCCCGAGCACACGCTGTGGAACTACCTGACCAAGACCGGCATCGACGCCGCCGAATTCCTCTGGTTCCGCGAGAATCCTTGCCCGCCGGACGTCATCGGCGTCAACTATTACGTCACCAGCGAGCGCTGGCTCGATCACCGCCCGGAGCGCTATCCCGAGCACCACCGCGGCATCGCCGACGGCATCCCTTGCGCCGACATCGAAGCCTCGCGCGCGCTGGCCACGCCGACCGCCGGCATCGGCCCGCTGCTGCAGGAAGTCTGGGACCGCTACCACCTGCAGATCGCGATCACCGAAGCCCACATCGACGCGAATCGCGAAGACCAGCTGCGCTGGCTGCTGGAGATCTGGCAAGCCGCGAACACGGCGCGCGCCAACGGCGTCGACATCCGCGCCGTCACGGTGTGGTCGCTGCTCGGCTCCTTCGACTGGAACAGCCTGGTCACGCAGAACCGCGGCTACTACGAACCGGGTCCTTTCGACGTGCGTTCGCCGCTGCCGCGCCCGACCGCGCTGGCAGCGATGATGCGCGAACTGGCCGATGGCAAGCCGCTGTCGCACCCGGTCCTGCGCGGCCAGGGCTGGTGGCGCCGTCCGGGCCGCTGGCTGTGCACGCCGGTCGCCACGCCCGCCGCCCTCACCTCGATCTCGGCCGATGGCCATACCCTGGTCGGCACGAGCGCTGCGCCGATCCTGATCCTGGGCGCCAGCGGCACCCTGGGCCGCGCCTTTGCCCGCATCTGCCAGAAGCGCCACCTGAACTACAAGCTGCTGTCACGCCACGACATGGACATCGCCGACCCGGCCTCGGTGGAACGCGCGCTCGGCCTGCATAAACCCTGGGCCGTGATCAACACCTGCGGCTACGTGCGCGTGGACGATGCCGAGGGCGAGCTCGATCGCTGCTTCCGCGAGAACCGCGAAGGCGCCGCGATCCTGGCCGCGGCCTGCGCCCGCCATGGCGTGCACCTGACCACCTTCTCGAGCGACCTGGTGTTCGACGGGTCGAAGGGCAGGCCGTATGTCGAAAGCGATCCGGTGGCGCCGCTGAATGCCTATGGGCGCAGCAAGGCAGAAGCCGAAGCCGCGGTGCTCGACGCCCATCCGGGCGCCCTGGTGGTGCGTACCAGCGCCTTCTTCGGGCCATGGGACCAGCACAACTTCGTGACCCAGGCGCTGGGTGCGCTGGCGCGTGGCGAGTCCTTCGTCGCTGCGAGCGACATGACGGTGTCGCCGACCTATGTGCCGGACCTGGTGCATACCTGCCTCGACCTGGCCGTGGACCGCGAGTGCGGCATCTGGCACCTGAACAACGTAGGCTCGGTGAGCTGGTACGAGCTGGCGAAGATGGCGGCGGAAAAGGCCGGCATCGAGACTGGCCGCCTGGAAGCACGCGCCTCGTCGGAGCTGGGCATGACGGCGCCGCGTCCGTCGTACAGCGTGCTGCACAGCGAGCGTGCGATCCTGCTGCCGAAACTGGAGAACGCGCTGGACCGCTTCATCGAACTGCGCGGTACCGACGATCCGGAGTACGAAGAACTGGTCAAGACGGCCGAGTCGCGCCAACCGGTGGCGAGCGGGCATCGCCAGCAGGAAGAAACGCCGGCGGAAGCATTCCAGGCCAAGAGCTTCTAGGACGATCGGCTTGCGACGTAGGGTGGGCGCCCCGTGCCCACGCGTGACGGTCGATCATTGTTGGCGTATTTTTGTCCGAACATACCGCCAACAGTGATCATGCTTTACGCGTGGGCACGGAGCGCCCACCCTACGTTATCCAACAGCCCGGCCATCGATCACGCCATCGGGTTTCACGCGTCCCGAAAATCCGCCGTTATAAAATGCCAATGCCAGCCCACAACCGCAAAGGCCTTCCCCCGTGCACGAGCAACACGCCTTCCCCTTCCTGCGCGAGATCCTGCTGTTCCTGATCCTCGCCGGCATCCTGATCCCGACGCTGCAACGCCTGCGCATCAACCAGGTGCTCGGTTTCCTGGCCGTCGGCACCCTGGTCGGCCCCTTCGGCCTCGGCCTGGCGGCAAGCCAGGTCCACTGGCTGTCCTGGCTCACCTTCCCCAGCGGCCCCGGCGTCTCGATGCTGGCCGAGATCGGCGTCCTGTTCCTGATGTTCATGATCGGCCTCGAACTCTCGGCCGCGCGCTTATGGTCGCTGCGGCGCTGGGTCTTCGGCGCCGGCAGCGCGCAGGTACTGGCCAGCGCCGCCATCATCGGCGCCGCCGTCGTCTTCCTGCTCGGCGAGCCCGTCTCCACCGCCATCATCCTCGGCCTGGTGCTCTCGCTCTCCTCCACCGCCGTCGTCATGCAGCTCATGAGCGAGCAGCAAAGCACCGGCTCGCGCCTGGGCCAGGCCGCTTTCGCCGTCCTGATGCTGCAAGACCTGGCCGTGGTGCCGATCCTGATCCTGATCGGCGCCCTGGCAAAAGGGAACGGCGACGGCGCCGCCATGCTGGCCGTGGTCACGATGGCGAAAGCCGGCGGCGCGATTGCCCTCATCTACCTGGTCGGCGGCCGCGTGATCCACCCGCTGTTCAAGGCATTCGCACGCCAGCGCCAGCCCGACGTTTTCATGGCCCTGATCCTGCTCAGCACCTTCGGCATTGCCGGGCTGTCGGCGGCGGCCGGTTTGTCGATGGCGCTCGGCGCCCTGATCGCCGGCCTGCTGCTGGCCGAGACCGAGTTCAAGCACGAGGTCGAGCTGATGGTCGAGCCCTTCAAGGGCCTGCTCATGGGCCTGTTCTTCATGACCGTCGGGATGCAGATGGATACGCGCCAGGTGGTCGAAGCGCCGCTCTGGCTGGCGGCGTTCGTCGCCGGCCTGGTGCTGGTGAAAGCCCTGGTCATCGCCCTGATCTTCCGCATCGGCCGCCTGCCCTGGCCGCGTGCAATCGAAGGCGGCCTGCTGCTCGGCCAGGGCGGCGAATTCGCCTTCATCGTGATCGGCTACGCCATCTCGACCAAACTGCTGGCGCCCGGCCTCGGTGCGCGCGTGATGCTGGCGGTCGGCCTGTCGATGTTCATCACGCCGCTGCTGGCGCGCCTGGGCCGCAGCATCGGCGAGCGCGCCGAACGCCGCGAGCAGGCACACGTCATGCAGGTCGACGATGCCGACCTGGCGGCGGCGCGCGGCCGCATCATCATCGCCGGCTATGGGCGCGTGGGACAGCAGCTGGGCAAGCTGCTCGAGGCCCAGCGCATCGATTTCATCGCCTTCGAGAACAACGCCAGGATGGTGTCAACGCTGCACGCGCAAGGCGTGCCGGTCTACTTCGGCAATGCCGCGCGTTGCGAACTGCTGCGCCGCGTGCACGCCGACGAAGCGCCCGCCATCGTGCTGACCATGGACCACCCGGCATCGGCCCTGCAGGCGGTGCGCGGCATCCGGCGCGACTTCCCGCACGTGCCGCTGTTCGTGCGCTCGCGCGACGAAAAACACGCACGCGCCCTGCGCCTGGCCGGCGCCACGGTGGTGGTGCCGGAGACGCTGGAAGCGAGCCTGCAGCTATCGGCCTTCGTGCTGGAGACGATGGGCCTGGACGAACGCACCGTGGACGATATCGTCGACCGCGAGCGCGACCTCTTCGCCGAGCAGCTGAACGATGCCGGCCTGCGCGAAGCCGGCACGCACCGCGCCTGACGCATCAAGCCAAGGCACGCTCCGCCGCGCGCCAGCCCCACCACGAGGCTTCCTCGAACACCGACAAGCCGGACAAATCGGCATGCGCGAACAGGACAGGACCGTCCGCTTCGCGCAGCGCCGCCATCCCCGCGTTCGAGCGGAAACCCGGCGCCGGCACTGCCATCGCATGCGCGCGCAAGGTAATGTCGACGCGCTCGACGTTCGCCGCCAGCGTCCAGCCATAGGCCGCCTTCAGGTCGGCGCTCGCCAGTTCGATCAGTTCTCGCGCACCCGCCGACTGCATCCAGCGCCGCGCTTCTAGCGGCGTCTTGTGCGACAGCGCCACGTAGGCCGTGAACACACTGCGCTCGGCCGGCTCCATGCGGATGTCCTGGTGGGTCGAGACCACGTAGCCCAGCCCCGGCTCGGACTGCACCACGTTGTCCCAGGACAGCGGCACGTCGTCGCGCTCGCGCGGCGGGTGCCGCATGACGAAATTGGCGACCAGCCAGGGCGCGTATTCGGGCAAATGGCGCCGCATATCGAAACCGTCGTCGGCCATCCCTTCGACCACGCGCGCCGCGACAAAGACCGGCATCGCGCAGATCGCCTTGCGCGCGCGGACGAGGTAAGTCACGGGCTTCCCGTTTTCCAAACTGAAGCACAGCGCCTCGACGCCACTGCCCGTACGGCGCACGCGCACCGCCGTGCCGGGCCGGCGCGGGACACCCGAGCGCGCCGCCATGCCCGCCGCCAGCGGCGCCAGCCCGCCCGGCCAGGTCAGCACCGCCGAATCGGACGCATTCGCCGCCCGCCCGCTGCGCCCGGCAAAGTAATGCAGCCCGGCCCAGGCCGAGACCCGGTCGTAGCGCGCGCCGTAGTCGTCGCGGCAGCAGTAGTTCAGGTACCAGTGCAGGCTGGGCGCGCGGTAGCCTTCGCGTTCCAGCCATGCCTTGAAGCTGATGCGGTCGAGGTCCGCCTGCGCCATGTCGGTTGACGACAGCGCCGACGGGAACACGAACAAGCGCTTGCCGTCCGCACCGCGCTGTCCGCGCAGGCGTTCCATGTGGGCGAAGAAGCGCCGCTGCTCGGCCAGCTCGGCCTCCGGCACGCCGAGCGCAGGCACCAGTCCCTCCTGCCACCGCCCGTTCACCAGCAGCCGCTCCTCGGGCGCATGCACGATGTAGCGCTCGTCGTAATACGGCGTCTCGCTAAAGGGATCGCGTTCGATGATGCCCAGGTCGGACAGGATCGCGCGCACGTGGGTCGATTCCGTCGACGGCAGCGGCAGGTAGTGGGCGCCGGTCGGGCATTCCAGCTCGCCGTAGCGCGCCCCGGCCGCGTTGCCGAAGGCTTGCGGCCCATCGATCATCAGCGCCCGCGCCCCTTCCCGCCCCAGCTTCCAGGCCGCCGTCAACCCGGCGATGCCCGAGCCGAGGATGACGACGTCGGTCTCGACCACGCTGGAGGGCGGCGGCAAGGCCTGCGCATCGCGCAGGAAGTGGCCCTCTTCACGTCCAGGATAGCTGAGATGCGGCGCGATCTCTTGCCAGCGCATGAAACCGGCACCGCTGGCCAGCGCCGCCAGCGACGCGCCACCGGCCGACAGCAAGAACGACCTGCGGTCCATCAGCGGATCACCTGGCGCCAGTCTTCCTCGAACTCGTGCACCAGCGACTGCGTGTTGAGGCGGTTCGGCGCCATCTGGCGCCGCCCCATGTCGGGCGGGAAGGCGAACATGGCGCGCGTGGTCTCGGCGTCGAGGTAGCGCATCGGCAGGCGGTAGCTGTCGGGCGGCTGGTAGCGTCCCTGCGGCGAGGCGAGGATGAAGCCCCACTCCCCGAACGACGGCACGTACAGGTGGTAGGGCCAGGTCTGCATGCCCACTTCGCGCAAGGTGGCGTCCACCGTCCAGTAGGCATTCGGCGCAAAGTAAGGCGAGGTCGATTGCACGACCACCAGGCCATTGGCCGCCATGTGCTTCTTCAGCACGCCGTAGAACGGCACCGAGTACAGTTTACCGAGGGCGAAGCTGGACGGGTCGGGAAAGTCGACGATCACCGCGTCGTACATGCCGCGGTCCTGCTGCAGCCAGATCGCGGCATCGGCATTCACCACCGTCACGCGCCGGTCGGCGAAAGCGTTCGCGTTCAGCTTGACCAGTTCCGGGCGGCTGGCAAAGGTGCCGGTCATGGCCGGGTCGAGGTCGACCAGGGTCACGTGCTCGATGTTCGGGTAGCGCAGCACTTCGCGCAGGGCCAAGCCATCGCCGCCGCCCAGCACCAGCACCCGCCTGGCCCAGGGTAGCTGCTGCAGCACCGGGTGCACCAGCGCTTCGTGGTAGCGGTATTCGTCGCGCGAGGAGAACTGCAAATTGCCATTGATGTAGAGGCGCAGGTCGTCCTTCCAGCGCGTGATCACCAGGCGCTGGTAAGGCGTGGTGGTGGAGTAGACGATGTCGTCGCCGAACAGGCTGCGCTCGCCCCAGCCGACCATGCGGTCCGAGAGCACGAAGCCCATCGTCAGCACCAGCAGCACCGAGCAGGCGCGCAGCACGCGGCCGGTCATGTTCGCCAGTTCGCGGCGGAAGGCGTACAGCGTCCAGAGGCCAACGCCGACATTCAGCATCCCGAACAGGAAGCCGGTGCGCACCAGGCCCAGGTGCGGCGCCAGCACCAGCGGGAACAGCAGCGACACGGCCAGCGCGCCGAGGTAGTCGAAGGTCAGCACCCGGCTCACCAGTTCGGCGAACTCGGTGCGGCGCTCGTTCAGCGCGCGCATCACCAGTGGCACTTCCATCCCGACCAGCATGCCGATCATGAAGACCAGGGTATAGAGCAGCGTGCGGAAGGGGCCGGCCATCCACGAAAAGGCCATGAACAAAAAGGCGGCCGAGACGCCGCCGATCAGGCCCACCGCCAGCTCGATATCGATGAAGCGCGCCAGCACGTCTTCGTCGCGCACATATTTGGAGAAATGGGCGCCGACGCCCATGGCGAACAGGTAGCAGCCGATGATGGTCGAAAACTGGAGTACCGAGTCGCCCAGCAGGTAGCTCGACAGCGCGCCGGCGATCAGTTCGTAGGCCAGGCCGCAGGAAGCAACAACGAACACCGAGAGGATAAGAATTCTTTTGGTCATGAAACGGCTTTTGTTCTAAGATCGCAATGCGTCATCATAAAGACAACTTTCCTCGGAGAACCGGAGTGCCCGCCATCCTAGCCTATCTGCTGCACCTCGCGACAGCCATTGCGATGGTCATGGCATTTTTTGTGGTGTACACGCGGGTCACGCCCTATGACGAAGTGCTGCTGATCCGCCAGGGCAACGGCGCCGCCGCGCTGTCGCTGGGCGGCACCCTGCTCGGCTTTTCCGCCACCGTCGCCTCGGCCCTGATGCACACCGCCGGCTACTACCAGTTCCTCGGCTGGGGCCTGGTCGGCATGGTGGTGCAGCTGCTGGTGTTCCTGGTCGCCACGCGCATGCTGCGCATGTCGAAGGACCAGATCGAGGCGAACAATTGCGCCTTCGGCGGCCTGCTCGGCGCGATCTCCCTGTCGATTGGCCTGATCAACGCCGGCAGCATTTCCTGATTCCTTTCCGTTCCCGTTCCTTCCTGGAGCCCATCATGTCCCTCGGTTCATTCATCAAGAAGCAGTTTATCGACGTCCTCCAGTGGAACGAAGATGCCGAGGGCGTGCTCGCCTGGCGCTTCCCGATGCAGGACTTCGAGATCCAGAACGGCGCCGTGCTGAACGTGCGCGAATCGCAGATGGCGGTCTTCGTCGACGAAGGCCGCATCGCCGACGTCTTCGGCCCCGGCACGCACACGCTGACCACGCGCACCCTGCCGGTGCTGACCAACCTGAAGAACTGGGACAAGCTGTTCGATTCGCCCTTCAAGTCGGACGTGTACTTCTTCAGCACCCGCGTGCAGACCGGCCGCAAGTGGGGCACGCCGCAGCCGATCACGATCCGCGACAAGGACTTCGACATGATCCGCGTGCGCGCCTTCGGCATGTACTCGTACCGCATCGGCGACCCGCGCGCCTTTTTCACCGAGATCAGCGGCACGCGCGACACCTACACGCGCGACCAGGTCGAAGACCAGCTGCGCGGCATCCTGATGGCGACCATGGCGTCGTCGCTGGGCGGTTCGAACGTCGCCTTCCTCGACATGGCGGCGAACCAGGCGCTGATGGCGCAGCAGGTCTACAAGGACCTGGCGACTGCCTTTGCCCGCTACGGCGTCAAGCTCGACGAATTCAACGTGGCCAGCGTCAGCCTGCCGGAAGAACTGCAGGCGGCGCTGGACGAGCGCATTTCGGCCGGCATGAAGGGCAGCCTGGGTGCGGACCGCATGAGCGGCTTCACGCAATTCCAGGTGGCCAGCAGCATTCCGCTGGCGGCGCAGAACGAAGGCGGCCTGGCCGGCATCGGCGCGGGCGTAGGCGCCGGCATGGCGGTGGGCCAGGCCATGGCCCAGGGCATGACGGGCGCGTTTGCGCAGCAGCCAGGTGTACCGGCTGCCGCTCCGCAAACGCCGGCTGCGCCGGCCCAGGACTCGATCGAGGACCGCCTGAGCAAGCTGAAAGGCCTGCTGGATAAAGGCTTGATTTCCGCCGCCGACTACGACAGCACGAAGGCCGAGCTGCTGAAAAAGCTGATCGGCTGAACGGCTGCCGATGCAGAACGTCTCCTGCCCTTCCTGCGGCGCCCCGGTCTCCTTCCGTTCGCACGCCTCCGTCATGGCGGTGTGCGAATTCTGCCGCGCCTGCGTGCTCAAGGAAGCCGGCGCGGTGCGCGACCTCGGCAAGATGTCCGAGGTGCTGGAAGACTATTCGCCGATCCAGGTCGGCACCAGTGGCGAGCATGGCGGGCGCAGTTTCACCGTGGTCGGACGCATCCAGCTGCGCTACGACGCCGGCATGTGGAACGAGTGGTATGTGCTGTACGACGACGGCGCGGACGGCTGGCTGTCCGACGCATCGAGCCAGTACGTGCTCACGGCCGAGCAGGAACTGAAGGACGACTATCCGGCCTTCGATGCCATGCGCCCGGGCGGCCAGTACCGCTTCGGCCTCGGACCGCAAACGCTGGCCGACCGCCGCGTGGCCACCTGCACCGGCGGCCAGGGCGAACTGCCCTTCCGCGTCGGTCCCGGCTGGCAGGCGCGCGTGGCAGACTTCCGGCGCGAGAGCCAGTTCGCCACCCTCGATTACTCCGACGGCGACAAGCCCCTGCTGTACAGCGGCTTCGCGGTCACCCTGCCCGGCCTCAAGGCCCAGCTGCTGCGCGATGACGAGCAGATCAAGGCCAGCGCCGGGCGTTACCGCGGGCGCGTCGAGTCGCTCTTGTGCCCTTCCTGTGGCACGGCGATCGGCTACCAGCCGGGCATGGCCACCAACCTGGTGTGCCCGGCCTGCCAGACGCGCCTGGACGCCAGCACGCCGCAGGTGCAGGTGCTGGCCAAGGGAGAAGAAGCGAGCCGCGTCCAGCTGACCATCCCGCTCGGCGCCACGGCGCGCATCAACGGCCAGGAGCTGCGCGTCAGCGGCGTCATGCAAAGAATGGACGACGAGGGATCGACCTGGTTCGAATACCTGCTGTTCGATGCCAAGGGCGGCTTGCTGTGGCTGGTGGAGACCGACGAAGGCTGGCAGCGTTCGCAGGTGCTCGACACCTGGCCGACGCCAGCCAATCCGGTGGTCGAGGAAGTCATGCTCGACAAGCTCCCCTACCGCAAGCTGTACGGCTACGAGGCCACGGTGCTGTACGCGGCTGGCGCCTTCAACTGGCGCGTGGCGGCCGGCGACAAGGCGCAGGTGGTCGAGTACGAGCGCGGCACCACGCGCCTGTCGGCCGAACTGACGGCGGACGAGCTGACCTGGAGCCGTTCGACGCCGGTGGCCGACGACCAGGTCCGTACCTGGTTCGGCAAGCAGATGGCCGCGCCGGTGAAGCCCCATGCGGCGGCGCAGATGGACGGCGGCAGCGGATCGGCGGCGAAGTTCACGATGTGGCTGATCGCCCTGAACCTGGTGCCGCTGCTCTTCAATTTCGGCACCGTGCTGTTTTTCACCATCATCGGCCTGGTGCTGCTCTGGCTACCGCTGATGTTGACGTCGAAGGAAACCTGACACCCCATGCGTAACAAGTACTCCGCCTATGCCCTGCTGGTTACCATCGTCATCGTGGTGGTAAGCTGGATATCGCTGTTCAGCTCTTCGTCGAACACCGGCGGCGGGCGCTGGGGCGGCGGCTCCGGCTATTCTGGCGGCGGATATTCGGGCGGCTCTTACGGCGGCGGGCACAAGTGACGGCGCTGCACCGTCCCGCCGGCATCCACCTGCTGGCCGATCTGCACGGGATCGAGGCATCGCTGCTGACCGACGCCGAACGCATCGACGCACTGCTGCGCGAAGCCGCGCTGGCGGCCGGCGCACGCATCCTGCACAGCCACTTCCATGCCTTCGGCCCCGGCATGGGCATCACCGGCGTGCTGCTGCTGGCCGAATCGCACATCTCGATCCACACCTGGCCCGAGGTCGGCTTTGCCGCCGCCGACATCTTCATGTGCGGCGCCGCGCGGCCGCAACTGGCGCTCGATGTCATCGACCAGGCCCTCGCACCGGGCGCGCGTGAAGTAAAAATCATCGAACGCGGCCAGCTATAATCGGCCCTCTTTCAACCTGGCGAAAAGACAATGACCGATACTTCGACAGCACTCGGCCACATCCGCGTGCTCGACCTCTCGCGCGTGCTGGCCGGCCCCTGGTGCGCACAGAACCTGGCCGACCTGGGCGCCGACGTGATCAAGATCGAACGTCCCGGCAGCGGCGACGACACGCGTGCCTGGGGTCCGCCCTACGCAAAGGACGCGGACGGTCAGGACACCAGCGAAGCCGCCTACTACCTGTCCGCCAACCGCGGCAAGCGCTCGGTGACGGTGGATATCGCGAGCAGCGAAGGTCAGGCCCTGATCCGCGAACTGGCGCGCCACTCGGACGTGGTGCTGGAAAACTTCAAGGTCGGCCACCTGAAGCGTTATGGCCTCGACTACGAATCGCTGAAAGCGATCAAGCCCGACCTGGTCTATTGCTCGATCACCGGCTTCGGCCAGGACGGCCCCTACGCACACCGCGCCGGCTACGACTTCCTGATCCAGGGCATGGGCGGCCTGATGTCGGTGACCGGCGAACGCGACGAACTGCCCGGCGGCGGCCCGCAAAAGGCCGGCGTGGCGCTGACCGACCTGATGACCGGCATGTACGCGACCATCGCCGTGCTGGCCGCACTGACGCACCGCGACCGCACCGGCGAAGGCCAGTACATCGACATGGCCCTGCTCGACACGCAAGTGGCGATGCTGGCCAGCGTCGGCAGCAATTACCTCAACAGCGGCAAGGCGCCTAAGCGCTGGGGCAACGCCCACGCCAACATCGTGCCCTACCAGACCTTCGCCTGCGCCGACGGCCACATGATCGTCGCCGCCGGCAACGACGGTCAGTACCAGAAATTTGTCGAAGCCGGCGGAAGGCCCGAACTGGCGCACGATCCGCGCTTTGCCACCAACCCGCTGCGCGTGCAGCACCGCGACGTGCTGGTACCGTTGCTGGCCGAGATGGCGGCCACGCGCGGGCGCGACGAGTGGATCGCGATGCTGGAAGAAGTGGGCGTGCCGTGTGGGCCGATCAACGACGTGGGCGAGGTGTTCGCCAACGAACAGGTGCAGGCACGCGGGATGGCGGTCGATTTGCCGCATCCGGCGGCCGGCAAGGTCACGCTGGTGCGCAGTCCGATGAAGATGTCGGCCACGCCGGCGACCAGCGACAAGGCGCCGCCGCTGCTGGGCGAGCACACCGACGAGGTACTGCGCGATGTGCTGGGCAAGAACGGCGACGAGATTGCGGCGCTGCGCGGCAAGGGTGTGGTGTAGGCTTTCTTCCCCTGCTGCGCTGTTTGCGGATTAGTGCAGCTTGTGCTTGAAGTCGGACAGCTCGGCGTGGACGCGGGTGACCACCGCTTCCAGGTGCGCCGGCATTTGCGGGCTGGAGCGGCTAATGCGCTTGGCTTCGTCGCCCATGTCTTCCAGGCTGTCGACGCACTGGACGATTCGTGCTTCATCGTTCGACTGCATGACATCGCGCGCTTGCTTCAGCTCGCGCGAAATTTTCTCGATACAGTCGCGCATTTCCTTCGGCGTGTCTTGCGACGAGCGGCAAGCCTGCTCGGCTTCACCGATGGTTTGCTGCAGGTGGTTGTAGCGTTGCTGGATTTCGTTTGCTTGCAACATGATGACCTCCGTTTTGAAGAGAGCAGCCGATTTTAGCGCCGGGAGAAAATGGATGCGTTTTGCGCGTACGTTACCCGGATGAAACCGTTAGTTCGCTGGAGGTGGTGCGCTTATTCGACGGAGCTTACAGCGTCAGATTAACGACTGAACTTGACTCGCCACTGCAGAGAAGGCCTTGCACTTTTTCGCCTGATTTTTCGAGCACGGCAAGTAGCGGCGCGCAGTTCCCGATACGGAATAGCTGCGATTTCGAATTGCTGTGTTGCGAGAACAGCCTTTTGAAATCGGGAGACAACCAGGGATGTGCAGCGCCCGTGTGATCCTGGCGGTTTCTCCAGTATCCGTACCGGCAGCTGGAATGGCCGACTGCTGAGCGGATTTACACAGCTTGCAGCACTAATCGCAGGCGCTACCGATCTCATCAATCACCCATTTCGCCCGGCGATACGACAATGTAAAGCCGCTTACACATACTTCGTCAGGATGATAGCTAAGTTCGATACGATCATGCGTAACCCTAACTCTGGCGCCCCACGCTTCACCAGCTGTCGCAGTGCGGTCGATCAGCTCGTCGCTCCGCCGAACGATTTCAGAGCTAGGCTCCTGGCCAGTCCCTTCTATCTTTTCTCGCAGCTTCAGTGGAAACAAGCTGGCAAGGAAGACGCGCTCGGGTCCGGTTCGAGGTCCGCACAGAATCGCATGCAGTGTCCGCTTGGCCAGAGCCTCGTCCTTTACCTTTCCAGAAATAGCTTTCCACAACTCTAGCTGCTCAGACTGCGAGCACGCGTTGGGATAGGAAGTACCGTAAATACTCAAAGGAGGGTAAGTGCTAGCCGCGTGCGCTACTTTACAAGGCCATGCTGAGACAGAAAAAATAAACGCAAAGAACATCAAAAGGCGCTTGTGGTGAGGGAGATTCATATTTCCTCCGGATTCGTAGGTTCTGAATAAACCCCAGCTTCTGCGACAATCCATATTAATAATGTGCCGCCAACTGCTTTAATAGCTCATCGCTTATCTCTCGCCCGACTTTGCTCACCAAGGATCCACTCGACACTTCCTTAAAATTAACTTCAATGACAGCAACTTACCACATAACCTTTTGAAAAGTTTATAACAGAGGAACGAGAAAATCTCATCATGGTTTGCGCGACACCTCAAAATAATGGAAGCTCCTGGGATAAGAATCTTTTGCAGTTACCATATCGCCTCGCACTTCTACTTTGATCTGCAGATTTTTCACCCTTTTATGCCTGAGATAAAATACGGCTGGCTTGGTTAGCCTCTGCTCACTACGCTGCTCATGCTTAACAATCACCAATTCAAAGTCCTTGAAGACTTGCGCTGGCAACTGCATTGAATAGACGCTTCTTGGAAAATTTCGCGGATATATGGAGAGTCCAGCTTTAAGCCAAGGCGATGATTCGTTTTCTCGACTAATTTTCGCCGCAATACCGGACATACGAAAATTTTCTCCGAAATAGGACTTGGACAATTTCACCGGCTCATCAGGATTTTTTGGCCAATAGAATTGGCCTGTTCCAAGCACTTGTTCCTCCTCTTGCTCTAATGATGAGACCCCTTCCACAACTCTCATTAGTGCCGACAGAATGTCGATTATGTAGACGCGTTGTTCATCAGTCAAAGGGATCATCTCAGGCAGGTTCCAGGAATCGATATCTTCAAAAGGCATTGGAATTTGCACTCGTTGCGGATCTAGTTGATATCCCGGCATAGCAGCAGCCTCTTTGTAAAAACGATTGGACGTAAAAAAATACAGGGGCACTGAAATACCTGCAAAGACTATAACTAGCAAGTATCGTAATCTTTTCACAACCTGACTCCAAACATTGGGTCGGCCTTAGCGAAAGCTGGCAGGCCAAAAATCGGATCGTCTTCGCCGACCATGGGAATCCATTGACCCTGTGATTCGGGTAAAAATATGTGCTCTGGGAGAATTGCTTTGAAATTAGCATGCCAACTATAAGGATTAACGCCATACACAACGGGGAAACTTACTAATTGCGTATTGGTCACCCAGCCGCTTCCGCTCGGCGTTCCAACACCTGCCTCGTCGAGAATTTCCTTAGCCGTCTCAGCGCAGGTGTCGTTCACTATCGGCGAATACTCGAGACGACGGTAATATATTTCGACACGTGCCTTGTCAATTTCTGCAGCAAGCGCTGTTGCCTGCCGAATAGAAACTTGAACTTTAAATGCCTTTACTCGCTCCGTGATTTCATAATCAGCTGTAGCAGGCCTTGCGTTCTGCCTACCATCTTTTTTGTAAGTCAAGTACCTACCGTTATTAAACCATCCGATTTTGCCCATGGCATTTGGGCCGAAACTGAATGACTTGACGATTGTGACGTTTTTTACCAAATAGAAGAATGCATGCCCGTAATCCACTGCCAAATTATGAACGCCATCGATGTATGCATTTGGCTCATTCACTTCGAATCCCACGACAACATAATAGCTATCTAATGAAACCTGGGCACGCTTGGTATTTTCGATAGGTGAAGTATGGGAAGACCCTATTGACATCCATTTTTTGCCAGCTCCTTGCTTGTCACTCATGTTTGAACCTCTATCGTAAGTTGATTCTGATCATCAGTACTGATGAGATGTGTCTCACCTTTCTCGTTTGTCCGTCCGTATTCATAAGTCCCGTCTGCATGCTTGATCCGATAATCAACATTCGACAATAATGTGCCGCTCATCTTGTCCTTGATGACAAAGGCTTCATCAAATAGCTTGACGCTGCTGTCTGGCAATCTGACCAATTCAGCCGATGTCCTCCCGCCCCCATCAAATAAATGCTTCCCACCCCTCACCGTAAACTTCCCCGGACAAGCAAACGTAATATCCCCACCCTCCAGCGTCACCGCCGACTGCCCCGCCTGCAGCACGATCTTTTCCTTCGCCTTGATCTCGATGCAGTCGTTCACCGAAATCACCGTGATCTCCTTGTCCGCCAAGATCTCCAGCTGATCCGTATGCGCTTGCAGCGACACCGGCCCATTCCCCGCGATTGCCTGGATGCCGCCCGAATGGGTGAAGAAGCTGGCCGCACCGCCCGCCACCGACGACACCGTATGCGCCGCAGCGAAATGCAAATCCGACTGCGCCGTCCAGTGCAGTTGCTGTCCCGCATGGATCACGGTCGATGCCGGCGTCGCCCAGTTCATGCTGGCTGCCGCATCCATCAGCACGAGCGACGAACCGAACTTCTCGACCGGCTGCCTCGCATCGAGCTCGCGCGATCCCGGCTTGGCCTTCAGCGCTTCCTGGCCTCCGACAGCGCCCGCATACCTGCCCTGCGCGGCAGGATCGATGTGTTCGATGAAGTCCGCTTGCGCCTTCAGTGCATCCTTGCTGAACAAGGCCCCCTGCTGCGCGGCGGCGTCGCCCATCGTGGTTGCCAGCGCCTGCGCCCCCTTGAACAGCGACATGCTCTCCGCCGCATCCATCTGCGTCGAGCCGACACCACTGCCCAGCTGCGACCGTGCACTGGTCGAAATCAGCACGCCCTCGCCGCCCCGGATCGCGGCCCAGGCATCGGTGCGCAGTTCGAAGCCGCTGCCGCGATACGCCCCGCGCTGCGCTGACCCAGGCGACTGCTGGATCAGGTAGCCCAGGTTCAGCTGGGTCGACGCACAGCTGGTTGCCAGCCGCGTACGCAACTGGCCCTGGGTATCGTCGATCTGCCACTGGTTGTAGCCGCTGCCGTCGAAGCCGTGCGTGTGAATGCCGGACAGAACGCCCGCGTGATCGACGCCGGAATCGACGCCGGCCGAAAACGGCGGCAAGTCCGAGCCGGTGAACAGTTGGGCCACCACGACCGGCCGGTCCATGTCGCCTTCGATGAAGTCGACCAGCACTTCGGTGCCGATGCGCGGCGTGAACACGGTGCCCCAGTTCGGGCCGGCCAGCGCTTCGGATACGCGCACCCAGGTGCCGGAACGCTGGTCGCCCGGCGCACAGCCGCGTTTATCCTGGTTGTGCTCCAACCCGCCTCGGTTCGCGCCCTGCCCGCGCTGCCATGCGAACTGCACTCTCACCTGGTGGTCCCGCGTCGTGGTCGACATGGCATCGGCGACGCCGACTACCAGCGCCGTCTGCGGACCGAGGGCGGTGGACGGATGTGGCGCGCTGGTGGCGCGCGGAACCAGCCGCACGAGTTCGCGCACGCAGCCGAAGCGGTTGCGGTAGGTGCCGTTCTCCAGGCCGTCCGGTGCACTGTCAGCGATCCCGGTACGGAAGTTGTTGCGCGCCGCGTGCTCGACCCACAGCACCGTAAAGGCGTTCTCGCCTTCGGGATAGCGATCGTGCTGGGTCAGTTGGAAGCCATGGCCGGTCGCCAAGCGACGCACCGCGCCGCCACCCTCGAAGACCTTGTTGTCCTGTTCCAGCGCCAGCAGCATCAGGTCGCTGTGCGCGAAAGGCGCGCCGCGCTCGGTGGCGATGCGCTCGCCGCTGCCGTCGTAGACCTGCAATACCGGCAGTTCGCCGGCATCGAGGCAGGACTGCTGCTCGGCGCTCGGGGCCACCAGTTGCGCCGGGTCCCAGCTGCTGATGGCCACGCCATTCGCCTGCATGCTGCGCCGCGCTTGGAAGTCGTCGATGGCGTCATCGTTTTCGGTGGCGCGCACGCCGTGGAAGCGCAGCACATCGCCGCCGGGGGTAGCCGGAATGCGTGCGCGGCTATCGAAGATCACGAGCCTGTGACGGGCGTGGCCAAGCGCGTCAGGGGCATCGTCGGCCTGGTCGTGTTCGAAGCGCCAGTTCAGGCCTTCGCTTGCCAGCAGCCGCACCAGGAAGTCGAAGTCGGATTCGCGGTACTGGGTGCAGACCGGTCGCACCCGCAGTTCCTGCGTGATGTCGAACGCGAAGCGCACCTGCGGGTAGTCGGCCAGCAGTTCGCTGACGATGTCGCGCGCGTCCTTGTCCTGGAACAGATAGCTGTCGCGGCGCAGCGTCAGCAGCGACAGGGCCGGCTCCAGTTGCAGGCGGTAGCGCGCGATGCCGCCGTCGGCGCCGAGCCAGGCGGCGCCCGTGCACAGGCCATGCCAGGCGCGCCGGCTGCCGTCGGGCTGCAGCAGGCCGACGGTCAGTTCCTCGCCGATGAAGCCACCGAGGTCGAGGTCGGCCGAGGTGCTGAGGGCATCGACCTCGAAGGCGAACAGTTCGTTGACGGCTTCGCGTCCGTTGAAAGCTTCGACGGCGGGCGCTTCGGGCAGGCTGCTGTCCTGGGCGCTGGTCAGGGTGATGAGGCGGGCATGCTGGCTGAGACCGGTGCCAAACCGGCCTAGTGCGATGCCGAGGGCGGCCAACTCGGGCAAGGCGTTCATTGGGCAGACACGACTGCGATCGATGCCATCCGGGACTCCTTCGCGATGCGGGAAATCGACAAGAGGTGTCGGGCAGGCGAATTGTCGAGCCCGCCCGGACACGCACAGCCGTCGATCTTACCGAAGCTGAAAGTGCGGAAATAGCCCGTGCAACATGACGGGAATCAATGCAGAAGTGAAATATTTTGCCGGATGCAGGCCGGCTTTCGATGTCAGTGAGCGCTTACGGCGCGACAGCTGGCGTCGATTCCAGCGGGGCCAAACTACGCAGGCGCAAGGCGATCAGCATGGCCAGCACCAGGATCGCACCGAGCAGGCCGACCACGCCGAACCAGCCGCCATGCTCCCACAGGTAGCCCGAGAACCAACCGACCACGCTCGATCCAAGGTAGTAGAAGAACAGGTACAAGGCCGAGGCCAGCGCCTGCGGCGGACGCGCGCGCCGGCCGACCCAGCTGCTGGCCACCGAGTGCGAGGCGAAGAAGCCGAAGGTGTACAGGCCGACGCCGGCGACGACCGCGACCAGGTTGCCGGAGAGCGTCAACAGCAATCCGGCCAGCATCAGCGACATCACCAGCCACAGCACGTTGCGCCGGCCCAGGCGGTCGGCCAGGCGCCCGGCCCAGACCGAGCTGAAGATGCCGAGCAGGTACAGCACGGACAAGGCGCCGACCGCGCTTTGGCGCAGGCCGAACTCCGGCCCGAGCAGGCGGTAGCCGATGTAGTTGTACAGGCTGACGAAGGAGCCCATCAGCAGGAAGGCCAGCATGAAGAGGAAAGGCAGGCCGCGATCGAACAGGTGGCGCCGGGCGCCGTCGACCAGGCCGGACAGGCCGCCCTGTCCAGGCCGGAAGCGTTTCGAGACCGGCAGGCTGCGCCAGAATTCCCAGGCCGCGTACAGGCCGGCGGCGCCCATCAGGCCCAGGGCCAGGCGCCAAGAATAGAAGTCGCTGATGACCGAGGCCAGCACGCGCCCGAACATGCCGCCGAAGGCGCTGCCGCTGATGTACATGCCCATGGCCAGGCCGAGCGAGCTGCCTTCGATCTCTTCGCTGAGGTAAGCCATGGCGACGGCCGGCATCCCGCCCAGCATGAAGCCCATCAGGGCGCGCAGGGCGACCAGTTGCGCATAGTCGCCCGTGAAGGCGGCCAGCAGGGTCAGGAGCCCGCCGCTGAACATCGAGGCGGCCATCAGGGGCTTGCGGCCGAAGCGGTCGGACAGGATGCTCGAGATCAGCAGGGAGATCGCAAGGGCGCCGGTGGAGATCGACAGGGCCAGGCTGCTTTGCGCGGGGGTGAGGGCGAAGTCGCGCGCCAGCAGGGGCATCAGGGGCTGGACGCTGTAGAGCAGTGCGAAGGTGGAGAAACCACCGAAGGCCATGGCGCGGTTGACGCGCTTGAATTCGGCGCTGCCGGCAGCGATGGCAGGGTTGGACATGGGGTGATCCTGGAACGCGACTGCCCATGATAACGGAGATTGGCCGGGGCTGCTGGAGGGGGCGGGGTTTCGGTGGGTGTGTTGACGGGGGCGGCGGTATGCATCGAACGCGGGTAGAAGTCCGTTAACATGAATCGAATGTCCGCGTGGGCACAGGGCGCCTGTTTGACACAGAGACATAGGTAACACATTGCTAGGGACATAGGTAACACCTTTTATGATCACCGCAAGCCAACAATTTGGAGCTTGCGATGCCTTGGAAGGAGAGTTCCCT
>Ga0308160_10003020_pt1 | contig 19472 bp, 15 predicted proteins | sample PhyFR1_FD_201036 | JGI IMG/M metagenome (GOLD analysis project Ga0308160, IMG submission 201036) | Phyllosphere microbial communities from UC Gill Tract Community Farm, Albany, California, United States - DLSLF.R1 | ecosystem: Host-associated > Plants > Phyllosphere > Unclassified | place: USA...
ACCCTGAACGCCTCGATCGCGAACCTCGACCTGACCAACGGCGGCGCCGGCATCAGCCCGAGCTCGTTCAGCGCCGGCGGCTTCGACTTCCGCCAGCTGACCACCAACGCCGACTTCAGCCGCTACTACGGCAACGTCCTGAACGGCCTGAACGCCGCCTTCGGCTTCGAGTACCGCAACGAGGAGTACCGCATCTTCGCGGGCGAGCAAGGCTCGTACATCGACGCCGACGGCGTCGGCATCGGCGGCGCCGGCGGCAGCCAGGGCTTCCCGGGCTTCCAGCCGGGCGACGCCACCAAACGCAGCCGCCACAGCACCGCCGCCTACATCGACCTCGAAGCCGACGTGACAGAGCGCCTGAAAGTACAGGCCGCGCTGCGCCACGAGCGCTTCTCCGACTTCGGCTCGACCACCGACGGCAAGCTGGCCGCCGCCTTCAAGCTCGGCGGCGACGTGCTGCTGCGCGGCTCGGCCAGCACCGGCTTCCGCGCGCCTTCGCTGCAGCAGGTTTACTTCTCGTCGACCTTCACCGACTTCATCGGCGGCGTGCCGCTCGACGTGGTGCTGGCGCCGAACGGCGGCGCCGTCGCGAATGCCGCCGGCATTCCCAAGCTGAAGGAAGAAAAGTCGAAGAGCTTCACCGTCGGCGCCACCTGGACGCCGTCGCCAACGACCTCGGTCACGGCCGATTTGTACCGCATCGACATCGACGACCGCATCGTGCTGTCGGGCCGCTTCGACGCCGACAACTACCCGGCACTGGGCGCCACCCTGGCCTCGCTCGGCGTTGGCCAGGCCCAGTTCTTCGTCAACTCGGTCGACACCGAAACGAAGGGCCTCGACATCACCGCCTCGCACCGCATGCCGCTGGGCGCCGGCCGCCTGAACACCTTCCTGGCCCTGAACTTCAGCAAGACCGAAGTGACCGGCGTGAACGCGCCGAGCGCGCTGGCCGGCTTCGAGGACACCTTGCTGTCGGAACGCGAGCGCCTGTTCATCGAACAGGGCGGCCCGCGCCGCAAGGCCACGCTCGGCTTCGAGTACAGCCTGGGCAAGTTCGGCTCGGACTTCCGCGTGATCCACTTCGGCCCGCAGACCCTGGGCACCTTCTCGGGCCCGCCGGTGCCGAACGCCTACTACAAGCCGAAAACCTCGGCCGACCTCTCGTTCAGCTGGTCGTACAGCGACAAGACCAGGCTGACCCTGGGCGCGACCAACATCTTCAACGTCAAGCCGACGACTCAGGACGAGAACGAGACCGACAACGGCTTCAAGTACGAAAGCGTGCAGTTCGGCCTGAACGGCGCGGCCTACTTCGCGCGCCTCTGGCACAAGTTCTGATGGCGTGAAGCGTCCGGCGCTCGGGTCTGGCTAGCCCTATAATCGGGTATGACCGAGTTGCCGGACCCCTCCATGACGATGAACCAGAGCGCCTCGCAGCACCTGGCGGACGAAGCGGTCGCCATCCTGGAAAGCATTTCCGACGGCTTTTTTTCGGTCAACCGGGATGGCGAATTCGCCTACGTGAACCGCCAGGCCGAGCGCATCCTCGATGTGCGCCGCGAGCAGATCCTCGGCAAGACCATGGCCGCCGCCTATCCCGGCCTGCTCGGCACGCCCTTCGAGGAAGCCTACCTGAAGGCCATCCGCGAAAAGACCGCCACCGACGTCACGGCCTGCTACGCCGAACACGGCAAGTGGTACGAGGTGCGCATCTCCCCTTCCAGCTCGGGCCTGAGCTTTTACTTCCGCGACGTGACGGCGCAAGTCAAGACCGAGCGCGCGCTGCGCGAAAGCGAACGCAGTTTCCGCCAGCTGGCAGACTCGATTCCGCAGATCGTCTGGATCGTCGACGCGGCCGGCCACGGCATCTATTTCAGCCGCCAGTGGGACGCCTACACCGGCGTGCCGATCGACTCCAGCACGCCGGACGACGTGGCCGGCGAATTCGTCCATCCCGACGACCGCGCCGCGACGATGGCGGCCTGGAACGCGGCCTACCAGGCCCGGCGCGGCTACCAGGTCGAGCACCGCATCCGCTCGGCCGGCGGCGATTACCGCTGGTTCCTGGTGCGCGCCGAACCCACCCTGGATGCCGACGGCGCCATCGAGCGCTGGTTCGGCACCTCGACCGACATCCACGAAGCCAAGCTGGCCGAGATCGCCCGCGCCGAAAACGAGGCGCGCTACCGCCAGCTGTTCGCGGCGCTGGAAACGGCGGGCCGGCGCCACGCCTTCCAGCTGGCCCTGGCCGACCGCATCCGGCCCCTGAGCGACCCGGCGGAAGTGACGGCGGTGGCCAGCGAACTGCTCGGCAAGGAAGTCGGCGGCAAGCGCGTGGTGTATGGCGAGACCGACCCTGGCGGCACGTACATCCAGATGCACCCCGACTGGACCGCCGGCAGCATGCCCTCGATGAGCGGGGTGCGCCTCAAGCTCGACGACTTCGGCGTGGCCGCGGTGGACCTGCTGCGCGCCGGCCAGAACCTGGTCCTGCACGACGTCACGCGCGACGCCGCAACGGCGCCGCACGCCGCCGCCTACCGCGCTGCCGGCATGGGCGCCGCGCTCGGCATCCCGCTCATGAAGAACGGTCGCCTGCAGGCCGTGCTGAGCGTGCACGACGACGAGGCCCATCACTGGACGCCGGAACAGGTGGCCCTGGCCGAGGACATGGTCGACCGCACCTGGTTCGCGGTGGAGAGCGCGCGCGCCCAGGCCGCGCTACGCGCCGAGCGCGACCAGAGCCGGCAGATCTTCGACAACATGGCCGAGGGCTTCGCCCTGCTCGGCGCCGACTGGACCATCCTGCAGGTGAACGACACCGGCGCCAGGCTGATCCGGCGCCAGCGCGCCGACCTGCTCGGCCACAATCTGTGGGAAGCGATGCCGGGCCTGGCCGGCGGGCCCATCGACCTGCTGTACCGGCGCGTCAAGGCCGGGCGCCAGGCCGACCAGGTCGAGCATCTGCTGGACCGGCCCGACGATGCCGCGGTCTGGCTCGAGATCCGCGTGTATCCGCTGCCCGAAGACCGCATCGCCGTGTTCTTCCGCGACATCGGCAAACGCAAGGCGGTCGAGGACAAGCTGCGCGACGCCGACCGCCGCAAGGACGAGTTCCTGGCGATGCTGGCGCACGAATTGCGCAATCCGCTCGCGCCCATCGGCGCCGCCGCCCACCTGCTGCGCCTGGGCCGGCTCGACGAGGAACGGGTGCGCCACACCAGCCAGATCATCGGGCGCCAGGTCGACCACATGACCCACCTGATCAACGACCTGCTGGACGTGTCGCGCGTGACGCGCGGCCTGGTCGAACTCGACATGCAGCCGGTCGACATCCGCCACGTCGTCACCGACGCCATCGAGCAGGTGGCGCCGCTGATGCAGAAGCGGCGCCACCACCTGCTGTCGCATATCCCGCCGGATTCGACGATTGTCGTGGGCGACAAGAAGCGCCTGGTGCAGGTGATCGCGAATATCCTGAACAACGCCGCCAAGTACACCGACGAAGGCGGGCGCATCGTGCTGGCCTCGGAAGTGCGGGCCGACCACGTGATCATCGAGATCGGCGACAACGGCATCGGCATGACGCCGGAACTGGCGGCGCGCGCCTTCGATCTGTTTGCCCAGGCCGAGCGCAGTTCGGACCGCTCGGCCGGCGGCCTGGGGCTGGGCCTGGCGCTGGTCAAGAGCATGGTCGATCTGCACCACGGCAGCGTCACCTGCGACAGCGCGGGGCCGGGCCAGGGCAGCCGCTTCCGGGTCTGCCTGCCGCGTTTGCAGCCCGGTGCGGCAGCGGATTCGGGCCCGGAAAGCGCTGCCGTACCGATGCCGGCCGGCGCAGCCCTGCGCGTGCTGGTCGTCGACGACAATGCCGATGCGGCGGCGATGCTGGCCATGGTGCTGGAAAGTTACGGGCACCGGGTGCTGGTCGAACACAGTTCGCACGCCGCGCTGGCACGGGCGCAGGAAGAACGGCCGGACGTCTGCATCCTCGACATCGGCCTGCCGGATATGGACGGCAACGAACTGGCGCGGCGCCTGCGCGAACAGCCGGCAACCCGCCATGCGGTGCTGATCGCGGTGACCGGCTACGGCCACGACAGCGACCGCCGCAACTCGCTCGCCGCCGGCTTCGATCACCACCTGGTGAAGCCGGCCGACACCGCGCAGCTGGCGGCCATTTTGGCCGGCATCGGCCAGGGCTGGCGCGTGAGCGACCAGAAACGATAACGGCAGCCATAGCTGCCGTTCTGTGCTGCCTCGCTGGCCAGGTTCAGCTGGTCAGGTTCACGTCTTTCGTACTGGCGGTGCTGCCTGCCTTGCCGTCGGCGACGCGCTTTTCCCAGTAATGCGCATTCGCGATCCCCAGCGCCAGCGGATCGAACTGCGGGTCCTTGCCCGCCTGCTTCTGCGCCTCGTAGTCGCGCAGGCACTTGAAGGCCACGTTACGCAGCAGGACGATTGCCACCAGGTTCAGCCAGGCCATCAGGCCGACGCCGATGTCGCCCAGAGCCCAGGCCACGTCGGCGGTCTTGACGGTGCCGTAGATGGTGGCGCCGATGATTGCCACCTTCAGCACGAACTTCATCCACGGATGACGCGCATGGCGGTCGATGTAGGCGATGTTGGTTTCGGCGATGTAGTAGTAGGCCACGATGGTGGTAAAGGCGAAGAACAGCAGCGCCACGGCGACGAAAATCGCGCCGAAGCCCGGCATCACGTTTTCGAGTGCGGTCTGCACGTAGCCCGGGCCGCTGGCCACGCCGTGCACGCCGGTGAACAGCGCCACGCCGTTCGGGCCCTCGACGTTGTACTGGCCGGTGATGAGCAGCATGAAGGCGGTGGCCGAGCACACGAACAGGGTGTCGACGTACACCGAGAAGCCCTGCACCAGGCCCTGCTTGGCCGGGTGGCTGACTTCCGCCGCCGACGACGCGTGCGGGCCGGTGCCCTGGCCCGCCTCGTTCGAGTACACGCCGCGTTTCACGCCCCACTGGATGGCCATGCCGATGATGGCGCCAAAGCCCGCATCCAGGCCGAAGGCCGAGCTGAAGATCAGGCGCATCACACCCGGCAGCTGTTCCAGGTTCATCGCGATGATGACGACCGCCACCAGGATGTAGCCGAGCGCCATGAAGGGCACGATCACTTCGGCAAAGGTGGCGATGCGCTTCACGCCGCCGAAGATGATGACGCCGAGCGCGATCGCCAGCAGCGCCGCGGTGACATTGCGGTCGATACCGATGGCCGTCTGCAGGCCTTCGGCAATCGAATTGGCCTGCACGCCCGGCAGCAGCAGGCCGGTGGCGAAGATGGTGGCAAACGCGAAGGTCAGCGCGTACCACTTCATGCCCAGGCCCTTTTCGATGTAGAAGGCGGGGCCGCCGCGGTACTGGTTGGCGATCTGCTCCTTGTAGACCTGGCCCAGGGTGGACTCGACGAACGCGGAACTGGCGCCGAGGAAGGCCACGGCCCACATCCAGAACACGGCGCCGGGGCCGCCGAAGGTGATTGCGGTGGCCACGCCGGCGATGTTGCCGGTGCCGACGCGCCCGGCCAGGGTCATGGTCAGCGCCTGGAACGAGGACACGCCCTGCTCGGAGCTCTTCCCTTCGAACATCAGGCGCGTCATTTCGCGCACGTGGCGTACCTGCAGGAAGCGCGAGCGCAGCGAGAAATACAGGCCCACGCCCAGGCAGAGCACGATCAGTGCCGGACTCCAGATAATGCCATTGATAGTGCTGACCAACTCGTTCATCTACATCGTCCTTTTCGGTTTGGATAGGCTGCCCCAGAAGATACCGTATGGCTGAGCGCACGCCAACGCTTTTTGCTGCGCGACGCCCGCTTGTTCGCCCAGCCGCACCAAAGCCAGTATCATCCGCATTCGCATAAAAAAGAATTGAGGGAGTATCCATGGTCATCGTGACCCACAACGGCAAGTTCCATGCGGACGACGCATGGGCCTGCGCAGTATTGACTATCCTGTTTCCCGACGCCGAACTGGTGCGCACGCGCGACACGGCCACTATCGAGGCGGCCGACTTCGCGGTCGACGTCGGCGGCATCTGGGACCCGGCCACGGGCCGCTTCGACCACCACCAGAAGGGCTTCGACGGCGCCCGCCCCAGCGGCGTGCCCTACGCCAGCGCCGGCCTGGTCTGGCGCGAATACGGCGCCCGCTGCGTCGCCGCCCTCGCGCGCCAGTACGTCGGCCGCGAGCTGAAGGACAGCACGGCGCAGGAGATGGCCTATGCCATCGACGCCGACATCGTGCAGTACCTGGATCTGTCCGACGTCGGCGCGGCCAAGAACGCGCCGGGCGGCTACGGTTTGTCGGCCATCGTGTCCGGCTTCAACCCGAACTGGCTGGACGAAGAGCGCATCGGCTACGGCGCCCCGACCGAAGCCTACCGCCTGGCCGAATTCCGCCGCGCGATGGCGCTGCTGACCGACATCATGGTCAATTCGGTGAAGTATCGCGTCGGTGCGGTGATGGCGGTCGAGCAGGTGCGCGACGCCGAGACGCTCGCGGATGGCCGTCTGCTGTACCTGAAGAACAGCGCCCTGCCCTGGTCGAGCGTGGTGCGCAAGGAAATGCCGAAGGTACTGTTCGTGATCAGCCACAGCATCGGAGAGCAGCGCTACATGCTGCACACGGTCTCGGTCAGCACGGAGAGCTTCGACGCGCGCGCCGACCTGCCCGCGCCCTGGGCCGGCCTGCGCGACGCCGACCTCGCCGCCGTCACCGGCGTGCCCGACGCCACCTTCTGCCACAACGGCCGCTTCATCGCCGCCGCCAAATCCTACGAAGGCGTGCTGGCGATGGCGCAGCAAGCCCTGCAAGCCGTCGACGCCGGCGAATAAAAACAGCCGGGGTCAGGTCTGACATTCGGACACGGCCTCGGCTTTACCCCGCCTGCATGGCGCCAGTCCTTGCTAAGTCTTTGCTAAGTGTCGCCCTCTAGTATGGCCGAGCTCGCAGGTCCTCCCTGCCGGGCGCCATCCTTACCGGCCACCAGAACGGCGACCGCCCATCGCCCACTCCAGCATGCGACTTCCGATTTTTCGCGCCTTTTTCCTCGTTTGCATCACCCTTGCCGCCGCGTCCGCGCAGGCCGGGGACCACCTGCCGCGCGCCGCCAGGCTGGCCGCCCTCAAATCGAGCGCGGTGATGATCGTCGACCTGAAGTCGAAGGCGGTGCTGCACGAGAAGAACGCGCACACCGTCATGCCGATCGCCTCGCTGACCAAGCTGATGACGGCGCTGGTGGTGCTCGAAGCGAAGCAGAACATGAAGGAAGTGCTGACCATCGGCCGCGCCGACATCGACCGCCTGAAGCATTCCTCGTCGCGCCTGCGGGTTGGCACCCGGCTCACGCGCCGCGACATGCTGCACCTGGCCCTGATGAGTTCCGAGAACCGCGCCGCCTCGGCCCTGGGCCGCAACTACCCCGGCGGCACGCGCAAATTCGTCAAGGCGATGAACGCCAGGGCGCGCGCGCTCGGCATGAAGGACACGCGCTACGTCGAGCCGACCGGTCTGTCGAGCGCCAACGTGTCGACTCCGAGCGACCTGGCCCGGCTGGTGGTCGCGGCCGAAAGGAACCCCGTGATCCGGCGCTACTCGACCGACCGCCGCTTCAGCATCCGCCAGGGCAAGGACACCACCATCTACAGCAACACCAACCGCCTGACCGCGAACGCAAGCTGGGGCATCCGCCTGCAAAAGACCGGCTACATCGCGGAGGCCGGCCGCTGCATGGTGCTGTACGCGATGGTCAGGAAGCGCCCGACCGTAATGGTCTTCCTCGATGCCCAGGGCAAGTTCTCGCATGCCGCCGACGCCAACCGGGTGCGCGCATGGCTGGCGCGGCTGGGCGCCTCGGCGCTCAAGAAACTGGCCGGGCGCTAGGTCGGAAAACGCACACGCACGCGCAGGCCCTGCCCCTGCCTGGACGGCGCATCGCCCAGGGTCACGCTGGCGCCGGCCTGGTCCGCCACCGCCTTGACGATGGCCAGTCCCAGACCCGAACCATCCTGCTCGCCGTTGCCGAGGATCCGGTAAAAGGCGTCGAACACGCGCATGCGTTCGGGTTCGGGAATGCCGGGGCCGGTATCGTCGACCACCAGTTCGGCCCCGCCCTCCGCGGGCAGTACCGACACGTCGACGCGGCCGCCCGGCGGCGTGTAGCGGATCGCGTTCTCGACCAGGTTCTTCACCAGCATGTGCAGATCGACCGGCGCCGCCGCCACCAGCGCGTCGCCGGGGTGGACCACGCCCAGGTCGATCCCGCGTTCTTGCGCCAGCGGATACAGGTCTTCGATCACGAGGCGCACCGTGGGCCCGAGCGCAGCCTGCGCACCGGTCTGTCCGCCCCCGCCCTGGGAACGCGCCAGTGCCAGCAGCTGGTCGAGCATCAGGCGGGTGCGCTTCAGGCCTTCGGCCAGCGCCAGTGTGCGCCGGCGCGCTTCGTCGGGCATCGACGCCGCCGCCAGGCGCTCGCTCTGCAGTGTCATCGCGGCCAGCGGCGTGCGCAGTTCGTGGGCGGCGTCGGCGATGAAGCGGCGCTGCCTTTGCATGGCCAGGCCCACGCGCCCCAGCAGGCGGTTGATCTCGGCCACGAATGGCTGCACCTCGCGCGGCAGGCCGACGGCGGCCAGCGCACTTGCATCGTCGTGGCGGCGTGCGCCGACCTGCACGGCGAGTGCGCGCAGCGGCGCGAACAGTTTGCGCACCAACAAGGCGACCAGCACCAGCAGCACCGGCGCCAGAAAGGCAAACGGGATCAGCGCACGCAGCGCGCTGCGGCGCGCGGCGGCATTGCGCACGCTGGTCTGCTGGGCCACCGCCACCCGCACCCCGTGCGCATCGGTGCGCACGAACACGCGCCAGGATTCGTTCCCGCTCACCACGGTCTGCAGGCCATCCGGCATGGGCTGCGAAAAATGCGGCGCCTGGCCGCCGGCCGGGCCGGCATCGGCGCCGAGAAAGCGCACGACGATGCGTTCCTCCAGGCTGATGCCGCGCATGGCCGGCCGTGGTGCCAACGCACCGGGTTCGGCCTGCAGGCGGCTGACGATGCCCGCGGTCTGGCGCAACTGCTTGTCCTGGGCCAGGTTGGCGTCGTTCAGCGCGGTGGCGAAGGTGAACGCCGCGGCGCTGCCGGCCACGGCGAGCACTGCCAGCGAGATGCTGGCCGACAGCCGGTACTGCAGCGATGCCGTCATGGCGCCTTGCTCACCATCCAGCCGACGCCGCGCACGTTCCTGATGGCCTGGCTGCCCAGCTTTTTGCGCAGCGCATGGATCAGGAATTCGACCGCATTGCTTTCGACTTCCTCGTTCCAGCCGTAGATGCGGTTTTCGAGTTCGCCCCGCGACAGGATGGCGCCGGGCCGCGCCAGCAAGGCGTGCAGCAAGGCGAATTCGCGGGCGGTCAGGCGCACCGGGTCGGCGCCGGCCGCGGCTTCGTGGGTGGCCGGGTCGAGGGTCAGCACGCCATTCGTGAGGATCGGTGCGGCGGCCGGCCCCTGGCGCCTGGCAACGGCGCGCATGCGCGCCAGCAGTTCGCTCATCTGGAAAGGCTTGACCAGGTAGTCGTCGGCGCCGCTGTCGAGCCCGGCGATGCGGTCCTCCAGGGCGTCGCGCGCGGTCAGCAGCAGCACCGGCATGCCCTGGCCACGGGCGCGCAGCGCTTGCAGCACCGCCATGCCGTCGAGCCTGGGCAAGCCGAGGTCGAGCAGGACGGTGTCGTAGGTGAAGCACAGCAGCGAGTCGAGCGCGGCGGCGCCGTCGCGGACCCAGTCGGTCGCATAGCCGGCCTCGCGCAGCGCCTGCTGCACGGCCTTGCCGATCATGTGGTCGTCTTCGACTAGCAGTACGCGCATTGACCTGAAAAAGTTGAACGTGGCGGGCCTGCCGCCTTGCTGCGGCGGCCCCGGCCATCATACGCCCCGCGAGCACCGCACTGCAAACGGCCGCTCATGCCTGCATGCCGCGCAGCCGCCGCGCCGCCTGCCGTGCCGGCGTGTCGCCGAGCGGCAGCAGCGCCGCGCCGCGCGCCAGCGTGCGCACCAGGACCGCCTGGCCGAAGCGCAGGCCGCGTCCGCGCAGCGATGGCAGCGCACGCACCGGCGCGGGCACGATCTCGACGGCGGCACGCACCAGCAGGCGCTGGAGTGGACGCAGCGGAGCGGGCAGGATCGGCGCGCCGGCCATGATGTCCAGGAATTCGGCCAGGATGGCGGAATCCTCGAGCCCGGGCGCGCTGGCGGCCAGCAGCGCTTCCCAGCCGCGCCAGGCGTCGGGGATGCCCAGCGCGCCGTACAGCCGCGCCGACGGTCCCGACTCGGCAAAGGCGGCATCCTGTTCGCGCACGGACAAAGGCCGCACGTAACGGTGGAAGGCCTCGGTAAAGCCGAACACGGCGGTGGCCTGCACCCAGTCGAGCAGGCGCGGATCGTTGGCGTGGTAGGCCAGGCCGCCGGGCGTGGTGCCGCGCACCTGGCCATGCATGCGCACCACGCGCGCGATGAGTTGTTCGGCTGCCGAGCGCGGCCCGTACACGGTCATCATGGCGGCGAAGCCGGTACGGCGCAGGCGCAGGCCCGGGTCGCGCCGGAAGCCGCTGTGGTCCCAGACGCCGGAACGCACCGAGGGTTCGGCCAGTTCCAGCAGCACCGCCGCCACCCCGCCGATGAACAGGGAAACCGGATTGTCGAACACTTGCCAGGTGATGCCGTTTTGCGGCGCCAGCGCCGCTTCGCCGGCCGGCTGGCTGAAGTCGAAGGCCACGCCCGGCGGCGGCTGCATCAGGTCCCGTAAGGTTTTCAGCATCGGCTCACGTCTTCGGCAAGAGGTTCAGGCACGCAGGCGCCGGAATAAAACCGGCCAGCGCTTCTTGCGTGCCAGGTGGCGGCTGTAGAGCGCATCGTAGCCGGCAACCATGGCATCCATGCTGAAGCCTGCCTGCACATGGCTGCGGCCGGCGGCGCCATGCGCCAGCCTCAGTTCAGGATCGCGGATATAGCGCGCGATGGCATCGGCAAACGCCTCCACGTCGGCAGCGTCGGCCAGCGCACCGGTTTCCCCGTCCAGCACCAGTTGCGGCAAGCCGCCGACGCGGCTGGCCACCACCGGCAGTGCGCTCGCCATCGCCTCCAGAACGACGACCGGGCTGGCTTCCGACAGCGAGGGCAGCACGAAAACGGAGAAGGTGCGCAGCAGGCCGGCGATGTCGCCGCGTGCGCCCGGCAGCCACACCCTGTCGCCCCAGGCTTGCGCCGCAACGCGGCTGCGCAGCGTTTCCAGCAAGGGGCCGTCGCCGACGATCGCCAGCCGCAGGTCGTATTCGGAACCTGGAAAACGCGCCAGCACGCGCTCGAAGATATCCAGCAGGCCGGCGTGGTTCTTGATGCGGTCGGCGCGTCCGACGGTGCCGATCCAGATCGTCGGCGGCGCTGCGGCAGGTCCAGGCGCCGGCGCATACCGCGCCGTATCGACGCCGTTGATCACCATCGCGATCTTTTTTTCGGGGATGCCGACCGTGCCGCGCAGCCAGTCGACCAGATCGTTCGATACCGGCACATAGGCATCGACCACCGGAATCAGCAGGCGCCTGAGCACATTGTAGCGACGATGCCGGCCGTCGATTTCGACGCTGTCGCGGCCATGCTCGGCATGGATACGCACAGGCACGCCCGCCAGCCAAGCGGTGGCGTTGTATTCGATCGTGCCGACGTTATAGGTATGCAGGACCGCCGGCCGCAAACGGCGCAGCAGCCGCCACAGGCGCACATGCGTGGCGATGCTGTTACCCGGCGGTTTATGCAGGTCGTGGAAAACGACGTCCGGCCTGTCTATCCTGTCGGCGTAGTCTTTGGCCGGCGTCAGGCAGATGATCGCGTGCCGGTAATGCGCCGCCAGCATGCGGTTGATGCATTCGGCCAGCAGCGTTTGCAGGCCGCCGCAGCCGAAGCTGTAGACCACATGGGCGACCAGGGGAATATCGTCGTGGGCGGGCGCCCCTTTTACCGGGTGCGCCATGTCAGTTCAGCTGCGCGGAGGCAGCCGGCAGCGGCTGCTCTGCGGCCTGGCGGAACAGGCGGATCTGCCCCTGCGTCGTGTCTTCCCAGCCGAAGGCTTCGGCATAGGCACGGGTTGCCGCATGGTCGGGATAATGCGCGCGCAGCTGGCGCACGCCCTCGGCCACGTGATGCGCCGTCCAGCCCGGCATCAGCACGCCTGCCGCGGGGCTGCAGACGACTTCCGGCGTGCCGCCGACAGCGCTGGCGATCACCGGCGTGCCGCAGGCCATCGATTCGAGCAGCACATTCGCCCATCCTTCACGGCTGGACGCCAGCACCAGCGCATCGGCAGCGCCGTAGTATTCGCGCAGCCTGTCCTGGGCCAAGGGGCCGAGGAAACGCACCCGGCCGGCAACGCCGCACAGCCGCGCCTGCGCTTCCAGCGCCTTGCGTTCGGGGCCGCTGCCGGCGATCATCAGGTTCACGCCGGGCAGCTCGGCCAGGGCGGCAATGACGTGCTGGTGTCCCTTGTTCTCCACCAGGTGCCCCACCGACAGCAAGGTAAAACCGTCGATATCCAGCATGCGCCGCACCGTGTCGCGCGCCACCGGTTTGAACAGATCGAGATCGACGCCATTGCGCAGCGGCGTGATGTCCGCCGCGTTCATGCCGGCCTCGACCATCGTGGTTTTCAGCGACTGGCAGACGGTAATCATCGCGGCCGCCTGTGTTCCCGCCCACAGCATCATTTTGCGCGCGATGCGGTCTTTCAGGATCAGGTTGATGTCCGAACCCAGCGCCGAAATCACGACCGGTTTCGCGAAATATTTGCCGAGCATGGCGGCGGCAACGCCGTCGGGATAAAAATAGTGGGCATCGATGACGTCGAAGTCGTAGCCTTCGTCGAGCAGGCGACCGATGACCGGCTTGGCACATTGGGCCATGCTGAACGGCGCGAGATACATGTTCATTCTGGGGATGGCCAGGTAACGCGGATGAAAAACGTCGATGCCGATACGGGTTTCGGCTTTCGGCGCGCGGGCAAATTCCTGGTAGCGGCCAAAGCGCGCGTGCGTAAACGGAAACCACGGGACCGGTGCGATCACTTTCGCTTCGATGTCGCCGCTGGCCAGCTGATGCCGCAGCGTCGTTTCGGTAAAGATCCCATGATGGGGCTTTGCAGCATTCGGAAACAGTGTACTGAATGTAAGCACTCTGGTAGGCATGACCCTCTCGATGGCGAAAGTGATAATGCCGCGTATGCTCTCATCGTCATAGCATTCTTGCAAGAAATAAGTTTACATAAAAACATATTTCTGCTTACCACCCGTCCTCGTTGCGCGAGCGCCAGACGTACCGCTTCGCAAATAGCCCGGCATGCCCGAGCTATTCGCGAAGCGCTCATGCGAGCGAAGCGGCTGCTTCGCCCTGCATGGCATTACTTCGATGCGTCCTGGATTTTTTCGCCAGCGCGTTCGACGGCGCGGCCGGTGGCGGCGGTGGCGTTGCTTGCGCCTTCCTTGATTTCCTGGCCGGCTTCGCGCGATTCCTGGCGCACTTCGGCGCCGGCTTCACGCATGTTGGCGGCGGCACGGTCGGTGGCGGCATCGATGTTCTGGCCAGCACGTTCGGCGGCGTTTTCCACGTTGGCGGCGGCGCGGTCGGTGGCGGCGTCGACGCGCTCGGCGCCTTCACGGGCAGCGGCGGCGGTGTTCGCGCCGGCGTTGTCGATGGCGGCGCCGGCTTCCTGGGCAGGGCCCATGTTCGGATTGTCGTCGGCTTTTTTGCAACCGGTGGCAACCATGGCAACGGCGAGCATCAGGGCGGGGATGGTGATTTTTTTCATGTTGGGCTCCAAATCAAAAGTTGTAATTTAGATTACATCTTTCTGTCGAAGCACGTCACACGATTGATGTAAGGAGTGTTACGAAACGTAAGTACAAGCGTCACGCGCTTTTGCCGGAAAACTTGCTGTATGCAAGAGCCGGGCGCGCCAATGCGCATGATAGGATGCGCCATGGACCGCCGCACCGACTACCGAACTGCCCTGCTCATCCACACCATCGTCAACACGCCGCCCGACGAAGGCCAGCTCTCGCCTGCGCGCGAACTGGCGAAACTCGGCGTGCCTTTCGAGGTGGCGCGGCGGGTGATCACGCGGCCGGCCGAGCGGCGCCACCAGTTTCCGTCGCGCGACTTGCCGAACAATTTGCGCTAGCGGTCTACGCTTTCCCCAGCGGGAAGCGCACCGACGCCGCCAGCCCTCCCAGCCTTTCCGACTTGTCCAGCGCCAGCGTCGCGCCATGGCGCTCGGCGATTGCCTTGATGATGGCCAGTCCCAGCCCGCTGCCGGCCGCCTCGCTGCCGGCCACGCGGTAAAAGCGGTCGAATACGCGCTCGCGTTCGTCCGGCGGAATGCCCGGCCCGCTGTCCTCGACGCTGACCACGGCCGCGCCCTTTTCCAGGCGCAACGCGATGTCCACGGTGCCGCCGCTTGGCGTGTACTTGACCGCGTTCTCGACCAGGTTGCGCAGCAAAATGTGCAGCGCATCGGGCTGGCCGTCGACGCTGGCTTCGTCGGCGTGCTGCAGGCCGAGGTCGATGTTCTTGGCCTGGGCCAGGCCGGCCAGATCGCCGACGGTGCGCCGCGCCAGCTCGGCCAGGTCGACCGGCCTGTTGGCCGCGCCGTTCGCGGCCGAGGCTTCCTGGCGCGCCAGTACCAGCAACTGTTCGACCAGGCGCGTGGCGCGGTCGATGCCGGCGGTCAGGCGCGCCACCGCCGTCTTGCGCGCATCCGGATTATCGGCGCGGTCCAGGCTTTGCGCCTGCAGGCGCAGTGCGGCCAGCGGCGTGCGCAACTCATGCGCGGCGTCGGCGACGAAATTCTGCTGGGCGTCGAAGGCGGTCTTCACGCGCCCGAACAGGAGATTGAGTTCGTGCACCAGCGGGCGCACTTCGTCGGGCAGGCCGGCTTCCGACACCGGCGACAGGTCGTCGGCCTGACGCGCCGCCACCTGCTTGCGCACGCGCGCCACCGGCTGCAGCGACCCGCTCACCACCCACCACACCACCAGCATCAGGATCGGCATCATGACGGCCGTGGGGCCAAGCGTACGCAGGGCCAGGTTGCCGGCCATGTTGCGGCGCACGGCCAGGTCCTGCGCCACCTGCACCGTCTGGCCGGACGTCTGGATCGAGAACAGGCGGTAGGTCGTGCCGTTGGCCTTGACGTTGGAGAAGCCGAGCACCGCGCGCTGCGGCAGGCGCGCGCGCGAGACGCTATGAAAAACCTGCACGCCGTCCGGGGACCACATCTGCACCACCAGGTCGTCGTTGCCGGGCGCTTCGTCGAGGCGTTCGCGCGCCTCGGTGTTCGACAGCGGCGTGCTCGATCGCAGCGACAGCGCCATCTGCTGCATGTGGTAGTCGAAGATCTGGTCGGCGTCGGACAAGGCCGTGTTATAGGCGATCGAGGCTTGCGCCAGCGCCGCCAGCGTGATGGCCGCCAGCAGGAACCACAACAGGCGCCCGCGCAGCGAGTGCGTCATTCTCATGCCTTGGGCACCATGTAGCCGACGCCGCGCACGTTCTGGATCAAGTCGCTCCCGAGCTTCTTGCGCAGGCCGTGGATATACACCTCGACCGCGTTGCTGCTGACTTCATCGCGCCAGCTGTACAGCTTTTCTTCGAGCTGGGCGCGCGACAGCACGGCGCCGGGACGCGCCACCAGGGCTTCCAGGACCGCCCATTCGCGTGCCGACAGCGACACCGCCGCGCCGTCGACCAGGGTTTCGCGGGTGGCGGGATTGATGGAGATGTTCTTGTACTCGAAGATCGGCTCGGCGCGGCCGGCGGCGCGGCGCAGCAAGGCGCGGATGCGCGCCAGCAGTTCGTCGAGGTCGTAGGGTTTTAATACGTAATCGTCGGCGCCGGCGTCGAGCCCGGCGATGCGCTGGGCCACCGAGTCGCGCGCGGTGGCCACCAGCACAGGGGTGCGGTCCTTGCGCGTGCGCATAGCGCGCAGTACATCCAGGCCGTCCTTGCGCGGCAGGCCCAGGTCGAGCAGGACCAGGTCGTAGTTCTGGTTCTGCACCAGGGCGGTATCGGCCATTTCGCCGTCCTTCACCCAATCGACGGCGTAGTGCTCGGCCCTGAGCAGGTCGAGCACCACTTCGCCAATCATCGTATCGTCTTCCACCAGCAGCAGCCGCATGTTTGTTACCTCGTGTAGGGTCCCGGCTGCGCTGGCGAAGCTGTCTTAGCCAATCCGCACCGGAATGAAGATTCTGTCACTCCCGCGCTGGATCAGCAAGGCTACCGACTTGGTCGACTTGCCGACCACGTCGCGCACCTGGTCGACACTGGTGACGGACTTGCCGTTCACCGACAGCAGCACGTCGCCCGGCGCCACGCCGGCAATCGCCGCCGCGCCGCGCGCATCCTCGATCACCAGGCCCGCCGCGATGCCGCTCTGGCGCCGTTCGATCGGCTCGAGCGGACGCAGTACCAGGCCCAGCTTGGCGCCCTTGTCGCTGGCGGCCAGCTCCTCGCGCTCGCTCGGCGCCGGCCTGTCGGCGGCATTCGCCAGGGTGGCGTTCAGGCGCACGATTTTGCCATCGCGCCAGACGTCGAGCGCCACCTTGTCGCCCGGCTTGGCGGTGGCCAGCATGCCCGGCAAATCGCCCGAGCCGATGATGGCCTGGCCATTCACCTTGCGCACCACGTCGCCGGATTTCAGGCCGGCCTTTTCGGCGGCGCTGCCGCGTTCCACATTCGCCACCAGCGCGCCTTCGGGCGACTCGAGGTTGAAGGAGTCTGCGAAGCCCTGGTTCACGTCCTGGATGCTGACGCCGAGTTTGGCATGCTGCACCTTGCCGGTAGCGACGATCTGGTCCTTGATGCGCGCCGCGACGTCGATCGGGATCGCGAACGACAGGCCCTGGTAGCCGCCGGTCTGGCTGTAGATCTGCGAATTGATGCCGACCACTTCGCCGCGCGTATTGATCAGCGGGCCGCCCGAGTTACCGGGGTTCACCGCGACGTCGGTCTGGATGAAGGGCACGTTGCTGTCGTTCTGCAGGTTGCGGCCGGTGGCGCTGACCACGCCGGCGGTGACGGTGGACTCGAGCCCGAAAGGCGAACCGATCGCCATCACCCATTCGCCGACCTGCAGCGAGCGCGCATTCCCGAGCGGGACGGTGGGCAGGTTCTTGGCGTCGATCTTGAGGACGGCGACGTCGGTGGCCGGGTCGGAGCCGAGCACCTTGGCGCGGTACTCGCGGCGATCCGCCAGCTTGACCGTCACTTCGTCGGCGCCCTGCACCACGTGGGCATTTGTCAGGATGACGCCGTCCGGGCTTACGATGAAGCCCGATCCGGCGCCGAAAACGGGCGTGTCTCGTTGCGAACCGCGCTGGTCCTGGAACTGGCGGAAGAATTCATAGAATGGGTCGCCAGGACTCATTTGCGGCATGCTGCGCGAACTGGTCCGGGTGCTGCCCATGACACGGATGTTCACCACTGCCTTGCCGTTCTGCTTGGCGATGGTGGTGAAGTCCGGCAGGCTGACCGTGGACGCAGGCGCGCCGGCGGCTGCAGGCGGCGCCTGCACCGGAGCGGGCGCGGGCGCCGCTGCGACGGTGGCAGGCGTGGCCTGGGCGGTGGCGTTGTTGTGGTTGACTGCAATCGCACCGACCGCCCCGCCCACGACGCCGGCGGCGCAGAGCGCCAGCGTGAGACGTTTTGCGGTGATGACAGTTCCGTTTTGCATGGACGTACTCCTGGATGAAAGGGTTGCCGATAACGGGGTTATCGCATGGTGTTCAGTGTCGCCGATCTGTCTTAGAACATGCTTAAACTCAGCGTTACGCGGATTTCGGCGCTGTTGTCTGCACGATGTACGACATCGTTCGCATGGGGCGTAGGGTGGTCGGCTATGCCGCCCACGCGTTCGACCAACGTGGATATGGATGCACCGTTATTTGCACACGACCGTTGAACGCGTGGACGGCGAAGCCGTCCACCCTACTATTTTCAGCACCGTGGCCGGACAAATCTGTCCGCTCCAGACGTGAAAAAGGGCGCCCATCGGGCGCCCTCTATCGCTACTGCTCTACGCCCTTACGCGGCTTGACGCTGTTCGATTTGCTGAACATTGTCGACGCTGCCGTTCGCATCGCCAATCGCGATCTTGCGTGGCTTGAGCGCTTCGGGCACTTCGCGCACCAGTTCGATGGTCAGCATACCGTTGTCGAACGACGCGGTGGTGACCTTCACGTGGTTCGCCAGCTGGAAGCGCTGTTCGAAGTCACGCGCGGCGATGCCACGGTGCAGGAAGGTGCGCTGGGTCTCGTCCTTCTGCTTGCGGCCGGTGACGTGCAGCGAATCGCGCTCGGTGACGATTTCCACTTCATTCCGGTTGAAGCCGGCGAGAGCCATCACGATGCGGTACTGGTCTTCGGATACCAGTTCGATGTTGTACGGCGGGTAGCTCGGCTGCGACTCGGCGCGTTGCTCGAGCAGGCTGGCCAGGCGGTCGAAACCAATGGCGGAACGGTACAGGGGAGTCAGGTCGAAAGTACGCATAATAAATATCCTCGTTAAGTTAAGCGATAAGTTGACGGACCTCATCGTGAGCATCCGTTGGAACCAATCTAATGCCATGCCATCGGGTTTTCAAGGCATACGAAATACGGATTTTTATTCAACATTCGCAATATTATTTGCATTGATGTTTCAGAGTATTTCCCCACATTGTTCCGTTTGTCGTGTGTCGAGCGCGTGCTACACTCGTCCGGTTTTGTCACCCGAACCGCATCCAAGATGACCGCTCACAGCCCGTTTTCCTTTGCCGCCAAATCGGCGTCCGCCCTGGCCCTCGCGCTCGCGCTGGCCTTCCCCGCACAAGCCGCCGTACCGGCCCCGGTCGACCAGCCCTACCCCGGCACCATCGTCCTGAAAGTCGATGCGACGAACCTGTCGCAGCAGATTTTCCGCATGCGCATGACGGTGCCGGTGAAGCCCGGCCCGATGACTTTCCTGTACCCGCAATGGCTGCCGGCGAACCACGGCCCAAGCGGTCCGCTGACCCAGCTGGCCGGCCTGAAATTCAGCGCCAACGGCAAACCGGTCGAGTGGACGCGCGACCCGGTCGAGGTCTTCGCTTTCCACGTCACCGTGCCCGAAGGCGCAAGCTCGCTCGACGTCGAATACCAGTTCCTGTCGCCGCTCGACCCAAGCCAGGGCCGCATCGTCATGACCGACGATATCATCGGCCTGCAATGGCCATCGGTGACCCTGTACCCGGCCGGTTACGTGGCGCGCCGCATCACGGTGCAGCCGTCGCTGACGCTGCCCGCCGGCTGGCAGTACGGCACTGCGCTGGAGACGGCCACGCGCCAGGGCGACGAAGTCCAGTTCCAGCCGCACGACCTGGAAACC
>Ga0308160_10003022_pt1 | contig 19464 bp, 15 predicted proteins | sample PhyFR1_FD_201036 | JGI IMG/M metagenome (GOLD analysis project Ga0308160, IMG submission 201036) | Phyllosphere microbial communities from UC Gill Tract Community Farm, Albany, California, United States - DLSLF.R1 | ecosystem: Host-associated > Plants > Phyllosphere > Unclassified | place: USA...
CTTCGTGTAGAGCAGGCGCGGGTTCAGGTTCGAGATGACCACGCGCGCATCGACGCGCTCGCCCTTGGCGGTTACCGCGCCGCTGGCCCGGCCCTTCACCAGCAGTATCTCCTGCACGCCATCGCCGAGGCGGATCTCCACGCCCAGCGCCTGCACCACCTTGGCCATCGCCTGCGTGATCGCGCCCATGCCGCCAATGGCATGACCCCAGGCGCCCTTCTTGCCGTTGACTTCACCGAACACGTGGTGCAGCAGCACATAGGCCGAGCCGGGCGTGTAGGGGCTGGCGTAGTTGCCGACCACGCTGTCGAAGCCATAGGCCGCCTTGATCGGCGCGCTGTCGAACCAGCCGTCGAGGTAGTCGCCGGCCGACTTGGTGAACAAATCGAGCAGATCGCGCTGCCGGTCCAGCGACAGCGCGCGCATGCGGTTGCCGAGCTTGCCGGCCTTGATCAGTTCGGGCAGCGCCGCCAGCCAGCCGCCCTGCACCCGGTTCGGCGGGGTTTGCAGCACCAGTTCGCGCAGCACGTCGGCGGCGGCGTCGAGCTGGCTGGCGTAGGCATCGAGACGGGCGGCGTCGCGCGGCGAGAACTTGGCGACCTCGCTGGCGGTCTTGCCGGCGCCGAGCTTCAGGTAATCGTGGTCGTCGATCGGCAGGAAGTTCGACAGCGGGCGCTCGACCACGCGCAGGCCGTGCGCGGCCAGGTTCATGTCGGCGATGACCTTGGGGTTGAGCAGGGAGACGGTATAGGCGGCGACCGAATTGCGGAAGCCGGGGTGAAATTCCTCGGTGACGGCGGCGCCGCCCACCACGTGGCGCTGTTCGAGTACGGTGACCTTCAATCCGGCGCGGGCCAGATAGAAGGCGCAGACCAGACCATTGTGGCCGGCTCCGATGATGATGGCGTCGCGCATCCGTTTCCTCCTGAGAGAACAGGAGCATTATGCGCCAGCGGCCGGCAGGAATCACCTCATAGATAAACGAGGTAAAGCGTGCCGGGGCGATGCGGTCTAAGCAGGTTTTCCTCTGCAGTACAGCCGAGGCCGTGTCCGAATGTCAGACCTGACCCCGGCTGTTCTTCAGTCGCCGGTTTCGAGGAAGAAGATGGCGTAGGCTTTGGCGGGGGCGTGTTCGGTGGGCTTTTCGATTTGCAGTTGGGCGCAGTCTTCGGCGACCAGGCTGCGCCAGTTGCGGATGCCGGCGTTGGCGAACAGGGGGTTGGCCTTGGCGCCCAGGCTGATGTCGAGGGCCAGGCGGGCGTTGCGTGGTTCGGTCTTGCCGTAGCTGACGCCGCGCAGTTCGATGCCGTAGGCGGCCAGCCAGGGCTCCCACAAACCGGATTCGGTGCCCATCACGATGCGGTCGAACATGTCGCTCAGCGACACGCCCTTCTTGACCACGCCGCGCAGCAGTTCGAGCGATGGCGCGAAACGGGCGTCGGTGCTTTCCTTGCCGGCGCCGCGGTCGGCGATGGCCTTGATTTCCTTCGAAAACGTGGCGTCGCGCTCGGTGTAGTCGCGCACGCGGTCGTAGAAGGCGCCGTCGATGAAGGGGTTTTCCGGGCGGCCCGCGGGGGCGGATGATTTTTTGTTCGTCATGGCATCAATACTCTGGAGATGAGGGCGGGAGTGTAGCACTCCCGCCCTCTTCCGCCAGCGACGATTACGGCTTGGCGGCCGTGGTTCCCGCTGCGGCTCCGGCCACCGCGGCGGCCGGGGCGTTTTTCACGTACTTGTCGAACCAGCGCAGCATTTCATAGATCAGCTGTTCGTTCGACTCGCGCGCCGCGTACCAGTGCGGCTCGTAGGGCAGCATCACCAGGCGCGTGGTGCCGCCGTTGCCGCGGATCGCCTCGTACAGCTTGGTCGACTGGAGCGGCGTGGTGCCCGGATTCGCATCGTCGCCGCCATGCACGATCAGGAGCGGCGTTTTCAGCTTGTCGGCGTAGTAGAAGGTCGAGGCCTTGGTGTATACGTCCGGCGCTTCCCACACCGAGCGGCGCTCGTTCTGGAAGCCGAAAGGCGTCAGCGACTTGTTGTACGAACCGCTGGTGGCGGCGCCGGCCTTGAACAGGGTCGAGTGCGCCAGCAGGTTGGCCGTCATCAGCGCGCCGTGGCTGTGGCCGGTCACGCCCACGCGGTCAGGATCGGTCACGCCCAGGCGCACGGCTTCGTCCACGGCGGCCTTGGCGTTCGCCACCAGCTGCTCGGTGTAGGTGTCGTACGCCTTGCGCGGGTCGCCCACGATCGGGAAGGCGGCGCTGTCGATGATGGCATAGCCCGACAGCAGCAGCAGGCGGTACTGGCGCAGGCGCGTGAACGTCGCTTGCGAGCCGGTGGTCTGGCCGGCCTTGGACGCGTCCGCGTAGTCGAGCGGGTAGGCGTTCAGGATGGTCGGCACGCGCGTGCCTTCCTTGTAGCCGGGCGGCGTGTACAGCGTGAACGACAAGTCGACGCCATCGGCACGCTTGTACTTCACCAGGCGCTTCTTGATCTCGCGCACTTGCGGCACCGTATCGACCAGGTGGGTCAGGGCCACGCTCGTCGATGCGTAACCCGGCTCGCCGGCGGCGGCGGTCGTGCCAACAGCGGCGCCGACCGTGCGCACCATGGCGTTCGGCGTTTCGGCGGCGGACTGGTACCAGGTCAGCAGGCGGCGCGTGTCGTCGTTGGCAAAGCCGATGAACTGTTCGTACGTGGTTCCCGTGCTGCGGAACAGGCGCTCGGCCTTTTGCGATGCCAGGTCGAATTTATCCAGGAAAGGACGGTCGCCCGCCGGCGAGGAGCCGGCGCCGGACAGGAAGATCGCATTGCCATCGACGCGGATCACCGAGTAGCCGTTGGCCAGGGTGCGGCGCACCGGCGACCCCGGGTCGGCATACTTTTCGTCGCTCGACATGTCCCACAGCAGGCGGCGTGCGTTTTGCGTACCTTGTGCCGCATCGACGTCGATCTGCCAGGTCCGGCGCCACTTGCGGTTCACGTCGTAGTCGGACAGCAGGGCCACGCCCGGCTGCTCGCTCCACCACAGGCCGGCGTAGCGCTGCTGGGTGCGGGTGATCTCGACCGGGGCCGCCTTGAACGGGGCCTTCAGCATCATCAGCTTGTCGCGCTCGGCCGCCTCCACTTTCGGGTCGCCGCCGTCCAGCGCTTCGGCCCAGACCAGGGTGGCGGCATCAAGCGGACGCCAGGTGAAGTTGCGTGGACCGGTCGGCACGCCGCGGTTCGGCACGCGGTCGGCCAGCGGCAGCGCGGCGATCTCGCGCACCACCGGATTGGCGGCCTTGCCCTTGCCTGCGTTCAAGTCCCAGAGGTCGATCTGTTTCGGGAAGCGGTCGAAGGTGGTCACATAGGAGTAAGGCGGACGGATTTCGGTCACGACCACATGGCGGCCATCCGGCGCCACGTCGAGTTCTTCGTACAGGCCGGGCTTGCCGACCGGGGTGATCTTGCCGCTGGCGGCATCCACCAGCGCCAGCTGCGATTTGCCGTAGTGTTCGAACAGGGCTTCGTCGTGGCGGTTGCGCAGGGTGTCGCGGTTTTCGTAGGTGCTGCTCTGGCCGGTGGCGCCCAGGGATTCCTGGATGCCGGGGCCGTCCGAGCCGGGCGGCGCGGCAGGCGGCGCCTTTTGCGCGTGCACCAGTTTTACCAGCAGGGTTTTCTGGTCCGGCATCCACTGCATCTGGTCGCCGAACATCTGGTTCAGGCGCACGTTCGGCAGGCGGCGCACGGCGCCGGTTTTCGCATCGCCGACCCACAGCTCGACCGCCGTGGCGGTGATGTTCTCGAACGCGAAGCGCTGGCCGTCGGCGCTCCAGCTCGGGCGGCGTGGGCAGGCGCCGGCCGGCAGTTTCACCGCCGTCTGCTTGCCGTCGGCAACCTGCACCAGGTCGATGGCGCTCACGCAAGGCGGAATACCGTAGCCGCCCGGGGTATCGTGCTGGCTATGGTTGCCCGGTTCGATACGCACGCCGGCCAGGCGCAGGAAAGGCGTGGCGACCTTGGCGATAGACGGGTAATCGTCCATCGTCACCAGCATCAGCTTGTCGCGCGTCGGGCTCAGCGATGGCGACGGCGAGGCCGGGGCGCGCATCACGTCGAGGATTTCCTTGGGCGGCTGGTTGTAGGCGCCCGTGGCGGGGGCGGCGGCTGCCGCGCCGGCTGCCGTGGCTACTGGCGCGGCGGCCAGGGCCGAGGTCATGCCGACCGCGAGCGCAGTGCCCACGAGACCGCTCAGCAGGGTTTTCCGTTGCATAAACATTCTCCGTTTTGTCGATTCTTGGGAGCACGGAGAAGACAAAGTTCCATGCGTGAGCATAAACATTGCCATAGATATATTTCCATAGCAACATTAAACCGACGCGAGAAAACTTTCGATACAAAACTATTGGCGCTGTCACCGTTCGCTGTGGATGAGGAAAGCACCGCTGCCGGCCCGGCATGCCAGATGCCGGGCCGCCTGTTTTACTCCACCAGCTTGTCCAGCGTTGCCGGCAAATCGCGTACCCGCTTGCCGCAGGCGTTGTAGAGCGCGTTCACCACCGCCGCACCCGTGCCGGTGATGCCGATCTCGCCGATGCCACGCGCACCCATCGGCGCATGCGGGTCGGCGATATCGGTCCAGATCACCTCGATCTCCGGCACGTCCAGATGCACCGGTACGTGGTACTCGGCCAGGCTCGGGTTCATGACGCGGCCATTGCGCTCGTCGAAGTTGGTCTCCTCCATCAGCGCCATGCCCATTCCCATAATCATGCCGCCGCGGAACTGGCTGGTGGCGGTCTTGGGATTCACCACGCGCCCGCAATCGTAGGCGCCGAGCAGGCGCGTGACGCGCGGCTCGCCGGTCACCACGTTCACGCGCGCCTCGCAAAAGATGGCGCCGTAGGAATGCATCGACCAGTGCATATATTCGAACGGCGGCGGCGCTTCTCCCTCGGCGCTGATTTCCTCGCGGCCCGCGCGTTCCAGCAGCGCGGCATAGCTCTCGAAGCGCCCAGGCTCATCGATCTTGCACAGGCCGCCGTCGCGCGCGGCGACGCTGTCCGGCTTCAGGCCGTGCAGCGGCGACTCTTTGCCTGAGAGCTTCAGCAACGCCGTTACCAGCGCGCGCTGGGCCGCGATGACGGCATGCCCGACCGACGCCGTCTGCTGCGAGCCGCCGGCCAGGATCATGCCCGGCAAGGTCGAATCGCCATAGGCCACGGTCACCTGCTCCAGCGCCAGCCCCAGCCGCTCGGCCGCCACCATGGCATGCGTGGTCGAGGTGCCCATGCCCATTTCGTGGGCCGCGAATGCCACGTGGGCGCTGCCGTCGCGGCGCAGGGTGATGCGCGCCGCCCCGCCCGGCATGCGGTGGTAGGGATAGGTGGCGGCGGCGCAGCCCAGGCCGATCAGCCATTCGCCTTCCTGGCGCATGCGCGGCTTGCGCTGGCGCGCATCCCAGCCGAAGCGCTCGGCGCCCATGCGCCAGGCCGCGACCAGGTGGCGCGACGAAAATGGCGTGCCCTCGAGCGGGTCTTTCGCCGGCTCGTTGCGGATGCGCAGTTCGATCGGGTCGATATCGAGCCGTTCGGCCAGTTCGTCGACCGCGCATTCGAGGGCAAACGTGCCCGGCGCCTCGCCCGGCGCGCGCATGAAGGTGTTCGCCAGCATGTCCATGCGCACCGTTTCCACGTCGAGCTTGAAACTCTCGGCGCCGTACATGCACTGCGTGGCCAGGATGAAGGGTTCGGGGAAGTCGTTATTGCGCGACATGGTGGTGGCGCCGGTATGAACCATGGCCTCGAACATGCCGTCTGCGCGGGCGCCGATGGCGACGCGCTGCTCGGTCAGGGCGCGGCCGCCAACCACGCGGTACACGCCTTCGCGCGACAGCATCAGGCGCACCGGCCGCTTGGCCAGTTTTGACGCGGCCGCCGCCAGCACCTGGTGCCGCCACAGGGTCTTGCCGCCGAAACCGCCGCCGACAAACGGCGAACTCACGCGCACCTGCGCTTCCTGCAAGCCGAACACCTGGGCCAGCGACCAGGCCGTGTGGGCCACCGCCTGGGTGGCGTCGTGGACGCGCAAGATGCCGTCCTCCCAGGCCACCGTGACGGCATGCAGTTCGATGGCGTTGTGGTTCTGGCGCGGCGTGCGGTAGACGGCATCGGTCTTGAACGCCGCCTGCGCCAGCTTGCCTTCGGCGTCGCCCACTTCCTTCTTCAAGGGCTGGCCCATGAAGGCGCCCGGCTCGGTGCCCTGCTCCATTGCCGTGGCCAGCGCCGTCACCGCCGCATCCGTCAGATAGGTCACGTGGATCAGCGACCTGGCGTGGTCGGCCTGCTCCTGGGTTTCGGCCAGCACCAGCGCGATCGGCTGGCCGTTGTAGTGGACCTGGTCGTCCTGCAGCACCGCCACTTTTTCGCCGGCCGCCGCCTTTTGCGCGCTCATGAAGAGCGGCATCGGCTGCATGGGCGGTGCATTCTTGTGCGTCATCACCAGCACGACGCCGGGCGCGGCTTCGGCCGCCTGGGTATCGAGTGTGGCGATGCTGCCCTTCGCCACGGTGCTGTACACAAGCGCCGCATACGCCATGTGCTCCAGCGCGAACTCGGCGGCGAAGCGCGCCTCGCCCGCCACCTTGTCCGGCCCGTCGATGCGCGACACCGGCATGCCGATATAGCCTTCGCGGCTTTCGCCCAGCGGATCGGGCCGCCCGCCTGGCATCCACTTGTCGGGCGCCAGCTCGATCGCCTTCTTCATGACTTGCTGGGCTTTTTCCTTGACGATGTTCATGGTTGTTCTCCCGGCTGTTCTGTCCCTGCGGCAAGGCTTTCCAGCACCGCGACGATCGTGCGCCGGGCCAAGCCGATCTTGAAGGCGTTATCGCTTTGCGGCTGCGCATCGGCCAGTTCCGCTGCCGCCGCGGCGCGGAAATTCTCAAGGGTGGCGGGCTGCCCCTTCAGCATGGCCTCGGCCTTCCACGCGCGCCAGGGTTTGTGGGCAACGCCGCCCAGGGCCAGGCGCAGCTCGCGCACCACGCCGTCCTGCACGTCGATGGCGGCGGCCACCGACACCAGCGCGAACGCATAGCTGGAGCGGTCGCGCACCTTGCGGTAGGCCGAACGCGCCGCGAACGGCAGCGCCGGCAACTCGATGGCGACGATCAATTCGTCCGGCGCCAGATCGGTGTCCCGTTCCGGATTGTCTTCCGGCAAGCGGTGCAGCGCGGTGAACGGCAGCGCACGCGCGCCCTGCGGTCCTTGCAGGTGCACGATGGCGTCGAGCGCGGCCAGCGCCACGCACATGTCGGACGGGTGGGTGGCGATGCAGGCGCCCGAGGTGCCCAGCACCGCGTGATTCCGGTTGAAGCCGGCGATGGCGTCGCAGCCCTGCCCCGGCACACGTTTGTTGCAACGGGAGCCTTCGTTGTCGTAGAAATAGGTGCAGCGGGTACGCTGCAGGATGTTGCCGCCGACAGTGGCCATGTTGCGGATCTGGGCCGAGGCCCCGGCGACGATTGCGCGGCTGAGCAGCGGATAGCGTGTTCGTATGGCGCGGTGCTCGGCCACGGCGGTGTTTTTCGCGGCCGCGCCGATCAGGATGCTGCCGTCGGCGCGCTCCTCGATGGCGCCGTACAGGCCGGTCACGTCGACCAGGGCGGTGGGCCGCTCCACCGTTTCGCGCAGCAGATCGACCAGGTTGGTGCCGCCGCCGAGAAATTTGGCTTCCGGCAGCGCGGCCAGCTTGACGGCGTCGGCCGCGTCCCGGGCGCGGGCATAGGTGAAGGGGGTCATGGCGTCTCCTCTTCGACTGCTTGCAACTGCGCGTTGATGGCGGCGATGATGCCGTTGTGGGCGCCGCAGCGGCACAAATTGCCGCTCATGCGCTCGCGCACTTCGTCGTGGCTGGGGTGGATGGCAACGGTGGTGAGGTCGTCGCTGACATAGCTCGGCACCCCGCGCTTCAGTTCGGCGGCCATGCCGATGGCGGAACAGATCTGCCCGGGGGTACAGTAGCCGCACTGGAAGCCATCGTGGTCGATGAAGGCTTGCTGCAGCGGATGAAGGGTGCCGTCTTGTCCCAGGCCCTCGATCGAGGTGACGCTGCGGCCTGCGTACTGGACGGCCAGCGCCAGGCAGGACAGGATGCGCTCGCCATCGACGAGCACGGTGCAGGCGCCACAGGCGCCCTGGTTGCAGCCGACCTTGGTGCCGCTCAGGTGCAGGTGTTCGCGCAGCAGATCGAGCAGGGAAACGCGCGGGTCCGCGGGCAAGGCGACCTCGGATCCGTTGATGTTGATGGTCATGGGCATGACGGACATCCTTTCGACAGTGTGGATACTGCGACATAGGAATGGGGCAAGCTTGCGGCGCATTCGTCCCGGCCGGCCTTTTATCATGCACGAAGTGCTTGCGGATCAGCGCATGCTTGCGTTATCGGAGCGCGTGCTATCCTTGGCGCCCCTCGATGCGTGGAGCCAGGCATGCGTAACAGACGAAACACGGCATTGTTGGCAGCGGCGATCGCGCTGCCGGCGGCCGCCCAGGACGGACAGCGGCCCGATCCCAAGGCCACGGAAGTGTGGGGAGCCGAGCCGGCCCGCGTCGTGCCGGGCGCCGCTGGCGCCCCACCGTCGGACGCGATCGTGCTGTTCGATGGGAAAGACTTGCGCGAGTGGACAGCGGCGGCGGCGCCCGGCCAGCCTGCCGGGTGGATCGTGGCGGACGGTGTCATGACCGTGCGCGGCGGCAGCGGCGATATCCAGACCAGGCGCCTGTTCACCGACTACCAGATTCATCTCGAGTGGCGCGCACCGGCGGCGGTGAGCGGCAGCGGCCAGGACCGCGGCAACAGCGGCCTGTTCCTCGCTTCGACCGGCAAGGGCAGCGGCTACGAGCTGCAAATCCTCGACTGCGTCGACAACAAAACCTACATCAATGGACAAGCGGCCAGTATCTACAAGCAGCACGTCCCGCTGGTAAACGCCTGCGCCGCGCCGGGCGCATGGCAGACCTACGATGTCATCTGGACCGCGCCGCGCTTTTCCGCGGCAGGCGCCCTGCTATCACCGGCCTATGTGACGGCGCTGCACAACGGGGTGCTGGTGCAACACCATGTGGCCCTGCAGGGCGAAACGGTGTACGCGGGCACGCCGGCCTACCGCCAGCATGGCGCCGCGCCGATCGCCTTGCAGGATCACGGCGCGGCGGTCAGCTTCCGCAACATCTGGTTGCGGGAACTCTGATTCAAGCGGAAGCGGCTGCCCTGGCGCGCGCCTTGTGCAGCTTGCGGTAGCTGTCCATCAGGCGATGGTGGCGGTCAAGACCATCGAGGTCCATGCCCGTCGGCGTCAGGCCGAAGAAGCGTACGCTGCCGTCCACCGAACCCAGTGCCGCGTCCATGCGCGGGTTGCCGTACATGCGGCGGAAATTGGCCACGTAATCGTCCAGTTCCAGCTCCTCGTCGAGCGTCACTTCCAGCACCACGTTCAGCGCCTGGTAGAACAGCTTGCGCTCGACGGTATTGTCGTTGTACTGCAGGAAGGCGCCGACCAGCTCGTGCGCTGCCTCGAACTCGTTCAGCGCCAGATTGATCAGCAGCCGCAATTCGAGCACCGTCAGCTGGCCCCAGTCGGTGTTCTCGTCGAACTCGATGCCGATCAGGCTGGCGATGTCCGAGTATTCGTCCAATTCATTGTTTTCCAGGCGGTCGAGCAAATCCGACAACTGATCGTCGTCGAGGCGGTGCAGGTTCAGGATGTCTTCGCGGAACAGCAACGCTTTATTCGTGTTATCCCAGACCAGGTCTTCGACCGGATAGACTTCCGAATAACCCGGCACCAGAATACGGCAGGCCACGGCGCCCAGCTCGCTGTATTCGGCGATGTACACTTCCTGGCCCATCTCTTCGAGAATGGCGAGCAGGCTGGCCGCCTCGTCCGCATTCGAGTTGTCGCCCTGGCCGGAGAAATCCCATTCGACGAAATCGTAGTCCGACCTGGCGCTGAAGAAGCGCCACGACACCACGCCGCTGGAATCGATGAAGTGCTCGACGAAGTTGTACGGCTCGGTCACGGCTTCGCTGGCGAAAGTCGGCTGCGGCAAATCGTTCAGGCCTTCGAAACTGCGGCCTTGCAGCAGTTCGGTCAGGCTGCGTTCCAGCGCCACTTCGAAACTCGGATGCGCGCCGAAGGAAGCGAATACGCCGCCGGTTTTCGGATTCATCAGGGTCACGCACATGACCGGGTATTGCCCGCCCAGCGAGGCATCCTTCACCAGTACCGGGAAACCCTGCTCTTCCAGGGCCTTGATGCCGGCCACGATGCCCGGGTATTTGTCCAGCACCGCTTGCGGCACATCCGGCAAGGCCATTTCGCCTTCCAGGATTTCGCGTTTCACGGCGCGCTCGAAAATCTCGGACAGGCACTGCACCTGGGCTTCGGCCAGGGTATTCCCGGCGCTCATGCCATTGCTGGCATACAGGTTCTCGATCAGATTCGACGGGAAATACACGGTTTCGCCATCCGACTGGCGGATATACGGGAAGGAGACGATGCCGCGCTTCGCGTTACCGGAATTGGTGTCGACCAGGTGCGAGCCGCGCAATTCGCCATCCGGGTCGTAGATACCCAGGCAGTATTCGTCGAGAATCTCGGCCGGCACGGCGTCATTTTTTCCGGGCTGGAACCAGCGTTCGTTCGGGTAATGCACGAAATCGGCGTTCGCGATGTCTGCGCCCCAATAGGCGCCGGCATAGAAGTGGTTGTTGCTCAGGCGTTCGATGTATTCGCCCAGGGCCGAGGCCAGCGCGCTTTCCTTGGTCGCGCCCTTGCCGTTGGTGAAGCACATCGGCGAATGCGCATCGCGGATATGCAGCGACCAGACGTTCGGCACGATATTGCGCCAGGAAGCGATTTCGATCTTGATGCCCAGGCCGGCCAACAGGCCCGACATGTTCGCGATGGTCTGCTCCAGCGGCAGGTCCTTGCCCGCGATATAGGTGGCGGCTGCGGCATCCGGCTGCAGGGTCAGCAGCGCCTGGGCATCGGCGTCCAGGTTCTCGACTTCCTCGATCACGAATTCGGGGCCGGCCTGCACGACCTTTTTCACGGTGCAGCGGTCGATCGAACGCAGGATGCCCTGGCGGTCCTTATCCGAGATATCGCTTGGGAGCTCGACCTGGATCTTGAAGATCTGGGCGTAGCGGTTTTCCGGGTCGACGATGTTGTTCTGCGAGAGGCGGATATTTTCGGTCGGGATGTTGCGGGTGTCGCAGTACAACTTCACGAAATAGGCCGCGCACAAGGCCGACGAGGCCAGGAAGTAGTCGAAGGGGCCAGGGGCCGAGCCGTCGCCTTTGTAGCGGATCGGCTGGTCGGCGATGACGGTGAAGTCGTCGAACTTGGCTTCCAGGCGCAGCTTGTCGAGGAAGTTGACTTTGATTTCCATGGGAATTCCAGATTGGGTCGCAAAAAGATGCGCGCATTATCCGTTGTTTCGGCCGATGGCGAAAGGCAGAACAAAAAAATCCCTGTTAAAACAGGGATCTATGTCGGCTCAGCGGTCGAGCGGATAACCGGGACGGTGCATGCGGAACAGCTGCGCCGGCGTGATCTCGAAATAATCGGCGGGGCCGCCGCCACGCAGGATATGGCCGGCGCCGGCAGTGTCGTAGATGCCGTCCTTCAGCAGGTGCTGCGCGATGTGCACGCCCACCACTTCGCCCAGCACCAGCCAGTTGCCGGTGGCGGCGCCGGCCACCGTTTGCAGGGAAATGACCTGGGTGACCCGGCATTCGAAGGCCACCGGGGACTCGGCAACGCGCGGCGTCCTGAGGACGCGCGACGGCGCCGGCGTCAGCCCGGCCAGCGCGAATTCGTCGACCTCGGGCGGCGCCGGGGCGCAACTCACATTCATCGCCTCGGCCAGCGGGCGCGTGGCGAGGTTCCACACGAATTCGCCGCTCGCTTCGATGTTGTTGAGCGTGTCCTTGCGGCCCTGGCTGGAGAAGCCGATGATCGGCGGCACATAGTTAAAGGCGTTGAAGAAGCTGTAGGGCGCCAGGTTCAGGATGCCGTCGGCGCCGCGGCTGGAAATCCAGCCGATCGGGCGCGGGCCGACGATGGCGTTGAAGGGGTCGTGCGGCAGGCCGTGCCCGCGTGCGGGTTCGTAGAAGTGGTAGTCGAGACTCACGTGAGCGTTCCGGTATGAATGGCAGATTGCCTATTCTGCCAAAGGATGCGTTTTACTGCCGGACGCGGCTTAACGAGTCAGGCTTGCGCGCCGCAGTGCCACCCGCGCGGCCGCCAGGTCCCAGGCTGCGGTGCCCACGCTCTTGAACACCGCAGGCCGCGCCGGGTCGGCCGGGGCGCGCAGCAGCGTGCCGAGCGAACCGACGCGCGGCCAGTCGATACCGGCCCGTAGCAAGTCGCCGGCTTCGTGGCGTGCGCCGGGCGGATCGTCGGCGTAGATGTCGCTGCCGCCCAGCGTCGTGGCGCCCAGCTCGGCCATCTCGGGCCGGAAGGCGCCGACGCCGATCACCAGGCAACCGGGCCGGGGCGCTGCGTCGTACACCAGCTCGGTGCTGGTGGTGAGCGTGATCACCACGTCCATCGGCGGGGCATCGCTTGCGTGCGGCCGCAGCTTGGCGTGGAGTTCCCGGTGCAGGTCGCGGTGCAGGTCGCAAAAGCGCGCGGCGGCGTCCGGCGTGCGCGCCCGCACCCATACCTGGGCTTGCGGGTACAGGGCATGCAGGGCCTGCACGTGGTAGCGCGCCTGGGTGCCAGTGCCGACCAGCAAAATCTGGCGTGGCGCATGCGGCAGCAGATAACGGATGGCCAGCAGACTGACGGCGGCGGTCCGGCGTCCGGTGACTTCCGGGCCGTCGAGCACGCACCGGACCTGGCCGCTGGCCGTGTCGCACACCGTCACCGCGCCGTGGATGGCCGGCAAGCCGACCTTGGGATTATCCGGGTGCACATTCACCAGCTTGTGAATCGCGATGTCCTGGGCAGCGGCAGGCATGCTGAGCATCACCGCCCCCGCGCCCAGGGGCAGCACCAGCCGCTCGGGACTATGGATGGCGCCGGCCTCGCGTTCCGTGGCAGCCACGGCGACCGCGTCGACCAGTTCGGAAAAATCGAGCAAGGCGGCGGTTTGTTCGCGGTCGTAGACGGCGATGCCGCTGCCAGAGCTGGCGGCCGGATGCGGATTGTTCATGTGGGCGTTCGCAGGAAGTCGACGATCGGCTCATGATGGCCGATTGTTTAACTTATTGCAACAATCCGCTTCCGGCCCGCCCTGAGTGAACGGCTCAGTGAACAAATGATCCGTGGAAGCCCAGTGGAATCGCACTGGCCACCGTCGCGCGGGCAAGCGGCGCCATGGTCCTGGCATCGACCACGGCCAGCACGGCGGCATCCGCATCGCGCGCCGAGCCGACCGACAGCAGGACACCATCGTCTTCGCCCTCGCCTTGCGGGTCCGCCACAAACAGCGGTTCGCCGAAAATCCAGGGTTCGTCGGCGAACGAGGCAGATGCACCGGTGTCCAGATCGAGCTTGACGATGGCCGACGCGTATTCGTGGTCCGCCCTGGGCCGGTTTGCCGCGCCGTAGGCATAGCGGTAGGAATGGCCGTTCGCGCGCCGGTAGTTCGTGGTGGGAAACTCGAAGCCGGTATCGCCCAGCTGCTCAATTGCCGCGCGCCGCACGCCCTGGCGCATGACGATACGCAGCAAGGTCGGCTGCAGGTCGGGCAGCCTGGCCAGCATGCGCTCGATGCGCAACGCGTCCACGATCCCGGCGTCGGGATAGGCCAGCACGTCGAGCACGGTGTCGTCGCCGCGTTCGAAGGCATTCACCGTGTGAAAGACGAAGAAGGGCTCGGTCACGTGTTCGCGCACCGCGCCGCTGGCGCGGTCGATGACGACCAGGTGCGTGCCCTCGTCCGGATGCCAGTCGAAGTGATCGATATAGCCCTTGCTCGACCACAGCATGCTGGAGGTCTTCACCGCAAACGGATGCGCAACCAGGATCGCGTTCCTCGGTGTCAGCCCGAAAGTGTGCACGTAGGGGATGCGGCCGGTCTGCCAGGCGCCGATCACATCGCGCCGGCGCGCACCCGGCGCGTGTTCGTAGACCGAGATCGTTCCTTTCGCGCCGAACGCCGTGGCCACGTTCACCACCTTGCCGCGTGCGGCATCGAAGTGCGGGTGCGCGGTCATGATGGCGCCGGAGAGCGCGTCGTCGGCATAGCGCGCGGGACCGGCCACGGCCAGCGTGGCCTCGTCGATGACGAGCTGGCGATTACCTTCGGTCATGGCCACCAGGTCGGGCCCGATGCGCACGATGTTGACGTTGTCGTTGTCGGTCATGCGCGGCACCGGTTCGACGATCCGCTGCCACAGCGGGCGCGCGGTGGGCGTGCCGAAGCTGCCCAGCCTGGCCTTGCCCTGCCAGGCATCGCGCGCCGCTTCCGAATCCAGCAAACGGGAACGGAAATCGACGCCGGCGTCGCCGATGCGAAAGGCATACACCATGCCCAGGCCATCGAACCAGTGGCGGGCGTGCCAGCCGGCCGTGTCGAAGACGGCAGGGCAAGTCCGCACGACCTCGCCGCGCAGCCAATCGGGAATGGTGCCCTCGACGTCGGCAGGCACGGCGGTGAGACATTCGCGCGAGCGCCGAAAAGGTGGGATGGTTTCGATGGACGGCGGGTGGGCAAGCATGGTCGGCATGGTCGACATGAGAATCCTTTCCTGCGCGCCAGGCGCATGTGGTGCGGCGAAGCTGGTTTCCAGTGTGGTAGATCGCGTGCGGACTCGCAGAGTTCCCTTCATGCCGCACGGCATCTTTGGTGGGTTCCGACGCCGGCATAACGGCTGAGCAGCGCCCACCCACCCCGGTCAGCCGCGCGCCCCGGTCTCGCGCGCTTGGTTACGCTAACGGGGTCGGGCAGGCGAAGGCGCCTGTCTTTACACCCACCCGGGGACGCCGAACGTGGCGTGGTTTGCCGTACGGCGCCCCACCGACCGAAAAGGAGAACGATCATGGCTTACGAACTGCCACCTCTGCCTTATGCATACGATGCCCTCGAGCCGCATTTCGATGCGCGCACGATGGAAATCCACCATACCAAGCACCATCAAGCCTATGTCACCAACCTGAACAATGCGCTGGGCGAAGCCGGGATCGACGGTGGCCCGATCGAGGAGTTGATCGGCAAGATCGACACCCTGCCCCAGCAGATCCAGACCGCGGTGCGCAACAACGGCGGCGGCCATGCCAACCACTCGCTGTTCTGGACGGTGCTGAAGGCCGGCGGCGGCGGGCAGCCGACGGGCCAGCTTGCCGAGGCCATCGAGAAGGATCTCGGCGGCTACGACAAATTCAAGGAAAGCTTCACCAAGGCCGCGCAGACCCGCTTCGGCAGCGGCTGGGCCTGGCTAACTGTGGGCAAGGACGGCAAGCTGCTGGTCGAAAGCAGCGCCAACCAGGACCACCCGCAGATGGGCAGCTTTGCCGGACTGTCGGGCGGCACGCCGATCCTGGGGCTGGACGTGTGGGAACACGCGTATTACCTGAACTACCAGAACCGCCGGCCGGATTACATTTCGGCCTTCTTCAACATCATCAATTGGGATGAGGTCAGCCGGCGCTACGAGGCTGCGCTGAAGTAAGGCTGGCCCGGGTCGAAGTCAGGCAGATTCCGGCACGCGCCGGGTCTGCAGAAAAGCCTCCAGGGTTTCGCCGCGCATGCTGGCATACACCTGGAGGTTCGACATCTTCTGGACCCGCGCAAATTTTTCGAGCACGAAGAAGCTGACGCCATACTGCACCAGGCCGAGCCAGTCGCGCCGGCGCACCAGATCGCGTTCCTCCTCGTTCAGCCGCAGTTCCTCGAAGGCCGCCTCCAGGTCGCGCGTGACGAGTTCGCGGAAGGCCGGCTCGCGGTGGCGCCACAGGAAGCGGTTCAGGCGCAGCGCCTTGACGCTGTGTTCGACGTCGAAGGCATAGGTGCCGGGAATGTCCTCGATGCCGGCCAGTTGCCCGTTCGATTGCGGCTTGACTGGCGCCGGCGGCGGACCGCCCGCCTCGACCTGCTCGTACACCGCCACCGCCATGTTGGTGGTCGTCGCCAGATACTGGTTCTGGTGCACGCAGGCGATCTTCTCGCTCAGCGCGCCGCGCATCGCCATCCACATGATGACCTCGGCGCTTTCCGCGCCACCGCGCCGGATCAGGTCGGCGTGGGTCATGGCCGTCAGCTGCTCCGGCGCCTCGACGAACAGGCGCAGGAATTCCTCGTCCCAGTCGGTATCGTTGAAGCCCGTGCGTTCGCCGTGAATCTGGTGCGACAGGCCGCCGGTGCCGACCACCACCACCTTCAAGTCTTGCGGATAGGACTCGACCGCGCGCCGTACGGCCTGGCCGAGTTTGAAACAGCGGCGCGCCGTCGGCAGCGGATACTGCAGCACGTTGATCGCGATCGGCAGGATCGCACCCGGCCAGGCCGGATCGTGCGGCCACATCAGGCCGAGCGGCGAGTTGCAGCCATGGTCGAGCGGCCGGTCCTGGAAGGTGGCCATGTCGAATTCCTCGTTCACCAGGCAGTCGGTGACATGCCGCGCCAGCCCCGGATGGCCGGCGATATCGGGCAGCGGGCGGCGCCCCGCGCCTTCGTCCGCCATCTCGAATTCCGGCGCCACGCCGATCGCGAAGGTCGGATAGCAATCGAAGAAGAAGCTGTTCGCGTGGTCGTTGTAGAAGAACAGCAGCACGTCGGGCTTGCGCTCGGCCAGCCAGGCCGCGACCGGTTCGTAGCCTTCGAACAGCGGCGCCCAGGCCGGATCGTTTTGGCGCTTGCGGTCGTAGGCCAGGCCGATGGTGGGAACGTGCGAGGTGCCGATACCGCCGATGATGCTTGCCATGATGGTTCCTGTATTGTGTAAATGAAGAATGGATGAAGTGTCAGATCCAGAACCTGCCGCGCCGTTCGGCGAAACGCCAGCCGTCGTCCGTCAGCGCGAAGCTGTCGCGGAAGACGCCCGGCAGCGGCGCCGCGGCGGCCGGCGGCGCCGCTGCCGCATCGTCCGCCCGCGTGGCCGACAGCAGCAAAATGCGCGAACTGGCGCGCGCGCGTTGCGCCGATTCGGCCTCGACCAGGATGTCGCTGGTGACGTGAAAGGTAATGGTGTCGAACGGCCGCTTGCCGAAGGCCGCGCGGATCGCACCGCGGCCGACGATGGCCAGTTCGGGTGCGGACGGCCGGTACAGGTGCGCATCCTCGGTGAACAAGGCGGCCAGTTCGTCGTAGCGGCGCTCGTCGTTCAGATACGCGTAGCGCACGATCAGATCGGTGCAGGCCTGGCGGATGGTGGCGGAGTCGAAGTGCATGTTCACGCTCCCAGCCATGCGCGCATGGCGTCCAGCACCGCTTCCGGCTGCTCCATCATCGCCATGTGGCCGCAGCCGTCGATCAGGCGCAGCAGCGGCGCCTGTGGCAGCAGTTCGGCCATGCGCCTGTGGCGCTCGGGCGGACTCCAGCCATCCTGCAGGCCGCACAGGACCAGCACCGGACAGGCCAGGCTACGCAGCACATCGGCGGCATCGGGCCGGCTCAGCAAGGCGCGGGTCTGGGCGGCGTAGATGGCGGGCGACATGCGGCCGACCATCGCGCAGACCGCCTGCACCAGCACCGCATCGGCGCGCCGCGCCGGGGCCAGCATCGGCAAGCCCCAGGCGAACGCGATCGCGGCTATGCCCTCTTCCCTGGCCTGGTCGACCAGCACGGCGCGCCTGGCTGCTTCGCCCGGCGCGGCGGCTTCATAGCCGGTATCGAGCAGGGCCAGGCGTTCCACGCGCTCCGGCGCGCGGCGACAGACTTCGAGCGCCACGCGCCCGCCCATCGAATGGCCGGCCAGCGCGAACCGGGCCGGCGCATCGTCCAGCACGCGCTGCGCCATCGCGGCCAGCGTGTCTTCGCCATCCAGGAAGCCGAGCACGCGCACGTCGTACTCGGCACCGAGCGCCCTGGCCTGGGCTTCCCAGACCACCTCGTCGCACAGCAGTCCGCACAGCAGGTAAAGTGTTGTCATCGGTTCGGCAGCAATTGAAAGACGGATGTTGATGGAGCCGGTGCGCGGACCGGCTCCGGTGATTACTCGACGCCGGGATCGCGGAATTTCTCGATGGTGTCGAATTCGACGTTGTACACGCCGCCGTCGCGCTTCTCGGCCTTGCGGATATACACGTTCTGGATGATGTCGCGGGTCTGCGGATCGATGCTCACCGGCCCGCGCACGCTGGTCCAGGACTGGCCCTTCATCGCCTCGATCAGCTTGGTACCGTCGCTGTCGCCGCCGGTTTTCTTCAGCGCCGCGTACAGCAAGTGCATGCCGTCGTAACCGCCGACGCCGTGGAAGTTCGGGCGCATGCCGGGATTCGCCTTGGTGAAGGCGGCGACATAAGCCTTGTTTTCCGGCGACGGGTGCACGGCCGAATAATGGTGGCTGCTGACCACGCCAAGGGCGGCGTCGCCGATGCTCGGCATCAGATCGTCGTCGAGCACGTCGCCGGTGGCGATCAGGCGCACGCCCGCCTGCGCCAGGCCGCGGTCGGTGAACTGCTTCATGACGGCGGCGCCCTCGCCCGAGGGCACGAAGACGAACAACGCATCCGGCTTCGCATCCTTCACGCGCGCCAGGAAGGGCGAGTAGTCGGGATTGCGCAGCGGTACGCGCAGCGCGCTGACGATCGTGCCGCCGGCCTTGGTGAAGTCTTTCACGAAGACCTTTTCGGCATCGATGCCGGGGCCGTAGTCCGACACCAGCGTGACCACCGACTTGATGTTGTTGCGCGCCGCCCACTGCGCCATCGGCGCGGTGACCTGGGCCACCGTCAGGCCGGTCCGCACGATGTAGGGCGAGCGCTGCGGGATGATCGAGGTGGCGGCGTTCATGACGATCATCGGCACTTTGGCCTGGGTCGCGATCGGCGCGGCGGCCAGCGCCAGTGGGGTCAGGCCGAAGCCGGCCAGCACCTGCACCTTGTCGCGCGCGACCAGCTCCTGGGCGATGCGTTTGGTGACGTCGGGCGAGACGCCGCCATCGTCTTTCAGGATGACCTGGATCTGGCGGCCGGCGACCGTACTGCCGTTCTGCTGCAGGAACAGTTTGACGGCGGCGTCGACCTGGCGCCCGGTCGAGGCGAAGGGGCCGGACATGGGCAGGATCAGGCCGACTTTCAGGGGCTCGGCGGCGTGTGCCAGGCCAGCGGACAGCAAGGCGGCGCCGAGCAGGATGTGGCGGCGGGTGGTGTTTGCTTTTTTTAACACGTTGTCTCCTCGTTTTTATGACATTAAAAATCCAGTACAGCGTCTGGTATCGGTAATCGTAGGATGGGCCGGGCCGCGCAAGGCACCCCGTGCCCACCGTACGCGGCAGCAGCCAACAATCACGCGACCGCCACCAGCCGAT
>Ga0308160_10003023_pt1 | contig 19460 bp, 14 predicted proteins | sample PhyFR1_FD_201036 | JGI IMG/M metagenome (GOLD analysis project Ga0308160, IMG submission 201036) | Phyllosphere microbial communities from UC Gill Tract Community Farm, Albany, California, United States - DLSLF.R1 | ecosystem: Host-associated > Plants > Phyllosphere > Unclassified | place: USA...
TCACGGTCGCCGCGGCCCGGACCGCGTTGACGCTCCTCGCCCAGGAGCTGGGAGAGCGCGTCGGATCCGCCGACGACGGACAAGGGGAGGGGATCCTCTTCCCGACCATGGCCGCGATCGCCGAACGGGGGCACGAGGTGCTGCGGGGTCCTGCGGCCCGGATCAGAGCCGTCACCGGCGCCGCGGCCGCCCTCGCCGACGGCTCCCTGCGGCTGACGCTGGGCGACGACGGCGAGGCGCAGCGCGCCGCGCTGCTCGCGATGCCAGGCATCGGGCCGTGGACGGCCGACTACGTGCGGATGCGTGTGCTCGGCGACCCCGACGTGTTCCTGCCCGGCGATGTCGCGGCCCGAGCAGGCGCGGGCGGCGCGGGGCTCCCCTCCGAGGCCGGACCCCTGGACGCCTGGGCCGCCCGTACGGCGCCCTGGCGCAGCTACCTCACCGCGCACCTCTGGCGCGCGGTCCCGCCGAGGATCCCGAAGACGACCAGGATCCCGAAGACGCCCAAGACCATCTCGATCACGGAAGGCTCGAAATGACCGCCATCATCCAGACCATCGACACCCCGGACGGCCCGTTCACGATCCTCGCGGACGACCAGGATCGCGTGCTCGCATCCGGCTGGACCGCCGACCACGAAGCGGTCCTGCACCGCCTCGCCGAGAAGAACCGCCCGGCGGAGGTTGCCGAGGGCGCCACGGCCGCAGCGGACGCCGTCGCCGCGTACTACGCGGGCGACCTCGCGGCGATCGACGCGGTCGAGGTGCACCAGTTCGGCACCGACATGCAGAGCGCCGGATGGGAAGCGCTGCGCCGGATCACCCCGGGCGAGCCGCTCACGTACACCGAGTTCGCCGTCGCCCTCGGCAAGCCGGGTGCCGTGCGTCCCGCGGCGTCGATCTGCGCACGCAACGCGCCGGCCCTCTTCGTGCCCTGCCACCGCGTGCTGCGCACCGACGGCACCCTCGGCGGCTTCGCCTGGGGCGAGGACGTCAAGCGCCGTCTGCTGGACCGGGAGGCCGCGCACGCGATCGCTGCGTGAGCGGTCTGGCCGCCGGGACCATCCGGCGGCCTCGGACTCGTGCCGATCGACGAATCGAGACGCTGAGCCGCGCTCTAGCCTCGACCTGAGTCGACGTCGAGGAGGACCATGCCGCAGCTCGCCACCGTCCAGACCTGGGTCGAGGAGCACATCCCCGCGCTGATGGCGCGGCACCGCGTGCCTGCCGTCTCGCTCGCGATCGGCGTCGGCGACGCGACGTTCGCCTACGCCGCGGGGGTCCTCCATCGCGGCACCGGCGTCGCGGCGGATACCGGATCCGTCTTCCAGATCGGATCCGTCACCAAGGTGCTCACCGCGACGCTGGTCATGCAGCTCGTCGAGGAGGGGCTGCTCGACCTGGACGCTCCGGTGCGCCGGGTGCTCCCCGGATTCCGGGTCGCCGACGAGGAGGCCTCCGCGGCGATCACGCCCCGGCACCTGCTCAGCCATACCGCGGGCTTCGAGGGCGACGTCTTCGTCGACACCGGCGACGGCGACGACGCCCTGGCACGGTACGTCGGGATCCTCGCCGGGACGCCGCAGCTCTTCGCCCCCGGTGAGATGTTCTCGTACAACAACGCCGGGTTCTCGACCCTCGGCCGCATCGTCGAGGTGCTCCGCGGCGCCCCCTACGAGAGGGTGCTGCGCGATCGGCTGCTGAACCCGCTCGGACTGCGGCACGCGGCCGTGGACGCATCGGAGGCGATCCTGCACCGAGCGGCCGTCGGCCACCTCAGGCAGGAGGACGGCGAGGTGGTGCCGACGACCGTGTGGGCGATGGAGCGCGCGGGAGGGCCTGCCGGCTCCCGGCTGGCGATGAGTGCGGGCGATCTGCTCGCGTTCGGCCGGCTCGCCCTCGCCGCCGGGCTCGCGTCCGACGGTTCCCGCGTGATCTCCCGCGCGACGGTCGAGGCGATGCGCGCGGCTCAGATCGCGCTGCCGGACATCGATCAGGGCGCCGCCTGGGGGCTCGGCTGGGAGCTGTTCGCCCGCGAGGGTCGCACGATCCCCGGCCACGACGGCAATACGATCGGGCAGTCCGCGTGCCTCAGGGTGCTGCCGGAGGAGGGCGTGGCCGTCGCCGCTCTCGCGAACGGCGGAGAACCGCATCCGGTCTTCGCCGCGCTCGTCGACGCCGTGGTCGCGGAGTTCACCGGGATCGGTCCGGCGTCCGACCCGGCTCCGACCGGCCCCGCGCCCTCGCACGCCGATCGCTTCGTTGGCCGCTACGCGTCGAGCACGGCCCTGACCACGATCAGCCGGACGGGCGAGGGGCGGGTTTGGCTCGATCGGGTCCCGCACGGCGTCGTCGCCGACCTCGGCGATCTCCCGTACCGCACCGAGCTCCTCGGCTGGCGCGGCGATGTGCTGCTCCCCGTCGAGGCGGACGGCGGGGTGCGCCAGCCGGTCGCCTTCCTCGGCGACGACGGCGCGGGCAGAGCGCTGTTCCTGCACACCGGACGTGCGGATCGCCGGGTGTCCTCATGACCGCGCTGCCCTTCGCGGGCGCTCTGCATCGCCGCGCCGTGGTCGCGGACGCCCACAACGACCTGCTCTGCGCGGTCGTGGCGCGTCCGCCCGAGCGCTGGGGGAGCTTCTTCCGGGAGCAGTGGCTGCCGCAGCTCGAGGCGGGCGGGGTGGACCTGCAGGTGCTTCCCGTGTTCATCGAGGATCCGTACCGCCCCGATGGCGCGCTGCGACGCACCCTGCGCATGATCGAGGCCGCGCATCGCCTCGCCGAGGAGAACGCCGGCCGCGTCGCGCTGTGCCGCTCCGGCGAGGATGTCGACCGGACGATCGCGGACGGGCGGATCGCCCTCGTGCTGGCGCTGGAGGGCATGCCCGGTCTCGACGCCGACGTCGAGCTGATCGCGACGATGCACCGCCTCGGAGTCCGGATCGGCTCGCTGGCCCACTTCGGCCGCGGCGCCTTCGCGGACGGATCCGGCGAGGACGCCTCCCGCAGCCGGCTCACCGGGGCCGGCGTCGCGGCGGTGCGTGAGATGGAGCGGGTCGGCATGCTCCTCGACCTCAGCCACCTGGGGGCTGCGGGCGTCTCGCACGTGCTGGAGATCGCGACCCGCCCCGTCATCGCGACGCACTCCTCGGCGCGGGCGCTGCGCGACCACCATCGCAATCTCTCGGATGAGCACCTCTCCGCGATCGCGGCGGGCGGCGGCGTGATCTGCGTGAACTTCTTCGCGCCGTTCCTGGACGAGGAGCCCGCCACGATCGACCGGCTCGTGGATCATCTGGAGCACATCGCGGCGATCGCGGGCAGCGAGCACGTGGGCCTCGGGCCCGACTTCGTCCGAGAGGTCATCGCCGAGACCACGCCGCCGTGCTGCGTGGTCTCCGAGGTGCAGGGCGTCCCCGCGGACGTGTATCTGCCGGGGCTCGAGGGACCGGAGGGCCTGCCTCTGGTCACGGAGGCGCTGCTGCGGCGCGGGTGGGCCGAGGCCGATATCCTCGGCGTGCTCGGCGGGAACGTGCAGCGGCTGCTCCGGCAGCAGCTCGGGCGGCCCTCGGTCCGCTGAGACCGCCCCTGACCGAGCGAATCGTCCCGGCGGACGAACAGCGAGTGCGCCGTTCGATGGAGCGGACGAACCCGGCGCGACCCTGGTGTCGCAGGATCATGGAAGAACAGGGCCGGCCGCGTGGAGCGGCGGGCGCAAGGGAGCGCGCAATGCTGACGATTCGAGACCTCTCGGTCGAGATCCGCACGGGAGAACGGACCGTGCGCCCGATCACCGGCGTCGATCTCGACCTCGCCCGCGGTGAGACGCTCGGGATCGTCGGCGAGACCGGATCCGGCAAGTCGATGACCGGTCTGTCGATCATGGGGATGCTGCCGGGCGGATCCACGATCACGAGCGGCTCCATCCGCTTCGACGGCCAGGAGCTCACCGGAATGGAGCCGCACGCCTACCGGACGCTGCGCGGACGCCGGATCTCGATGGTGTTCCAGGACTCGCTGACAGCGCTGAACCCCACGAAGCGCGTGGGCGATCAGGTCGCGGAACCGCTGCTGCTGCACGGCCTGGCGCGCCGATCCGAGGCGCTGCGCCGGGCGGAGGAGATGCTCGCGCTCGTCGGCATCCCCCGGCCGTCCGAGCGCATGCGCGACTATCCGCACCAGCTCTCCGGCGGCATGCGCCAGCGTGTGATGATCGCGATGGCCCTCATCGCCGAGCCCGATCTGCTGATCGCCGATGAGCCCACGACCGCCCTCGACGTGACGATCCAGGCGGAGATCCTGGATCTGCTCGCCCGGCTCAAGGAGCAGCTCGGCATGGCGATGATCCTCGTCACGCACGACATGGGCGTGGTCGCCCGGCACGCCGACCGGGTCGGCGTCATGTACGCCGGACGCCTCGTGGAGACCGGACCGACCCGGTCTCTGTTCCGGAGCACGAGGCACCGCTACACCCGCGCGCTGCTCGACTCGATCCCCTCGCTCGAGCAGGACCGCGGCGTCGAGCTGTTCTCGATCCCCGGATCCCCGCCGGATCCCGCGGAGGCCACGCCCGGGTGCCGGTTCGCGCCGCGCTGCGCGGCCGCGACGGAGCTCTGCCGGACGGAGCGTCCGCCGCTGGACGGCGAGGGCGGGCATGTCTTCGCCTGCTGGAACCCCGTCGCGGGGGCGACGGCCGTGCCCCAGGGCCGCGCGCTTCCCCTCTCGCCGGCCGCGGCGACGTCGGCGGAGCACCGGCTCGAGGTCATTGACCTCGTGCAGGAGCATCCGGCCTCGGGCTGGGCGCCGAAGGGGCGCCGGCGCACGGTGAAGGCGGTCTCCGGGGTGAGCTTCGCGGTGCGGGCGGGGGAGACCCTGGGGCTCGTCGGAGAGTCCGGGTGCGGCAAGTCCTCGCTCGGACGCATGCTCGTCGCGATGGACCGGCCCACCGCGGGCGAGGTGCGACTCGAAGGGGCGAAGGTCTCCGGCGTGCGTCGGCGCGAGCTCGGCGCCCGCAGGGCGAAGCTGCAGATGATGTTCCAGGACTCCGGTGCCGCCCTCGACCCGAAGATGACGATCGGCACGATCCTGCGCGAGCCCCTCGCGATCCAGGACGTCGGCACCGCCGCCGAGCGCACCGAGCGTGCGATCGCACTGCTCGACAGCGTGGGCCTCGGCCCGTCCATCATGCAGCGGTACCCGCATGAGCTCTCCGGCGGGCAGCGCCAGCGCATCGGGCTCGCCCGGGCTCTCGCGCTGGATCCGGACGTCCTCGTCGCGGACGAGCCGGTGAGCGCCCTCGACGTCTCGATCCGCTCGCAGGTGCTCAACCTCATGCGCACGCAGCAGCGCGAGCGGGGGCTCAGCAGCGTCGTGATCTCGCACGACCTCTCCGTCATCCGCTACCTCTCCGACCGGGTCGGGGTCATGTACCTCGGCAAGATCGTCGAGCTCGGCGCGACCGACGACGTCTACGAGCGGCCCGCGCACCCGTACACGGCCGGCCTGCTCGCGGCGGTGCCCGTGGCGGATCCGGAGGCTCCGGCGCCGGAGGGCGTCGAGCGCGTGCGCGGAGAGCTGCCCAGCCCCCTGGATCCCCCCAGCGGGTGCCGGTTCCGCACGCGGTGCCCGCTCGCGACCGAGCTGTGCGCGACCGTGGAGCCGCTGCTGGAGTCGGTCGGTACCGGGCACGATGTGGCCTGTCACTTCCCCCTGCAGCCCAAGGTCGGCGAGGCGGCAGACGCACGGACCACGGGCGCGGGCGCGGACCGGACCGAGACGGAGGCGGCGGCATGATCTCGTACCTGCTGCGGCGGATCCTGGTCTCGCTGCTGGTGCTGATCGGCATCTCGATCGTGATCTTCGTGATGCTCCATCTCATCTCGGACAGCCCGGGGCGCGTCGTCCTCGGGCCGCAGGCGTCGGCCGCGGCGGTCGAGGCGTTCAACCGCGAGAACGGCTTCGACCGCCCTCTGTTCGCGCAGTACGTCGACTACGTGGTGCAGCTGCTGCACGGCGATTTCGGGCGCTCCTACAAGCTGAACGAGGAGGTCTCGGTGCTGTTCGCGCAGAACGCGGGGCGCAGCGCCGTGCTCTCCCTGTCCGGCCTCGTGCTCGCGCTGCTCATCGCGATCCCGCTCGGGATCCTGCAGGCGGTCCGACGGAACACCGTCGTCGACCGCGCCGCCACCGGCATCGCCTACCTGCTGTACGCGACGCCCTCGTTCCTCGTCGCGCTGCTGCTGATCGCGCTGCTCAGTCAGCTCGTGCCGCTGTTCCCCGCGGAGGCGTCGCAGTCCACCTCGCCCTGGGTGGTGTTCACCGATCCGCGGGCGATGGCGCTGCCGCTGATCACCCTCGCCCTCACGAACGTCGTCGTCTTCTCGCAGTACCAGCGCTCCGCGGCGCTCGAGCAGCTCGGCATGGACTATATCAAGGTCGCCCGCGCCAAGGGCGCGCCGGAGCGGATCGTGCTGATGCGGCACCTGCTGCGCAACGCCTGCATCCCGCTGATCACCCTCGTCGGCGTCATGATCCCCACGCTGCTGGCGGGCAACCTCATCGTCGAGTCGGTGTTCAACTACCCCGGTCTCGGCCTCCTGTTCCTGAACAGCCTGCACCGGGAGGACTATCCGGTGCTGCTGGCCTACACGCTCATCGGTGGCGCCCTCACCGTGCTGGGCAACCTCCTCGCCGACCTCGTGGTCGCGCGCGCGGACCGACGGATCGAGCTGAGCAGATGACCACCGCACACCCTGAGCTGTCCGAGAAGACCGACGTCATCGTCGCGACCGCGACAGCGGCGCGCCCCCTCGCGGCGGGCGCCGTCCTGCGTGCGCTGCGGCGCAGCCCCATGGCCGTGGCGGGGGCGTCGATGCTCGCACTGCTCGTGCTGTTCAGCTTCGTCGGGCCGCTGCTGTACCCGACGAACCAGACCGATGTGAACCTGCTCGATGCCCTCCTGCCGCCGGGGGAGGGCTACCCGCTCGGCACCGATCCGAACGGCTTCGACGTGCTCGGCCGGCTGATGCTGGGCGGACAGGTGTCGCTCGAGATCGGCCTGCTCGCCGCGGTCTTCGCGACGACGCTCGGCACGGTCTACGGCGCCGTCGCGGGCCTCGCCGGCGGCGTCGTGGACGGCATCATGATGCGGTTCGTCGACGTGCTGCTGGCGATCCCGTTCCTGTTCTTCGTGCTCATCATCGCGGCGCGCTTCACCGCGACGCCGCTCACGCTGAGCCTCGTGATCGGCGGCTTCTCCTGGCTCGTGTCGGCGCGACTCATCCGCGGCGAGGTGCTGTCCCTGCGGGTGCGGGAGTTCGTGCAGGCGGCGCGGCTCATGGGCGCGGGGGACCGCCGGATCATCTTCACGCACCTCATCCCGAACACGTTCGGCGTGATCATCGTGAACCTGACGTTCCAGGTCGCCGACGCGATCCTGGTGATCGCGGCGCTGGGATTCCTCGGCTTCGGGCTGAGCTATCCGGTCACCGACTGGGGCAGCCAGCTCTCGAGCGGCGTCGCCTACATCACCGCCGGCAACTGGTGGCTCATCTACCCCGCGGGACTGTGCATCGTGCTCGTGGTGCTCGGGCTGAACCTGCTCGGCGACGCCCTGCGCGACGTGATGGACCGGCGCCGATGACCCGGCACCGAGGTGTGTCCGCCTCCACAGGCGCGCCGCGCCGAAACTGTCCGGATCTCTGAACGGGCGCCTTCCGGCGTCCTGCACGCTCGAAGCACCAGGATCCGCGTCGTGGCGGCCGTTCCGGATCCGCACCACCCGACCCGGCCCGCCCGAAGAACCCGAAGAACCCGAAGAAGGAGCACAGCATGAACGCGCAGGTTCCCCGGAGGCGACGGCGCCTCCTGATCGCGCTCACGGTCGCGGCCGCGCTGATCACGACCGGCTGCACCGCCGGCGCCACCACCGTCGACCCGTCGCAGTACCGCAGCATTCCCGCGGCGAGCGGCAAGGCCGTCGACGGCGGGATCGTCACGATCGCGATGACGCCGGGCCTGGCGCCGAACTACATCTTCCCGTACCCGCCCGCCGCCGCGAACGGCGCCGTGATCGGCAACGACCTGATGTGGCGGACCCTCTACCGGGCCGACGCCGACGGCAAGAGCAACCCCGACACGAGTCTCGCCGCGCCGCCGTCCTACGCCGACGGCGGCCGCACCATGACGATCACGATGAAGAAGAACAGCTGGTCCAACGGAAAGCCCGTCACCGCCGGCGACGTCGTCTTCTCGCTCGACATCCTCAAGGCCGCCGTCGCCCAGAGCGCGGCCAACTGGGCCTTCTACACCCCGGGGCAGTTCCCCGACGGCGTGACCGCGTCCGCCCAGGGATCCGACACCGTCGTGATCACTCTCGAGAGGGCGTACAACCCCGCGTACCTGGAGTCGCTCCTGCAGCAGCTCGTCGTCATCCCCTCGGCGGACTGGAGCATCGCGGCGACCGGGGGACCGGTGCTGGACTACACGGACCCCGCGAACGCGAGCGCGATCTACACCTTCCTCACCGATCAGTCCGCGGACCAGGCCACGTTCGCCACCAACCCGCTGTGGCAGGTCGTGAACGGCCCGTACTCGCTGAAGAGCTTCGAGCCGACCACCGGTTCGTTCTCGCTGGCGCCCAACAAGGCCTACACGGGACCGGGGAAGCAGACGCTCACCCAGGTGGACTTCAAGGCGTTCACCTCGGCCGCGGCGATCTACAACCAGTACCAGGCCGGCACGATCACGGTCGGGCGGCTGGACTCGAGCTATTCCGCCAAGATCGAGGACCTGCGCAAGAAGGGCTACAACGTCTACGCAGCACCGGCCCCTGCGCGTTCGGATCCGCTCGTGATCAACTTCGCGAACACCACGGGCGGCTTCGACAAGATCATCGCCCAGCCCTACCTGCGCCAGGCGCTGCAGCACCTCGTCGACCAGCCCGGATACATCAAGAGCCGCGGCGTCTACAACGGGGCCGCGAGCGAGAACTACGCCACGGTCGGCCTGGGTTCGGCGTTCCCGCCCGACTTCGGCGGCAAGGCGCCGTACCCGTTCGATCCGAAGGCGGCGGAGAAGCTGCTGACCGCGCACGGCTGGAAGGTCGACAAGGCCGGCACCACGTGCGAGAAGCCGGGCACAGGATCCGACCAGTGCGGCGAGGGCATCGCGCAGGGGCAGAAGATCTCGTTCACGCTCGCCTCGGCGAGCTCGCCGAGCTACGTCGGAGCGCGCGACCTCGCGTTCTCCTCGGAGGCGAAGAAGATCGGGATCGACGTGAAGGTCGTCTCGAAGTCGCTGAACTACATGTACGAGAACTACACGAACCCGGGAGCGCCGGCGAACACGAACGAGTGGGCCATGCAGGACAGCGGCCCGCTGGTCATGGCCTCGTACCCGACGGCGAACGGGGTCTTCAACACGGACGGCAGCTTCAACCTCGGCAGCTACAGCGATCCCGAGGCCGACAAGGCGATCGAGGCGAGCGTGTTCGGATCCGACCCGAAGGCGCTGAGCGCGGAGACGACCCTGCTGTCCAAGGACCTCCCCGTGCTGTTCCTGCCCACCCCCGACAACCTCATCGTCTGGAAGAGCACGCTTTCCGGCCCTCCGGCGACGTTCGAGGGCCTGCTGAAGTTCATCTACTCCCCGGAGCAGTGGTACTTCACCGAGAAGCAGAAGTGAGGGACCCGCGGACGGGGCCGGTCACACGAGGCCGGCTCCGTCGCGGTGAGAGGATCGACCCCGATGCGTGAGACCGACCGAACCTGCACCCGCCCGCTGGCGGCCCCGGGCGACCCCTGGGACCCTGCGGCGGTGCGCGATCTCGTCGCAGGCGCGCGCGTCGTGCTGCTCGGCGAGGGCGCGCACGGGATCGACGACTTCGCCCGGCTCGGCGACGGACTGTTCCGCACTCTCGCGACAGAGTTCGGCTTCACGGCCTTCGTGCGGGAGTCGGGCTTCGCGGAGGGGCTGGCCGTGGACGCCTGGATCCACGGCGGCGCGGGTGAGGTCGAGGACGTCGCCCGCACCGGGATCACCTACGGCTTCGGCGAGTCCGACGCCGTCCGGCGGCAACTGACGTGGCTGCGCGCGGAGAACGCCCGACGGCGGGGCTCGGGGCGGGCGCCGCTGCACTTCTGGGGCATGGATCTGCCCGGCTCCTCGACCTCGCCCGGTACGGCCGTGCGGGCGTGTCTCGAGCGGATCCCGGCTCAGGAGGGCGACGACGAGCTGCGGCGCCTCACCGACCTCGGCGGGCGCACGGAGGCCGCGATCGCCTGGCACGGCCTGGACGACGCGGCGCGGGGCCGGATCCGCGACGGCATCACCGGGCTGTGCGCGCGGGTCGAGAGCGACGGCGACGACATCGCGCGCAGGGCCGCTGCGACGCTCGGCGCCTTCCTCGCGGAGCTCTCCTGGGACGGTGCGCCGGGTGCATATCCGCGCGAGCAGCTCATGGCCGACACCGTGTCATGGATCGCGGACCGCGAGGAGCGGATCCTCGTGCTCGCGCACAACGCGCATGTGCGCCGAGAGCCGCTGCACGGCAGGCCCGCGCTCGGCACGATCCTGCAGGAGCGGCTCGGCGACGCGCTCCGGGTGATCGGCATGACCTACGGGCACGGCCCCGTCGTCTCCTTCGCGGAGCGCTCGCCGCGGCCGTTCGACTGGGAGGCGACGCTCTCGGAGCGCGAGCCCGCGCCGGAATCCCTCGAGCGCGCGCTGGATCCGCTCGGCGACGTGCTCGTCGATCTGCGCGGGGCGCCGTCGGCGTTGTGGGACGGTCTCGAGGGCACGCACGCGGGAGGCGGGATGGATCCGCTCGCCGACGTCACGACCGCGTTCGACGCGATCGCCCACCGGCACCGCGCGTCACTCGTGCCCGGTCATCTCGACCGGCTGCGGGCGGAGTTCGGATCGGGTGCGCCGGCAGTCGACGCCGCCCCGCACGGCTCCGCGGCCGCCGCCGATTCGCACGTCTCCGCGGCCGCGGTCGCCTCCGCGCGACAGGACGCCGAATGAGCGCCGCACCGATCGCCCGCACGGAGGACGTCGTCGAGATCGTCGCCGGCATCGCGGTGCCGGATCCCTACCGCTGGCTCGAGGCCGACGCCTCGGCGCCGGGTGAGGTGGCCGACTGGCAGCGGGCGCAGGCCGTTCACGCCGAGGAGGCCATCTGGTCCGGCCATGACCGCGAAGCCGTACGCGCCGTGGTCGAGCGCGGCCACGCGGGCGCCAGGCCCGAACTGCCCCAGCCCGGCGGAGGGCGCTGGTTCCGGGCCGAAGGGCGACGGCTGCTGGTCGCGGACGAGCCCTATGGCCCCGGTCGCGCGCTCGTGGACCTCACCCGCTTCGACGAACCGGGGCGCACGGCGGTGCTCAGCTGGTTCGCCCCCTCGCCGGACGGCGCAGTGCTCGCCCTCGGCGTCTGCACCGACGGCAGCGAGCACAACAGGGTCGAGCTCGTCGACGCCGGCACGGGCGCGCTGCGCGACGACGCACCGCCCGAGCTGCTGCACAGCTCCTGGGGCGGCGGGATCTCGTGGTTCCCCGACAGCACGGGCTTCGCCTTCCTCGGCCTCGGCAGCACCGCCCATGACTTCCGCCAGGTCGTGTACCGGAGGGTGCTCGGCACGCGCGGCGCTTCCCCGATCGAGGACGTGCCGGTGCCGGAGGGCTCCCGCGAGTACACCAGGATCCAGTTCTCGGCGGACGGACGCTGGGCGGTCGCGGCCCATCGTGTGGGCACGCCGTTCCCCGTCGCCGTGCGCGACCTCGCCGATCCCGACGCGGGCTGGCGGCCGTTCCTCGCGCCAGGGCCGGAGACCGTCGTGGGGCACATCGTGGGCGACAGGTACGTCGCGGTCACCGATCTGGACGCGCCGCGGCGCCGGCTCGTCGCGATCCCCCTGGAGGCGGCGGATCCGGCGGATCCGTCCGGGTGGACCGAGCTCGTGCCGGAGAGCGACGCGGTGCTGCGGGCGGTGCTCCCGGTCGGCGATGCGCTCTACCTCAGCGAGTTCCACCGTACGGCGGCGCGGGTGCGGATCCTCGACGCGGACGGCACCGAACGGGGCGTCGTGCCGCTGCCGGGGCAGGGCGCGCTCGCCGCCCCGTTCTTCCCTCTCACCGGGCTCGCCGCCGAGAGCCGGGACGGATCCTTCCTCTTCGCCTTCTCGACGCTCACCTCCTCCTGGGGCGTCTACCGGCATCGTCCCGGCGGCGTGCTCGAGGTGCTGCAGGATCCGGAGGTCGCGATCGATGCGACCGCGGAGATGCGCGAGGCTGTCGCCCCCGACGGCACGCCGATCCCGTACCACGTCGTGCGTCCGGGCGGCTCCGCGGACCCGGCTCCCGTGCTGATCTCCGCCTACGGCGCCGCGGGCATCCCCATGCTTCCGCAGTACCAGCCGGACCTCGCGGCGTTCCTCGCCGCGGGCGGCACGGTCGTGCAGGCGTACCTGCGCGGAGGCGGAGAGTTCGGCAGCGCCTGGTTCCGCGCCGCGGATCGGGAGCGGCGCGGGACCCGCGACGGCGACCTGATCGCCGTGGCCGAGCACGTGCTCGCCGAGGGCATCGCGGCCCCGGGCCGGCTCGCGCTCACGGGAGGCTCCGACGGCGGCCTCATGTGCGGCAACGCGATCACCGCGCGTCCGGAGCTGTGGTGCGCAGTGCTGCCGCGCGCCCCGCTGCTCGACCTCGTCGGCGGGTTCCGCAATCCGTATCTGGAGTTCGTGATCCGCAAGGCCTGGGGCGATCCCGACGATCCGGTCGACGTCGCCCGCATGATCTCGCTCTCCCCGTACGAACGGGTGCGTCCGGCGGAGTATCCGCTGCTCTACGTCGAGGCGGGGGCGAACGATCCCCGCTGCCCGCCGTGGCAGGCGCGCAAGTTCGTCGCGCGGATGCAGGCGGCCCAGCGCGGACCGGCCCCGATCCTGCTGCACGTCTACGAGAACGCGGGGCACGGATCCGGGACGGGGCACGACGTGATCGTCGCTCAGGACGCGGCGTGGCTGGCCTGCCTGCTGGGCGCGCTGCGCCTGCCCGACCCGGCCTGGGTGGATCCGGATCCGCGTCCCTGAGCCCGCGCGTCCGGCCTGCGGGCGCTGATTCGCGGCGCGGCTCAGCGCTCGGGGGCGATGGCGCGCAGCCGCAGCTGCATCATCGCGCCGAAGCGGGCGTTCGGGTCGTCGAGGTCGATGCGGCCGACCTCGGCTACGCGGCGCAGCCGGTAGCGGAAGGTGTTGGGGTGCACGAACTTCGCGGCAGCGGCGACGCCGACGTCGCCGAACGCGTCGAGCCACGCCTCGAGCGTCTCGGTGAGGCTGCTGCCGTGCGCCTCGTCGTAGGCGAGCAGCCGTGCGAGCGGCCCGGACGGGATGTCCCGCGCGGGGCCGGCGAGCTCGAGCAGCAGCGCTTCGGCGTGCACCTCGTCGAGGCGGGCGACCTGGCGGTCCACGATCCCGGCGCGCAGCACCCGCAGCGCGCGGTCGGCGCTCGCCCTGGAGCGGGGGAGGAGCGCCGTCTCGGCGACCACGATCCCGACGCCGATGAGCGGACGCAGCGCCGAGCGCATCCTGGCCAGGAATTCCGTCGCCACCCGCACGGCGCTGTCGCCCTCGTCGTCGGCGTCGGCCGAGGACGAGAGCGGCAGCACACCGTAGGCGACATCGCCGACCAGGCCCGAGACCGAGCGCGGGTGCGCGAACGACAGGTGCACGGCGAACGCGTCGGCCACGCGCTTGCGCTCCGCGGCGAGGTGCGCGTGCGAGAGCTGCTCCGCGGCGGGATCGTGCAGGGTCAGCGCGAGCACGACGCCGGCCTCCTCGCGGAGGCCGAGGCGGTGCACGGCCTCGCCGGCGGAAGGGCCGCCGCCGAGCGCCGTGCGCAGCAGCTCGGCGCGCAGCCGGCGCTCGACATCGGCGTCCGTGCGCTGCCAGACCATGTGCATGGCGACGAGCTTCGCGGCGTCGTGCAGGGACGCGCTCCGCTCGGCGGTGAGCGAGCCGGCGGCCCAGATCGTTCCGAGCACCTCGTCCCCAGCGCGTACGGCGATCGCGGTGCGCACCTCGTCGGCGGCGGCTCCCGTGGCGACCTCGACGGGCCACTCGCTCCGGGCGATCTGCGCGAGCGCCCCGCTCTCCTCCAGCGCCCGCACGTCCTGAGACGGCAGTGGGCGCGCGCGGATGCCCGGAGCGCGCTGCTGCTCTGGACCGTTCGAGAAGGCCAGCAGCTGCGCGTTGCGGTCCTCGATCGTGATAGGCGACTCCAGGAGCGCCGCGATCGCGTCCGCCACGGCGAACAGATCGCCCGCGAGGATCCCGCCGAAGGTGACCGGCCGCGCCTCGTCCGGATCGCCGGGCGTCATGAGCGAGCGGAGCATGCCGGCCAGGTGCGCCCAGGTCGTGCTCGGGTTCACGGCGAGCACGACGACCCCCGTGGCCTCGGCCTCCGCGCGCAGCGCGTCGTCGGCGGTGAACGGCGCGCGCACCACGAGGGCGGCGACCCCGGCCTGCGCGAGCAGCGGAAGCAGGTGCCGCACGAGGGCAGGGTCCTCCACGCCGACGCCCATCACCAGCGAATTGCGCGGGGCGTCCGGCTCGTCGCGGGGGTCGTGGATCACGATCGCCTCGATCGTGCGCTCGCGGGAGACGGTGCCGCAGACGATCGTCAGCAGGGTCGTGTCCAGCGCCTCGAGCACGCGCACCAGGGTCACTTGAGGACGGTGGTTCATCCGGGGCACCTTCGCGACGCTAGCACGCGCCGCGGACGGCTCAGCGGCCCCGCGTACGCGGTCGCGCGCGGGCCCCGGTGAGCCCCGCCGCCCGCGCCGCCGGTCCCCGTTCCGCCGCTCATGACGCGAGCGGGATCCAGGTGCGCGAGACCGTCACCTCGTCGAGCACGGCGGCATCCGGCGTCACGCCGATCCCCGGTCCCGTCGGCACGCTCATGTGGCCGTCCTCGAGCCGGAACGGCGCCGTGAGATCCATCTCGTAGTAGCGCTCGGAGGCCGAGGTGTCGCCGGGCAGGGTGAAGCCGGGGAGGGCGGCGAGCGCGAGGTTGGCCGCACGGCCGATCCCCGTCTCCAGCATTCCTCCGCACCACACCGGCACGCCGTGCGCGACGCAGAGGTCGTGGATCCGGCGGGACTCGAGGTAGCCGCCGACACGACCAGGCTTGATGTTCACGATGCGGCAGGCCCCGAGCTCGATCGCCTGCGCAGCGTGCTCGGCGGACAGGATCGACTCGTCCAGGCAGATCGGCGTACTGATCCGCCCCGCGAGCATCGCGTGACCGCCGAGGTCATCGGCGGAGAGGGGCTGCTCCAGCAGGGACAGGTCGAACGCGTCCAGCTTCGCGAGGTGCTCGATGTCGGCCCGGCCGTAGGCCGCGTTCGCATCGACCTGCAGCAGGATGTCGCCGAAGCGCTCTCGCACGGCACGTACGGGCTCCAGATCCCAGCCGTGCTCGATCTTCAGCTTGATCCGCACATAGCCGTCGGCGAGGTATCCCTCGACCGCATCGAGGAGCGCGGGGATCGTCGGGGTGATGCCGACGGAGACGCCGCAGGCGACCCGCTCCTTCACCGCGCCGAGATGGTAGGAGAGCGGCACGTCGCGCGCGCGGAGGTCGGCGTCCAGGACCGCGGTCTCGAGCGCGGCCTTCGCCTGACGGTGTCCCTTGAAGGGCGACAGGATCTCGGCGACCTGGTGCGGATCCAGATCGCCGCTGCCCCCGAGCGCCGGCACGAGCACGTCGGAGAGCACCGCGGCGGCCCCCGGCGTGTACTCCGAGCTGTAGAGCGGCAGCGCGCTCGCGCCGCATTCGCCCCAGCCCTCGCCGTCGGCGCCGACCGCTCGCACGAGCACCGCCTCGCGCACCGTCTCGGTGCCGAACGAGGTGCGGAACGGCGACACCAGCGGCATCCGGATCGTGCGGATCTCCACGCCCTCGAGCTTCATGACCTCTCCTGTCTGTCGATGATGTACCAGCCCGCGCGGTCGAAGCCGCGCACGGTCGCGCCGTCGGCGAGCAGCGCGCCCATGACCTCGCGCAGGGCGACGCGCCAGTCGGCCGCGCGCCGCGGATCCGTCTCGCGCATGCCCTCGATGTCGGCGGGGACGCCGACCAGCACCGTGCCCGCATCGAGCGCTCCGCGCCGCGGGGCGTCGTGGCCGTCGGGCTGCAGGCCGACGACGGCGCCCGCGGCGAGGGCCGCGGCGGCGTCGACCACGAGCGGCCGGTGCGCCGCCGCGGCGATGACCTGCGGGGAGCGCAGCTCCCACCGCACCAGGATCCTGTCCGTCTCGTCGCCGCGGTTGATGCTGTCGTCCAGGGAGCCGTAGAGGCGCGGCAGATACGTGCCGACCGAGGCGGCGAGCTTGCCGAGGTTGAAGTGCGCGTTGCGGCGGATGAGCGGATCGTAGGTCCAGGTGATCGTGTCGACGTCGCGATGCAGGGCCCAGGCGCGCTGGTGCAGTTTGAGGGCGAAGCCGAGGTGGCGTCCGCGCGCGCGGGGGATCGTCCCGGCGATGTGGCTGTGCAGGGTGCGTGCGGCGGGCGGACCGAAGAAGCCGAAGCAGGCGCCGACGAGCTCCTGCCCCTCCGTGGCGTGGTCGAAGGCGCCGGCGACGTAGTTCCCCGCCTGCACGAGAGCGCGGAGCATGTCGGCGGTGACCGGTGGGTTCGTCGCGCCCGTGTCCCAGATGCCCTCGTACAGGGCGCGCACGGCGGCGAGGTCGCGCACGTCGTGGAGCAGCCGGATGCCGACCCGCGACGCCGCCTCGGCGGCCGCGGCCGCCCGATCTGCGCCCTCGGCCGCGACGTCCTGCTCGTCCGCGACCGCGGAGGAGATCGCGCTCATCGTGCGGATGCCGTCGTCGGAGCGGGCGAGGTCATCGTGGCGGCCATCGGCTCCGGTCGGCCGAACGGCGCGGAGCGGATGTCCTCGATGAGGCCGGCGAGCAGCCGCGCCCGCGGTTCCAGCTCGGCGATCAGGACGTACTCGTGCGCGGCGTGCGCGCCGCCGCCGACCGCGCCGAGGCCGTCGAGCGTCGGGGTGCCGACGCCCGCGGTGAAGTTGCCGTCCGAGGCCCCGCCGACGCTGATGCCGGTGAGCGGGGCCAGCGCGAGCCGATCCGCGACCCGCTGCGCCCGCCGGAAGAGCTCAGCGGAGGAGTCCGCGGCGAGCGGGGAGCGGTTGATCCCGCCGTCGACCACGACGCGGGCGCCGTCGATCCGCGGGACGAGTCCGAGCATCCCGGCGTGCACGCGGTCCTGCTCCGCCGCGGAGAGCGCTCGCACGTCGACCGAGAACGAGGCTTGTGCAGGGACCGTGTTCGTCGTCGTGCCGGAGGTGGTGCGCGTCGGGGTGACGGTGGTGCCGGCGCCGGCGTCGCCGAGCAGCGCCACGGCCTGGACCTGATGCGCCAGCTCGAGGGTCGCGTTCACGCCCTGCTCGGGGTCGAGTCCGGCGTGCGACGCGCGCCCGTGCACGGCGATCTCGTAGCGCGAGACCCCCTTGCGGGCGATCTTGAGCGCACCCTCGGGGCCTGCGGCCTCGAGCACGAGGGTGGCGACCGAGGCGCGCGCCTCGTCCTCGATGAGCGCCCTCGAGGTCGTCGAGCCCGGCTCCTCGTCTCCCGTCACGAGCACCGTGATCCCGGCGAGGTCGGTCAGCCTCGCGAGGGCGTGGAACGCGATCACGAGTCCGGCCTTCATGTCGAAGCATCCGGGGCCGGTCAGCGTCTCCTGGTCGGCGCGGGCCGGCAGCTCCTCGAGCGAGCCGACGGGCCAGACCGTGTCGTGGTGGCCGAGCAGGAGGATCCGCGGCTCGCCGGGGAAGCGCCAGCGCAGGTGGGTGCGGCCGTCGATCACGATCCGCTCCGGCGCCGCGCCCAGGCGGGTCGTGCCCAGCTCGGCCACGGCGTCGGCGCTGCGGGCGACGGCGGCGAGGTCGTCGGACGGCGACTCGCAGCGGACGAGGCGCAGGATCTCCGCGACCATCGTCTCGACGGGTTCCGGCATAGCGGCTCCTTAGGAATCGGATCGTGCTCCCATCCTGCTGAGGCCGGTCCCGCGGTCGACTGTCCGCTCGACCGAAACCCGATGCCGCGGTTGATCCGATCCGACGATCGCCCCCGCCTGTGATCCGCGCCCTGCCTGTGATCCACGCCCTGCCTGTGATCCACGCCCGCCTGCGATCCACGCCCCCTCGCGCGATCCACGCCCCCCTCCGACGAGCGGTCGCCAGAGGGGGCGCCGGTACGCCGAGGGGGCCTCGACGTGTCGGCGGCGAGTCGCGCCGGCTCCGTCGGATCCGTGCCGGCGGACCCCGGATCCGGCGGATCGGGAATGACGCGGGGACGGCGCGCGCTGAGTCCAGCACCGGAGAATCACCCGGGCGCGGAGGCCTCCGCCGGTGTCACGCGGATCGTGAGATCGGTTTCGGGAAAACGCTTGCGTTCAGGCGGTTCATAAACATAGGCTGGACGGCTGTCGCGTCAACCGACCCGGCGGCCGTCGAACCGAGGAGGACACCATGCCCACGATCAACATTGCGTCGTCGATCAGCGCTGTCGCCGGTTCGCCCCTCGTCCCGGCCGAGGACTGACCGCTCCGGTCCTCCTCGGCCCACACCGGCCGCTCATCGCACGGATGCATCGCATCCGCTCCTTTTCGTCCCCTGCCATCCCCTGATGCGATACGTCACTGCTGAGAATCATGCCTAAAGAACCGTCATCGTCCACCGTCCCTCTCTCCACACCCCGTGCACTCGCGCGGCTGGCCCCCTTCGTGAAGCCGGTCGCCGGTCGTCTCATCGGCGGTGGGCTCTCCGCGCTCGCTGCAGCCGTGATCGCGTTGTGCGTGCCGCTGCTGCTCCAGGTCGTGCTGGAAGGCCCCATCGCCACCGGTGAGATCGGCGCGATCATCTGGGGCGCCGTCGCCGTGACCGTGCTCGCACTCGGCGAGGCCCTCATGGTCTGGCTGCGCCGGCAGTTCGTGCTCAACCCCGCCACGCAGGTGGAGTACCGGATGCGCACGCAGCTGTACTCGAGCCTGCAGCGACTGCCTGTCGCCTTCCACGACCGCTGGCAGTCGGGCCAGCTGCTCAGCCGCATGATGCAGGACATCGGCCTCATCCGCCGGTGGCTCGCCTTCGGCCTCGTGCTGCTGGTCGTCAACCTGCTCACGATCGTGATCGGCGCGGCGCTGCTGTTCCGCTGGCACTGGCTGCTCGGCACGATCTTCCTGATCACCGCGGTGCCGCTGTGGATCTCGGGCTTCCTGTTCGAGAAGCGCTACGGCGTGCTCACCCGCCGCAGCCAGGACCAGGCCGGCGACCTCGCCACGAGCGTCGAGGAGAGCGTGCACGGCATCCGGGTGCTCAAGGCGTTCGGACGCGGCAAGCACGCGCTCGTGAAGTTCGCCCGCCAGGCGGAGTCCCTCCGCGAG
>Ga0308160_10003024_pt1 | contig 19458 bp, 26 predicted proteins | sample PhyFR1_FD_201036 | JGI IMG/M metagenome (GOLD analysis project Ga0308160, IMG submission 201036) | Phyllosphere microbial communities from UC Gill Tract Community Farm, Albany, California, United States - DLSLF.R1 | ecosystem: Host-associated > Plants > Phyllosphere > Unclassified | place: USA...
ACTCGCTCACGAGCTCGTCGATTTCCTGCGGGCGTAGGCGGGGGAGACTGTGTCAGCGACCGTGTCCCACAACAAGGCGCGCTCGGGGTCCACCGCGGCGGGTCCCTCGCTCAACCTGAGATGAGAGAGGCAGGACGCACCTTCTCGCTCAGCTTGACAAAGTTCTTGCCCGAGCTCTCGCCCTTTGTGCGCGCCATGAGGTAGGTGCGGACGATGAAGAAGACGAGGAGGATCTCGAGGACGGTGCGGAACGGGTCGTCCTGGTGGCTCGCCTTGAGGTAACGCCACACGATGGCGCTGCCCGGCACGCGCGACGACAGGTCCGACAGGCGGGCGAGCGAGGCCGACAGCGCCGCGACGAGCTGCTCGGACGCGAGGCTCGTTGGTGCGGCGGGGACGGGCGTCGCGTGCGCGGCGGGGGCGGCGTAGGGTGAGGCCATGGCTGGCTGTGCTCCACAAGGGCGGGCGGCGTGAGCGAGCGAGCGGGTGTTGAGGGAGGGAGAGGCGGAAGCCGAGGCGAGCGGGATCGGCGAGAGCGCGCTCCGCCCGACGACGACGACGACATCTCTCAGCACGGCTCCAAGGGCGCATGAGAACGGTCAAGATTGCGATGCGATTGCTTCAGATGCACGGCGAACAACAAGGAAACACGACTGGCCCAACTCTGCGACGCTGGCGTCTCCTCGGCCGGCTCGCCCGTCGACCGTTCCCTCAGTCGCTCCGCAGCAGGAACCCAACCCCAGTCGTCCGCAGCTTCCGCTCGAACTCCCTGCAGGAAGGAGAGCCGCCGTCAGCGCGAGCGCAGAGCAGGATCTCGTTGAGAGGGAGCGAGCGCACCTGTACCACTTCTCGACGAGCTCGAACGCGATCCACGAGCCCTGCCCGTTCGGCAGCGGCTGTGCAAAGCTGCCGACGGCGTTGAACAGGTTCTTGCCGACGAGCGCAGCGAGCTGCACCGGGTCGGGCCCGGCCGGCTTGGCGGGCACGAGCGCCGTCGCGAGCGCAGGGTTTGCCGCTGCGCCCTGGGCCGTCTGCCCGAGCGCGGCGAGCTGCGCCTCGACGGCGGCGAGGGGCTCGCATGAGATGCCGAGCGTCGCGGTGCTCGAGTCGGCGGACGAGCCGAAGGACGAGGTGGATGTAGAGGACGAGGCGACGAACGTGCCGCGCAGGCGGTAGATGGCGGACGGCTTGGCGTTAGTGAGCCTGCGGGAGGGCCAAACAGTGTCAGCAGAGGTGCAAGAAGGGGTCGAGCTTCGAAGGAGAGACGCAGACGCACCCGCCGATGAGCTGCCAGCCCTTTCCTCTGCACGAGCGAGGAGGAGGAGGTCGGCGTCAGCTTTCGGCCCCTTGCGAGGACTTGTACGTGGAGCGGGACGCACGGTGCTTCGAGGTGAATCGTGCAGCCGTAGCCTTCGGGGAACGGCGCTTGGCCCGTGAGGAAGACGGAGATGTGGTTGAGGTCGCGAGCGTCGGGGATCTGGGCGGCGAAGCGTTCGGGCGAGTCGGGCAGCTGGACAGTGGGCTGCCTGTTGCACGAGGAAGAGTCAGCTTGGGCTCGAGCTCGACAGGAGGAGTGCACGCACACGAGGCGACCTGCAGGAGGGGGCGAGGAAGGTCAGTTGAGGCGCGGCGAGGCGGCGAGCTGTGGGACCGGCGGGAGCGCACCTGGAACGAGCACAGCAAACATGTCGAGTCTAGCGGGCGGACGCAGAGGTCTGGGCGACGAGAGAGGCAGAGCAAGCAGGTGATGGAGCGAAGGAAGGCGAGCGAGCGTCTTCCCCCACAAACCGGCCGAGCGACGACCCAAGTTGTGCGCCGCAACCTCTCTCTGGGAGCTTCAAGTGCGCTCTTGAGGGATGCGAGTGTGTCACAAGCTGGAGGAAAGAGCGCGACACAGAGGAAGGAGGAAGGGCGCTGCGGCGGGGCGAGGAGGAGAGCGCGTCGCTCGTACGAGGTCGCTGTTACGAGGGCGAACTGCAGACTGCAGGCGCAAGCGCAGCGATGTGCGCCCGGCGGAAGTCCGCACGTCGGCGCGCGTGTCGAGCAGCTGCCTCCGCCGCTCGTCTCGGCTCCTCGCTCTCAAAGCTCCCTCGCCTCGCCTCTACGCACGCAGGTGTCGACGCACCTGGGCGAGCCCCGTCCATCCACCACGGAGCACCTCGCACCCAGGCCAGCAGCGGCTCTCCTCGCCGTCGCCGCCGACGCCGACGAGCCTCGTCGCCTCTCGCCGCCTCTCGTCCCCACGCCGGCAGCTTCGAGCGTCAGCGTCGCCCTCCCGGCGCAGCAGGGCATGCAGAACCGCCACTCGTTCAAGCACATCCCCTCGACGCCCAACTTTATCGTCCCCGACGGCACCGCCCACTTCGACCACCTCCCAGAACCCTCGCCCGTCTCGACCCTCCCTCCTCCCTCTGGCGCAGCGCCCGCCCTCTCCGGCCAGCCCGCTCTCGCACCCGGGCACCCTCCCTCGCCCGACTACTTTACCAGCAGCGTCTCGGACAAGTACCCGCCCGTGCGAGCTGCAGCCGGACCCGCCGCCGGCCGCTCCTCGGTCCACGTCCCGCTCCTCGCAAGGGACACGGACGACGACGACATGAGCGACGCGCCGTACCACTCGCTGCCTCGACCAGGCGGCGGCGGGCCGGGAGCAGGAGGCCGCGCGCCGGGCGGGCTCCTCGACGGCCTCCTGCACTCGCGGTTGCGGCTGCACCCGCTCGCCCTCGTGCCGGCGCTCATGGCCGGCGTCGTCCTCGCCCTGAGTGGCATCTTCGGCCCGACCCTCGGCTCGAGCCGGAGCAACATGGTCGTCGTGCGTCCTCTTCCCCTCCTCCTCGCTGCGAGGGGTACAGCTCGCTAACGAGCCTCTTCCCTCCGCGCAGGCACCTCTTTCTCGAGCACCAGCACACGACTCGGATGCGCACAACTACACCGTGCACGAGTCGGGCCACCTCTTCGTCTTCCCCTCGGCCCTCCACCCCTCGAGCGACTCGTCGCCCTACTCGGCTCTCGAGGCGTCGCGGCCTCAGCTCGCCCACACGATGCGGCACCCGATCCACGACCTCATCTCGAACGCGACGACCGAGTGGGACAAGAAGCTCAAGCGGCAGAGCAAGACGCTCGAGCAGGCCGTGCGCGAGTACAAACGGCGGCATCGGCGACCACCGCCCAAGGGCTTCGACGACTGGTGCGTCCCTGCTCCTCCCACTCAGAGTTCTGATCACGCTTCGGAGACTGACGGTATGCCCCTGCAGGTTCCGCTTCGCCCAGGCCAACAACGTCATCCTCATCGACGAGTTCGACCAGACCTTCACCGACATCCTCCCCTTCTGGGCCCTGTCGCCCAAGACGCTCGCGACGCGCCAAGCCGAGCAGCAGGTCAACCCGTCGACGTTCACCATGGTCATCAACAAGGGCGCCGTCGAGATTGTCGGGTCGCACGCGCAGGACGGCCGCGCAAAGGACCAGGCCGAGCTCATGAAGCGGTGGACCAAGTGGGTCCCCGACGTCAACATTACCATGTCGGCGCACGACGGGCCGAGCATCATGATGGAGCACGACGTGCGCGAGAAGCATGTCGAGACGGCCAAGAAGGGCAAAGGTGCGTCCCTCGCTCTCTCGGACCCCTCGAGTCTCTCGCACTCTCCCTGCGCCGTCCTGACGTTTCTCCCTCGCAGTTCTGAGCGACTCGGAGGCGGACGAGACCGGCGAGGATGCAGCGTGCGTCCACCTTTTGCGCCCGATCCCACCTCGCGCTCCCACCTGACCCTTCCTCCCTCCCTCTCTCTCTCGCCGCCCGCAGCCTGTGGGGCTTCCCGCTCACGTGCCCGGCCAACTCGCGCCTGCGACGAGCGTACGACGGCCTCGAGATCGACACGCTCCCGCGCGGGCCCTCGTTCGTTGCCGACCACCTCCAGACGATGAACCTGTGCGACAACCCCGAGTGGCAGTACTTGCACGGTGCGTCCGCCTCTCTCTCTCCCTTGCTTCCTGCATCTCGAGCACGAAATCCTGATGCGCGTCTCGCCGTCCTGCAGGCTTCACGTCGTGGCCCGGCATGCGCCCGCTCCTCCTGCGCCCGCTCTTCTCGTTCGCCAAGACGACGATGCACTCGGACGTGCTCCTCACGCCGCTCGAGCAATACTGGGACCACGAGCCGTGGGACCCCGAGTGGGACAAGAAGGCGCACGCCAAGGCCGTCTGGCGCGGCTCGACGACGGGCGTCTGGTTCGACCGCGGCACGTGGTGGCGCTCGTCGCAGCGCGTCCGCCTGTGGTTCATGGGCAAGGACAAGACGGGCACGCGGCGCGTGCGCTTCTCGGGCGAGGGCCTCGAGACGGCCCCGGGCGTCGAGAGCCTCGTCGAGAAGCGCGTCGCGACCCAGCAGCTCATGGAGCACTACGTCGACTTTGCGTTCACCGGGCGCGAGGGCCAGTGCGACGTCGACGACGGGTCGTGCGCCGCCGTCAAGAAGCTGTTCGACTTCCAGCGCACGTTCGGCTGGAACGAGGCCAACGACTACAAGTACCTGCTCGACCTCGACGGCAACGCGTGGTCGGGCCGGTTCCACCGCCTCTTGTCGAGCAACTCGGCCGTCATCAAGAGCACCATCTTCCCGGAATGGTGCGTCCTGTCTCTCTCCCGCTCGTCGACGTCGCGCAGCGCACGAGCTGACTCTTGTCGTCCCCCTCGCGCAGGTACGCCGGCTGGATCCAGCCCTGGGTGCAGTGCGTCCCTCCCCTCCCTCTCATCTTCCTCGCCTCCTCCTCGCTCCTCGTGCTCACGCTTTCGCTCTTCCTCGCCGCAGCTACATCCCGCTCAAGGTCGACTACTCGGACCTGTTCGACATCATGGCGTTCTTTGCCGGCGACCTCGACGGCCGCAACGCGCACGACGACCTCGCCAAGCAGATCGCCGACAACGGCAAGGACTACGCGACGCGCTTCTGGCGCTACGAGGACATGGAGGCCTGTGCGTCGCCGTTCTCTCTCGCCTTCCTCGTCTTGAGAAGGTCCTTTCGCTGACTCGATGCGCTCGCTTTCGCTCTCGCGCTCGCGCTCGCAGACTTCTTCCGCCTCGCGCTCGAGTGGGCTCGTGTCAGCTGTGCGTCCCTCTCCTTCCTCGCTGCCCTCCCCGCGCCGCCGCTGACCCTCTCGCTCCGACTCTGCAGCTCCCGACCGGCGCAGCATGGACTACGCGGGCCCGGGCGCATAGATGCGGCAGCGGCGAGGAGACGAGATGCACGTCGGTGGACGAGCACGAGCGGGGAGCGAGGAGGGCGCACTCGACGGCGAGCATCATCTGTACCATCTGCATTCCCCTCCCGCACCTTCTGTACTCCCCTCACGCTCTCGAAGTACGCTGCGAATAGAGCTCATGCGATACAACACCTGGCACGAGGCCATCTACGAGAGGGGAGAGAGGAAGAGCGAGATCAAGCGAGAGCGCCGGTTCTGCGAGCGAGCGAGAGGGAGCGTCAGGTCCGTGCGCGAGCGAGAGGGACAAAGAGACCAGCACGCACCGTCGCAGCTCGAGAAACTCGCGGTAGGCCGGCGCGGTCGGTGCTTGCAGAGGCTCGGCGGCGATGCTGTCGGACAGGAGAGGGTAGTGCGTCTCCGAGTCGAACCCGCTGCGAGCGTTCTCGAGGATGGGGTCAGTCCAGCGGGAGCGCGACGAAGAGCGAGAGAGAGAGCGCACCCTAGGTCGCCGCACGCGACAAACGGTGCGATGAAGCGCATCGCGCCCGAGACGTCGTTCTTGCCGCCGCTCTCGGTCGTCGGCTTGTCGGCGGTCGAGTAGGAAAAGTCGAGGAGCGGCTTGGTGAGGTCGGGCGTGAAGCCTTCCCGGAAGCCCTCGCACACGACGAACGCCTCTGCAGGAGAGAGAGGAGCATCAGGACCTGTCGGGCGAGGAGGCGGACGAGGCAGAGAGAGCGAGACGGACCCATGCTGCTGTTGCGCGAGCTCCTCGGCTTGGCGCACGTGACCCGGTCGAAGAAGCAGCGCAGCTGGTCGTACAGCAGCGTGACGTCGCGACCGCGGAAGATCTTGGCGACGAACGTGCCGCCGGGTCGGAGGACGCTCAGGGTGATGTTGAGAGCCTGCGCGAGGAGAGGGTCAGGGCGACGGAAGGGGCGAGGCGAGACAGCGAGAGGGACGCACTGCGAGAAGGAGTTGCGCCTGGACGAACTCGTCGAGGTCGTGCAGGCCCGTGACGTCTGGTGCGCCGTCGCACACGACGAGGTCGGCGCGGCCGCCCTTGAAGTGCGAGATGATCTGCTCGGCCGTGCTCGTCTTGGTGATGTCGCCCTCGATCTGGACGACGCCGGGCAGCGGGGCCTGCAGGGAGAGGTTCTGAGTCAGCTCTCGAGCGCGATGGGCGCGACTGGGAGAGCGAGACGCACCATGGGCTGAAGGTCGACGGCGACGATGCGAGCGCTGCCGTCGGCGGCGGGGACCTCGGCGCTGCGGGCACACTTTGGTCAGCTTTTCGCCCGGCACAGAGTAGGTAGATGGACGCACTTGAGCTTCTGCGAGAGCACCTGGCACCACGAGCCTGCGGGAGAGCGAGACGAGGTCAGCTTGCACCGCCTCGAGCGGGGACGAGGGGAGGAGAGGAGGGGGACGCACCTGGTGCGGCACACAAATCGACACAGCGCTCGACGCCCTCCCACAGCTGGAACTGCTCGGCCAGCTGCAGCAGCTTGTAGGCTGAGCGAGCGCGATAGCCTTCCTCCTTCGCCGACCGGAAGAAGACGTCTCGTCGCACGGCGGTGCTCTTGCCCATCTTGTGCGGATCGCGAGTGGGCTTCTTGGTGGATGTAGGCCGACGAGCAAGCCGCAGAGCTGAGCGGGGACGAGCGCAGTGAGCTGCTCTCTCCTCGTCGTCCGGCGGAGCGGGGGAGCGCAGCTCTGCTCTCGACACACCCGCACTGCTGCGCAGACGATGCTCCTGACCGCCTCTGGTCTGCTCAGCAGTCCCCGTCACGGCCCTAGGCAGAGCAGGCTGACCGCCCTTGCCTTCCCTCCTGTCCTCCTCTCGTTCTCATCTCTCGCGAGCCACAGCGCTCCTCTCGCACGAACAGCTGGATGTTGGGCTCGCTCATTCGCTCGTTTGAGCTTCTATATCGCGACACGCGGCCTAGCCGCCAGGCTCGTGAGCTACGCCATCCTGCGAGCTCGAGTCGAGCTCGAGGCGGCGCTCGAAACGCTGCTGTCTCGCTCGAGCAGCAGTCTGCGGCTGAGCTAAGCTCCTCGAGCGCTTCTCTTCGAGCTGTGCTTACGCTCGCGCGAGCGAGACGCTGGCTTCGCGGCAGCAGCACCCGCCCAACTTCGACCTCTGCTTCTTCCCGGGCTTCTCTTCGAGCTGTGCTTACGCTCGCGCGAGCGAGACGCTGGCTTCGCGGCAGCAGCACCCGCCCAACTTCGACCTCTGCTTCTTCCCGGACGCCGGCCCAGCGTCTGCGCTTCTGTGCGGCAGCCGGCTGCTCTCGTACCCGCTCACATGCTTGAGTACGGGGCATCGCACCGGGAAGGGCGCAGCTCCTGTGCACGGTAAGCGCGAGGACAAGATCGTCACGCTCTCGTCGGAACCGGTCGCAGCACGCTAGCCTGGCTCCGCCGCCCCTCGATCTTCTTGCGGGCGTGGATCTGCGGCAAGCGTGCGACGACGTGGGAAGCTCGTGCATCCCATCGTGCCGGGAGCCGAAGAGTCTGCGAGCGCGAGAGCGGGAAGGCTAGCTGTGAGGACGAGAGCAGTGCTTGCTCGCTCGGACCGCCTCGACTCGTACACGTTCTCCTCTGTGCATTGCAGGAAGGCATCCAGCACACGTTGTGGCGAGAGCAGCTGGTGAAAGGGGGAGCGGCATGCCAACGTCCGCCGCGGAGGGGCCGGCGAGGCGGACGGGCGAGACGCCGCGCTGGAGGGTGCGCCGGAACGTGCACGAAGCGCCGCACTAAGCGAAGATTTGCGCTCGCACAGCATGGATCCGATCGCTCTCGACGGAAACGCCAACGCCGGAGGCCGGTCGTCTGCCGCGGCCCTCGATCGTTTCGAGCAGAGCTGCACGAGGAGAAGGAGGGACGGCGCACGTTCGACCGGCTCGAGACGCTTCCTCGCCTCCTACTCGCTCGCGGCGAGTCATTCGGGAGGCGCAGGAGAGCAGGAGAGCTGTAGGATAGCATGCGAGCCAAAAACGGGACCAAGGAAGCCGTGAGCGAGCGTCGGGAGCGCCGAAGAGGTCCAAGAGCTGGGCGACATTTTGAACTCGACCGCAGCTGGCTTTCGAAATCGGTCGCACGTTCCGCTGCTTCGTCTCCCTCTCGCCTTTGCACCGGGCTCGCACGCTCGCACGCGGTGCCCGTTTTTAGATCGCTCGAGCCCGCCTGTGTGCAGGCACGCTCGACTCGCAGGATGCGCCGGCCGACCGCGCCGCCATCCCTTCCCTCTCTCTCCCTCCTCGTCTCCTCACCCGCTCTCCACCACCGGCCTCTCGACCTTCGCCATGTCGTACGAGACTAAGGAGATCCACTCGACCGCGTCGCTGCCGACTGGCGCCGTCGACCTCAACGCTCGCCGCCGCGCCGCCCTCGCCGAGATTGACAACGCCAAGTTCTCCTTCTTCCACGTCAAGGCCTGCGCCGTCGCCGGTGTTGGCTTCTTCACCGATGCGTGAGTCGCTCGAGCGAGTCCTGGAATGCGCGCTCGGGCTGTGCTGACCCTGTTCCTCGTGCTCGCAGCTACGACATCTTCGCCATCAACCTCGCCGCCGGCATGATCGGCTACGTGTACAACATGCAGTCGCACAAGGGCGCGCTCACGCCCAACCAGGACCTCGGGCTCAAGATCGCGACGCCCGTCGGCACCTTCATCGGCCAGCTCCTCTTCGGCTGGCTCGCCGACGTCGTCGGCCGCAAGAAGATGTACGGGCTCGAGCTCATGGTCAGTGCGTCGCGCCTTCCTCTCCCTCGCTCGACGTCTTTCTGATGAGAATGAGAGGGCAGCTGCTGACGAGCCAACTCGCGCGCAGTCATCATCGCGACCGTCGGTCAGGCCGTCGCCGGTCACGCCCCGGCCATCTCCATCATCGGCGTCCTCGTCTTCTGGCGGTTTATCATGGGCATCGGCATCGGCGGCGACTACCCTCTCTCGGCGACCATCACGTCCGAGTTTGCGGCGACGCGCATCCGTGGTCGCAGTGCGTCTCGCCTTCTCAAGTCGCCCGCGCACGGACCCTGCAGCCGCTGACGCTCTTCCTCGTCGCGCTCGCAGTGATGACGGCGACGTTCTGGTCGCAGGGTTGGGGCCAGCTCGCTGCTGCGCTCGTCGCCATCTCGTCGCTCGCTGCCTTCAAGAAGCAGATTCTGAACGACCCGGTCGACAACGCTCGCCACCTCGACTTTGTCTGGCGCCTCATCATCGGTCTCGGTGCCGTTCCCGGCGCCGTCGCACTCTACTTCCGCCTCACCCTCCCCGAGACGCCGCGCTTTACGATGGACGTCGAGCGCAACATCAAGCAGGCCGCGACCGACGTCGATGCCTTCCTCCAGACCGGCGCCTACGTCCAGGACAGCACGCCCGCCACGACCGCGACTCTCGACGTCCCCAAGGCGAGCTGGAAGGACTTCCGCAACCACTTCGGCCAGTGGAAGCACGGCAAGGTCCTGTTCGGCACGGCCTGGTCCTGGTTCGCGCTCGACATCGCCTTCTACGGCCTCGGCCTCAACTCGTCCATCATCTTCAACGCCATCGGCTACGGCACCGTCACCTCGGGCACGGCGCAGTACAACCGCTACCACACCCTGTTCAACAACGCCGTCGGCAACATCATCGTCACCTGCGCCGGCCTCATCCCGGGCTTCTGGGCCGCCTTTGCGCTCATCGACTCGTGGGGCCGCAAGCCTCTGTACGTCCCTACTCTCTCTCTCGAGCGTCGCAGGAGGAGCGCCGGCCCTCAGGGTCGGCGAGAACGTCGAGTCGAGGCTGACGTCCTTCTCTTCCTCGCTCTACAGCCAGCTCACGGGCTTCATCGGCCTCACGATCACCCTCTGCTGCATGGGCTTCGGCTACGACAAGCTCAAGGAGAATGCCGTCGGCGCCTTCGTCTTCCTGTACTGCCTCAGTGCGTCCTCGTCGTCACGCTCCCCTCCCTCCTGCCTCGAGCTCACCTCGCCCTCCCTCGCCCGCAGCCAACTTCCTCCAGAACTACGGCCCCAACACGACGACCTTCGTTATTCCCGGCGAGATCTTCCCTACGCGCTACCGCTCGACCGCGCACGGCATCTCGGGTGCGTTCCTCGTCGTCGACCTTCTCAAGTTGACCTTCCTGCTGACGCTCGGTCCCCTTCCTCCTCGTCCCTCCTCGCCCGTCTACAGCTGCCTCGGGCAAGTTCGGTGCCATCGTCGCTCAGATCATCGCGTTCAAGCTCAAGGACCGCGGCGGCAAGAACGCCTTCGTCAAGCACATCCTCGAGTGCGTCCTCTTCCTCTCCCTCTCGACGCTCACGACCGCGCAGCTGACCCTCTGTACCTCGGAAAGGATTTTCGCGCTCTTCATGATGACTGGCATCCTTTCGACCCTCCTCAGTGCGTCGCACGCCCTCGTACACGCTCGCGCGGCCTGAGCTGACCCCCTCCTCCTCCCTCCCGCAGTCCCCGAGACCAAGGGCAAATCGCTCGAGGAGCTCTCCGGCGAGGACCAGGACAACTTCATCGGCGACCACAGCGCTCCTGCCGGTGCTAACCGGGTCTGAGCGTCGCATCGCCGTCCCTAGATCCCCCCTCGCATTTCTGTCTTTCCTGCTCATCGTCGTTCCCTGGGTCTCGGTCCTCTTGTCATTCATAGGTCTAATTCACACCTTCCGTCTATCGATCTCAAGGTCTGCGTCTCTCCAGAGTCGTGCATGGTACCAGAAAGTTTGCTCGAGCGAGTTGCAGAGCTGAGCGAGCTACGGCACGACGGGCCTGCGGGACAAAGAAGGGTCGAAAACGGATGCCAGCCATCACGAAGAGCGCGAAAATCCTTTCCGAGGTACAGAGGGTCAGCTGCGCGGTCCGTGAGCGTCGAGAGGAAGAGGAAGAGGAAGAGGGCGCACTCGAGGACGTGCTTGACGAAGATTTGCGCTCTGGCCCGGCCGTCCTCGCCGAGGTGAGCTTTACTGCTGCAGCCACGAGGAGGAAATGAGAGGGTAGGAGGTGGGGCAGGGCGAACGAGCGAGGCAGCCGTTGTGAGAAGGCCTTTGAGAAGGTCGGCAGGACGAGCGCACGTTCCCCTTCTTCCTTCCGAGCGTCACTGTGTCCTCGCCGCCTCTCGCCGCTGCGAACATGTCACGCAGCTGAGTCTGCGTGCTCATCGAGAGGAAGGAGAGCCGCAGAGAGACACGCACCGTCCTTCGAGCCGCCCTCGCCCTCCTCCTTCTCACCTCGTCGTCCGTCTCGCCCTCCTCGCTCGACCCGCCCGTCGCGCCCGACCGCTCCACCTTGCCGAGCTCGTCATACGTCACCCCTGTGCCACGCAGAGAGGCGAGCATGGCGCGCCGGCGCCGTCCGGGCGGCGGGAGGTGGCCCTCGGAGAGGAAGCGCGCAGGTTGGCCCGACGAGTAGTGCTGCGCGGCGCACGAGGATCAGGCCGAGCGAGCCGAGACGTCCATTGCGACCGTGGCTCGAAGGAGAGAGGGAGGAGAGCGCAGGACGCACCGTCCAGACGGCCCAGACGGCGACTGCGAGCGGGTCCGTGCACGACGTCAGCTCGACGTCGACTCTCGCTCTCTCCGCTCGCAGGAGGGAGGGACGCACTGCAGAATGCGAGGAAGTAGCTTATGCCGAACCCTGCGCCGACGCTGACCTGCCAGTTGGCGACGTTGAGCAAGAGGCTGAGGAAGAGCGGGATGCCGACCGAGATGAGGACGAGGACGAGGTCGCTGCGACGGCAGGACGAGCTCAGCGTCGGCGACGATGGCGCAGCGAGAGAAGCAGAGGGACGCACACGATGCACACGCAGGAGCACCCGCTGACCAGGAAGGAAGATGGCGACCGGCGGGAAGGGCGGGACGAGGCACAGCGCGAGGTGCACGACGAGGCAGCAGCAGTCAGTCATGCCGGCCGGTCGAGGCTCGCACGAGAGCAGCGAGTCTGCAGAGAGCGTCGACGAGGCGCGACAGCAGGGAAGCAGGGCGGCGTGGAAGAGTGGCGGACCGGAAAGTCCGAGGAGAGGCTCGAGCGGCAGACAGGAGAAGCCGCCTGAGCAGTCCGTCTCCGAGGAACGGTCTTGGAGACTCATCAAGCGAGCAATGCGATCGAGCGGAAGCGGAAGTGACAGCTGCCGAAGCCGAGAAGGGTGAGAGGAAGCTCGAGCCGGACGAAACGAGAGCGGCAGCAGCTCTCGACGACGAGGCAGGAAAGGATTCACGAAAGCGCATTGTGAGGAACAAGGGGGATAGGCGGAAGCACTGCGGGCGAGTGTCTATGCTGCTGCGGCGAGCGAGAGGGGGGAAAATCGAGGCGAGGGAGAAGGACAGCCGAGGGCGTGCGGCGCCGACGGGCGAGGGAGAGAGAAAAGGGAGGGGAATGGGGAAGAGCTACAAGGAGGGAGCCGGTCGCGGCGCTCCAGGCGCACGCGCGGGGTGACCCTCAGGCCGCTCAGACGAGCATGGCGACGCCCGCCGCGCCGACGAGAGCCGCGCCCGCCGCCTTCCACAGGCCGGCGCCGAGGGCCGGCGCGCCGCTGAGCGAGCTGCTCTCGACGCCGTTGCTCGTCGTCGTCGTCTTGTTCGAGCCCGTCGACTCGGACAGGGTCGACGGGACCTGGCCGTCGGCGAACGACTGGCCGCAGACGGACGTGACCTCGCCCGTGAGCGACGAGGCCGTCGACGACGACGTGCCGTTGCTGAGGGCGGCGTCGAGCTTGGTGACGAGGCCGTGGGCGCAGTCGGTGCAGAAGGTGGCGGCCGGGAGCGACTCGAGGGTCGAGGCGTCGAGCGACGTCAGGGTCGACACGGTAAGCGACTGGCCCGTCGCGCTCTCGACCGACTTGAGGAGGTCGGTGACGCAGAACGTGCTGTTCGCGGTGTACTGCAAGCACAAAGCCTCCTTGACGCCGTTAAAGTTCTCGAGGACGCTCAGAGCGGTCGACTGTTGCGGCGAAGGAGGGCGACGGGGTCAGCGGGTCTGCGCTCCCTCACATCACCGATCATTGGAAGAGCACAGTGAGATGGGACGCACGACGATGTCGCTGCTGCCAGAGCTGATCTCGGTCGCGCAGCCGTTCTGGATGCTCGAGGTCGCGTTCTGAAGCGACGCCTCGCTGCAGTCCTCCTCGCCGCAGAGGGTGCCGAGCCAAGTGTTGATCTGCGGGCAGGGAGAGGCAAGGGTCAGCACAGGGGTCCAGGAGAGGCAGCCCAAGCCCAAGCCTCGGCTCGGAGGGGGAGAAAGGGGTCGGTCGACGCACTGGGTCAACAACGCTGCCGCTCGTGAGGACGATGGACGACAAGGACCCGATCGACGCGCACTGGGCGAGCTGCGAGTTGCTGAGGAGCGACAGTGCGGCGGCCTGGCACGTCGCGCTGAGGCCGTCGACGAGCGACGAGGCCGACTGGGCGGCGACGAGCGAGGTCGAGGCGGTGAGGACGGTGAGGGCGAGTGCGGAGCGGGCGAGCATGGTGGGGCGCGTGTCTGGAGGTGTACTGGTCGTGGGAGAGGTGCTTGCTGCGGTCGAGCGCTGTCGTGGAGGGAGGGAGGAGGAGCGAGAGGCGGTCCCCTTCGCGGAGGTCGCGTCGCCTTCGCAGCCGCTGGCGCCGCCACTTGGCCTTGGCCGGCCGGCACAAACGGCTACCTCCGACCATCTCTCGAGCTCGCGGCGACAGCTTTCTTTGGTGCGACACGAAGATAGAGTACTGCGAATGCACGGCCCTCCCTCACAGCTTCCACCCGTCGAGCTCCCACGAGCACACGCGCACCCGGTCCCTCTTCCTCCCCCTCGACACGAGCTTGAGCTTGCGGATCGCCACCTCGCGCCCTTCCTCGTCCACCTCGTAGTTGCCCTCGTGCGGCAGCGCGTACGTCGTCGGCGTCCGGATCGGGTCGAGCAGGACCGTCACCGAGACGGTCGTCGACGACAGCGGCTTGACCCGCGCCTTGCCGACGAGCGAGCGAGGTTCCTGCGCGCGAGGAGCACGTCCAGGAGAGCGTCAGCGTGATGCGCCTCCTGAGAGCGCGAGAGAGAGCACGGCGAGAGAAAAAGAGAGGGACGCACCCAGCCGCCGGTCCCGTCGCCGCGCACCGAGAGCACCTCCCAGCTGTCGCTCCCGCCGCTCAGGTCCTCCCACGCGACGATGTTGGCCAGGTCGAGCGACCCGACGAGCGTCAGCTCGCGCACGTGCCGCGGCTTGATGAACGTCAGGCCAAAGTGGTCGTCGGCGTCGGGCGCTGCGGGCGTGAAGGGGAGCGAGCGTCAGCTCGATCGAGAGGGCGACAACGAGAGAGAGGGGGAGAGAGAGGACGCACGCCTGAAGCTCTCCCAGCACGTGTCGGTCCCGCGCCCGTCGACGGCGAGGTGCCAGCTCCCGTTCCTCGTCCACCACTGCTCGTCCGGCCACGCGCTCTCGGTCCCTCCCGCGCCCGCCGCACTCACCCTCGGCCGCACGAGCTCGTTCCACCGCTCCTCGTGCTCCCTCACGCTCCACCCGCCCGCGAGCGGGTCGAACCCGCGCGGCCGGCCCCTCGTGCGCTCGAGCTCGCGCCGCTGCTCCCTCAGGAGCCGCTCGTGCGCCCGCTGCTCGCCCCGGTCGCGCACGTCGATCACGTTGGACCCGTGGCGGCCGGTGACGGCGCGGAAGAAGCGCGCGGCGCGGCTCGAGGGCGACGAGCGCGAGCCTGCGGGCTCGAGCGCGTACGAGGTCGACAAGGCCGACGCGGGCGGGAACGGCGTGAGCGAGGTCGTGAAGAGGCAGGCGTCGTTGGAGCACGGCGCGCGCGTGTGCGACTCGGCGGGAGGGGTCGCGAGGGGGAAGAGCGAGGGCGAGAGGGTCGGCGAGGCGAGCGAGAGGACGGTGTAGAGGGTGCGGATCGCCGAGCGCTGCACAGGGAGGAGCGTCAGGACGGTCAGACGTACACAGAGAGAGGAAGAGGGACGCACAATGTTGCCGTACACGACCGCCCACTGGTCGACGCCCTCGCCCCTGCTCCAGCCCACCTCGCCGCCCTCAACGTCGATCGGGACGAGGTCGTTGGGCATCTGCTCCGGGTACGTGTTGGTCCACAGCGAGAAGAACATGTCGGCGACGAGGCTCTGCGCCCTCGAGAGCGCGACGGGCGCCGCCTGCTGCTGCTGCATGAAGCGCCGCGAGAGGTGCCGAGGCGCGAACGAGCCCGTGCCGAGCCAAGTGAAGCCCGTGTGCAGGCCGATGTCTGCGCGCGCGACGAGCTCGAGAGTCAGTGGATGTGTCGAAGCGGCGCGAGGGAGAGCAGGAGGAGCGAGACGCACTCGAGTGCTCGAACCGCCAGCGCCGATGCTCGAGGTGGATGATCGGCAGCGTGTTGCTCGCGATGCGCCCGCCCGCGCCGCCGCCGCCCGTCACGCCGCGGCCCGAGCAGCACTCGAGGTACTTGGTGTAGGTCGCGTCCATGTAGACGTTGAGCCAGTCATCGTCGTTGAAGTAGCAGTGCTCGAACGAGGCCATGCTGCACGCGAGGTGCTTGCCGGCGTCGTGCACGTTCGACGGCGAGTTGACGATGCGCAGCTTGGCGGACGGGAGGTCAGACCCGGGCGGGCTCGAGATGATGAAGTCCTGCAGGGCGAGGGAAGTGGCGTCAGGAGCGCCCGAGGAGGAGGAGGACGACGAGGAGGAAAGGGACGCACCTCGGACGAGAGGTCGACGCCGGGCCGGTTGTTCCAGACGATGACCTCGCGGATGAACGGGTACCGCGTGATGTGGCGCACGACGAGCTCGAGGCCTTTGCGACGCTTCCAGTGGAGGACGACGGCCGTGACGCCGACGGCGGGCGACGCCTCACTGCGCAGGGCGGCGTCGCGGAAGAGCGAGGGCGGGTAGGCCGACCTGCGCGACTCAATGAGCGACACGAGGCGCGTATGGGCGGCCTGCTGGGCACCCGTAGGCGGGCTCGGGACGTAGTTGAGGGCGAGGGCGTCCTCGAGGTCCCAGGGCGAGGGCGGCGCGACTCGGGGCGGGTTGAGGGCGGAGCGGACCGAGACGAGGATGCGGGTGGCGAAGAAGCAGGAGAGGATGAGGAGGGCGAGGGCGGAGCGGCGTCGGAAGGGCGAGATGTGGGTGAGGGAGCGGAGGAGGTAGTCGACGACGACGAGTGGAAGCGCGCTGGGCACGTAAGGAAGGATGTCCTGCATCGTGGAGGAGTCACGGCGGTGAGCATGGTCAGGTCACGGTGTGCGTCGAGTCCAGGGTCGACGTGATCGGGACGAGGGACGGGTTGAGCGAGAGGGGAGCGTACCTCGGTCATGGCATCTCTCGGGGCGAGTCCTTGCGGGAGCTTGATGTGGTGCAGAGCAGCAGTCGAGTGGAGCGCACGCCTGCCCGGTCCAGCCGGTGGAGGTTGCGAGGGAGGCTGGTAGTCGTCGCGAGATGAGGACGAGGAGGAGCACGGCCTCGCCTGGGTCCTCGTCGCACCCGCTCTCGCCTAGAGTGACTTGCTGCTGTGCTACTGCTCCAGCCAGCTCAGAACACCCTCGACCCTACCCAGACCCGCCCTCGACTCGCCTCGCCTCGCCGTCGCCGTCCAGCTCGCCACTTCTCCTCGTCCTCATCTCTCTCGCCCGCCATGGGTCGCGGCGGCTCGTCCAGCGGTCAGCGCAAGACCAGGGCTTTCGCTCAGGTCAAGCGCATGGTCAACCCGAACGACATGCGCCTGTGCGTCCTCCTCCTCTCCCTCGCCTCGTCCCCCTCGTCCCCTCATCAGCTCAGCCCAGCTCACTCGCCTCTCAACCTCTCGACCCTGCAGGAAAGCCAACCAGGAAAAGGCCAAGAAGGCAGAGGAGGACAAGAAGGAGAAGGAGGTCAACCGAGTGTGCGTCTGTCCTCCCTCCCGGCTCGTCTCACCGCGCCCGACCTCTTGACGTCCTGCTGACTCTCTCCCTCTCCGACTGCAGCGACGCCATGCCGACCTCGCTCTTCTTCTCGCACAACGAGGCCCTCGTTCCGCCCTACCGCGTCATCGTCGACACCAACTTCATCAACCTCAGCCTCGAGAACCGGGTCGACATCGTCAAGTCCATGATGGACGTCCTCTACGCCAAGGGTGCGTTCCAGCCTCTCCTTTCCAAGCCGAGAGAAAGATCAGACGTTGACCTTGCTCCCGCGCACGCAGCCATCCCGTGCATCTCGGACTGCGTCCTCGCCGAGCTCGAGAAGCTGGGCCACCAGTACCGCCTCGCTCTTCGGTGCGTCCTCCCTCTCCCTCCTCTGACAGGCCCTCAAGACTCAGTCCTGACGATGCTCTTACCTCGCCCTCGCCCCTCCCGCTTCGCCCTCGCCCCTCGCCGTCCTCGTCCGCCTCGACCCCCCCCCCCCCCCTCTCCTCCCCTCGCCCCTCTCAGCGTAGCGCGCGACCCTCGCTTCGAGCGCCTCCCCTGCTCGCACAAGGGCACCTACGCCGACGACTGCATCGTCAACCGTGTGACGCAGCACCGGTGCTACATCGTCGCGACGTGCGACAGGCAGCTCCGCCGGCGGTTGCGCAAGGTCCCGGGTGTGCCGGTGCGTGCTCTCCGTCCTCTCTCTCGCGCGTCGGTCAGCTCACAGTGCTGCGGCCTCAGAACGAGGCTGCCGCGCTGTGTGGCAGCTGCTGGTCGCCCTAGAGCCAGAGCTGACGCCTCGCCGCTCGCAGCTCATGTACATCGCCAAGAAGCGCTACGCCATCGAGCGCCTCCCCGACCAGGCCATCGGCTAGCGCACTCGTGTCTGCACGCCCGGTCGCTCGTCTCGGCGGCGTCTCGAGCGGGCGGCGTCGACGAGCGCGCGCGGGAGGAGTGCGCTCTCTTCCTCGAGCTTTCGGCGGCGTTGCACCGGCCGAGAGCCGCGCCCCTTTTTTCTCCTTCCTCCTTCTGTTTGTGACAGTAGTGCACTAGATCTCGCAACGTGTCGTTCCTCCTCTCCTTCGAGCTCGCCGACCTGAGAGCGCTCGTCCCTCGAGTTCTACCTTCGTGAGCTCTGCTTTGCGCTCGTGCCTACTTACAGAGTCTCGAGCGGAGAGGCTGTGAGCCTGGAGAGCTGCACGAGAGCGAACGCGACGCTGAAGCCGTTACGCTCACCGTGTCTCATCAAGTCGAGCTGAGCTCGGCGGGCGGAGGGGGTGAGCTCCGCTCTCGCCCGCCTCACCCCAGCTTGCTCCGTCCAGCTACACCAGACGAGCATGTCGACCGTCATCCCACCCCGTCCGAAGCGCCAGCGCCTCACCGCGCCGTCCGTCGCCGCGGCCGCCGTCGCCGCCCAGGGCCCCGTCCAGACCATCATCTGCCAGTTCCGCAACGCCCAGGACGGCACGCTGCTTGGTCCGTCCGTGTCGCTGCCTGCCGACACGACCCGCGAGGGACTCGAGCTCCTCGCCAACAACCTCAAGGGGACGGTGCGCCCCTCGTCCTCGTCCTCTCCCCTCGAGCTCTCTCTTCGGGCCTGTGCTGACCCCGAGCCTCTCGCTGCGCGCAGGCCGAGGACCCGGTTCCGTTCTCGTTCCACCTCCAGCTCCCGTCGACCGCCGCGTCGCCCGCCGAGGACGGCAAGCCCACCGCGCCCGAGGAGGGCCTGCGGCTCCCCATCGCGCGCTCGATCCACGCCGACCTCCTGTCGCACCCGAAGCACGCCAACAAGCTCAGCACCGAGGACGTCTTCGTCATCGACTGCGAGCCCGAGGCCGTGTTCCGTGTCAGGGAGATCAGCAGGTGCAGCAGCAGCCTCGACGGTCCGTCCTCCTCCTCCCTCCGTCCTCTCTCTGCGCCGCACGCCGCGCCGAAGCTGATTTGCCTCCCTCTCGCTCCCTGCAGGTCACGCCTCGCCCATCCTGTGCGCCTCGTTCTCGCCGACCGGCCGGTTCCTCGCGACGGGCTCGGGCGACAACACGTGCCGGCTGTGGAACCTCGACTCGGAGACGCCCGCCGCGACGCTCGCCGGCCACACCGGCTGGCTCCTGTGCGTCGAGTGGGACGGTCTCGAGCGCCAGGTCGCGACGGGCAGCATGGACAACTCGGTGCGGCTGTGGGACCCCAAGACGGGCAAGCAGGTCGGCGAGCCCATGAGGGGCCACTCGAAGTGGATCACGAGCCTCGCGTGGGAGCCCATTCACGTGTGCGTCGACTGGTCCTCTCTCCTTATCTGCTCTGCGCCGTCACGGACGCAGCCGCTGACTCGGTCGAGGTGCCCGACCGCAGCAACGCCTCGCAGCCTCGGCTCGCCTCGTCGTCCAAGGACGGCACCGTGCGCGTGTGGAACGCCATGCATC
>Ga0308160_10003025_pt1 | contig 19452 bp, 14 predicted proteins | sample PhyFR1_FD_201036 | JGI IMG/M metagenome (GOLD analysis project Ga0308160, IMG submission 201036) | Phyllosphere microbial communities from UC Gill Tract Community Farm, Albany, California, United States - DLSLF.R1 | ecosystem: Host-associated > Plants > Phyllosphere > Unclassified | place: USA...
TTTCGCGTTGCGACCGAACATGGTGGCACCCCTGTAGATAGATGGAAGTTGCGTCTCGTAAATTAACCAGCGCACCGGCCAATTTACCGCCCTCAACAGTTACCACCTTGATCTAGCTCTGGTCAGGTAATGCCTGTAGGAATCACCTGACATCCATACAGCAAATGATGGCGGCTTCGATCGCGGATGCATCATCGCAACCGTCACGTATCACAGCGTGGAGTCATCGAGTCCGGGGGGCTCGATGACGTGTCCACCCTACGAGGATGTGAAAAAATCGCCATGGCTACGTTGCCTCGTCTCGCCGTACGCTCGTACTGTCTTCGACTCGGCGCCTTGCCCTGACAATTTTTCACATCCTCTACGGGAGCAGCGCGATCTGTTGCAATCCGGTCGTTTCGTCCAGGCCAAACATCAGGTTCATGCACTGCACCGCCTGGCCCGAGGCGCCCTTCACCAGGTTGTCTTGCACCACCAGGATCACGACGGTGTTCGTGCCTTCCGGACGGTGCAGCGCCAGGCGCAGCATGTTCGAGCCGCGGGTCGAGCGGGTTTCCGGATGCGAGCCGAAAGGCATGACGTCGACAAAGGCCGAATCCTTGTACTCGGCTTCGAACAATTCCTGCAGCGCGGCGTTGTCGATTTCTTTAGTGAGGCGCGCGTACAGGGTGGCGTGCATGCCGCGGATCATCGGCACCAGGTGCGGGGTAAAGATCAGGCCCACTTTCTGGTCGGTATAGCGCTGCAGCTGGGCCGAAGTTTCCGGGGTGTGGCGGTGGCCGGCCACGCCGTAGGCCTTGAAGTTGTCGCTGGACTCTGAGAACAGCGTACCGATCTCGGCCTTGCGGCCGGCGCCCGAGACGCCCGACTTGGCATCGGCGATCAGGCTGTCGGCCTCGATCAGGCCGGCCCTCAAGAGCGGCACGAAGCCGAGCTGCATGGTGGTCGGGTAGCAGCCCGGGTTGGCGATGAGGCGCGCCTTCTTGATGTCGTCGCGGTTCAGCTCCGGCAGGCCGTACACGGCTTCCTCGATCAGGTCAGGCGCGGTGTGCTCGATCTTGTACCATTTTTCAAAGACGGCACGGTCCTTCAGGCGGAAGTCGGCGGCCAGGTCGATGACCTTCACGCCGGCGGCCAGCAGGGCCGGCGCTTGCGCCATGGCCACGCCGTGCGGGGTGGCGAAGAAGACCACGTCGCATTGCGTGAGGTCGGCCTTGTCCGGCGCCGAGAACGCCAGGTTCACCCGGCCGCGCAGCGAGGGGAACATGTCGGCCACCGGCAGGCCGTCTTCCTTGCGCGAAGTAATCGCGGTCAGCTCCACGTCGGGATGCGCGGCCAGCAGCCGCAGCAATTCCACGCCCGTGTATCCGGTTCCGCCAACGATGCCAACTTTGATCATGTTCTTTCCTTCGAAATAGTGAGTGGTCCCGCCCAGGGCGAGGCTGCAATTTTAACAGCCTCACCGGATCGCAGCGCCGCCTTCGCCCATCTGCAACTGTCCCTAATCCCGGTGCCTGCCTGCCAGCCGGGCGTCGAGCTCGCCCGGGCTGGTGTCGAAGTACGCAAAGGCGCCGTGCCGGACCACGACCTTGGCCATGGGCTTGGCCACCGGGTCGCCATTCTCGCTGTAGGTGGTACGCCCGGTGACGCCGGGCCAGTTGCGGGTCGCGCGCAACGCCGCGGCGACCTGCACCGGCACGCTGCTGCCTGCCTGGCGCATCGCATGGGCCACCAGCTGCACCGCGTCGTAGCCCTGGGCGGCGGTACTGTCGGGCAAGATGCCGAAACGCTGGCGGAAGCGCTCGCCGAAGGCCCGCACTTCCGGGCGCGGGTCGCCCACGTTAAACAACGAGAACACGACCGTGCCCTCGACGCTGTCGCCGCCGAGGCGGATCAGGTCGTGCGAGTCGAGGCCGGCGGCGCCGAACACCGGCACCTTCAGGCCGGCCTCGCGCGCTTCGCGCAGGATCTGCGCGCTTTCCGGCAGCGAGCCGCACAGGAAAACCGCGTCGGTCTTCAGGAAGGCGGCCCATTCCGCCAGCAGCGCGGCATGGTTGTCGCCGCCCATGTTGTAGGAGCGGCGGTCGGCGATGGCGATGCCCAGTTCGTGCGCGCGCTGCTCGAAGTAGTTGGCCAGGTCGATGCCGTAGTCGTTCTTGATGTAATAGATGGCCACGCTCTTGTAGCCCTGGGCGGCGGCGTAGTCGCCGATCTGGCGTCCCTGGTCGCGGTTGCCCGGCAGGCTGCGAAACACCATGCGCCCGCCCTGCTCGGTGATTTTCTGGCCACTCGCGCCCGGCGTCACCATCACCAGCCCGGCGCGCTCGTAGATTTTGGCGGCCGGCGCCGTGATGTAGGAATTCAAATGGCCGATCACCGCCGCGACATCGGGATTGTCGGCGATTTCCTGCGCCACCAGGCGGCCGCGGCTGAGTGACGAGGCGTCGTCCTTGAACAGGATCTTCAGCTTGCGCCCGCCCAGGATGCCGCCGCGGCTGTTGATTTCCTCGACCGCCAGGTCGACGCCCTGGGCCAGCGACGCCTTGCCCAGCTTCAGCGGCCAGGCCACCGCGATCACGACCGGTCCCCGCGCCTCGGCCTGGCGCGCCGCGCGCAGGGCGGCCATGCTCTGGCGCTCGCAGCCGGCCAGCGCGCCCGGCCCCAGCAGGCCGGCCAACAACAACATTCTTCGCTTGATCTTCATTCCTGCACCATTTGCCGTTGCGCCAGGTCGGCGAACAGGCCTTCCTGGTCCATCAGTTGCCGATACGTCCCGCTCTGGACGATCCTGCCCTTGTCCAGCACGAAAATGCGGTCCGCGTTGATGATCGTGCTGAGCCGATGGGCGATCACGACCCGGGTCGCGCGCAGCTGCTCCATGCTGGCGCTGACGGTGGCCTGGCTCGCGTTGTCGAGCGCGCTGGTGGCCTCGTCGAAGAAAACGATGCGCGGCTTGTTGACGATGGCGCGCGCGATCAGCAGGCGCTGGCGCTGGCCGCCGGAGAGCGTGCCGCCGCCGTCGCTGACCAGCGAATGCATGCCCATTGGCATGGCCTTGATGTCGTGGTCGAGGCCGCAGGCGGCCGCCGCTTCCCAGGCGGCGTCCAGGCCGAGCGAGGTCGAGCCGACGATGTTGCTGAAGATGTCCCCGCTCATCAGGCGTCCACCCTGCAGCACCACGCCGAGCTGGCGCCGCACCGCGCCGACGTCGATCTCGTCCAGGTGGTGGCCATCGTAGTAGACGCCGCCGTGGGTCGGCTGCTCGAAACCGAGCATCAGGCGCAGCAGGGTCGACTTGCCCGAGCCGGACGACCCGACCAGGGCCACGAATTCGCCCGGCTTGATGCTGAGCGAGACGTCGTCCAGCACCGGCGGCGCGCCGGGCGCGTAGCTGAAGCCGACGTTGCTCAGTTCGATCGCGCCGAGCAGCGCGCCGGGATGCGGCCGGGCCGGATCGGCTTCCGGTTCGGTCTCGAGGATGGGCCGGGTGCGTTCGTACAGGGCGGCGATGCCGAGCAGGTCGATCCCGGTCCTGACCAGGGCCAGGGCGGCGCCGAGGAACACGGTCCAGGCCGCGCTGAAGGCGATGAAGTCGCCGGTGCTCAGGCGCGCCGCGCTGTGCTGAGCCTGGCCCTGCGCCTGGTCCACGGCCAGCATGGCGCCGACGGCGGCGAAGATGGCGGCACTGGCGACCACCGGGAAGGCGGCGCCGAACATGGCGCTCAGGTTGGCCAGGCTGCCGGCGCGCATGGCCAGGCGCTTCTGGGCCGCGAAGCCGCCAGCCCAGTTGGCGAAGGCGCGCGACTCGGCGCCGGTGATGCGCAGCTTGGCAATCCCGCTCAGGTATTCCAGCACCATGCCGGCCACCTTGCCGCCGGCCTCGGCGCTCTGGCGCATCACGCGCACGCTCAGCGCCCCCAGCACCAGGTTGAAGACGACCGCCACCAGCACCAGCCCGAGCGCCACCATGGCCAGGCGCAGGCTGTAGTGGAACAGCAGGAACACGTTCAGGGCCGAGAACAGGCTGCTGATCAGGGTCGAGACGACCGTGCCCGACAGCGCCTGGCGGATCTCGTTGATGCCGTTGATGCGCAGCGCCAGGTCGCCGGCGGAATAGTCGCGGAAGAAGGGCACCGGCAATCCGAGCACGCGGTCCCAGACGGCGGCCTGCAGGTCGCTGCTGGCGCGCCCCTCGATGCGCAGCATGGCCAGTGCGCGGGTGGCGTCGAACAGCAGGGTCGCCAGGCTGGCCACGAACAGCATCGCCACCACCTGCAGCATGCCGTTGTAGTCGGCGCCCGGGAACACGCTGTCGAACAGGTGGGCGCTCGCCAGCGGCACCGCCATCGCCAGCAGGGCGCCAGCGCAGCCGATCCCGGCCACCGTCGCCAGGTCGCCCTTCACGCCGCGCAGCACGAAGTGCAGGATGTCGCGCAGCGCCAGCCTGCGCGCCGGCAGGCTGGCGTAGAAGCTGGCGCCGAACGGAGCCAGGGTCTCGGCCAGCGCGCCGTCGACGCGCCGGCGCGCCGGGCCGGCCCCATCCTGCGCAGCGTCCGGCGCCACCGGATCGACGGCGTCGTAGCCGCCGCCGCGGCGCGGCAGCAGCGCCAGCGCTTCCTTGCCGTCCTCGGTCCAGGCCAGCAGCGGCCCGCTGTCGTGCAGCCACCACTGCCCCTTCAGCACCACGCGCCGGGTGCGCACGCCGGAAGCCAGCGCGATGTCGCGCACCAGGTCGCGCCGCCCCGCCCCGGCCGCGGCCGGCGGCGGCGCCTTGAAGACGATACCCTGCGCCGCGCCGATCAGGCGGCAGGCCGCTAGTACCCGGTCTTCGCCGGCGCGCGCGCCCAGGCCGGCGTCGCGCGCGCGGAACACCGCCGCCAGGCCGCCGAGCGCTTCCGACATGACCCGGGTGCCGATCTCGCTCTTGCGCTGCAGCCGGTCCAGCTCCTCGGCCTCGCCCTGGCGGCGCCGGCGCAGCGCCGTCTCGAAGGCGAGCAGGAACAGGGCCTCGACGCCGTCGAGCAGCGCGCCGATGCCGGCGCGCGCGGCCAGCTCGGCGCCGCTGCAGGCATGCAGGACGGCGCCCGGCGCCAGGCTGACCCAGGCCTGGGCAGGCAGCGGCAAGGGCAGTCCCGCGCACAGCGGCGCCCCGATGCCGAACGCGGCCTCGCCCTGCGCCAGCTCGACCCACAGGCCGGGCGCCTGCGCCGCCAGCGCCAGCGGCGGCGCCGTGTCACCCTTGCCCCCCTTGCCGTCCTTGCCGTCCCCGTCCTCCCCTGCGTCCTTTGCGCGATGGGTGCCGGCCTCCAGCGCCAGGCAGCCGGGCGGCGCCGGCGCGCGCAGGACGGCGCCGATGCCGGCCGCGAGCCCATCCAGCAGCGCACCGGCGCTTTCGGCGCAGGCCGGATCGACGAGCACGGCTGGCAGGCAGGCGCGCGGCAGCACGCGGTAGCGCGTGCCGGGGCCGGGCACCGCCGCCAGCAGGTGGGCGTCGCGCGCCGGCAGCGGCGGGAACAGCAGCAGCTGGCCGGCAACGGCCGAGAACAGGTAGTCGCGCGCGCCCACCGCTTCGTCCTCGCCGGCGGCCACCAGGAACACGTCGACGCTGCCGCATTCGACGAACCAGGCGGCTTCGTTCGAGCGCACCAGGCAAGGCGTGCTTTCCAGGCCGGGCGCACCGAGCGCCCGCAGTTGCGCGCGCAGTTGCTCATGGCGTTGCGCACCCGCTTGCGCATGCCGGGCTGTGGCGCTCAAGAGTTCACTCATTCGCGATCAGCCTTGCGTATTTGCCGTCCAGGGCCAGCAGCTGGGCATGGGTGCCGCGCTCGATGACGCGGCCCGCCTCGAGCATGATGATCTCGTCGCAGTCGCGCACCGCGCTCAGGCGGTGGGCGACGATCAGGCAGCTGCAGCCGCGCCGGCGCAGGTTGGCGTCGACCGTCTGCTCGGTCAGGGTATCGAGGGCGCTGGTCGCCTCGTCCAGCACCAGCAGGCGCGGATTCGAGGCCAGGGCGCGCGCGATCTCGAGGCGCTGGCGCTGGCCGCCGCTGAAGTTGGCGCCGCCTTCGGCCACCGCGCTGTCGTAGCCGCCCGGGCGCGAGGAGATGATGTCGTGCACGCAGGCGTCCTTGGCCGCCTTGACCATGGTGGCGTGGGCCAGGGTGTCGTCCCACATCGACAGGTTGTCGCGGATGCTGCCCGAGAACAGGGCGATGTCCTGGTCGACCGCCGCCATCGAATTGAGCAGCTGCTCGCGTGGCCAGGCTTCGCGCGGCTTGCCGTCGAACAGGATGCTGCCCGACCAGGGCTGGTACAGGCCGACCACCAGCTTCGAGACCGTCGACTTGCCGCAGCCGGAGCCGCCCACCAGCGCCACGCGCTGCCCGGGCTTCAGGGTCAGGCTGAAGTTGTCGAGCAGCGGCGGCTCAAGGCGGCTGTAGCCGAAGCTGACGTTGCGCAGTTCCAGGTGGCCTTCCAGCTTGGCGGCCGCCAGCGGTTCCTCGCGCCGTTCGCCGGCCGCGATGTCCTCGGCCGGATGCTGCATCACGTCGTCGAGGCGGTCCATGTCGCCCTGGAAGCCCTGCACCTTGCCGCCCAGCGCCACCAGCATGTTGGCCGGGCTGACGAAGCTGGCGACCAGGGCCTGGAAGGCGACCAGCATGCCGATCGTCAGCTCGCCCTGCATCACGCGCGCGCCGCCGATGCCGAGCACCAGGGCCGCATTCGCGGCGGTCAGGAACTTCGGCAGCAGGTCGAGCACGATCGAGGTGCGGCTCATCTCCTGCATCGAATTCATCAGGCGCGCCTGGTAGCCGGCCCAGCGGCTGAAGAAATCGGCTTCGGCGCCGGAGGCCTTCAGGGTCTCGATCAGCATCAATCCGTTCATCGAGGTGCCCATCACCTTGCCGCGGTCGATCGCCATTTTCTGGTTCAGCTCGATGCGGCGCTGCGATACCCAGCGCAGCACCAGCATGTTGATGGTGACGATGGCGATCGTGACCAGGCTCATGGCGACGTCGTAGAACAGCATCAGCACGGCGAAGAACAGGGCCGTGATCACGCTCAGCAGGCCCGCGGCCAGGTCTTCCGACAGGATGTTGGCGACCCGGTCGCTGATGCCGACCCGGGCCCCGATGTCGCCCGCCGAGCGCTGGTGATAAAAGCCCACCGGCAGGCGCAGGACGTGCCAGAAGAAGCGCGCCGAGGTCGAGAGCGCGATCCGCATCTCCAGCTTCAGCAGGTAGTATTTCTGCAGCCAGGTGAGCAGCGCCACCAGCAGCGCGGTGGCCAGCATGGCCGTGATCAGGGGCTGGATCCAGCTCGTCAGGCCGCCCACCAGCACCTGGTCGATGAAGATCGCGCTGAACACCGGGATCACCATCCCCGGCAGCACCAGGGCCAGGCCGACCAGCACCAGGTAGGCCACCGCCTGGTGGGCTCCGGCCAGGCGCCGGCGCAGGCCGTCGAACAGGCTGCGCGGCTTGCCCGCGGGCTGGAACTCCGGGCCCGGCTCGAAGGCCAGCACGATGCCGGTGAAGGACTGGTCGAACTCGGCATCGCTGACGCTGCGCCGGCCCAGCGCCGGGTCGTTCAACAGCACGCCGCCCTCGACGAAGCCGTCCACTACCAGGAAGTGGTTGAAGTTCCAGAACACGACCAGGGGCAGCGTCATCTTGCGCAGGTGGGCCGGTTCGGCGCGCAGGCCCTTGGCCAGCAGGCCGTGCTTGCGCGCCGCCTGCACCACGTTGCTGGCCTTGCTGCCGTCGCGCGAGACGCCGCAATCGACCCGCAGCTGCTCGAGCGGGATGTATTTCCTGTAATGGGCCAGCACCATCGCCAGCGAGGCGGCGCCGCATTCGACCGCTTCCATCTGCAGGATGGTCGGCGAATTCGCGCGGCGCAGCACGGCCGGGCGGCCCCAGGCGCGGCGCAGCCAGGCCAGCATGCCTCCCGTGGCCGCGCCTTCGCCCGCGCCGGGAACAAAGTTGTCCGCCGCGCCCATCAGTCCAGCCCCACGGCCTTGCGCAGCACCGGGATCACGAGTTCGATCGGCCTTTGCTCGGCCAGCGTGATCGTGGCCGAGCAGGCGGTTCCGCTCTGCAGCGAGAACGGCGGCCCGGTGCGGGTCGACCATTCGTAATGGCTGGGATTGACCGCCGACGACTTGAGCGAGGCCACGATCTGGATCGGCGCCATGGCGCCGGACAGCTGCTGCACCAGCTTGTCGTTGCCGAACACGCGCATCAGGCCCTGGTCGGTCGAGGGATACTCCGCCACCGAGGACACGAAGGCCGGCAGGTAGCCGAATTCCTCGCGCTTGGCCGTGCTCGGGCTGATCTCGACCCGCATGCCGCTGGCGATCTTCTTGCCTTCCGAGGCCGGCAGGTAGAGGTAGGCCTCCATCTCGTTCATGTCGGCCCCGGTCGCCTCGACGCTGATCAGGTGGGTGCCGCGCTCGACCAGCTGGCCCTCGGCCGCCTTCACTTCCAGCACGCGCCCGGTGTAGGGACTGACGATCGAGGTGAAGTTCTTCGCGTCGCGCATCATCAGGGCCATCTGGCGGCGCGCGTCCTCGAGCTGGTTCTTGACCACGATGACGTCGTTGTCGCTGCCCTTCTTCGCTTCCAGGCCGCTCATTTCCAGCTGCTTGAACTGGGAGCGGACGGTCTCGATCTCGAGCTGGACGGCGGCCAGTTCGAGCTGCGAGGCGATCAGGGTCTGGCGCGTGATCAGGCCTTCCTCGAACAGGCCGGTCTGGCTCTCGATGCGCTCCTTGATCAGGCGGCTTTTCTGCTGAGCCGCGGCCAGCTGGTGCGTCAGGTTCTGGACCTGCTGGGCGCTGCTGGCCGCGCGCAGCTTCGCGCTCTGCTCCGCCAGCGCCACGGCCTGCCCGTACTGGGCCTCGACTTCGCGCAGGTGGGCCTCGTTGGCCTTGATCTTCTGCAGCAGGTCGTATTGCTCCAGGCGCCCGATGGTCTGCCCGCGCGTGACGTGATCGCCCGGCTCCACCGCCAGGTCGGACAGGCGGCCGCTGGCCGACGTCGTCAGGATGTTCACGCCGCCGTTCTTGACCAGGATGCACTGCTGCCCGAGCAGCTTGGTCGGCAGGCGCCCCGCCACCGCCCAGCCGACGGCGGTGACGAGCAGCAGGCCGACGCCGGCCAGCGCGATCCAGCCGCGCGGCGAGGTCACCTGCAGCAGACTGTCGAGTTCGTCGGGCGAGGACAGGCGGTTGAACGCCACTTGCCGGAATAAGCCTTTGTTGTTCATGGCCGGAATCTCGCGTCAGCGGGTGGAGAGGATGGAAGGGATGGCGCGGCCAGCGGGCCCAGGCCGGCGATGTCGCCGACCTCGATCGCGACGCTGTCGCCGTCCGCCGCCAGCGCCGGCACCAGGGTCCCGGTCTCGAGGCGCAGGCGCGCCAGGGCGGTGGCATAGGCCAGCTGGATCTGCAGGTAGTTCATGCGCGCGCTGACGAAGCGCGATTCGGTGTTGATCACGTCGATCAGGGTCGCGATGCCGTTGCGCTGCTTGGTGATTTCCTGGTTCACGGCCTTTTCGTACAGCGCCAGCCCTTCGCGCGCCACGCGCAACTGGGCCGCGCCCGTGCTCAGGGCCTGCCAGGCGCTGTCGACGCCGGTGGCCACGGCGATGCCGAGGTCGCGTTCCTCGACTTCCAGGCGCGCCGCTTCGGCGGCGTCGATGCGCACGGCGCCCTGGGCCAGGTTGTTCCCGACCGGGAAGGCGAAATTCAGCTTGGCGAACACCGAGGGCGAGGACTGCCCGCGGCCCGGATGGCGCAGCATGCCGTAGCGGCCCCCGCCCTCGCCAGCGCGCGCCTGGGTCAGGCCGACGTCGAGGTCCAGCCGCGGCTTGAGCAGGTCGCTGCTGCCGGCCAGCCGGCGCCGCGCGGCCTGGCCCTGCAGCGCCAGCGCGCGCAGATCGGGCCGGCGCGCCAGGGCGCCGGCGGCCATGGCGGCCGGACCCGTTCCCGGCACGGCGGCCGGCGCGCCCGGCGCCGAGCCAGCATCGGGCAGAATGTCGGGCAACATCGCGGCCGGCTCCGCCAGGCCGGCGATCGCCTGGGCGTCCAGGCCGAGCAGGCGGCCCAGGGCCTGGCGCGCCTCGATGCGCGCCAGCGCCGCGCCGGCGCGGGCCGCGGCCTTGTCGGCCTGGTCGGCGCGCAGCAGCACCAGGTCGGCCGGCGGGCGCTCGGCGGCGTCGACCAGCTTGCGCGTCGACTCGAGCAGGCTGATGCTGCGCTCCTCGCTGCTGGCGGCCACCTTCTCGAGCTCGATCCGGGTGCGGTACTCCCAGTAGGCGACCAGGGTCGCGTACAGGGTGCGCGCGGCGCTGTCGAGCAGGGCGTAGCGGCGCGCCTCGACTTCCAGCCGGGCCGCCTCCTCGGCCGCGCCGACCGCCCGCGCGCCGCGCCCGCGCAGCAGCGGCAGGGTCAGGGTCAGGTTCACCCGCGACAAATTCTGCTGCGCCAGCCAGGGCGGCGCGCTGCGGTCCTCCTCGCCCAGGGTGTCGAGGTTCGCGCCGATCAGCACGCCGCTGCGCAGCTGGCGCGTGACGCCGGCCTGGTAGCCCGTGGTGTAGACGCGCGTCTGCGCGATGCCCTCGGCCGCGGCTGCGCTCTCGGTCAGCGGCGTGATCAGCTTTTGGTAGGACATGTTGGCATACAGGTTCCAGTCGAACTGCCCTTGCGCCTGCTGCTGCTGGCCGCGCGCGGCCTCGACCCCGGTGCGCGCCACGGCGATGTCGGGGTTGCGCGCCAGCGCCAGGCGCAGCGCTTCGTCGAGACGCAGGGGCTGGGCGCCGGCGCTGGCATGGGCGAGGACCGCGGCCAGCGCGGCCAGCGCCGCGGCCAGCACGACCGCCGCGCGCCGGCCCTTCCCATTGCGCTGGTCCGTGTCGGTTGAAATGATGCGCTCCCGGCTGCCGCTTCAGGCCGCGGCCAGCGCCGCGTCCACGCCATCCAGGCAGGCCAGGCAGGCGCCGAAGTCGAGCCGGGCCAGGTGGGCGGCGGCCGCGACGGCGACGGCGGACTGGGGATCGGGACAGGCAGACGCCGGGGCCAGTCCCAGCCGCTTGCGGACCGAGGCATAGCCCGAATGCTGGAACTGCTGCAGGAGCGCGCACGACGCGTCTCCGTCCAGCTGCGCCAGGCGTGCGAGCGCGTCGAAGTGCACGGCTTCGTCGCCGAGGCGGACGGCCGCCTGCGTCGCCAGGCGCAGCAGCTCGGCTTCCTCGGCGCCGCAGCCGAGCAGGCGGAAGACCTTGCCGATGTCGAACAGCAGGTTGAGTCCCCAGGCGTCGTCGCGGATGCCCCGCCCGCGCCGCGCCGCGTCCATGACGGCGGCTTGCAGGGCCGGCGCCTCGGCGGCGCCGCGCCGCTGCGCCAGGAACATCTCACATACCTTGAAGTGCAGCCAGAGCAGGCTGTCCGGCGCCAGCCCCAGCCCGGACAGCAGGCGCGCCGCGCTGTCGTGCTTCCCGCTGCGCGCCTGCTGCAGCAGCAGGATCTCGACCAGCGACAGCTGGACAAAGGCGCTGCGCGGCCGGCTCAGGCCCTCGCCGAGCAGGGCCTGCAGCGCGTCCTCGCTTCCGGCCTGCAGCAGGTAGCGCCCGTACTCGCGCCAGTAGACATTGTCGAGCAGCGCGGCATAGTCGGCGCGCGCGTCGAGCGCGCACAGCCCCTCGAAACCGAGGGCGATGCCATGCCGTGCCAGCAGCGGCCCGGCCACGCCGCGCCGCGCCGGCGCCAGTTCGCCGTACAGCGAAACCGTGCCATCCGCGCCCGCGCTCCAGCGTTCCAGGCGCACGATGTTGATCAGCGGCTGGATGACGCCGCCCAGCAGCCCGGGCGCGCCGGCCTGCGCTGCCAGCGCGCGCCAGAAATCGACCTGGCTGCGGCACAGCGCCAGCGCGTTCGCATGGCTGCCTTCGTAGGCCTCGAGCAGGGCCAGCTGGTTGAGCGCGACGGCCACCCCGCCGGTATCGGGGTCCTCGCCGCGGCCGGCGGCCAGGCGCAGGGCCGCCAGCATGGCGCCGCGCCAGGGCCGGATGGCCCGCCGCGCCAGCCTGTCGGTACCGCAGATAAGGGGTTCGTAGCCCATTGCCGCCTGTTCGCTCGCCATGTGTCCGCTCCTGGGCCTAGACCGGCAGCGCCGCGCGCTCGGCGATGCTTTCCTTCTTCTCGAAGCGGATGACCTTGATCTCGGTCGCCGCCTTCGGCATGGTCTTCATCGGGCAGGTCAGCGCGTCTTCGTCCGCGCTCTCGAAGCCGCGCATGAACTGCTTCATCTTCTCGCCTTCGAGTTCGACGGTGCCGTCGTCGTTGATGCGGCCGATGCTGTTGCGCGCATCGTGGAAGGCGACCGTGCACTTGGCCAGGCTGCCGTCGGCCCGCACCACGAGCGAGTTCGGCACGGCCGCGTAGCAGGGCTTGAATTCGGTGTCGTTCTTGCCGTAGGGCCGCGCCGCATACCAGCCCCAGCTTTCGAGCAGGTCCTGGAAGCCTGCGACCACGCTGCGCGAATCCTTCAGCAGGTCGAGCTGCTTGACGCTTTCGCCGCCCCAGTTGCCGACCGCCTTCATGAAGACCAGGTAGCGCGGATCGGCGCCGAACTCGGCATTGAGCCTGACCAGCAGTTCGTGCACGCTGTCGAGGTTGTTCTTGTGGACGTGCAGGCGCAGCTTGGCGAAGAACTGCTCCTTGCTGTCGCGCATGGCGAGCAAATTGCCCCAGATGCGCTCGAAGGAACCGCGCCCGTTGATGAGCTTGCGCGTCTTGTTGTGTTCTTCCTCGTCGCCGTCGAGGGTGATCTGGTACTTGTTCATGCCCAGCCGCGACAGCGTCTCGAAGGTGCCGCGGTCGAGCCCGAAGGCATTGGTGGTCATGTTCGACCAGAACTGGATGCCGGCCTTGTCGCACTCGCTCTGGGCAAAGGCGCACAGCTCGTAGACGATGCCCTTGGCCATCAGCGGTTCGCCGCCGAACCAGGTGAGGATGAAGCGTTCGACCTTGGGCAGGCGGCGCAGGATCAGGCGCTTGATCGCCTCGACCGTATTGGCCTGCATCTGGCCGATTTCAAAGTCTTCGTAGCAGTAGGTACAACGAAAATTGCATTGCTCGGTAGGCAAGACAATCAGTTCGAACACGCGCGGATCGAGGAAACTTGCAAGCGTAGACTTATCCATCGTGACTCCACATCCGTCATTTGATCAGGACCGGAGAAGCGGGCGCCTCCGGTTTTCCGCAGGCGCCGCTTTCCGGGGCTTTCAGCGCCATGCCCTTGCCGGACAAGCCGGCAGGCATGGCCACCCCTTCATTAACAGCGGTTGTCGCAGCCGAAGTTGACGTCGACCGCGTTCTGCAGGCCACCGGCGATGCCTTTCAGCGCCTCGTCGTCCAGGCCGGCAACCTCACCGTTCTCGTCGAAGGTGACTTTTTTGATGTCGATGCCTTCTTGCACGTCGATTGCTTTTTGGGCTTCTGGTTTGCTCATGAGTCTCTCCAGGTAGTAAAGGCTTTACGCCAGGGTTAAGGCCAGGATTGGCCAGGTTCGCTTGCGCGACCATTCGAACATGCTGCAATTTATTCGCGTGCATCCACCGGTCCCAGCGGCGCGATCAGCTCGGCCAGCTTGACCACCGACAGCGGCGGATAGATGCCCAGCCGCTTCGCCGTGCCCATGTTCACGAGGAAGGTGAAGCGGTCCAGCGATTCGATCGGGATCTGGGCCGCCGCCATCTTGCCGCTCAGGATCTGCTCGGCCTTGTAGGCGGCCAGTTCGCCGACGTTGGAATAGGTGCTCACCAGGCCGAGCAGCGCGCCGTCGTTGCGGATCGGGGCCTCGGTGGCCGCGAACACGGGAATCTGGGCCGCATTCGCTTCGCGCACCACCACGTTGGCGTTCTTGATCAGGAAAGAGTCCGAGGGGATGTAGACGAAGTCCGGCCGCTTCGCCACCAGGGCGCGCATGGCCGCCACCACGCCTTCGGGCGAGGCCTTGTTGTGCGTATCGAGCACGACCGGGGTCAGCTTCAGCGCCAGGCCCAGCTTCGGCGCCAGCTTCTGCAGTTCCTGCACGGCCAGCAGCGACTGCTTCTCGTTCGGGGTGTAGATCACGCCCAGGGTCTGGATGCGGCGCATGCTGCCGAGCGCGTTCAGCTGGGCCGCCAGCGGCACCAGGTGCGAGGCGCCGGTGAGGTTGCGGCCCGAGGCCTTCAGGCTGTGCACCAGCTTGGCCCCGACCGGGTCGGCGACGATGTCGAACACGACCGGGATGTCGGTGATGTGGCGGCGCGGGTCGACCTCGCCTTCCAGGCCCGCCACCTCGGCCGTGACGGTGGTGCCGAAGGTGTAGATCAGGTCGGGCTTCAGGTCGCGCGCCTCGCGCACGAAGTCGGCCACCTTGCTGCTGTCGGCCTGGGCGTCGCGCACGATGAACTCGACCGGGATGCGGCGCCGCTTGAAGTAATCCATGAAGCCCTTCTCGGCATCGGTGGCGCCGCGGTACAGGATCATCATCACGCGGTGCGGCTTGGCGCCGCCCGCGTCGGCAAGGGCCGGCGGCGCCAGCAGCGCAAGGCAGAGAACCAGCATCAGCATGCGGAGGAACATGGCGACTCCTTTTTACGTTTCGTCGTGTTACAGCCCGGCGCGCAGCGGCGGCTTGCGCTCGGACCAGAAGAACATGGTGCTGAAACAGGTGACACAGGCCAGGCAGACGGCGCCGATGCCGAGGAAGGCGCCCTGGAAACCGAATTGCGAGATCAGGATGCCGGCGATGACCGGCCCCAGCACGTTGCCCAGCCTTTCGATCAGGCGGAAGATGCCGGCCGCCGTGCCGCTGCCGACTTCCTGCACCACGTCCTTGCACAAGTCGTTGATCAGGGCCAGCTGGGGCGAGACGCCGATCGAATGGGCCACGCCGAGCAGGGTGATGCTGAGCAGCAGCCCGGCCGTGTTGTCGAAGTAGTAGACGATGAACATCGACAGGGCCGAGGCATAGCCGCCGACGCTGACGAACCAGCGCAGCCGGCCGATGCGGTCGGCCAGCTTGGCCACCGCCGGCGAGACCAGGATGATGGCCAGGCCATAGGCCATCATCACGCGCCCGGTGGTCGACTGGTTGTTGCCGAGCAGCTTCAGGTAGAGCGGCACCGAGTAGTACAGGAAGCCGGTCAGGGCGATCTTGGCCGGCACCGCCGACAGGAAGGTGATGCCGACGAATTTCCGGTTCCGCAGCAGCAGGCGGAAGTCGTGGGTGCTGAGCGCCTTGCGGGCGCCGGCCGCGGCCGGGCCGCCGCGCAGGAAGCGCAGGACGAACAGGGCCGCGGTGGCGCTCAGCAGGCCGGACACCAGGATCGTGGTGCTGTGCCCGAGCCGGTCGGCCAGGATGCCGCCGATCGCCGAGCCGGCCAGCGAGCCCGCGAAGAAGGTCGACAGGAACACGGCCATGCCGCGGGTGCGCTGGGCCGGCGGCGTATTCGCCGTGACGTAGCCTTGCGTGGTGATGAAGACCAGGCCGTAGCCGAGCGCCGTCAGCGAGCGCCACAGCAGCAGGTCGAGCAGCGACTGGGCGCAGGCGGTCAGCACCAGGCCGGCGGTGGTGACGGCGGCGCCGGCCAGGAAGGCCTTGCGGCTGCCGATGCGGTCGCTCAGGGTGCCGGCCCAGGGCATCGACAGCGCCCAGGTGAACATGAAGATCGAGATCGGCAGGCCGACGACGACGTTCTTCGACAGCCCCATCCCGGGCGAATAGAACTGGCCGACGAAGACCGGGAAGAAGGACAGCGACAGCGAATCGGCGAAGATCAGCAGGAAGAAGGGCCAGCGGATATGGTCGACCGTGCTCGCATGCAGGGTCTCGCGCCCATCTGGCGCATGGAAGCGGAAGGCGGCGAGCTGCTGCGCCAGCCGTTCACGCCAGGCGGCGCCGGCCGCGGCGGCGCTTTCCTGCAGCGCCTGGTAACGCGTGTTCAGTGCGGCGACGATGTCGTTGAAGCGCGCGCTCAGCTGGCCAATGCCGCCCAGGCGGTCGAAGGGCAGGTAGACGCTGTAGTCGCCGGCGCGCACCCGGGCCAGGAACTGGCGCGTGGCCTCGGCCGGCGTGGCGATCACGAAGGTCAGCACGAAGCGCAGCAGTTCGATCGCGATCAGGCTGGCCACGACCAGCACCGTGACCACGTCGTACGACACTTCCTGCAGGCGCTCGCGCACCGCCGCCACCGGCTGGCCCAGGTGCAGGGTGCCGAGGCGCTGGTGGCCGAACACGAGCGGCACGCTGGTGTTGAAATAGCTGCCGGTGGTCTCGGTGGCGACGCTCGACCCCGGGTGGGCGATCGCCATCTCGAGCTCGGCGCGCCCGGCCAGGCCGCGGTAGCCGCTCTCGAACAGCAGCTTGCCGCGCTGGTCGGTGACGAGGATGTAGGCGATGCCGGGGTTGTCCTGGCGGATGGTGTCGAGGAATTCCTCGGCGCCGACCATGCTCTCGAGCGGCACGCCGTATTCCCAGGCCTTTTGCAGCACGCCGGCGGCCGTGTGGCTGACGGCGGTGACGCCGCGCGCCATCTGCGGCGGCAGATCGCGCCGGAAGTGCTGCAGCGCGAACCACGACAGCAGCAGCACCGACAGCACCATCAGCAGGGTGACCAGCACCACCAGACGCATCTGCAGGCGCTTCATGCGCCCTCCCCTGCCGGCGCCGGACCCTGGCCGCGCTCGCATTCCTGGCGCAATTCGTCCTCCAGGCGCGCCAACTGGCTGGCCAGGCGGTGGCTGACGGTGGTGAATTCGTTGATGTCGCGCGCCACCTCCTCGCCCAGCAGGTGGCCGTCGACCAGGGGCGGGGCCGGCGCCTCGAGCGTGGCGCCGATGGAGGCGCCGACCTGCGCCAGGTCGCCGGCCAGGCGGCGCGTCAGGACCCAGGCGCCGGCCATCGTCAGCAGCGCCACCAGCACCAGGGTCTGCACCACATCGGCGATCATCCGGCGCCGCATGTCGCCGATGTTGGCCTCGATCGGCTTGCGCTCGTAGCCGATCACGACGGCGCCGATCTTGATGCCGAAATTGTTCACGAAAGGCAGGCCGAGCTGGTAGGTGTCGGCGCTCGCCGCCTGCCACCAGGCGTCGGCTTCGGTGGCGGCGATGCGTTTCTTCCAGCGTCCAGGCGCCTGCTCGGGCAGGCGGCCCTGGCCGATCAGGCGGCCGGATTCGTCGATCACGCCGATGTAGCGGATGCCCTCGAAGCGGCGCGCCGTTTCGCCCAGGGCCGCTTGCAGGTGTTCGTCCTCGCCCGGACGCAGGCCGATGTTCAGCCCGGCGACGATGCCCTGGCGCGTGTCCTTGGCCAAAACCAGATAGCGGTGCTGCTGCAGCTCGAGGGAGGTCTTGCGGTAGTTCGAATAATTGAGGAAGGAGATCAGCACCAGCACCGAGGCGATCACCAGCACCAGCAGCCCGCCGATGCGCAGCCACAGCGTATTGCGCCGGGCGCCGCGGCCGGAAATGTGACGGGTTTCCTGAACAGCAAGATCGACCATGTTCTTCTTCGTGAAAGACTGGACCTGTGTTCGCTGGGATCCGGCGTCGCTGGCTGCGGCTGGCGCTGGGGCTGGCTATCTGGCGTATTTACTCACGGCAGGATTGTTAAATCTTTTTAATCGGCCATGAATAAGAATTTCAGAGACCACAATATCTGAGGGGTAATTTCCCAACAACCTAGCTGTATTGACAGGTTTTTTTCGAGCGAAATTAGGAGTATGTATTTATAAATATGACAAGCCCGAAACGACACCTCGCTATCCGGAAAATGCTGCGTCGCAAACAGGGACGAGGGAAGCCACCACGTCAGCGACGCTGGAAAAGAAGAAAGCAGATACCGGAAGTCAATCGGAGCGGAATGCGTTGCATTTCCCATGACTCCGCAGGCAACGGTGGGATGGGTAACCTGCCGCGAAGGCAGTCAACGCGGAAGGCAGAGAATATTTGCATTTACTGCAATTAATGCAAATATTCGTTGGCAGGACAGGTCGCTGTTTCTTCAGCCCAGGGTGCCCGTCATGCGCTCGGCATCGTGCACGGGCACCGGGTCCATGGTCGACATCTTGCCCACGCGCTCGACATTGTCTTCCAGCCAGCGCTCGGCCGTTGCCACGCCCAGCTTGTGCAGGCGCAGCAGGAAGGGCCATTCGGTGTTGAACTTGCTCGACAAATCGAGCTGCTGCAGCTCCTCGTTGCCGCTGATCAGGTGCAGGCGCACCCCGGCCGCGTGCACGACCTCGCTTTCCTCGGCATCGACCAGGGCGCCCAGGTGGCGGATGGCGCTCACCTCGCGCACGAAGCTGATGTTGAAGGCGATCTCGCTGGTGCGGCTCTGGATGTCGCTCATCGTCATCGGCAGGCCGGGCCGGGCAATCGGGTTGTTCTGGATGATGACGATGTCGGCCGGGCCATTGTCCACCAGCGGAGACAGCGAAGGATTGCCGACGAAGCTGCCGTCCCAGTAGGCTTCGCCGTCGATCACGACCGGCGCAAACACATAGGGCAGGCAGGCCGAGGCGGCGACCATGCGCGCATCGAGTTCCTCGCGCAGAAAAACTTTGCCCTTGCCGCTGCGGATATTTGTCGCCGGAATGAACAGGGCGATTTCTTCGCAGGCGCGCACGCGCTCGAAATCGATCAGCGTGGCCAGCAGCGGCTGCATCGGGTTCATCGACAGCGGCGAGGCCGGCGGCGCCAGCACGCCGGCCAGCAATTGCATCAGCTGGTAGCCGGGCGAGGTCGCGAGCGTGCCGCCACCCATGGCCCAATCGAAGGGCGATGGCCGCACCGGGCTGACGGTCGAGGCTGCAGCGCTCAGGCCATGCCAGAAACGCTGCAATGCCGCACGTGCGCCTGCGCGGCCGCCGCCGCGGGCATAGCCGTCGGCCAATACCGCCGCATTCACGGCGCCGGCGCTGGTGCCGCTGATGGCGCCGATCTCGATCCGCTCGTCCTGCAGCAGACGGTCCAGCACCCCCCACCCAAAGGCACCAAATGCGCCGCCGCCCTGGATCCCCAGGCTGATTCGTTTCACGCTATCCGTCACAATCATGCCCCTACAAAATTTATCTGTTTCAGCCTAACCCCGCACGCATGCGCATGGCCGTGCGTTGCCGAACATTCGGCAAGAACCGACAGTAAAAATTTTGCAGTGCACAATATCAGTGCGTAACAGGTACAGCAGGATGCAGAAAAGCATGTGCCGATAAAAAAAGCCACCCGAAGGTGGCTTTCTTGTCCAGCAGTATGCAGCACAAGGCTGCTTGATGCGATTAACGCTTCGAGAACTGCTTGGCGCGACGTGCTTTACGCAGGCCGACTTTCTTACGCTCGACTTCACGGGCGTCACGGGTGACGAAACCGGCGCGTGCCAGGTCAGCCTTGAGGCCTGCATC
>Ga0308160_10003026_pt1 | contig 19444 bp, 23 predicted proteins | sample PhyFR1_FD_201036 | JGI IMG/M metagenome (GOLD analysis project Ga0308160, IMG submission 201036) | Phyllosphere microbial communities from UC Gill Tract Community Farm, Albany, California, United States - DLSLF.R1 | ecosystem: Host-associated > Plants > Phyllosphere > Unclassified | place: USA...
GCCCTGCAACGCCTGTCCCCCCCCCCCGCGCCCCCACCACCCCTTCGCTCCCCTTCGTCGTCGCCGCCCGCCACCTGGTCGTCGGTCCTCCTCCCAGAGGCGTCGTTGCATCCGCCGCCGCCGCCGCCACTGCCGCCCTTCGTCGTTCCTGCCATCGACGTCTAACCCCTCTCCCTTCCTTCCCCTCCCCCCTCTCCATCACCGAAGCCCAACCCGCACCGAAGCCCGACCCGCACCGAAGCCCGACCCGCACCGCCCGCCCGCCCGCCCGCCCGCCCACTCGTGCAATGGGGAGAAAAGGCATGCCTCCCCCCCGCTCCAAGCCCGAGCCCGAGTGCAGCACCGCGGCTGGCTCCTCGCCGGCAACGATGAGCACGACCGCGGCCTCGACGGCCAACATCGAGGTCAGCGACGAGGATGACGGGTTCGTCCTCGGTCCGCCCGTCCTCCTCCACCTCCCAGCTGGCGAGTCGTCGTCGCCGTCGCCGACCGCCACTGCCGCCGTGGAGGAGCGCAAGGGGATGACAACCTACGACGATGGCGGTCACCGTCCCAAGCTCAAGCTTGAGGAGCAGCCGCCGCCCTTGCAGCTGCCCTCCGGCCACACCATCGGCGTCCGCCCCGACGACGACGATGACGTGATCCAGGAGGACGAGGTGGATGGCAAAGGAGCGAAGGTCGAGACGACGACGGCCGTTGAGCTGACCGCCGCCCGGCTCGCACGGGAGGAGCGCGAGGCCAAGTACCTGACCGGCTTCAAGTTGGCCACCGTCTTGTGCGTCGGTCACCTTCCCCTACCTGATGCTTGTCTCCCCCTCAGTCGATCTTCGGGGGGAAGCTGACCAATTCGATCCGTACGTGCCGCATTTGCCCAACCAGCACGGCGATGCGTCAGTCATCTCTCTCTCTCTCCTAGACGCTACTCGTGATCGGTGGCCGTTGGAGCTTCGCTGAAAGCCCTCGCGTACTGCGCTTTGCAGTCTTGAGCGTCTTCTTGATCGCTTTGGACCAGACGATTGTCGCCACCGCGTGAGCGGGTTTCCCCTGAATCACGCCCTGATCGCCCTCTTCCGCCCTCCCCCCCCCCCCCTTGTCGCTGATCTGAGCCTAATCCCCCTGCCAAAAAGGCTGCCTGTCATTGTCTCGACGTTTAACGCTGTCCGTTCCCTCATCTCCCTGGGGTGTATTGCGCAACGTCTTCCACCAGTTGACGGCCCTCAACCTTCGTGCTGACTTTCCTCCCACCTCTCCGCGTGCCCGACGATGTCGCCGAACACAAGCTCGACCAGGTCCCCTTTGTCATCTCGGCCTACTTCCTCACCCAAGCCCCCCTGGTTCGCTTCCTACCTCCCGTCTCCCCACGCTGCCCCTTCCACTGTCCTCCCCCCCCCCCGCTTTGCCCGTCGCTGACCCTCCCTTCCGTCGTCGAACTTGGCCCGGCAGATCCTCGTCTACGGCCAGCTGCTGACGATCCTGAAGACAAAGTATGTTTACCTCGGCGCGGTCACACTCTTTGAAATCGGCTCGCTCGTACGTTTCGGCCGCCTCCCAGCCGAACACCGTTCGTGTGCCCTTCTCATGCTGACGCCCCTCCGGCTCAACCGCTCGCGTCGGGCGTCAGATCTGCGGGATAGCACCCAACGTAGAAATTTTAATCGTCGGCCGTGCTGTAGCTGGCGCTGGTGCGGCCGGCGTCTTCGTCTCGTGCCTCAACCTGATTGCCATCATCGTCCCGCTCGCCAAGCGGCCCATCTTCTTCGGCCTCTTTGGCGTCCTCTTTGGGGCCTCTTCGGTCGCTGGACCGCTCTTGGGCGGCGCGTTGACCGAGCATGCGACCTGGCGATGGGTATGTATCTCGCTTGCCCGCCCGCCCGACCGACCAGTTCACCCTCGAGCTTGAACCCTCGTCTAACGACTGACTCACGCAAACTTACCCCCCCCTCCCCTTCTTCCCTGCTGACAGGTCTTCTACATCAACTTGCCGATAGGAGCGCTAACTGTGATCGCCATACTGTTCTGGGTCAAAGCCGATCCTGCGCCAGGGATCGACAAGATCATCGCCGCCGAGGTCGAGCGCTACGGCCGGCCACGGACGACGCTCCAGAGGCTTGTCCGACTCGATTGGCTCGGTGCCTGCCTTCTCATAGGCGTTACAACCTGTCTGATTCTCGCCCTGCAGGACGGAGGGATTCGTAAGCCTTGGTCGGCAACTTCGGTCGTGCGTTCCCCTCGTTGCCCAGCCACCCTCGCCCTCGTCACTCATCCGAGTCCCGCGCACCCATCTGACCCCCTCCCCCCCCCCTCCCGTCGTCTTTCCACGGACAGGTGGCCGAGCTTGTGGTCTTCGCCGTCCTCATTCTGGTCGTCGGGGCTTGGGAATGGTACCGCCGAGACACCAATTCGATCCTCCCTCTCGAGCTCTTCAAGGACCGCTCGGTTGTCGGCGCCAGCCTCGAGTCGTTCTGCCTGATGGGCGCCATGGTGAGTGGTTCCCGAGAGGTTGACCCTCGATGACCTACCGGGTTGTAGACGCTCGCTCGTCCTTACTGACCACCGCTCCCCACGCGCTCGATCTGCAGCTGACGGCCATCTACTAGTGAGTGGCCCGGCAGGTCCAGCCTCACCACTAGCTCCAGACGTTTGTCGTGCTGATCGCACTCCTCCTGGGCTCTCCTCAGCCTGCCAATCTACTAGTGTGTCCTCGCATCCTGCCCAGATGCGTCGAGCGCTGCTGACGGCCGCCCGATCGTTCTGCAGCCAAGCCGTGAAGGGCCGCTCGCCGACCGAAAGTGGCGTCGACATCATCCCGTTCAGTCGGTCCACTCCTCCCCCCCACCGAACTCCGCACCTTGACAGCCGACGGACTGACCACCCCTTTCCGCAGTGCTTTCGCTCGTCAGCGCCTCGCTCGTGGCCGGCGGTTTGATCTCCAAAACAGGCCACTACTACGCCTGGATGGTGCTCGGCCCGCTCGTCTTTGCTCCCGCCGGAGGGGCCATCCTCTACGCGACGACTACGCCCCAAACCCCGTCGGGCCTGCTCATCGGCGCTCAGATCCTGATCGGCATCGGCGTCGGCGCCGCTCTCCAGGTGTGTGTCGTGCTCGGCCGATCCCTCAGTCACAATCGCTCGCTCGTCCAAAGTCGCGATCCTTCAAAGCAGAGCCTCGTTCTGACACACGTCGAGACCTGCCTTTATGCGAAGAACACGACGATCGCCGTCCAAGCAGCGACGCACGACCGGCCCGAGCTGACGGCACAGGCTGTTGGGCTGGTCTGCTTCGCCCAGCTCCTCGGCGGCTCGATCTGTATCGCCATCGCAGGCTCGGTGCACTCGACCCAGATCAAGACGCAGCTCCTCGCGCGCGACATCGCACCCGACATCATCTCGGCCGTGCTGATCTCAGTCGACAACATCACCGTTTTAACGGGCAACGTCCGAGCGGTCGTGCTGGTTCGTCGCATCCATCCTCGCAACGCCTACCCTCCTCAACCCAGCCTTCACCTGACCCCCCCCCCCCCTCGTCCCCTCACGCGTCCTCTCCCATTTTTTCCGTACCTTTCGGGCTCGCTGCGAATGATTTCAGGAGGGCTACGTCAAGGCTCTAACCTTTGTCTTCATTATGGCCGTCCCCGCTGGGATCCTCGCCGCCGCTGCTGGAGCCATCATCAAGCCGCTTAACCTCAAGCAGATTGGCGGGCTCGAGGCCCTTTCCGGCGGCGCCGCTTAGAAAACGCGTCCCTCCTTCTCTCTTCATTCCTCCTGTTGGCCTCTTGCCAGACTTGTTGTTGTGACTTCTCTCGAGCTCAGGTCGCGTCGCTCTCTCTGCCCTTCAACGCCTGCCCCAGTAGGACTCTGCCTCTCTCTTCTCTTTCCGGCTGTCTCCCTCTCTCCTCCCCTCCGAAACCCCCTCTCTGTCTCGTCGCACTCCCTCTAGCCACGCTTACTCAAGGACGCGGTGTGTAGCGTCGGGTCTTCTGTCTTTCATGTCCATCTCGCTCTGGTCTTCTGCCGGTCAAAAGCAAGCGACATACATTCACAAAAGGGCGCGCGCGATCGATGCCGCGGGCGGCTCGCCCTCCAGCGCGAGCGCCCCCCTTGCTGCCGCTCGGCTTGCGCGCCTCTCCCTCCCCCCCCCTCGCCCTCTCTTCGAGCTCGGACAGCTTCCCATCTCGCTTCCGTCTTGGCTGGTTCACAGCGCCGGGGAGCCTGGGGCCATTAATGTCGAGCTAGGGCCGCAGGTCGGTCTGTGCATGTCGCCTTGCTTTGCATGCATGCTGCGGGCCTAGGCCTGCTGGCGACGGGCCGGTCAGCGCCGCGCTGGGCGGGGCGCGGGCGGGGCGCGGCGGCGGGTCCGACGACCCCTTCCCCTCCCATCTCACGACCGCAGGATCCATCATCCAGCCATGGGAGTTGGAGTTTCGTAATGAGGGCGTCGGGAAGGACCACCGTGCAAAGTTTCATCCTTGTCCGTTGCCTTTCTGTCACCACCGTTTTGGCCGGTTCGGCCGACCTTCTCGCCCTCCTAGCGGCCGCAGGATACACCTTGAATTACTGGGACCTGGACATTCGCAATGGGGAACCTCAGATGGACCAGCGTGCAAAGTTTCATCTTCTCAGGATGGATATCCGACACCACGACCGTGGTCCTTGCATGTACCCCTTGGCCGTATTTCAGCGGAGCATTAACACACCGCAGCGGGCGCGGGGGGCATGTGATCGTCGTACAAAAGTGAAGGGAGCGAGCGCCGCATGGAGCGCCCCTCGACTCGGGGGGCCGGTGAGTGGGTGGAGTTGTTGGTTTGAAGAAAGGGAGAGGGGTCGTGATGTGAGTTTTTTGGTGGCTGGGGGCATGAGGGTGGGTAGGGTCGGAACGCGGGTCGGGTAGCAGGGAGGTAGAAGGGGGCGTGCTGAAGAGGGATGCTGAAAGTCGAGTCGAGCTGGTCGGGCCAAAGCGAGACGCGCCGCAAAGGGGGAGCGTCCGCAGAAACTAGCTGACCGCGGGCGCCAGCAAGCGGGCGCGATCAGAGAAACGCGCCGCCGGAGGGAGCGTGGCCGGGATGGCCGAAAGGCGGGCATCCTCTCAAGGCTTGCTGCAGATCAGAGAGACAAGCACGGACAGGTGGTCAGCGGGTGCACCTGAGCCGCCGCCCGAGACAAAAAGGGGCCAGACGGACCGAAACTCGGCCAGGACCGTGTAGATCTGATTGAAGGCCGTGTAGATCTCCTCGCGGACCTTTGCGCCGGTGAGGACAATCTTGCCCGAGACGAAGATGAGGAGGACGACCTTGGGCTTGATCATGCGGTAGATGAGGCCCGGGAAGAGCTCGGGCTCGTACGACGAGAAGGAGCCGTGCGAATAGGCGAGGCCCTCGAGCCGGATCGGAAACTTGACGTCGCAGGAGCCGACGATGTTCTGGATCTTGAACTCGGAAAACTTGGCGTCAAAGCCGAGCTTCTGGATGATGCGCGCGTACCTGGTTCGGACAGAGGGGTTGGGTGGGTTAGTCAGACAGCCTATCAGTACTTGGGAGGACGCGAGGAGACCCACTTGCGCGACGCCAGGCGCGAGTCGTCCTCAGACTTGGCACCGGTGACGACCATCTTTCCGCTCGCAAAGATGAGCGCCGTCGTCTTGGGGTCTCGGATTCGCATGATGACGGCCGCGAAACGCTGAAGGGAGAGACAGCAGCAGGCCAACGTCAGTTCGCGTTGGCTTCCGAGATCTCCTGCTGCTGCATGGGCCCGGGCCCGGGGAGCGGGGGGCGCAGTTGTGGCGAAGCAACAAGTCGCACCTTAGGGTTGTACTCGGCATTACGGGCATGCAGAGCGATCGTCTTGAGGTCGAGCCGGCAGTCGAGGTTGACGGTCGCGACGATATTCCTAGCGCGGGCGGAGCCGTGGTTGGGTGACTCCGTCAGCAGCGGTCGCAGGCGAGGACACAGCAAGGACGGTCCCGCGCTCGACAACTCGCTAGCCTTCCCCCTGGGAGCCAGACGCCGCCGTCGACGAACCACCGGTCTCGCTGAGCAGGTCTGAGCACGCTGCAAGCGTCCGACGGCACGGCGGCCTCCGCCCAAGCTTCGCCGCCGCGTCCCGGTGGCAGGCAGCTCCTCCACCTCTGCCCGGCGGGACTCTGTCTTCCCTCCAACGCCCGAATGAGCGACGCCTGAACTCACTGGAGCGTCGGAACGATGCCCTGGACGGCGGTGATCCTATCCGATCGGACGGGACGGGCGGATCGCGGAGGCAGGTGGCGGGGGTGGTGCGCTCAGTGGTCAGCCTCCTGGCAAGTCTGCGTCGGGAGGCCTCGCCAGCAAGCGGGCGACCACCACGGCAAAGCGGCCTCACTCAGGCACGCTCAGCAGCTGACCGCTGCCCCCTGGCGTCGGTGCCGGCGTCGGAGCACCCATCGGCGCGGGCGTCGGCGCCGAGAGGGGCAGGTTGAGCGCCGGGTTGAAGGCCGGCGTCGGCGCTGCCGACGAGCCCGAGGCGGTGGCGTTCTCTTGGGGCCGGCCGGCCGAAGGCAGCGAGAGCGACATGGGTCTCCTCTGGAAGGCTGGTCTGGTCGAGAACCTGGATGGATCTGCTGGCGGAAGGGAGGATGGGAGGGCTGGACGAGGGCTCTGTAGGGACGGGAGGAGGAGGAGGGGCGATGGCGTCGGGGGGGAAGGGGACGAGCGCGGCGGTCGAGGTCGAGCGAGCCACAGGCAGAGCAGGGCCCGCGCGCAGAAGCCTCGCCCTCGCCTGACCCCCCTCGAGTCGACGCCAGCAGTCTCGTTTGTCACGTCGCACAGCGTTTTGTAAGAAAGTCGATACTGGTGGACGTGAGAGGTCATGTAAGAGATCTTTACCGCCTCGCCCTCCATCTCCTACTTGCAGCGGTCGACGACCTGCTCGGCGAGCCCCTCGAGCCCCTCGCGCGCCTCGCTCGGTGGCAGCCGCTCGCGGACCACCCGCTTGGCCTCCTCGGCATACTTGCGGGCGAGCGCTCGCGTCCGATCCATGCCGTCGCTCTTGAGCACGAGGTCACGGACGAGGGCGACGTCGCCCGGCTCCGAGAAGCGGCGCGCAATGAGCGGCGTCAGGGAAGGATTGCTCTCCCACGCAAAGAGCAACGGCGCCGTCGCTAGGCCGAGCGAGAGGTCAAAGCCAGCCGACGGTTTGCCGAGTGTCGTCGAGGGCGTCGGCGTAAAGTCAAGCAGATCATCGACCAGCTGTGGGAACGAACGGTGGCCACGGGGGGGGTCAGAGCCATCCGGCTGTAGCGGCGAGACGGCGCCACACGCGCGGCACGTACCTGGAAAGCGAGGCCGAGGTTGCGGCCGTATGCGTAGGCGACGTCCTTGAGACCTTCGTCCCTTCCGGCGCCACCGAGAAGGACGGCGCTCCGGGCGCTCTTGGCCATCAGGCTCGCCGTCTTGAGGTACGTCTTCTGGAGGTAGCGATCGAAGCCGGCCTTGGTCGGCCGCGTCTCGGGGCTCGAGGTCGCCTTGAGCTGCATGATCTCGCCCTCGACGAGGTTGGCGATGACGGTCGACATGAGCTCGACGAGCTCCTGGCTGCCGAGCCGCGTCAGGCCGGCCGAAGCGCGGCCGAGAAGGAAGTCGCCGGCGAGGATCGACACCTTGTTGCCGAACTGAGACGGCGCGGAGGGCTCGCCCCGGCGGGTCGGCGACTCGTCGATGACGTCGTCGTGGAGGAGCGAGGCGACGTGGATCATCTCGGTGATCTCGGCCAGCCGCTTCTGGGTCGGCAGGAGCTCGTTGGCGAGTGACCGCTCTGACATGGGCACGGACGAGTAGGGCGACGGGTCGGGCAGGCGCGTGATCGGCGGCTCTGGCGGCGGCCGCGTGGGCGAGCCCGAGGGAACAAAGACGTCGGCAAACGAGGTCGCCGACTCGGGCATGCCCGGGTTGTAGTCGTTGAGGACGTCGCTCCGAGCCGACACAAACTCGTTCATCAGAGCCTGGTCACGCCCGCGGAGGGTCTCCCAGTCGGAGCCGAGGCCGTTGGTCGCCTGCGACATGAGGAGGACGATCGTCGGCCGGACGTGCTTGCCCTCGGCCTGGAAGTAGTACTTTGCGACCGTGTCGAGGACCGGGTGGCCCGAGCCGAGCAGGTGCGAGACGTTTGACCGAAGCGACGAGAGCTCGTCCTTGATGAGGCCGAGCGGCGAGGCCGTCTGCGGCACGCCGGCCGGCAGATCGGGCTTGCCTTGCGGCGTGAACTGGAGCCGGGCCGCATCGAGGAGCGAGATTGACCTCCGTTGAGGGAAGATTAGTGTCGACCGGCGGAGCGAAGTGGAGGCGGCGGCTACGCGCGGCGACGACGACGACGACGACGAAGCGACGGCCGAGGGGCCGCCGGCCATGCAGCGTAGGAGCGAAGAGGACGCCATCTAGAGTGGGGTCCGAAAGAGGGCGTCTAGGTCCGTCTAGATGAGGAGGAAGGGTGGATCTGGACAAGGGCAGAGAGAGAGAGAGAGGGCGGTCAGCGACCTGACGCCTCATCGTCGTCGTTGTCGTCCTGCTTCCCCGGCCGTTCCTCGCGCGGCTGGCCGAGCTCCGTCCAGCCTCCTCTGTCTCCTTCGCCGCCGTCGAGATGGATCGAACACCTAGATGCGGCGCCTGTGGAAGGAGCAATAAAGCAAGAGCGCACGCACCTGTCTATGGACGCCAGAAACGGTCGGAGCGGGGGGCCAAGCTAAGGAAAGCGTTGTCGTTGAAGGGGGCGTCGTCGTCGTCGTCGTTGTCTCTCCGTCCGTTCGTCCGTCCGTTCCGTCGTCGGTCGCTCACTCGATGCGCGCCGCCGTTACGGCTCGGGCACTTACGCCTCCGTCGTAACGCTCGAAAGTGGCCGAGGCGACAGTCAGCAGCAGCAGCAGCAGCAGCAGCAGCCTGTCCCCCCCCTCCCCCCCAAGCTCCCAAATCGACGGTTGCCCTCGCAGCAGTTGCTTTACCGCCATGGACTCGCCGACAGCCTCGTCATCGACGGCCAAGCTCCAGGGCTACGATCTCTACCGTGCGCTCGGCTCGCCCCGGCATGTCGTCGCGCCCATGGTCGACGCCTCGGAGCTTGCCTGGCGCGTCTTCTCGCGCTCGCCCGTCGACCCGGCCTCGCTCGGCGCCGACGGGCAGCCGTTGACCGAGCAGGTCGCCGGCGAAGCCAGTAGCGACGCCAAGGGCAAGGGCCGGGCGGCCTTCCCAGCCGCTCACCTCGCCTATACACCCATGATCCACGCCCGACTCTTCAGCGTGAGCTCAGCCGCCTCTCCCGTGAGCTCTCGCCCATACTGACCATCCTCCTTCGGCTTCGATATCCGCAGGAGATGGAGCAGGACAACGTCAAGGCTCGCGGGCTTTTCAATCTCGTCTGCGGTACGTTTCCACAGCTGAGCCGAGCTGCTGCTGCTTGTTGGACTGGGCTTCACCGAGGCTCGGGCTGACCTGCTGCTCGGCGACGCTCACCCTCATTCAGGCGAGGAGGGTAGTCATGACGCGCTCGGTGACTTTGGTGTCTCGGACCGTCCACTGATCGCTCAGGTAGGTCATCTGGATCGGTGAGCATGGCCGTGACAGGTCCTCTTGCTGACGTCGTCCTTACTTTGCCCTGAACCGCCACTCGGTGCCCTCCGGCGCTCGCTAGTTCTGCGCCAACGACCCGGACGAGCTCCTGGCGGCCGCTCGCAAGATTGAGCACATGGTCGATGCGGTCGACCTCAATCTCGGCTGCCCGCAGGGGATTGCCAAGAAGGGTCGCTACGGCTCGTTCCTGATGGAGGAGTGGGACCTCATCCACGCCCTGATCCGCAAGCTGCACGACCACCTGTCGGTGCCCGTGACCGCCAAGTTCCGCGTCTACGAGACAGTCGAGAAGACGGTGGAGTATGCACGCATGCTCGAGGATGCCGGCGCCCAGATCCTCTGCTGCCACGGCCGTCTGCGCGAGATGAAGGGCCAGTTCACGGTGCGTCCCGGCGACAGCCCCTCCACTTTGCGCGTCGCCGCTAAACCCCATCTTGATCCGACCCCTCCAGGGCCTGGCCGACTGGAACAAGATCAAGGCGGTCAAGGAAGCCGTCAAGGTGCCCGTCTTTGCCAACGGTAACATCCTCTACGCGGAGGACATTGAGCGCTGCATGGCCGAGACGGGCGTCGACGGCGTCATGTCGGCCGAGGGCAATCTGTTCAACCCGGCGCTCTTCCTGCCGGCCCACCTCCAGCACCAGCCGGTGACGGCACTCGCGCTCCGCTACCTGCGCATCGTCCTCGCCCTCCGGACGCGGACCGCCTCGAGCGCGGTCAAGAGCCACCTGTTCAAGCTCCTGGCGCCGGCGATCGAGCGGCCCGTGAACCGCTACATGCGCGACCTGATGTGGACCGGCGTCAAGGTGGGCCGCGAGGGCGACGCTTGGGGGACAAAGGACAAGCAGTGGGTCAAGGACTGGATCGCCATGCTCGAGGCGTTTGAGCAGAAGCTGCAGGTCCAGGCCTGGGAAGCACTCGCGCCGACCGACGAAGGCTACGACGTCCCCCTGGCCGACCGCGCGTGCCGCTTCCCGCCGATTCCAAAGACTTTTCCGGCCGACCCGGCGACCGGTCTTCGGACGATCCCCTTTTGGCTCTCGCAGCCGCACACGCGGCCGTTGCCCGCAGGCGCAGCGTCGGCTCCGTTTGCTGCGACGTCGACGGACGAGGCCGCTGCCGCCCTCGGCACGGACCAGGCCTCCTCGGTGGCGCCAAAGCCGTTCAACGCCCAGTGCACGGCCGCCGGCTCGGGCACCAAGTGCTCCAACATGGCCAGCGCTACTTGCCCGCACGGCGCGTGCCTCATGCACTGCCGTATCGAGGGCGCTCGCAAGGCCGGCATGTACCCTGTCACAGCTCTGCCGTCCGGGGCCGCGACGCCGACGACGACGACGGCGGCGGCGGCTGCCGCTGCTCCTGCCTTCGGATCTGCGGCAGAGACCTCATCGTCTACCACTTTTCCGGCGGCACTGGCGCCGGTGTCCTCTACCGCTAGAGCCGGCTATGGCGTCCAGGAGGAGTATATCGGCTACGGCTGCGACACGCACGAGGCAAAGGTGCGCGCGCGTAAGGCCGCTCGGCTCGAGAAGAACAGGGCCCGGTCTGAGGCCCGGGCCAAGCACCAGGAGACGATGCGCGGCAAGGGCGGCAAGGCCAGGACGCGGGGTGGCGGCAAGCGCAAGAAGGGCGAGGTCGAGAGCGAGGAGGAGGGGCTCGCCCAGAAGCGGGTGGAGCGCCCGACGGCTCTGAGCGTCGACGCCGGCCCTGCGACGGACGAAGCGACGGCCACCGAGCCTGCAACGCAGGTTGAGGCTACGATACTATGAAGAGCTTGCCCGCTTCGACCCTTGCGCTGGCGTCGTCCTGTGAGCGAAAGTATCGCGCGCATGTGCTCCGGTGGCGGCGGCAGTCAGTACTTGCGGCTGGCGGTGCAGGCCGCGAAGGCGCCCCACGGACGAATCGACGCCCGCCCGACTCGACTCTCCGACTTGCCCGACTGACCCCCCGACCGTGACCGTCATCCACACCCCATCGCACCACCAACGCATCGCAGACCCAAGGCATCAGAGATCACTCTACTAGTCAGCTGCTCTGATTCCACTCAGGAACGATGGCCGCATCCTCGTCCCGCGCGATGAGCGCCCTGCTCAGTCCGGGCTCGCTCCTCGCTTTGTCCACTGCGGCCGTCCTCGCAGCCACGCACGACACCGCTCATGCCGAGGGCGTCCAGATCGGCGACGTCTCCGTCGGATCGATCATGCCGGACGACCGGCTGGCTAAGGGTAAGAGCCGGGCCATTCCCGTCGAGCTGCCTGGCGGGCCTGACGGGCTCGCCACCTTCGGCTGGGGCACGCCATTGTACGTCCTCGGAAGAGCCGCCTCCTCCCCCCTTGCCCTCCTCGCCTTGCCTGCCCGATCGAGCGTCGAGGTGCACGTCCGACTGAAACCTCTGCCCCTTACAGCGCTAGCTCTGCTGCACCCGTCCGCTACCCGTCGCTCGTCGCCCACCTGTCAGGGCCCGGCATGGCCTTCCGCGACCTCAAGATGGAGCGCGACTACGGCGCCGTCGTTGATGCCCGGGGCGACGTCTACCTCTGGGGCCGAGGCATCACTGACGGCGACGAAGCCAAGGGCGGTCTTAAGCGGTGCCTTCAGGGCCTCGTACGTCTTGGCTTCCGACGCCCCGCGCTCCACCCGAAGCGACCGACCCCATCGACTGACCATTGCCTGTCTTCGGGTGGCGGCTGCGCGGGCCCGTCCAGAAAGTCACCGCCCTCGCCCCGACGCCGAACAAGCTCTACGTGCTCTCGGCCAGCGGGACAATTTACGCGCTCCCGACGACGACGGCGCTCCAGCAGACGACCGAGACCGAGTCGACGGTTCTCCGCGTGCTCGACCCCCTGCGGCTCTTTCACAGCCGGCCTCAGCCGGTCGACTACGTGGCCCTTATGCCAACCGACTCGACCCTCAAGAGCACAACCTTCACCTCATTTGTCGCCGGCAAGAGCCACCTGCTCGCGCTCAGCAAGACGGGCGCCGTCTGGGGCCACGCCGTTGACGAGAAGGCCAACTGGTACGGCCAGCTCGCTGACCTCACCAACGTCGGTGGAGAGGCCGGCGCGCTGGAGGCGCAGGACAGCATCGACTGGACAACTCGGCACCGCGAGGCCGGCCTGCAGATCACCAAGACGGTTGACCCCTTCATTCGCGGCTACCTGCCGACGCCCACCAAGTCGGTTGATCCCGGTCAAGGTCTGAGCCCGCTTTCGCGGACGACCCAGCGCGGCCTGAAGCCGGCCGAGGACATCCACTGGTCGAGCACAATCCACCCGATCCCCGCGCTTGAGGACCTCCAGATCCCGGTGACGCAGGTGGCGGCGACGACGAACGCTTCGTATCTCCTGCTCGCCAACCAGCGCGTCCTCTCGTTCGGCCACAACGCCTTTGGCCAGCTCGGCCTCGGCGCGCTCAAGACCTCGGCCAACATCCGTCTGCCGACGGAGGTCATCCTCCCGGCTGGCAAGACGTGCACGCGCGTAACCGGCGGCGGCGATGTCGTCTACCTCGAGACTAGGTCGGAGGCCGGGGGGGCCGAGGTCTACGCCAGCGGCATGGGCCAGTGGGGCGGGCTCGGCAACGGCACCTGGTCGCAGGGCCAAGCGTCGCCCGTCCGGATCAAGAACATCTCGGGTCTCAGCGAGTGTGCGTGGCCGGTCAATGTGGCTCTCGACCCGAGAGAATTGGTTCTTCCGGTGCTGATTCTCGTTGCCCGCTCTCGAGAACGCGACAGTTTCGGAGTCGCTCGGCCGCATGTCGTCGATCCCGGTCGACCGGCTCTCTGTCTCGCCGACGTGGTTCACGATCGCGACGCTCGCGACCTCGGGCGGCCGCGACGTCCTCGTCTGGGGAAGCAATGCTAACTCGCAGCTCGCCAACCTCAAGAAGTCGAACGCCGCCCAGCCGGCCAACATGGGCAACCTGCCCGGGGCTGACCCGGCCGTCGGCGCGCGCATGGTCCTTCATGAGCGCCCGAGCGTCGAGGTCCGGGATCTCGAGGGCAACAAGGTCGGCAAGCGGCCCGTCCGCCAGGCGGCTGAGGCAGGTTGGGGTGGGGCGGCCGTGTACTGGCAGGTCGATTAGGAAGGGGGGAGTGGGGGGTTCCTTTGCTGCTGTCGCGCGCGTGCCTATCCGTTCTCTCTTCATGCTGTCGTTCAGTGGTCGGCACAAGCACGGGCGCTCGTGGGCTGCAAATTACCGTGCCCTCGCGTGGGACCCTCACACCAGCCCGGCTTTGGCTCCTGACCTGGGTCGCTGCGTCGCTAGCCGAAGCCCGCTAGAGAGGGCTAGAGGTGCCGGCGGCGGCGTCCGGGCAGCGGCGGCGCGGCGGGCCGGCTGCGTTTCCTCTCTCGTCCGACGGCCCGGTCGATGTGCCGGACGACGACGACCAGCCACCCGTCCCATCTCGCTCATGGCCTCTCGTGGGCCGCTAGAGCGCGCTATCACGTCAGGTGGCCAAGAGATCCGCGTAGAGCAGGAGGCCTTTAAAGGCGAGGGGAGACAAGGGGCCGGAGTGGCCGTGCCCGGGCTGACCAGACTGACTCCTTCCCCCTGCTGGTGCTCGAGCTCTCCTCCCTTCTCGTCGTCCTGCCCGAGATGCTCGTCGCATCCTTCACTCCCCTCCTGGTCGCTCTGACCGCCGTCGTCGCTTCGCTGCCGGCGCTGGCTAGCCCGATGGCGTCGTCGAACAACAACGGCGCCAACCACGCACCCACGTCGCCGCTCGGCCCCGTCGTCCAGCTCAAGCAGGGCGTCTACGCCGGCAACGCAACCCTGCCGGGCGTGGTGTTTTTTGGCGGCCTACCCTATGCCGAACCTCCTCTAGGCGACCTCCGCTGGCGTCCGCCGGTCAGGCTCGGCCACCACGCCAAGCGCAAGCAGCAGGCCGTCGCCGATGCCCGCAACTGGGGTCCGCTCTGTATCCAGCAGCCGGCCGTCGTCGGCATCGGCCAGGAGGGTGCGATCTCGCTTCACTCCCAACCCAGAGTGCGGCGGCCTCTCTGCTAAGCTGACAGTTGGGCTGCGTGCTGCAGATTGCCTCACGCTCAACGTCTGGAAGCCCGATGTCGTCCGGGAGGGCTCAAAGCTGCCCGTTGTCGTCTACATCCACGGTGCGCGCGACCCGACAGCACCCCGCTTGCACCGCAAGTCCAGCTTGGCTGAACATCACACCGTGCCCCCCACAGGCGGTGGCAACTTCTATAATAGCGCCCAGGGTGATTCGGGGCGCTCGAACCTCTTCGGCACTCATGGGCGTTGACTGACCCGCTTTACCGAACTTATCCTTAGGCTTCCCAATGAACGAGTGGGTGACCCGGTCCAACAGCTCGGTCGTCGCCGTCAGCATCCAGTACCGGCTCGGCCTGCTCGGCTTCCTCGCCTCGGCGAACGCCGCCGTTAACAGCACGCTCACGCCCAAGTGCGCAGACCTCGGATGGCCATCTCGTTGCGTCGCTGCGGCTGGCGCTGATCCCCTCCCTCCTGGCTCGCACCCGCAGCGTCGGACTGCTCGACCAGCGTTTCGCGCTTGAGTGGGTGCGCGACAACATCGCCGCGTTCGGAGGCGACCCTGGCCGGGTGACCATCGCGGTGAGTTGGACCATGCGTCCTCGCCTCCACCAACGCGGATCCTACTGACCCACTCAACTTTGATCAGGGCGAGAGCTCCGGCGGTGGATCGGTCATCAACCACCTCCTCGCCTATGGCGGCGAGTCGACTCCGCCCTTCCATGCTGCCGTCCGTCATGTCATCATCCGCCGTCATTTGTTTACCAGTCTGACCCGACCTTGCCCTTCCCTCGCTGCAGATCGGCCAGAGTCCTGCCAACGACCCCTTCCCCTTCCCGGCCAACTACGAGGCCTGCTTCGTCAACGCCACCCGCAGCATCGGCTGCGAGGGTGCCGATGACATCCCGGCCTGCCTCCGCTCTGCTTCGGTCGGCGCCATCGTCAGCGCCGTCAGTGAGTTTCGCTTCCCTGTCTGAGACGGGCTGAGCCGTCGACGTGCTTAGACGTCGCCCCCCTTTTCGCAGACCGGCGTGGCTCGTGCAAGTTCCTGCCTGTGATCGACGGCGACCTGATCCGCACGTTGCCGTCGGCCGCGCTGAAGGCTGGCGCGTTTGCCAAGGTGCCGTTCCTCGGTGGCCACACGACGGACGACGGCTCGATTTTTGTCGGCGACCCTGCCAAGGTGACGACTGACGATCAGGTCAAGGCAGCCATCACCAGCCGCTACAAGTCGCTCTCGAACGCAACCCTCGACCGCATGCTCGAGCTCTACCCGCTCTCAGACTTTAGCTCGCAGGGCCACCGGGCGACCGTCGCGTTTGCCGACACCGAGTTCTCATGCACGCCCTACGTCGTCGCCCGCAAGATGGCTGAGGCCGGCCAGGTCTCATACAACTACGAGTGCGTCGTCCCCGGGCGTGATCAAAAGAGAGAATATCGCGCTGACCGCAGCGACCTTGATTTCCCCCGTCCTAGATGGGCTGCGCCCGATCCGGTCCAGCTCAAGGCTCGTGGCCCCAGCTTTGGCGCCCTGCACACGTCCGACCTCTACTTTCTCTTCCAGGGGACCAACTCTGGCCCGTCGTCCAACAATGCGTTGCCCGTCTTCACCGCCTTCAACGCGACCGAGGCCGCCCTCTCGGCCGAGGCCGTCCGGGCCTGGACAACGTTCGCCATCGACCACAAGCCGGTGACCGATACGCCTTGGCCGCCGGCGCCCGACGCCAGGTTCGTCTTCCGCGAGTCGACCGCAAACGTCTCGCTTGCGGACGCGGCCCAGGCGACGACGGCGAGCGCGGCCGCGCCCGTCAGTGACGCCCACACGGCCCGGTGCGAGTTCTGGCTCGAGGTTGGAGATGAGCGCCGGCTCTGAGCTGCTGCTGCGGAATGTGTTCTGGAAGGCTTTCTTGGATGACCTTGCTTGCGTCGAGACGATCGTCGTGGGCGACTACTTTTGAGTAACAACTGGGCCGGATGGGGGGGAGGGGGAGACTGCCCGCGGGAACCCGCCGGCGGTCGGGCCGCACGGGCGAATCCCAGGCCCTCCGATCCCGGCCAGCCCCTCGCACCCGTCTCCCTGATCCACCTTCCCCCCTCCCTGACCCCACACCCCTCCTACCGCCCTCGCAACCATGCCCGCCCTCGCCAGCTTCCCTGCAGCCGCCCTCGCCGCCCGGGCACTGGTCCGAACCAGCACGGGCGCGGCCCGATCGGCCGTCCGGGCGCCGGTTGCTGCCCGCCGTGCGATTTGCTCGACGCCATCTCGGCAGAGCGACGCCCTCTTTGTCGTTCGTCCCCCCCCCCCCCTCTGCCGAGAATGCGAGGTCGACCATGGGCTGACTAACCTCTGTCCTGCTCCTCTTCTCCCCAGCACCGCGATACCGAGTTCAACAACAGCTCTGTCCGTCCTCAACGACCTTGAACCCCCCTCCGCCTTGCTCGAGCTGACCCGAACCTCCTCCCCTACCCTCATGCTTGGCCCGTCCCCCCAGATCCCCTTCGAGTTCAATGCCTACAACATGAAGAAGGCCGAGGAGATCATCTCGCGCTATCCGCCCCAGTACCGCAAGGCGGCCGTCATCCCGCTGCTGGACCTCGGCCAGCGTCAGAACGACAACTGGACGAGCCTGAGCGTCATGAACTGTGCGTCCCGGGTTCGCCGAACCCTGGTCTTCATCCGCTCGTCCGCTGACCGATGCTCCTGCCCGGTCCCCTGCTCAGATGTCGCCAAGCTGCTGGAGATGCCTCCGATGCGGGTTTACGAGGTGCGCTCGAGCCCTATCCTCGTCCGGTCTGCTCGTGGCGCGGGCGCCCGCGCCTGTCTCGCTCGCCCTGCCGGCCCGAGTGAACCCCCCCCCCCTTGCTAGCTGCATCCAGACCGCTGAGACCCTCCCTTGGCTCTTTGCCTGGCTCCTTTCCAGGTTGCGACCTTCTACACGATGTTTAACCGTGCTCCGGTGGGCAAGAACTTTATCCAGCTCTGCACGACGACGCCGTGCATGCTCGGCGGCTGCGGCTCGACCTCGATCCTCCAGACGCTCGAGGACAAGCTCCAGATCGCGCCCGGCCAGACGACGCCGGACGGCAAGTTTACCCTCGTCGAGGTCGAGTGCCTCGGCGCGTGCAGCAACGCGCCCATGATGGCCGTCAACGACGACTTCTTTGTGCGTGGCTCCCGGCGGGTCGCAGCTGCTCGCCCCGGCCCCGCGGCCCGATCGACCCGCGTCTGGCTGCTGACAACCGCCTCCTTCTCGGCCTCCGCCCCGAATGCAGGAGGACCTCACGCCGGAAACGACGATCAAGATCATCGACGAGCTCAAGGCCGGCGGCAAGCCCAAGCCCGGGCCGCAGTCGGGCCGCAAGCAGTCGGAGAACTCGGCCGGCCTGACGACGCTCCTGACCGAGGTCCGTCGCGCACCTTTCTCTTGAGAGCCTTGCCGGCCGGTCTTCAGAGTAGACGACTGATCGCCCGTCTTCGTCTTGCTTCTGGCAGCCGTATGGCCCGGGCGAGCACTGCAAGCCCGAGTTCCAGTGAGCGAGCGCTCTGCTGCTGGAGAGGGAAGGGCACGAGGGGCGTCGGCGGCCCTCCAGGACATAGACCATGCATCTTCTACGACATCCGATCGGCAAACTTCGGGTCGAATGGCAGTAGGGTGAGTGGGGGGGGGGGTCGTGAGCGTACAAGGGCGCGCGAGGCGCGGTCGCCGCGGTCGGGCGGGCAGAGAGAGGGAGCGGGTGCGGTCATCGGGCGCCCAAGCGGAGCGGCGACCCGACCGAAGAAACAGAGCGAGAACGAGGCCGGGGACTACCAGAAAGAGTCCTCGCCGCCCTTGCTCTTGTTGCTGGCCGAGACGACGGCCTGGCTCTGGTAGAACTCGGCGATCTGCGGATCGATTCGGAAGGGGGCGGCGTCACTCGATTAGCCTCACGTCTGCCTCCTAGCGCGGGCCGACTGACGTACCTGGTCGCTCGTCGTCGCCTGGTCGGCGTCCTTGTCGTCGCGGATACGGATGAACCGCGGGAAGCGGAGGGAGATGCCGCGCTCCTCGACCTGTCGAGCGGAGAGATTAAGGTCAGTCAGAGAGATAACAGGGGGGGGCCAGGAGGATGGGGGGCGACGTACGATGCCGTGTCCCGCCGTGTAAATTGGCGACAAGCTGAGGTCGGCCGTGAGGACCTCCCAGACGACCTTGGGCTCAAACCAGACATCGGGCTTGGCCCCGCCGATCTGGATGTCGCGCCGCGCCTTGGGCGTCTCGAGCTCCTTGAGCATCTGGTAGTTGCTCTCGAGCACCTCGTCTGAGAAGCCGGTGCCAATTTTGCAGACCGTCTGGTACTCCTCGGTCTCTGGGTCAAAGCAAGCGAGGAGGTAGGCGCCGTAGACGTTGGTCCGCTTGCCCTTGCCGAGGTAGGCCCCGACGACAACGAGATCGAGTGAGTCGCCGACGCCGGCGAGGTAGTCCTTCTTGAGCTGCAAGGGGTGATGTAAAAAGGGGGTTGGTCAGTCAAAGGGGTCCAACCAGATCTCTCGAGCCGAGCCGAGCCACCGACCTTGAGCCAGTTCATACTCCGCCGGCTGGGCTCGTAGGTCGAGTCGACCGTGTCGAGCATCTTAACCATCAGGCCCTCGCAGCTGTCCTTGACGCTCTCCTCGAGGAACTGCTGGATCTCCTCGGTCGAGTCGCCGTCCGACGACTTGGCAAAGCCAAACTCGCCCTCGACGGCGGTAAAGTTTTCGTAGAGGATCTCGCGCCGCTCCTGCAGCTCCTTCTGCAGCAGCGACTGCGAGACAGTCAGAGCAAACAAAGGAGGTCTCAGTTTCGGATCCGATCGCCCGGTCGATAAAGCCA
>Ga0308160_10003028_pt1 | contig 19432 bp, 31 predicted proteins | sample PhyFR1_FD_201036 | JGI IMG/M metagenome (GOLD analysis project Ga0308160, IMG submission 201036) | Phyllosphere microbial communities from UC Gill Tract Community Farm, Albany, California, United States - DLSLF.R1 | ecosystem: Host-associated > Plants > Phyllosphere > Unclassified | place: USA...
CCCCCTGCTCCGGTGCAACGAAGAGTCTTTGTCTTGACAAGGCGCACAAGCTCGGCGTCCGGACGGCCCGGCTCCCAATCGGCCAATACCTGGCCGACATGCCGACGCGCAAGGTCCTCACCGTCAACCAGGTGCTTTCTCCCCTCTCCTCCGCGCATGCATCCTCTAGCTCAATCGTCGACTGAAACTTTATTCTCTTCCCTCCCCCTCTTCTCCCTTTCGCTCGCTCGCGTGTCGCCCGAGAGGTGTACGAAATATTGACGACCTGGATCGAGACGCGCGACTGGGAGACCGCCTTCCGACGGGTCATCCCCCTTCGCAAGTTCACAGAAGGCCATGCGAGCGCCAAGAAGAAGCAGAAGCTTGTGCATGCCGGCGAGGAGGACGGGCGCGAGGAGGAGGAGGAAGAAGAGGCAAGATTCCTCGAGCCGGAGAGCGAGGAGGAGGCGGTCGCTGTCGTTGTTGAGACGCAGACGCCGACCGGGGCGATGCCGGCGATTGCGGCGAAGGATGGGCCGCCACCCCCGCTGGACGACGAGGAGGCCGCGATGAATCAATGAGCGTCGCTCACCACTCTCGGGGAGTCTTGATGGAGACGATCTTCGTCGTCCGCCCTGCAAGGGAAGCCGTCAACGGCTTAGGGGGCGGGGTTGCTGCGCCTCCCGTGCCCTGCGGAGCGTCGGTTGGTCGGCCGGGCCGGCCCACCTTAGCGAACCCACCGCTGCCCCACCAGCGTCGACGCCCCCCGTCACCCTGGGTTCGAGCTGGTACACGCGCGCGCAAGGCTAGCAACCCTCCGATGGTCGTCACTATCACCCTCCGCCAGCGACGGAGCTCTGCAGCCTACCGAAACGAATGGCGAGCGGCGGCGCACACCGATGGATGGCGGGTTGGGTCGGGCGAGCTCGACCGTCGACGGCTGGCGTCACTCACAGTCTAGGCCAACCGACTGAACTTGAATCAGATGCTGCTCCGGCTGGCTAATGTGCTGTCCTGCTGACACACACACACGGGGTGACCGACGTCAAACGATCACCTCTTCATCCAAGCAGCGGCCGGACGGCTCCAACGGCGCCCACTAACGGATCCGCGCTGCGCTCGTCCTCGCGTGCGACGACGACTCCACGTCGCAGTCCCTTCTGCGGGCAAGAAGGTCGAAGGACGGCCCACGCGAACTCCTCGTTTTGCTGATCTGCGCGACGGTCACCGCAAGACGGGCGACTGGACGGCCCTTGAAAGAGGCGGCCTCCTCTCGACCTATCTCCCTTCTCCACACCCCATCTCGTCCTGCCGCCAACCCCCTCAGCTATGCTCGCCCTCCCTCTTACCGCACTCGCCCTTTCCGGGCTCATCCTCGCCACCCCATCCCCCGCCCGCCGGCAGCTCGAAACGGGCCACACCATCGTCGACCGAACGACAGGCCTGTGTCTCGCCGTCCGGCTCGGCAGCGACCGTCGGCTCGGCAAGATCTGGAACGGAACGTCCCTTCTGCTCGAAGATTGCGCCTCCTCACCCAAGGAAGCTTTCAACTGGATCGTTGAGCAGGGGCCCGCACAGATCAGGCTTGCCAACACCGACTTCTGCCTCGACGCCGGTATCGGGCCTTATGTCGGCCCGGCCTACACCGGCCCGTCCGGCCCAGACTTTGGCCCGTCGGGTAAGATGGACGTCGTTCCCACGAACAACCTTACGATGAATGTGAGCTTCTCCCCCCCCCCCCCCTTCCGGTCGCGATCATCCCGTATCTTTTACGCTGCTGACTCCCTTCTTTCACTGCCGCAGATCTGGCAATGCCACGACCACGTCGGCTCGACCTGGACGTTTACGGACGACGGTCACCTCGCAGTCGCCGCTTCCGCTCAGTGCCTCGACTGGTACCCCACCTCCTCCACTTACGAGCAGGTCCAGTCGTTCCAGTGCACCGACGGCGCCCCAGGCCAGGCCTGGTCGATCGGCGAGGCGGTCGTCGACCCAGCCGAGCCTCCGGTCGTCCTCACGCTCGTCAATCAGGTGCCTCACGCGGCTTCAGCGACGAGCGAATGAAGGACCAGAGCAATCGTCCCTTCCAGTCGGCCACGACCGTTCCCTTCATATTCGTTCCGATCGACCGTCCGTTCCGCGACTGATGTCCTTTCGCCCGCTGTAGCCATCCCTGCCCCGCTCCGACCCTCTGTAGCGTCCGTACATCGACTCATGCTCTGCACGTCTTGACCTCAGTGTTCTGCCAGCGAGCCCGCCCGACGGCCAAAGAGGAACGTGCCTTTCGAAAGGGGCGCGCGTCGACCATCCGCGCGTTCCAAGCTGCGCGAGCAGACGCGCGCGCTTTCTTTACATGCCCCCGCGACCCGCCCTCGCGAGACCGGGTCGAGACGAGGTCGCATGGCTGGCTGGCGAAGGGAGGATATCGGCATCCGACGCCGTGGCTCGGTCAGGGCGTGCCCGACTCCCCTTCCGAACCCGAGCGAGAGCGCAGGCGACGACAACGGCGACGATGAAGCAGCAGTGCCTTCTCGGCCCGTGCCAAGTCGTACGATCAGAAGTAGTGCTTTGATAGCACACCTCTTTCACTCTAGCTCTGCCGCAGCCACAAGATGCTGCTGCTGCTCCTGCCGCTGCTGCTGTTGCAGCCAGGCAGCCGCGGGCAGCGTGCGCCAAACGCGGGCGGGAGAAAAGGCCCGAAGGGACGAGGCGTCGGCGGCCGTGCGCGATCGGTCCTCTGAGAAGCCGCCACCAACTTACTGTCGCATCAGCCGCCCAGTCGTTAAGCTGCCGAATTGGAAGGACTGCGGAGAGGTCAGTACGCCTGCTGCTACTCTGAGCCCTACATGAGCGGTCGTCGTCGGTCGTCGTTGTCGGAGGGACCAGGATTGAGCGTTGTAGCGCGCAGTCGTCCCGGTCGGTCTTCGCTCGCTCGGGTCGAGACCGGCAGCGACGAAGCCACGAGCTTTTCGTCCCGCATCCACCCGTTGGCGCGGCACAAGCACACCTCGCCCCCTTCCCCCCCGGACGCGGCCTGTCCGGGGGCAGCGGGGGGGCGGCCGACCGGGCATGGGCGGGCAGGCGGCCAGCAGAGCGGGCGACGGCCTCTGTGGTAGGCCCGGCAAGGCCTGCCTGGCCCAGCCCAGCCCAGCCAGGGGGAGCCGGCCAGAAGGAGGTGGGAAGGGGCTGACCCGACCCTTCTTCCGTCGACCTTCGCTCACCCAACGATCTCACTCTTCGCTTCCCGCGGTTCGCTTGCTTCGGCCTCCTGGACGGACGATCAATTAACACGCGCTTCCCCACTTGCCCCCCCGGGTCGCTCGGCAACGGCTTTCGTGGACGGGCTTCGGCCGCCCTCACTCCGGCAGCCGCCCAGTAGAACACCAGCAGCACCATCAGCACCAGTAGGCCGCAGGCGAAGCATCGTCCAGTCGAACGGCCATCAACGGCTCTACTAGCTCGCTGGTCCGTTCGTCGCGACCTGCCGCTTGGTCGACCTCGGCGCCCACTGACTGCCGTGTGCCTCTGGTCCTGTTCGCTCCGCTGCCAGCGCCAGCCCTTCCCTCCACCAGCAGCGTCCGCCCGCAGGCAGCAGTCTTCGTGTCGGATGAGGCCCGGCGCGCATCCTAGCAGGTCGACTTTCGCTTCCCTCAGTGTGATCGCGGCCGTTCCCGGTGTCGTCGGCCAGGTGGCAGAGGGCACGGAAGGCGACGGCTGGGTGCACATCGGCCCGGATCAAAGCGACACGCCGGGTCGGGTCGTCCTGCTTCAGTCCTTCATCCCCGGCTACAGTTCGGCTCTCCGCCTCTCACCCTCTGCAGGCCGAAGCAGCAGACTGACGCTCGACCCTCGACTACTCGCTCCGTCCATCAGTTTGCCTCTCCGTCATCCTCTCTATCCTCGGCGCCGCTTGCTCACTTGAGCTCCTGCTTCGAAGGTACGACCCCCTCGGCCGCGCTGCTAACGGGTCGAAGGTACACGTCGGTCCTGACCTCACCGCCCGCCCTGTCCGTACCAGGACATCGAACCGAGGCGCCTGGAACATCGCGTTGCTCGTCGGCGCCGGCACGTCGTTCGGCGCCATCTCGTGCTTCGCGCTGCACTTTATCGGTACGCCCCTACCTCCTCGTGCCTTGCGTCCTGCGGATGGTCCGCTGAAAATCGAGGCCCGCACAGGCAACAACTCGCTCCTCCTGCTGCGGCCGGCGTCCGCAACTGAGCCGGCCCGGTACCTGTCGCTCGCCTACGACCCCGGCTTCACAATTCTCAGTCTCGTCGTCAGCGTCCTCAGGTGCGTCCGTTGGAATTGCTCGTCGGTGCGATTTCTCCGCTGAGTCTACCTCTCTGTCTGTCCGCACACCTCCGACAGCATGATCGTCGCCTTCACGGTGATGGGTCTCGACCTGGATGCGCTCTTCCACAAGCGCCGGCCGAGGACCCAGTCGATCAGCGAGAGCGAGGCAAGCTTTGACTCGCACGATGGGGACGTCGATAAGGCTAAGGCGGCTACGGCGTCTCCGCCCTCGGCGAGCTCTGCAGGATGGCCGCAGCGCTGGCGACCCGGATGGGCCGGGTCGGGCGCGACGCCGACTGATGTCAAGGTCCCCATGCAGGAGCTGGCCCGACCCGGCTTGACGACGGCCTCCCTCGCCCAACACGAGCTCGAGACGAATCGCGCGGAGGCCGCCGCCGCTGCTGCCGCCTCTGCCTCGCCGTCTGACGACGGAGGCCACACGCCCGGCGCGGCCGCCCTCGGCCTCGAGTCCTTCACATTCGGCTGTTCACCGCCGACCGGCGCTCGGCCACCCATCTCGCTCCAAGGTCCGATGGACATCGGTTCGGATGACGACGAGGATGAGGAGCGCGACATCGACCGAGCGCGACTGCACGCCTCGCTCCGGCGTAGCTTCGCCTCTTCGGCGACCGGGCCCAGCACTGGCGAGCCGGCCGCAGAGAATGCTGAGGCTGGGCCGTCGAGGCCGGTCTACAACCTGCCCAGCGTCCTACCGCCGTCCTCCGCGATGTCGAACGGCCCCTCGACGCTTGTCCCGCCCTTCAACCCTGCTGACTCGGCCGCCCTCGAGAGCGGGCCGTCGCGGGCGTCTTCTGCGTCGCCTTCTCGGCAGTTGCGCTCGGATCTCTCATCGGGCATTGCACTCCTATCGACGCCTACGCGAGGCCGGCAGCCTGCTGCCTCTGCGCCAGCGACACCGACCTCGGGCCGATCCTCGCGGCGACGCTTGTCGCACCCCGTTGGCTCGCGACCGACAGTCCACGCTCCGCTCGCCATCAAAGACCAGATGACGTTTGAAGAGTTTGAGAACTCTGCGCTCGGCGGTGGTCGCCTGGCCCTCATCCGTGGGAGCGAGAGTTCGCAGGGATCGTCGAACCTGGTCGTCCAGCGCCGACACTCGACAACGTCGACGCTCGAGCGCCCGGCATCCGAGCGGTCGCGACGGCCGTCGGCCTTCACTAACAACTCGGGTCTCCAGGGCGACGGCTGGGAGACCGACGACGGTCGTGGCGGCCCATCTGCGCCGCCAGCCGAGCGCCGTGACGCCCAAGCGGTCAAAAGGCCAGCTGACAAGGCCCCTCGGACCCGCCACGTTCACCGCTCGCAGCACCGTGCCTCGCCAACGGCCGCCTATCGTGACGAGGAGGAGGCGCTCGCTCACCTAGCGTCACTGCGGCGCTCTCGAGCCAGCTCGGCCGACCCGAGCTCGACCGTCTCGAACGGCCGGTCCAAGGGCCAGCTGTCGTGGGCTGCTCGGCACCTTGGTGTCGGGCAGAGCACGAGGTCCGAGAGGATCAAGGTGGTCGTCGCCGGCATCATCTGCGGCTGCGGCGTCGCTGGCATGCGTGAGTCCCTTTCTTGAAGGCTCTAGATTCCTTGCTCTCGACTGACGGGTACGGTCCTATCGCGGCATTCTTCACCCTGCAGACTACATCGGTCAGCGCTCCATCACCTCGGTTTCGCACGTCCGCTATCAGCCGGGCATCGTCGTCGCTTCGGTCGTCATTGCCTGCGTCGCCATCACCGCCGGCCTCTATATCCTCTTTATCATCCTCCGGCCGAAGCTCAAGCATAGCTACCTCAAGCGCGCGCTCGTCGCTTGTATCCTCGGCTCGGCTACCTCGCTCATGCACTATGTGGCCATGCTCGGCTCCTCGTACGCCCTCGACGTCGGTGTCGTCATCCCGACGTCCGCCCGGCAGCGGCGGGCCAAGCGGATCATCACGGCGCTCGTCGCTTCGCTCGCCGTCGCCGCCTGCCTCATCACCGTCGCCTCGGCCGCCTTTGCCCAGCGTCAGCTCCGCATCAATCGTCGCAAGCGCCGAGGGCTAGTCGTCACCGCCGCCATCTTTGACGAGGCCGGCCACCTGCTCGTCTCGCCCGAAGGGGCAATGCCCGTCCAGAACATCGCGCTTGACATCGCCAACGTTCGGTCATCTCTCTTCAAGCGGTCGTTTGGCTCGCGTCCGGGCTCCTTCTCGGGCGCATCAATCAGCTCGAGCATCTTGACCGCCGAGTTCGACCTCACTCCTCAACACCAGGCCTTTATCGCCGCCCTCCGGCGGACCTGGGCCTGGCGCCGGGGTGGTGATGAGGCACCGCCGCCGCCGCGCCTCCTCGCCCTGCACAATGCGCCGAGCCAGACAAGTATCGTCTCGGAGGACGCAATCGCAACCGTCGACAGCGCCTGGTCGGCTGGCTACCGGGCCGCCGCCGTCGGACCGGAACCGCCCGTGTCGCAGAGCGTCCAGCGCTTCCTCGAGCGCTTCACCCACTCGACCGGCCGGCTCGCCGAGGAGGTCACTGGCTCGGCTGAACACATCGGCCGGCTGGGCGTCATGTACGACCGCATCCTCACGACCGGCTTCCTCTCCTTTGGCTCCAACGGCAAGGAGGCTGGGCCGTCCGACACCGCCTCGAGCGGCCAGATGCTGTTCCTCGTGTGCGTACTCTGCCTGCTGTGCTCGTAACCCACACGGGACCTGACCCTCGTCCTTTCATGGCTCGCCCTACCAGCAACCGCGTGACGGCCGAGCAGAAGAGTTTGTTGTTGCGGCGTGGGTTCTCCTTCCACTCGGCCCAAGCCGTCGCCGGCATCATGTCGGCCGCACTTGCGGTCCCGCCGGCCGACATGACGACCTTCCTCGAATCGGTCCAGACGTTCAGCAACATCCTGACAGCACCGCAGATTCAGCGCGGTCGGATCTACGTCTCGGCACTCGCCGCTCAAGCCCTGCCCAACGGGCTTCAGGTCGCCGTCGGCCGCGTTGACCGGAACATCCTACCGACGCGCGAGCTCGGCACGTTCTCCACGGCGACCGACCCCATCCTTAGCAGCATCGCAGGGCCCGGTCTTCCAGCCATCGCTCAAGACGTCGGGCACCTTGGTGAACTCGTCAGCGGCCTTGCCGGCGCGTCGCTCCTATCGCTCGTCCGACTCGACCTGGCCGGCCAGGCAGCCGACGACCCGCCGACGCGGCTCAAACGGCTGCTCGTCAAGGCACTCCTTCCGCTCTTTGACCAAACGCCGCCGGCGGTCGCCCACCTGATCCTCCAGCACCTGGTCCTTGCGCCGGCGCTCGTCCCACTTTTCCCGCCGTCGCACCGGGCCTCGCGTGTGCCGTCCTACTCGATCGTCTTCCGTGCCGTGCTCGAGCCAAACGTCGATGTCGCCGATCTCGGCCCGGCCCTCACGTTTGAGTCGTTCAAGCTCTTCCGCGCGAGCAACGAGTGCTTCATGGCCGACGTCATCCGGCGTGACGGCCTCAGAGTTCATCGCGAGCTCGCTGCCGAACCCTCTTCGTCCGACGGCCACTCGGCCTTTGGCGGCCTCCAGCACCATGCCCGACGGCTATCCAAGGTCCACTTCACCGGCCTCAGCCCGCGACTTGACGGCCAGACGACGCCGACAGGGAGCAGCGAGGCTGGCGGCAGCGGCTTCCACATCCATCCGGATCTTTTCTCGACCGGCTTCGCGCCTGGCGCCGGAGGGCCGGCGAGCAGTGTCGCCCAGTCGGCGTCGGGTCGTCGGCCATCGATCGTCATGCACGGGCTCGACCCGGCGCCGCCCTCCCCTCCGCCAGGCCTCGCTCGGCCGGTTCTCAACCGCCTGCGGTCAGGCGGCGGCGGCGCCCAGGACGGTTGGCCACTCGCCTCGTCGTCGGTCGGCGGCTCGCTCGCCTCGCAGCGGCCATCGATCGCCCGGACGCGCTCGGTCGAGACGTTTAGTGCAAGGCCGAGCGTCGCCGCGTTCGACCCGCAGTGGATGCTTGGACTTCTCCGTGAGGAGCGGGACTAGCTTGGACCGCTATGGCTTTACCCTGCCCCTCCTGCTCCGGTCAAATAGGTCGGTGTTGAGGGGAGAGGAGTCCTGTCTTGCTGCGAGGGAGAGAGCATGCGATCGTCATATTTCTCACGTTCTCGTTTTCCATTGCCGCCTGAGCCAAGCCGTCCCGAGCGCGCCAACGACCGTCGCACCGGCCGCGCAAGCCAAGACGCCCTGGAAGCAACCCGGTCCGCGGCAAACCTTGCCGGCTTCGTCATCGTCGTCGGCGCTGATTTTGCCTGCTGCAAGCGAGCTGGCCCGTCGGTGGCTTTCGGCCAGCAAGCCGTAAAGGAAAGTGAAGCCAAGCGAAGAGGCCGCCATAAAGTACGACTGGAGGCCAAAGTTGCTGAGGCAAGCGCGAAACAGGTGCGGGTCGAATAAAGAGTGTCAGTCAGGGCAGCGTTGGGAGGAAGGGGGTTAGAGGGCGAGGGCGAACGCACCGGCCGAACGTCTGGAGGCCGAAGACTTGGGCGATGAGGGCTGGGGCCAGAGTGAAGACCAAGCCATAGGACAGGCCGACCCAGATCGTCAGGATGGGCAAGAGACCGACATTTGTCAAGCCGCCGACGGCGGCCCAGAGATAGACGAGCCCGAGCGGCAGGAGGACGGCGAGAAAGAAGGAGATCTTGCTGATCCGTGGCCTGCGGAAGCGGCTGCCGCTGCCGAGCCAGCGGCGGCGGCCAGAATGCTGCAAGCGTGAGGGGAGAACGACGACCGTGTTGAGCGGAGCGGAGAGGTAGTCGGCGAGGAAGCCGCCGACGAGCCGGGCGAGCGTGTTGGCGACGCTGAAGAGGAGGACCTGCCGGGCCTGGACAGCCTTGGCTGAGGACGATGGGAAGGACGGCGCCGCGGCCAGCATGTAAAAGGATGAGGACGTCGTAGGCTGGGAGAGGAGCGCATGGGCGAGAAGCGTCGCCGTTGTGGCTGACGATGAAGGAGGAGGGAGCAGGGCGAGAATGAGCGACCCGAGCGACGAGATGATCATTTCAGCCTGGGAGTTGAGCGGCGGGGGAGGGCGATGGGACACGACGTCAGCCCTGAGCAGTCGCAAGGGAGAGCAGCTCGCTCCAGTACACTGACCGGCCCGACGACAAAGAAGAGGACTGCGCCGAGGACCCAGAACGAGCGCTCCCTGATGAGCGCGCTGAACGGGAGGTCGACGAGATGACCGGCTGCTTGGCCGGCGGCCTTGCCTTCGCCACCCTCGACCGCCGACGGCGGCCGGAGGAGCGCTGTTTCCTCATCGCAGCGCTCGACAGCGACCGGACGGACCGTCTCTGCCGAGCCATCGACGGCGGCAGCAGCGGCGGCTGCCAAGTCGTTCTCTGCAGCGAGGACCGCTCGGCCTTCAGCTGAGGGCATGACACGCAGGCCCGCCGCCCCCAAGACGTTCGACACGGTCACGAGGACGGCCAGAAAGGCCGCAAGCTTGCGCGCATCGAGCTCGCCCGGCCGTTCCCGGTCGTCAAATGTCGGGAGGTTGGCGAGCGCCGAGAGAAACGCGCCCGAGAGGCCGAAGAAGGCGAGCGGGACACCGAGCGCGATCGACGGGTGGGTTGGAAACGTCAGGGTCGACGTCTTCAGCGAGCTGAAGTAGGAGGCGACCGCTCCTGAGCCGATCACTGGCAAGAGCGCGCGCGCATGATAGCAAAGAGGTCAGCACTTTTCCTGGGGCCTGGCAGAGGGTGTAGCAACAGATTCGCAGGAGCGGGTCGGGTGTGAAGCGACGCGCAGTCGGGTCGTACCCCCCCGCCCCGGCCGCGAACAGGGAGAAGCTCGAGGAGACGCACAGACGTAGGCTGCCGCGAGGGTGTACTGGATCGGCAACCCTCCCGGGCTCGCATGCCGCTCGCTCTCGAGCAGCCGTCCAAAGGCGAGGTACCCCGCGCCGTTGAGGCCAGCGCCGAGAAGCGACGTCCAGCGTGGGCCGAAGCGGTCAGCGAAGAGCCCGATCGGGCCGGCCGAGAGGTAGCAGCCTAGGAGACCTCCGATGCCGACCGCATTGGTCCCACTCTGGTCAAGGTGGAAGCGGTGCTGGATGAAGGGAGAGAAGAGGGCAAAGGCAACGACGCCGCCTGCTGTCAGGCTGGCCGCGCAAAGGATGAAAAAGAGGGCCCGGGAAGATCAGCACCCTCCTCGGGGGTGGGATGGGAGCCACGCGGGTCGCCAGCTCGTCAGGAACCACCTACCAGTTGGCGGCGATGGCGAGGTAGACGACGGCGAGCCGACCGAGCCGCTTGAATTGGCGGTTCCGAGCTGGCTCCGGGTCTGGCAGACGGTCTGCCAAGCGAGCGAGCGTCAGCCCATCGAGTGTAGGTTATGGCAGGCACGATCCGGCCCCAGCGAAGGGGGTAGGGTTAGCGATGGCTCTGATCGCGCGGGGACGGACCGATGGCTTCGAGCGGTTCGTCCTGGGCCTGGAAGAGGGGCGAGCTCATGCTGCTGCTCCGAGACGATAGTTGCGAGCGGCTTCAGACTTAGAGCGTGTAGGAAAGAAAGAATGAGGGAAGGGAGTGGGGCGGGTCGGTGGCCGAGGAGGGATTGTCGGTCCGTCGGGCTCGTCCGACGCCAATCCCGCCCGCGGCGACCCTGCATGTGCCGTGCACCCGTGTCGTCCCCCCCCCTTTGGCACACCCCCTTACCCCTCAATCTTGGAAACCACCAGCAAGGCCAGGCCGTCTTTTAATACTCGTTGAGCAGCCCGTCGACCGTCTTCCACCAGCTGGCGCCCTCGTCGCCGTCTTCGTCAAGAACACGCTCGGCAAGCTCCTCCTTGGTTAGGAAGGCGTACGCCTCGACCGGGCCGTCCTTGGCCAGCCGAGGGCAACCGGCTAGGACGTGCGACTTGAAAATGAAGGTGAGGGCTGAAGTTGAAGTAGAGGAGGAGGAGGAAGAGGGGGAGGGTGGTGATGAAGGGTGGCAGGCGATCGGGAAACGGCCGACGGGCCAGAGCGAGAGGTTTGGCCCGAGCTGGCTGAGCGCGTTCGCTTGCGCGCGCTGTGCATAGGGCAAGCGGAGAGGAAGCGCGTCAAGGTGTCAGTGGGTGACGCTGTGCGGGACCAGAGTTCCAACGAGGCCGCTGTCGTCGACGACCGCAGCTTCAGAGGAAAGGGAAGGGACGCACTGCGGCCAGACCGCGAACGTCCTCGCCCACCGTGTCCGGCTCGGCAGGGACGGCGATCCCGTCACCGGGGAAACGCCATTTGCCGTCCTTCGTCTTGACGACGAGGTAGACACTCCGCTCACCCCTCCGCTCGGCGCTCTCAAGCACACTGCCGAGCTCCACAGTGGCTGGGTCGGCCCGGTCCTTGCGCTCGAGCAACTCAAGCACGGCCGAATCCTGCTCGACAGGTTCGACCTCCTTCTCAGGCTCGAAGCCAAAGGCGCGGCGCTCAGCCTCGGCCTCCTCGAAGGCGAAGCGCCGGGCGGCGAGCGAGCCCTTCTTGAAGTAGATGTCGGATGGGAGCGGGGCACTGAGCGCCCGCCGGAGGCGGGCAGTGTAGGCGTAGGTCTCCTTAAGGAATGGCGCCGTCGGGGGCGTCAAGTATGGCCGCCGGTGGAGGAGAAGTTGGGTCCGGAGCTCGGGCGAGGGTGCGTCGGGCGTCGAGGAAGGGCCAGCGGCGGCGTCAGAGGCAGCGGCGGCGGCCTCTGCGGACGAGCTCGGCGAGGTCGAGAGGGTTCGCGTTGACGATGAGGGGCGCACTAGTCAAAGGAGTGCGAGCTGTCAGCCAAAAGTTTCGTCCCTCTTCGACCCGAGAGCCCTGCAGCTCGACCGACGTCCGTGACCGTCCCGGGCCAAAGCTGGGCGTGCGAGCAGTTGCTGCCGAACGGGGGCGGCAACAGAGGCCAATGCCTGCTGAGGAGGGAAGGGTGGACGATAGACTGACGGGCTGACCACCACGGAGCGGCTGACCGGATGAGCAGCGAGCGGGCGACCATACGACGAGGCGAATGCGGTCAAGGGGTAGGGAGGAGAGCGGCCGGATGGGACGGGGATGGGACGGGGTGCGTTGGAGAGCGAGTGGTGTGAGCTCGTCTGGCCGGAGTTGGCGGGCGCGCCGCGGGGTGAGGAGCGCGGCGGCAGGCGCGAGACGACGGCCCGTCTGGCCGTCTAAGGGTGCCCGAGTCCCTCATAGATGAATCCCGACGGGAAGGGCGGCGGCGGCCGCGCGCGCTTCCCCCTCGCCATCCGACTGACGGGGTCCGCCTCTCTGCTGCTGCCCCTGCCACCCGCCCACCCACAGAGCGACAGTCGTACGTCGCCCTCGCGCCCGATCGTGCCACCATGCAGCGACCGATTCGGCAGCGGCCGTCCCGGCTGACAATGGCGTTTCCTTTTCTTCTCAACTCTGCGCTCCTCGCCCGATGGCGTTACCCTCGATCCCTTCGCGCGAAACACCCAATCCGACGCTCGCGCTTTCCCGTTCCCCTTGCCGGTCGTCCGCCCCGCCCGCACCTCTAGTTCTCCCACTCTACCCTAACAAGCCACATCTTGCAAGATGCCTATCATCGGCGGTCCCCTCGGTCCTTCGTGCGTCGTCTTCCGCTCGCTTCCTTCGGCGCGAGATCCGAGCGCACACACTGACCCGATCCGCCGCCCCTGGCTCCGACGCCCTGCACTCACACCCACTTCGCGATACCAACCGCCCTCGTCCCTCCCTCATCCCTGATCCCCCCTCCTTCCTCTCTCTGGCGGCCCGCTTATCGATCAGGCTGGCCCCTTGGATCCGCTCCAAGCCCTCGCTCCTTAAGGCCCTCCAGCCGATTGCCCAGATCTACGCCAACGCTTGCGGCTACCGCCAGCTCGGCATGCGCTACGACGACCTCATCCAGCCGTGGTCGAACGAGGTCCAGACGGCCATCGGCCGGCTGAGCGAGAACGAGGGCTACGACCGCCAGTTCCGAATCCGTGCGTCGCCTCCCTTCAGAACCGAGGTCGCCGGCGGGCCGAAGGGGGGGGGGGAGGAATGGCGGGGAGGAGCGACTTTCGGTGGAACGACGCCTCTCCCCCTTTGTTTTATCTTCCCTCTTTCCTGGCGGCCCCCAGCCGGATCTGTCCCATCCTCTGCAAAGGGCTGACGCAGACTTGCCTCCTCTGCCCGCCGTCAGGCCGCGGCATCCAGCAGTCGATCCTCCACCGCGACCTCCCCAAGTCCGAGTGGACCAAGCCTGAGGACGACATCCGGTACGGCCTTCTCCGTCTTCTTCCTCCCTCTCGATTTCGCTCGCCCTCGACCCGCCCATGGCGTTCCCCGTCGGTCATCTTCCGCCTTCAGCCTGAACGCTGACACTTTCGCTCCGCGCGCGCTTCGCCCGGCTCGCCAGCTACCTGACCCCGCACGTTCAGGCCGTCATGAACGAGGCTCGCGAGCGGACCAACTGGGACAACCTCGCCGTCGAGAAGCGCGAGTAGAGCCCTTCCGTTGCCGAACGCCTGCACGGAAGAGAGGGAGAGAGTGGAAGGGGAGGTGGGGCGGGGGTGAGGTTCGCCGGTCTCGTGAGAGTGCGATATGACGGTGCCTGTTTCTCCTTTAATCTTGTGCGTCGTCAAGGTCGCGGCCTTTCCCTCCTGCGCTGTCAGGGCGAGTTTAGCTGGGGACAGGTGTCTGTAGGCCTGTCAAGGTAGCGGCAACGCTGGAAGCGCGCCTCAGGTGTCGTCAGACCTGGGAGTTCGGCGCGCAGTCGCTAGATCCTCAGCGAGCCGCCTCGGCTAGGACGTGATCGAGGACAGACATCACACGAGCAGCCTACTGTGGTCAGGCAGTTTGTATGAGCTCGACGGCGGACGGAGGTGACCCTTGTTTGAAGCGCTCGTTTGGATCGGCCGTTTGGATCGGCCGGGGAGTTTGGGAGGATGAGCGCTAAAGCCTGAGCGTCCGTTCGGTTAAGCCGACTGCCGTCGGCGAGATGGCCGCCGTGCGCACCCTGCTCCCTCTTCGTGCCGCCCAACCTCCATCACCTTGCCTTACCCAGGAGACATGTCTTCCCTCACGCTTAACTCGACTCGGATTCCTACAGGCCTCTATATCGACGGAGCCTGGGTCGCCGGCCACGGCGAGCCGCTCGAGACGGTCAACCCGGCCACCGAAGAGCTGCTCGGTCGGTTCGACACGGCCTCCCACTCGGACGTCGACCTCGCCGTCGCCGCGGCCCGCCGCGCGTTCGAGACGAGCTGGGGAACCAACGTCGCTGCAGCCGAGCGGGGGCGGCTCGTCTATGCGCTGGCGGACAAGCTCGAGCAGGCTGCCGAGCGCATCGCCCACGTCGAGTCGCTCGATAGCGGTAAGCCGAGGGCTTGGTGCGTCGCCGACAACGCCGACGCCGTCGCCTGCCTCCGCTACTACGCAGGTGAGAGCCATGAGACAAGACCGCCAGCCCAACTTTCAGCGAGAGTTGATGCTAATCTTTGGGCCCTACACCTTCTGCGCTGGCAGGCATCGCCGACAAGATCCAGGGCTCGTCAATCGAGCTCGACGACCGCTCAAAGCACGTCGTCACCCGCCGCGAGCCAATTGGCGTCGCCGCCCAGATCGTGCCCTGGGTCGGTCCAGTCTGGATTAGTTGCTCTTGAAGATGCGCGGCGCAAGGCTGACCCGTGCATGTTTCTGATTGTCGCATCCCTGGTAGAACTACCCGACGCTCATGATGGTCTGGGTGCGTTGCGCTGGCGCGCTTTCCCTCCCTCTGTCCTCTAGCTCGCCACTGACGCCCGGCTTCGTCGATGCGCGCTCCCCTCGACATCCTAGAAAGTTGCCCCTGCCCTCGCCGCTGGCTGCACGATCGTCTTCAAGGCGGCCGAGAACACGCCGCTGGCGACGCTCCTCTTTACCGAACTCGTCGAGGCGGCCGGCTTCCCCAAGGGCGTCTTCAACGTCGTCAACGGCCTGGGCTCGGTTGTCGGCGAGGCACTCAGCCGGCACCCCGACATCGACAAGATTGCCTTCACGGGCTCGACAGCGACCGGCCGCCGAATTGCCGTCGCTGCCGCCGAGTCCAATCTGAAAAAGTGCACGCTCGAGCTCGGCGGCAAGAGTGCCAACATTGTCTTTGCCGACGCCGACCTGGCTGAGGCCGCCAAATGGGCTGCCTTTGGTATCTACGAGAACATGGGCCAGTCGTGCACGGCTGGCTCACGTATCCTCGTTCATGAGGAGGTCTATGACGCGTTCTGCGGCCTGTTCCAGAAATGTGTCGAGCAGATCAAGGTCGGCGACCCCCTCGACGGCGAGACGTTCCAGGGCGCCCAGGTCTCCAAGGTCGGTCGCGAGTCGGTCGTCGTACCTCCATCTAGCCTGCTGACCTTCTCCCCTTCGTTCCGACCCTGCCATTTGCAGGCCCAGTTCGACAAGATCATGGGCTACATTGAGGACGGCAAGACGACGGCGCGTGTCCTCGCAGGCGGTAAGTGACCCCGATGCACGCGCCGACCGCTATCACTCGCTCTCGCTGACCTGCCCTCTTTCGGTTGGGATCAGGTGAGCGGCACGGCACCAAAGGCTACTTTGTTCAGCCGACGGCCTTCGCCGATGTGACGATGGACATGCGGATTGCCAAGGAGGAGATCTTTGGCCCGGTCGCGTGCATCATCAAGTTCAAGACCGACGACGAGGCGGTCGAGATCGCCAATGCGACAGAGTACGGTCTGGCCGCGGCCATCCACTCGCAGAGTACGTCCTTTGCGACGCAAAGGATTTTTTTCGCCGACCGGCGCCTGACCTTCTTGTGCCCCCTGGACTCGCATCAGACATCACACGTGTCCAACGCGTCGGCCGCCGCTTGCGTGCGGGCACGCTCTGGGTCAACCAGTACGTTATGCTCTCGCATGCGGCGCCCTTCGGAGGTTTCAAGCAGTCGGTGAGCTCCGTCCTCTCCAACCGTCGCAAGCAGAACCCTTGCGACCCCGACTGACTGACCATATTTCGCTCGTGCTCGTGCTTCAGGGCTGGGGTCGGGAGCTTGGCGTCGAGGTACGCACGCCTGCAGAGCTTCTTCATCGGCGCGCCGCAGCTGACACGACCACACCTCCTCCTCGCACCAGGGCCTCGAACCGTACCTCACGACGAAGGCCTGCCACTACTACTACGGCGAGCCGCTCGACTGGCCGATCCAGTTCTGAAGGGGGGCGCCATCTGTTCCAGTCCGGTTGTATTTGATGCGTCGATAGTCTCCTCGTGCACACCTCCCCAGCTGCTCTGCGTGATCCTGCAGCTGTCGAAATCGGCTGTGATAAGCCTGCCCGTCAGGGTCTCCCGTAGTGCCGGCCAACGGCTCGCCCGTCTCCTCCGCCCACCGGAACTCCCTGTGAGAGCTTGAGATGGCTTGATAGACTGCTGGTACAGAATGCAGGAGACGTGCAAGGGGGGGGGGGGGCGAAGCTGCAGAAGAAGAGTTTGCCCAGGTGAAGCAGGAGCTGGGGCCGGTCGGGCAAGGAACGTTGAGAGGGTTCTCCGTGCGCTAGTCTACAGAGCCGGGGCAGGCGGAAGTTCTACAGGCCGAAGCTCTTCTTCGAGTTCTCATAGACCTGCAGCAAGGGCGACGGGACCGAGGCTTAGTCAATGTAGGCCGCAGGGCGGAAGGGAAGAAACAAGCGCTCGGCGGGGAAGGAGGCGGCGCACCACGTAGGAGATGGAGACGGCCGGGATGACCTTAGCCAGGTTGACGGTGAGACCCTTGTAGAAGCCGCGCCACCCCTCGCGCGTGTACGTCTGCTTGACGACGTCGAGGAAGCCAGAGTACTCTTGCGGATGGCCGGTCGAGCCGGCGGCCTGCAGCCGGGTCCGGACGACATTGATTGCTGGCGATCGGGGAGGCAGTGTCAGGTAGGCAAGGCGTAGGGGCGGAGGGGGACCGGCATCCGCACTCACGGTAGACCGAGGTCGCGCCGACGCCGCCCGAGATGGCACCAAACATGAGGACGGCCATGGTGTCGGGCTCTTCGAGGTGGAAGTGGTCGCAGTAGCTCAGTTTGCTGCGCGAAACAAGCAAGGTCGACGGTCAGCTTGGCTCGACAAGGCGGCAACAGGCAGGGCGCCGGATCCTGAAACACGCACAGCGTCTCGAACGTGCTCATGTCGATGGCGGCATACGGAAAGACGCCGACGAGGCCGAGCTGGGGAAAAAAGAAGCCGGCTAGCATCATCAGCTCTCCCACACGCACTACAAACTCGGCGCTTCGCATGCAAAGGGGGGGGAGGGGACTGACCGTCAGACCGCGATAATACCGCTTGACGCCGCCCTGAGCCCACATGTTGGCCGCCGTCCGGAGGAGAACCTTGCGGCTGTGGTCCTTGCCGGCCGTCGTCATGTGCGCCGTCTTTAGCGTCTCGAGCTAGAGGGCGTCGTCACGCAAGTCAGCGTGTGCGGTTGGTCGACGATCCGGGCCGTGAGGCACTGACCGGGTAAATGGCAAACTGGCTCGTGATGCCACCCAGGCCGCCTGCGAGGAAGCGGGACGAGCCCGAGATCTGCGTCGGATCGTCGACGTGGTCCCAGTAGCGAGCGAGCATTCGTTTCTGCAGCGACAGGCGCCAAGCTATCAGTCTTGGTGGGTTTGCTCTCTGAAGGTCCTCGAGCTCAAGGTGCACGCACCGACGTCTCGTACGAGAAGAATTTGATGGCCGATTCGGGCATGATCTTGAGCACATTGAGCCCGTTACCGACCCAAAAGGCGCGCAAACCTCCGCCGCCAGAGTAGAGCCGCACGATGGCCGCGCGGATCTTGGCCAAGCCAGCGCCCTTGATGGAAGCGTCTGCTGACGCGTGCTGGTGGTGCCCCGTGTCAGTGATGAGAAACACCTTGAGCCGGTCGAACGGTGCCGTTGCTGTCCGCGAAACTGGGCGGGGCGAGGGTAAGAGAAGGGGATCAGCGCTCTTCGAGATCGGCTTGCGTCGACTCAGCTCAGCTCGGACGGACCTGCACCGGCAATGCCGCCTGCGCCGAGGAACTTCAGTGCGACCATGCCACTCAGCCCGTTTCCGTCGGTCCCCTCTTCCTCCTCTTCCTCCTCATCATCCTCGGCCATGCCGGTCCCATGGGCAGTTTTTGTCGAGGACGAGCCCGAGCCGGCTTCGGCTCGTCTGCTCTGCGCCTCGGCCGTCGCTTTCGGCGTGGGTGCCGGAGGTGATGGATATGATGGCGAGACGTCGCCGTCAGAGTTGAGCCGGGCGGCGCCACGGCCGTCGGAGTAGGCCTTTCGGACCTGGTAGAACTGGGTCGGTTCCAGGTGCAGAGGAGGCGGAGGTCAGTTCGGCAGAGGTGTGCCGAGGGGAGAGAGCGACGAGGCGGGACGTACGCGGTAGATCTCGGGCACGCTCGCGCTGCGAGGCAGGAGGAGGAACATGTCGCGGAACTCGAGCCAGGTGATGCCGCTGGTGGCGCGGCCTCGCGTGCTCGACGAGTTGGAGGCCAGGAAGGAGACAAAGTCTTGCAGAGTTGCGGACGTCAGGGTGATGTCTTGAGGGTGAGGAGCAACGTCAGCTCGCTGATGATCAGCGACCAGCGGAGAGGAGGCTGAAGCGCGACGCACCTGCTTGCTTGAGCGCCGCCTGCATCTCGTCCATGCCAAGGACACCGTCGTGATCGCGATCGAGGTCGACAAAGGCTTTCCAGAGCTCTGAGAAGCGGAAGAGCGGGAGTCAGCTCATGGCCGCCCGGGAGCAACCTGCTGGATGAAGGCCGACGCACCTGCTTCGCGCTCCCATAGGTAAGTGCGGAATCCCTTCCAGTCGACGACCTTCTCCTTGCCTTTGCCGACTGCGTCCTCAGGCGAGCGGACCTCGCCGGCAAACTGCCGCGCGTCTGGCGCATGCGGATTTGCGCAGCGCCGAACGAGCTCCTCCTGGTACATCGCTCGGAGGGCGTCCGCTCGCTCCGGTGACAGCGTCGAAGGAGATGACGGCGGCGGCGGCGGGTCAATAGCGGCGAAAAGCGCGGCGGAGCGATCCGAGGCACTACTGGCCGACGTAGAGGGTGGGCCGGCATCGCGGACGGCTTGCCTGGGCGAGTTGGCTGGTTTGGACGAGGTCGAGCCGTCGGACGCAGCTGGCGGTCGGTAGACCGAGGGCCCAAAGATCGAGTTGCCGACCCAACCACCCGTTTCTGGGTTAGGCCCGGG
>Ga0308160_10003029_pt1 | contig 19432 bp, 28 predicted proteins | sample PhyFR1_FD_201036 | JGI IMG/M metagenome (GOLD analysis project Ga0308160, IMG submission 201036) | Phyllosphere microbial communities from UC Gill Tract Community Farm, Albany, California, United States - DLSLF.R1 | ecosystem: Host-associated > Plants > Phyllosphere > Unclassified | place: USA...
CTCTGTCCCAGATTAGCTCTTCACGATACTTACTGTCTACCTCAGCCTTTTTTACAATATCCTGCCATTTACATATACAATTCTGTTTATATAACATAGGAATAGCAGCATGAACCACTCCAAAAATTTTACCACGATGATGAACTTCTAACATAAGTGGAAACTTTTCTACTATCTTGCCACAAAAGAATTTAATCCCTTCCAGACCAAGCTGCTCTACTGTTTCTTTTCCATCACCATCAACCCAATTTACAAAAAAATCACGGTAAATATGATTTAACATAAATTGCTCATGATTTCCTATTGGCATATGGTAGTTTTCTTTGAATACAAAATCGAAAAGCAGGGGAGTAATTTTTTTACCTCTGTCTACAACATCACCTGTGGTTATAATGAAATCTTTTTCTCTTACACCCGCATTTTTTATGATTGATTTAAAAGCATCATAATCACCATGTAAATCACCAATAAAATAAAGTTCTACATCATCTGGCACAATAATTTTTTTTAGCGTTTCATATTTATATTCCATGAAAATAACCTCTTTGTATGGGATTTTATTATATTAAAATATTAACATTAAAATCAACTTTTAACATCAAACTATATTCTTTTATTTTTAACCGTTTTTCCCTGTAAATTATTCTCTTTTATATCTAAAGAGCCTCTTATTAATTCGCCTTCAAGAAAAACATATAATTCCTTTAAAGATGAATGGGATGATTGATTGAAAGAATTTATTTCTCTCATAAGTTGTTCTTTTATTTCTTTAGACATCATCTTCATTTTTTCAACTAATTTAAAGCTTGATTCAGAACAATCTTCCATTTTGGAACACAGGAAAAATATAAGAGTTTCAAGGTCTTTTTTCTTCATAGCTTTATTTTTTATCAAAAACTCTGCTTCTTTTATTTTTCCATCATAAATATATTTATATATAATATTAGGCAACTTATTAATTAAACTTGCTTTTACTAAATCTGATTTAAACAAGCAGTGTTTTATTTTTAAATCATAATTGATTAATTCGGTTAATCCCATTTCTTCTATTTTCAATAAATCTTTTATATTAAAACTATTTACATGATTATTAAAACTATAAGCATAATATGAATTATCCTTTGCTTTATTTAATACTTTTAATAATTTCTTTATATTTTTATTTGATTTTAAATAAAGATTATACAAATATAATAATTCTGCATTTTTGTTGGCTTCGGCTTTTTTCTTTTCAAAAAAATCGATCAATTCATAAAAGGATAAAGTCATTTCTTTTGATCTTAAATAGCCCTGAATATTCATCAAATCTAAATGAGTAAACTCGATTAACTTATTTATCTCATTTTCTAAAAAAGAGGCGCATTCTTCTTTTTTTAGCTCATTCAAGTTATTTAAATTGGAATTAAGACTCTTTAAACTTCTCCAGGAAATTTTTTTATATGCATCTACTGCTGCACTCATTTTCAAAAGATAATAATCTAAAGGAGTCATAATAAATCTTCCAGAAATATAAACAAAAAACCCCACTCATGTGGGGCTACTCTTTGCGAAGGTGGATAGAGAAAGAAGCGTTCTGTCTCTATATTTTAGCTAATAGTCGAGAAACAATTAACTAAATACTTTTTACAACTTTTGGTGCCTTGAGCGAGACTCGAACTCGCACATCTTTCGACGCCAGAACCTAAATCTGGTGTGTCTACCAATTTCACCACCAAGGCTTCCTTAACTTTGGTAATAGTAACACACCATCATTTGTAAATCAACTGTTTTTTTTAAGGGATCAATGTTTTTATCATTGGGGTAAATGCTTTTTTCCCTGCTTTAACAACGTTTTTCTCCAAAGATTCTTCCATTTCTTTTTTGGCTTTTTCTTTCATTGGATTTAATTTTTTATATAGTTTTCTTCTGATTTCTTTATTTCTGTTTAATCTGTTCTCTTCTTTTTGATTATCTTCATTTATTTCATCGTTAAATTGTCTTACAGTAGAAACCATTAATCCATTAGCTTCCAGCTCTGCTGACATCTCCTGTAATTGTTTTCTGTTTAGACCGTATCTGCTTTGCAACATTAAAATTACATTATCCATGTGAGTTTGATTATTTAAGTTTGCATTACTATAAATGTTATCTTTTTCCTTTTTATTTAACAATTTTACAGTTTTATTTATATCATTAAAACTTAGTTCCATTAAACTATTTTTCATTAATTCATTTTTATCTGTATATTTTAAATTATTAAGATTATCTAATTTTAAATTAATGTTGCTCACTGCTTCTTGTGTGTTTGTTCTCATAGAACTTCTGACGAGAGTATTTCCAGCTATTAAGTTTTTCATTTCATTACCTAAAAACAGATAATTATCTATATTCAGACCTTCTTCCTGCATTAAATTTAATACTTCATCATCAATCAAAAAATCATCCAGATTAAAATTTAATTTTTCACAAACTAATTCAATATTAGTCTCTATGCTTTCTGATAAGGCATTTTCATTAATAAAACCTGATAAAAAAGATAAGCTGTATAGGCAACCTTCAGCATTTACTTTTAAATTATCTTCAATATTCTCCTGATTTATATAATTATACTGAATATTCTTCAATACATTTTTTACATCGTCAGATAAAAGTTCATTTTGTTCTATATTATTTGTTATATTTTCGAACTTATTTTCTATATTTTTTTGAATATCTATTTGATTAGATTTATCCAGAATATTATCGACTGTCTGTTGGTTTTCTATTATTGCTAAAGTCTTTATATGACCCATTATTAAAACTCCTCTTCAATTATTTCTACATTACACTCTATAACAATAAGACGTTTATCATAATCCCCAAGCATAATACCAAGAGGAAATCTGTTTCTTCTTTCAACTTCTATTAATGAATAAAAATCTTCATTTTGAAAAACATAAACGCTATCTGTTGTCTCTAAAACTAAAGTGTTTGACATATATTCTATATTAACATTTTCTTGATCATTCAGTAAGTCATATTCTAAATTTTCATAATGTTCTTTTAAAACTAACACCATCATATTTTCATGGATAACTAAATTGAAATCGGGTTTTATTATTTCTTTTTTACTTTCAGTAAACATTATATTGTCCTCTTTTTATTATTTATTTTTATATTAACAATAAATAAATATAAATAAAGGCTATTTTATTTTTTCATTGATTTTTAAAGCAGCATAATGATAGAATAATAATTATTTTAATTGAGGTTTCTTATATGGCTATGTATTACGAAGGCTTTGCTACTCTTAGTGAAATTTATGGTCGTCGAGCTTTTGATTTCATTATCTTTAATGACATCAATCAATATACTCAAATTTTAAAACAAATATCTACATCTGAGAAAGACTCAACATTACTTAGCTTATTAGATGGTTTAATTGAACGATCTATTGAGTACAATCGACCTAAATTTATCACGGCTTTTGCTGACGTTTTTCCTCAATATAAAGATCGTATTTTTAAATACATCAAAAAACCAGGCTTCTGGAATTTCCCTATGAAAAAAGTATTGAATAAATTACTTTCAGATTATAAAAAAAATGATTTTTACATTTCTTTTTATACTCAAAATAATTCATTTGATATTAAATTTTTTCAATATTTAAATTCTAAAATTTGCAAAAATATCTCTAATGAAAAAGCAAAAAACAATTATTCAGAAGATTTATTAAATACTTTTTTCTATTGTGCAGAGGCAGGTAGAAATAAAATTGAAGACATTTATGTAAATTTAAAAAATAATAAGTATTTTAACATTTCAGAAGCTTTAAGCTTTAGTATCAACAATGAAACTCCTTTATCTCTCACTATGAGAAATAATGATATTCTTAACTTTTCAAAAATTTACTCTTTATTTTCGCTTCATTCAGTAAAACATTATGTTAATCCAGAAAATGATAATGCCACTAATTTTCATTCTTTATTATCATTAAAATTTCAAGAGAACCATGTAGAAATGCTGCATATACTTTTAAATGAAGAGCCTTTTAATCTGACTGCACTTAACAATAAAGGGCAACATTGTTTATTTTCTATTTTTAAAAATTTATATTCTAAATATTCACCCGATTTTTTCCTGTTGTGTGAAGAAATTGTTAATTTAAATATTCTGGATATTAATCATCAGGATAATCTTGGTAATACGTGCCTTAATTATGCTGTATTATTAAAAAATTATAAAGCGGCACAAATCCTTTTAAATAAAAAAGCTAATCCTCAAATAGCCAATAAACTTGGCTTTAATTCTTTTAATTTATGCCTTATTAATGCTGATTTTTACTGGAATACATTTACATCTAAGGATGAAAAATCAGCATTTTATTTAACAAGAGACAATTCGCATCAATTTTATTTCAACACCCCTTTTATCAGTGATCTCTTTAATAAATATAATCCATCAAAAGCAGATCTTATTAGTTCTTTTGAAATAGTATTAAAAAATCGTGAGCGTCAGAATTCTGATGACATACGACATAATCTTGAGCATATTATTTATTTACTGAAGAGAAACAATGAAAACTATTCATTTAGCCAGGATACGGCGAATCTTTTCTGGAAAGCATTGAAATTTCTTGATAACAGTAATAATAATCAGTATAAAACAGGCTTCTGGTTTATGGAACATTCCCTGGATGCTAAGTTTCCAGAAGATAGACATAGCTTTGATGAGAGTTATCTTAAGATTTTTATTGATTATGAAAAACATGTTATTAATAATAGTATTCTTTTAGAGCAAGATAATGAAATTGTTCCGAAGAGTAGTATTATAAAAAGAAGGCTTTAAAAAGCAAAAAAGCCACGAAAGTGGCTTTTATTTGAATTTGGTGGCGGCGAGGGGACGCAATGCCCCTACTTTGGTCTCGATTTCGCAGCGATATCAGTTCTGCTACTGACTAAACTAGAACATTTGATACTTAAACCGCCCTGGCACACTGTGTAGGATTCGAACCTACGACCTACCGCTTAGAAGGCGGTTGCTCTATCCAACTGAGCTAACAGTGCATTTTATCTTCACAACTTCAATGTATTTAGTATATAAAAATACGCCTTTAAGTACAAGTTTTTTTTTGAAAAAAAAGATACATTACCTTCCTTAAAAAATCTTTAAATGCTATTCCATCAATGTTATACTATTCTAAATTTAAACACTAAGGTTACTTTTTGTGGAAATTATCAGTCGAAAAGATGCTGCTGCAAAACAACTAAAACATTATTTTACAGGAAAACCATGTAATGAAGGTGGCATTGGATTGCGTTTAGTTTCTAATGGTAGATGTTATTGCGAAAATTGTGTTCAAAAAATTAAAAAACAAAAATCCGAAGACTATTCCGTACACAAAGATAAAAGAGATCTGGTGAATAAAGAATGGCGAAGCAACAATAGAGATAAAACCAATGCTTATTCTAAAAAAAGCAAACAGAAATCTCAAAAAAACAAACCATCTTTAAGAAAGCCTAAACTTGAAGGAAGTTATTATTCTAGAAACAAAGAAACTATTTTAGAAAAAAGAAAAACACCCATAAATAAAGAAAGAATCCTTAAAGATAAAAGAAAATATAAAGCATTAAATAAGCATAAAGTGCGAGCTGAATCATCTACCAGAAGAGCCAGAAGAAAATTAGCAGTTCCTGTCTGGTTTAATGAATTTGATTATTTCGTCTTGGATGAAGCTAGTTCACTTTGTTTAATTAGAGAAAAAGAAACAGGTATTTCCTGGCATATTGATCATATGCTTCCGTTAGCTAATCATGATGTTTGCGGATTGCATTGTGCTGAAAATATCCAGGTAATCCCAGCATTCTTGAATTTAAAAAAGAACAATTCCCTTATTTTTACTAATAGATATGAATTTCTTAAAGATTGTTAAAAAGCAATTTCTTATTCTGTAATTAATAAAAAAGACTCTCAAGAGTCTTTTTTATTTAAAAGGTTTAACTGTTCGGGATGGTGTAAGAAAATTATCTATATTATAAGTAGCTACTATATTAAAATTACCTTTTTTTATTATATTTTGATACTTCCCTTCTATTAAAAAATTATTATTTACTTCTATTTCTTGAATTTCAATATGCATTTTCTTTAAAAAATCTATTCTACCTACATCCACCCATTCCAGTAATTCTTCTTTACTTTTACAACAAAAAATCCATTCATTTCTGTATTCCACTAATTTTGAATTTACCGGACAAATACCATTAAACAATTTATTTAAAACAAAATCATCTTCTGGAACTAAATAATCTTTGTTAGTTAAACCATTACCACCAGTTATTGCATAAACACCTTTACCTTCATTATTTGCCATTCTGTAAACTATTGTTTTTTCATTTTCATTCTTTATTTCTGCTACTCTGTCATATAATAAATAGGGATTTATAAAAACATTATAAACCCATTCCTCATCTTCTTCGTCTTCCATATAATCCCAATTTTCTTTTATTTTTATAAAATCAGTGTGGTTAAACTTCTCACCATCTAAAAAGCGTAAAGAAAATTTATCAACAAAACTTTTTCTTATTTCATCAATATTTTGTTCATCAGTGGAAAATATATTAAAGTCAAAATAATTATTTTTATCCAAATCAACACTTATTGTTAATTCAATATCTTTAAAAAAATCTTCTCTTTTTTTCATATTTTAAGTTCTTTATAATCTTTATTATTAATTATAACTTGAAATTTATATTCAGCAAAATAAAAAACCACCATAAGGTGGCTTTAATAATTTTTATATTTTTCCAGTTCTTTATCTCTTTCATCCATTAATTTCCTTGCTACAGAAGGAGAATTAGTTTTTGAAATCAAATCATTATATTTTTGATTAATCTCTCGCCATTTTTCTCTATTTTGATTAATACCAGAAGAAACTTCGTAAAGCATAGACACTCCTTTTTATTTCAATGAAATTAATTCTTTTTCAAGTTTTGCTCTTTTGTAAGCTTCTGCATTCAAATAATGCATCAAGGCGTTAATCACAGATTCGGTATTGTTCAAATCTGGATGTTTTGGCTCAAATTCATCATTATCATTTAGCAAACCTACACTAAACGTTCCAGATTCATTTTTGACGACCACAACATTTCCTTGAATTGTATTTTCAGCTTCTGCAATAATTTTCATTTTTTTGCCTTCAAAGTTATGATTTAAAAATTATAAAACAAAATACAAGAATTAGATATAAAATTTTTCGGCTTCTTTAAAAAAATCTGTACTATTCAGAGCCTTCATTACATCTTCGTATGTAGGCTGCTTTTCTGCTAAATCATCAAACTTAATGGAATCTCTTCCGTATTTATAACCATTCATAGTTATAGAGCAACGTTCATCACCAGTAAGTTTTAATAATGCTTCAAGACGTTGTTCTGAAAATTCTACAATACTTCCAAAGCAAACGGATAATTCATTAAAATCAATATCTTTATCCTCACGGTTGTTAAAATAATATTGAATTAAAGGTAAAGGATTAGTTACATTTTCTGTATGATAATCTCGAATAATTCCAACAGCAATAACATTATTGTAATTTGTTGTACTAATTACAGGACATCCGATCATTGTTCTTTTAAGAAAATCATTTTTCTTACTTACTTCATTACTTTTATATTCATTAATCGCGTTTTCTTCCCAGGATTTTTTCTGGTTATTCATTTCTTCCAGAGAAACAAAACCTAATTTTTTCAGAATGTAAGTAAGCATTTATTTTCCTATTTAGTGTTAATAAGAGCTACAATTTTATTTTTATGTTCTTCTGACTGAGGAACCCCAGAAAAATTAATTTCATAAAAATATTCAAGTTTTTCTTTTTCAGTTGCATTTTCCAGGATAATCATAGGCAACGGAACACTTGAAAATGCGTTTTGTTCTGGCATCGTTAATTCAGAGTATTTTACAGGTTTCCCATCAATAATGATAGCAATTTCATCCCTAAAAAATAATTTTAAGGTAGTAATGCGTTGTTTTCCATCAACAACTTCATACAAAACTCTTCCTGTTTGTGGGTTTAATGTTTTTGCTACAGAAATGCCACCTAACGGGAAACCAGAAAGAATATTATTCAGGAATTCTTGCTGATGTTTATTTTCCCACACGTATTCTCTTTGATAATAGGCATCTAAATTTAATCTTGATGTGTCAATGAAAGAAAACCAGCTATCCACTGAATAATTAGAAACACTTGTTAAAAATTTTCTTTTATCTTTAATTCTGTTAATCATTGATTCAGCCATAATTGTTCTCTTTTTTGATTTTATTTATAGTATCATTTTTATCTTTATTAGTACAGCTTTTTCATATCAAACAAAAAAGCCACCTGGTTAGTGGCTTTTTATTACATCATTATAAATTGAACTTAAAATTCTTCTGCGTATTCAGTGCGTTTAATTCGTTGTGGTTTGTTTTTCTTCTTCCCGTCATAATTACTCTTTTTCATTTCAGCACGAGCATTGCGACGATCTGATTTAAACTTTTCAACACGATTAAAAGAACCATTCATTATTTTTTTCTCTCTTTAGTTAACAACATCATTGTATGACAGCTATCTTACCTAACCCTGAAAAATTTATCAACTACTTTTTTAACTTGACCAGTAAAAATCAGTGACAGTTTTTTGGACATTTGCAGGAATCTTTTTACCAGTTCCTAATTCAACAAAATCCTCTTTTTCAATTTTAACATTTTCTTTTACTTTTAAAGAGGTATTCTCTTTAAAATTTTGTTCATTACTGATACTAAAAGAGTTTTTTACAGCCGTTGCTTTAAAAGTCGCAACGGAAGATACGGTTGTACTTGCCAGAACTGAAAAAGACAAGGATGAACTCATAAAAATCAAAGCTACTTTCGTATATTTATTCATAGATTCCTCTCAATAATCATTCAACAACTGAATCATAACATAACTCAAATTTGAGTACAATTGATTTATATATATAATATTTTCAAATCACATATATGAATCAAAATAGATAATGTTATAACTATTTTTCCCACATGACGTAGCCAAAAGACCTATATCCAGTTTTCCATCAACAACAACATCTGCAAGATTCTCACCTACTCTTATCTTTTTAAAATTAGGAGCTAATGCAGAAATCATTTTTATACATTCCTGAGGGGGAACGCCATTATAGTAAATGGAGTATCCATTTGGAGTTATTAAACCTAAACTACCATCATCATCTAAAAAATTAGGCATTACATCAATAGAACCGTTAAAAGAGTTTACCAGTTGCCCATTTTCTGAAACCATTTTTTCAGGCACTAATTTCGCCTGTATAATAACATCAGTATTTAATGACATGTAATCCGGTGTTCCTGCATATAATGAATTAATACCTGCTCTTAAAGTGTTTACCAAATCGACCTCAGCTTGTGCTCTTTGAGATGACTGAACCTTAGGATAAATAATAAAAGCAGCTATTACTATGGCAGCAGCAATAACTAAAACAAGTAAAATTTCCGTTAAAGTAAAACCTTTTGCTTTTTTTTGCATAAAAAATCTCCTCTGTATTATATATGTTATGTTATACAACATATATAATACAAAAGGAGACTTAACCTAAATTTTAATTTATTAAAATGACAAGTGGTTCAACTTGTTAAAAATGTTAAATTCTCTTCTTTCCTGCTGAATTAATTATACCAGGAATTAATGCGTTTGATATATCTTCTTTTTCTTGCTTTGCAAACCTTTCTCTTTTTTTATTCATGATTATATTATATGAACTATAATTTTCGTAGCAACTATCTTCCTGTAAAATTTCAATATCCTTCTCTAAAAGTTTTTCAACAATATTACCATAATAACAACAATAATCTAAAGCATTCATCCCATCTTTATCAACCTGATGAACATTAATACCATTCTCTATGAGATACAACATAGTCTCCCAATCGTTTGTTTTCATTAAAGCATTTTCATGATCATTAGTTAAATGATTTATATCAGCACCATTTTCAATAAAAAAATCTAACATTTCTTTGTTGGAACCATGTATTTCAAATAAAGGAGTTTCTCCATAATTATCACTATCATTCAATGACAAACCATACTTAAAACATTCTTTAAACTTTAAAAATGGATCAATTTTTAAATGTGCTATTGAAAATAAAACATTTGCACCTGAATTTGCCTTTTTACTTACATCAACACCCATCTCTATTAACTTTTTAAAATTATCAACAGATCCTGTTTCTTTATATAATGCATTTTCACCCTTATGATTTATTTGATGTATATTAATTCCATTATTTATCAGAAAATTAAATTTCTCGTCAATCTCTTCTCTATTCTCAGTTAGAGTAGTAGACCACTTGAAATTGCAATAAAAAAGTGCGTTTTCTTGATATTCGTCTATAGTATTTATATCCATACCATATTCCATTAGTATTTTCATTTTTGAAGGGCAAGCACATAAAAATACTAATGGTGGAACTTTACTTATATCCGTATAAGGTAAAAGTTTATTTAATTCTTCTCTTAATTCTGCATCATCATTAATATCATCAATATCATTTAACCTTTGCATTATTTCTTCATCGTTAAACATATAAACCTCTTTTAAAATGTTATAATAAATAAAAAAGGAGATCCCTCTCCTTTTTTATTATTTTAATCTGATGCTTTCTTTTATTTTATCATGTTGACTTTTTACAACATCTTTTTGATTAAAGAAATTATCTTTTTCATTAAAACCTGGTAAATGTTTAAGATAATTTTTCACTTTAAACACATCTTCCAGGGGGAGTTTATTATGCTCTGTAAGCAACATAACATTTTTCAAATCAAGATATTCGTTGTAAGAGTTAACATTCAAATCAAATTTTTCTCTTTCTCTTAAATCTGTCAAGCAATCTACTATAACAGTTAAAAGAAACAGTCCCTTACCTGCGAAATGATAATTTTTATTAATTTTTGTTTCATCCATAATAGCTTTTTTTATTTCTTCCTTGCTTCCATTTTTAAACACTTTATCTAAATGCTCATATTTTGTCATTTTTACACCTTTTTTTCAGTTATTTAACATTTAGTTTATTATTTCACATATATTTCAAAAAACAAATATTTTGGCAATTTTATTTTTTTAAATAAACTGTGATTACAGTACCTAAACCATGCAAATAATGGAAAACAAGATCTTCGAAAAATAATTCATATTCCTGTTCATCCAGTTCTTCTGAATCAAGTAAATCTGCATTAATATGATAGATCTCTTTTAACAAATACTTTTCACTAACAAAAGTGATTTCTCCGCTATAGCCATTATCTTCGAAATTAAAAAATTCATTATTTTTAAGATAAGATTTTAATTTTTTAATATCTTCATCAAAAGAACCGCTCTCTTTATATTCTATAGATTCCTTACTTTCTCTTTTCAATTTTTCAACAAAAGAATCCATAGCTTTATCCATGTTTTCTTTAGAAAGAAGTTCTTTTAATTTTGAATTCATTTTTTTATCCTCATTTATAAATTTTTCATTTCATCAGGAATTCTGTCATTATTTAAATCCCATACAGCTTTTTCTATTTCATCAGGAGTATTTAACATAAATAGTTCTTCTTGTATATTTTTATAGTTTTCTTCTTTTAAGAAATAATACCTTTGAATTTTTTGAATATAAAGCATTGAGCATGAACATTCATAAAGACAAATATTAAAATCAAATTGCAGACAATCAGGATTTAAATGCACTACTGGAATTTTAATAATTAAAGGATTACTATTGTTTTTTTTAGCCACTCTTAGAGCAATTTGATAAGCCATAAATAAACTACTTGTCAAATAAACACCATCACTGCTTAAAGGTGAGTTTTTTTTCTTTATATCAGGTCTTATTCCATTTTTTACAATGTTTTTCTTAAATGCGGTACAGGTTCCATGATACAGAAATTTTGGACTGTACCAGCTATGATATTCTCCCGCTAATTTTATCATATTTTTATTCATATTTTTCCACCTGACGCAATTGATTAAAAATTATAACACATTTTTCAGACAAAAATCCAGAACAAAAAAAAGCCACATAAGTGGCTCTTAAATTAGATGAAATACGTTATTCTTTTTGAGAAAGACACATGATGGGATATTCATCATCAATAAAAACTTCAAAACCCCAACCTTCATACCATTTTTGAAGGTCAAATACATTACTTTCCCCTGTATCACATTCTAAAAAGATATAATCGCATTCACTGCATTCTGACAAGAAAGACTCGATTAAAGAATTTCCTTCGCCATTAGAGCGATTATCTTCATTAACCTGTAAAGAATTTAGAAAACCAATCGTTAATGGCTCTTTGTAGGCAGGAGCTTTATGCCCTTTTTTAGAGAACCAGTTTTCAACCTGGACAGCATCAGATGCCACTTTATAACCTTCGAGAGAACCATTATCGCTTTCACACAACACAATTTGGGGTTCACTATACATCTTTTTAGTATCCTGTTCTGATTATATAAAAATATAGGCTTAGATGGTTTAAATGGCAAGGATTTGAACCTACTTAGCTTACACTACCTAATGAAAAGGCAGATGCTTCTAACATGAAGAATAATCCATTTAAACCTTACATTATAATACATTTACTCATATACTAAATCAAGCATTATTTTTTAACCCTCCCCCATCTACCATTGATGGGGGAATAATTTCAAAAAACATCAAACTTTATCAATTAAGTCAAAAAGTTTGGCTACGTTTAGTGTTTTTACAGCTGTGTATTTACTCAACGTATAGTTAAGTGCTTCTCCTTCAACTTCGTGTTGAATTTCTACATCCCAAATACCCATAGCTTCGAGCTTCTTCATTTTCAAAAATGAAAGATCTGGTTTCAGGTATTCAAGAAGTTCTACAAATTCAATAGAATCTACCGGCTCGATTTCTGGTTTCATTGGCTCATTAAAGTAAATTCCACTAATTAGCCATTTTTTTTCAACAGGAAAAATCTTTTTACCTAATTCTTTTTCAATCTGTGCCATTTTTTTAGATTGCTCATTAGATACTTTCATTTTAGCCCCCTTTATTAGCTTATAAGGCATTGTACCACAGATTCAGCTTTGTACAACAAAAATTTTTAATTTTAGTCGATAAAAAATTCTTTTTTACGAGAGAAGAAGTAAACAAATATCCTTTAAAAATACATATATTTCTCTGTATAAAATATACAAATGCAATATATTAATAACTAAACAATCAAAGAGGTATTTATATGTTTTTCAAAAAAGAACAAGAAACAAGAAAATTTAATAGTGAACAAATTCTTTTATCTTATAATCTTACAGTTAATCATGATCTTCCTTATTCAGATACAGAGAAATTTTTAAGGATAAGGACTCCAGAAGAAACTTTGTATAGGGCATTATCTATGATACCAGTATGTATCAAAACTATTAATAATGATGATAGTGAAGAAAACTTCTCAAATACCATCGGAAATCTTTTCAAATTAGGTCCTCATCTTACATCAGCAGAAATAAAATATATGATGGATAAGAATCCTTCAAAAGATATATGGATACCTTTAACCTGGAGATTACAATCCATTTACACCTTGTTCTGGGTGTTAGGCTTCATTCCATCTCTTAATAAACCTCATTCTGAAAATGATTTTCAACTTGAGAATATTATTCATATCTTATTTTCTATGGGAAAAGAACCAAATATTTATTTATCTAAAGCTAATTTCCGAACAAAAAAAGAATTATTAGATGAATTAGACCTTTATTATAGATTACATATAGCTTGTTCAGAAGCTCGCTTTTATAATGAAGATATTAGTGAAAAAATATCAGAAGACATGGTGTATGAAAGGCATTACGCTTTAAGCTGGGTTACCTGCCAACGAAATGAAGAATGGGATGATATCACTTTACTTAACGGATATATTTAAAATATATAATAATTTATAAATATGCTATTTTTCAATTACAAGGATAATAATTATGAATTTTCTTAAAAATATTTCAGTTAGAACTCTTTTAGCGTATATATTATTTTTTGTTTTTTTGTATTCTCTCATACCGTTTATTTTAACGTTATTAGGCAATAAAGAAACATCTCAATTATTATATCAAACCTTACCTTTTTTATTATTAATACAATATTTATTTATATATTTTTATTTAACAAAATATCTTGTAAAACCAATTAATAAGATTCAAAATACATTAAAACAAATTACTGATGGAAAAATAGATACTGATATTGATTTATTCGGAAATAACTGTGCAGGTAAATTAATACCAGAAATAAAAAACATGCAAAAAAGCTTAATAAATACTGTTTCATCTATTGAAAATAATACTAATATTATCACATCTAGTATTGATAATATTTTAAAAGAAAATAAAGAATTGGTAATCAGGACAGACAAACAAAATAACTCTATTAAAAATACATCTTATAATATGACCCATTTAAATCAAACATCTATTCATAATGAGTTAAAATCAGCTTCGGCTTGTGAACAAATAGAACATCTTATTAATAATTATAACGAAGGTATGAACGAAATTAACAGAATGACTGAAACTATGAACAATATACAACAGTCATCTACTGAAATTAAAAATATATCTGAATTTATTAGCAAAATGGCCTTTCAAACAAATCTTCTTTCATTAAATGCAGCAGTGGAAGCAGCAAGAGCAGGCGAGTCAGGAAGAGGTTTTGCAGTGGTAGCAGGGGAAGTTAGAAATTTAGCTCAAAGTTGCTCTAATTCTGCTAAAGATATAAAAGAATTAACAGATCATGCCGTTCAAGAAATAAAACATGGAGTTTTATTAAGTTCAAAGAACCTGGAATTTATGAAAGAAAATATAGAACAATTAAAGGCTTTAAACGAATATTTCTCAGAAATACATAAATCTTCAAAAGAACAAAATTCCCAAATAGATAATATAAATCGTGAATTAACATCTATTAATAATAATACTACTGAAAATAGTTTACTTGCAGAAAATATTTATAAACTATCTGAAGTAATAAAACAAAGAACTAATTTTATGAATGACAACATAAATAATATAAAATGCTAAACTAAATATTAAAAACTCTTGCCATAACCATGTTTGAAAGAATGTGCTGCTTGATTCCTCACCTGACACATTGTTCTTCCTTTAATGAAATGACAAGAGTTTAGAAAATATTATAATAATTTTTTTAATTACACAATAAATATTCTAATATTTTTTTTCTATGATATATTAATATAAACACTTTAAAAAGAGGATTAGAATTATATGCAAATATTTATGGTAAGTATAAACTGGCGTGGACCTTTAAACATTGATGCAATGAGGACTTATCCAACAGAACAAGAATGCTGGGAGTATGGAGATAAAATTCAGGACATGGGCGGCACTATTAAAGTCTATGAGCTTTTTTCGGATAAACCACCAAGATTATGCAAAAAACCTAAAATTCCTAAAAGTTCCTGATTCAGTAAAGATAAAAGCCTCCTGGGAGGCTTTTTTGTTATTTATTTCTTTTCCTTCTCATTAGCTTAATCAAGGCCAGAGTCGGCATTGCGGGTTTTTTACATTCATCTTCTAATTGTTTAAATGTTTTTTCTGAGACTACCATGATAAATTCTCCTACTTAAATCTTAGTGAGTCATCTATGCCTATACATGGATAATCCAGGTTATCACCTCTTAATTTATTACATTTTTCATGAGATAACCATAAATTATTCATTTCATCAGTACCACCATGAGATTGTGGTAAAATATGTTCCAGTGTTGCATATTTTTCAGCAGTAATAGCTTTCCCACAAACATAACATGGAATAACATTATCACATTTTTTAAGAATCATTTTATATATGGTTTCTCTTCTTCCTTTACGCACACCAGCATTTAGTCTTTTTTCTAAACCTGGACTCATAATACGTCTTTTCTTTTTTGACATATACGCCTCTAAGTGTCTAAAACCTATTTAGATATTAACAAAATATAGATAAATGTACAATATTTTTGGTAAACCATATATAAATAAATATATTTATTTTAAAATCCGCACATAGTGCGGTAAACTAAATAACTCTTTCATTAAAAACCATCACTTTATTCTAAACCGCACATAGTGCAGTAAACAGTAAATGTAAGTGATAAAAATTAAATAAATCATAAATTTAACATTTATTTAATAGAAGAGCTATAATTCTATATTTAAAATATTTATCATTATTTTTCAATATATTAAACATTATCTTATTCCATATTATTAAATAGTCAACTATTAAAAATATGGAATAATAAAAAAATTAATAATGTATTTAAATTCAGACTGGATTTGATTTCAATACTGTCAGCCCAATACGTTCATTTAATTTACATTTACAACTATCTAAATTTTCAAGTCCACATTTGATGCAAAAACCCTCTTTTCTTCTATATAAACCTGTAGACTCGAATAATTCCATTTCTGAAACAAGAATACGTTCAAATTTTCTAATAAAAGTTATAAAATTACTTTTATTAAATGAAACCTGTTTTTCAGGATAACAAGTCGTATATTCATATTTCTTGATAATACTTTCTGGATCTTCAAAAGGGAAAAAGCTCACATTATATGCATAGCTATCATCCAGCTCGTCTATCTCATTAATCAAAGATTTAGCTTCTTCTATTCCTGACACAATTCTAACATCATTTAATTGATAACATTGATCATTAAATTCTATCACCGCTAAATATTTCATTATTTTTCCTTATACTCTGAATGATTGTATCTACGGATTGGATGAATAAAAAGCCAGTGCAGTACAGGCTTTACCCTCTTAACATGTCAAAAATTTATCGAAAGATTCTTTGAAAATTGCATCATGAATTAAATCTTCTTCTTTCGTTAACCAAAAAGGTCTATAACTAACCCCTTTTTCTTCCAGGGTGTGATTCATAATATCCAAAAATTTAATGTAATCAAATCCATTATTTGCGAATACTTTTTTAATATAGGGATTGTCTTTTTCTTTTGGATCTGAAATCATTTTCATATATTTACGATTTCCATCCAGGTATGTTTTTGGTGAAATTGCATTTAATCTTAATTTTCTTCCAAAGCCAAATGAAAAGTTGTTTTGCATTGCTGTTGGAACATAAGAGCCAATTTGATGCGGTGCTTCACCACCACATTTAATTTCATTATTGTCAGTATAAAATACTTTGGTATGATTATTGACTACTACTTCATTATTAGAATCAGCAAAACCAAAGAAAATATATGAATTTAATCCCTCAATTAAAGGTTCTACTTCAATCAACATAATTTGGGATACAATATCATGTGGATTAGACAATGATGTATAACATTCCAGTCTTTCAGAAGTCATTAAGTTAGATAATGAACAACCATTTAAAAATTCAAGTTCTGGATCAGTATAAAATTGATTTTTATTTTTTTCAGAATCAACCAGAGATTTTTCATCCAGAAAAATATTTTCGATTTCATTATTTTTTACATCAATATGTAATCTCATTTTTGAATAATCAGCAATTTTATTCAAAGAGGTAAAATGACCAAGTATTGGCGTTTTAGATTCTTTCAACAATTCTGGATTCACAAAAAACAGTTCAACTTGTTCTTTAAGATTATTCATTTTTATGACCTTTTTATTTTCTGGAAGGTACATAATACTCTTTTTTTATTTGATGTACAACGAGTTTTATATATAAAAAGCCAAAAAGCCTCATAAGAGGCTTTATTTTTACTGATTTTGCTAAAGTAAATGTGAGATATTTGGTGGTCCCTGTTGGACTTGAACCAACGACCAATCGATTATGAGTCGACTGCTCTGACCAACTGAGCTAAGGGACCAATTTTGGTACTCGGAGCGGGACTCGAACCCGCACACCTAACGGCGAGGGATTTTAAATCCCTTGTGTCTACCAATTCCACCATCCGAGCAATATTTTATTCTTACATATTTTCGCAAGCAGATTTATAACCACGATTCCAGGCATATTGCAACATCAGATTAAGATTCTTTAGTTGCTCATCACTCCATCCTTTGGTAGATGGAATATTTACATTTTGTGAATCAGCCTGACTCGCATCTTCCATAATTTCATTTACATCATCATGAATATAACCAGCCATTCTACATATCCTTAATTATTATTTACAATGTGGTGGTCCCTGTTGGACTTGAACCAACGACCAATCGATTATGAGTCGACTGCTCTAACCAGCTGAGCTAAGGGACCAATGTTGTCAAACTATCAACTCTAAATAACTATCAACCTGAATCAAAGAACCAAACGAGATTTCTGTTCCGTCCTCTATGTAAAACACTATACGCATTTCGCTTTCAAAGTACAAGTTATTTTTTTGTTTTTAAACTTGTTTGATCAAAAAAAAGACAATCTTTATGTGCAGAAAAACAAAACCCCGCCTCGAAGGACGGGATTTACATCGATAGTGATGGATAAATCTTTTTTCTACAATTACTGGTAGATATTTTTAAGCGAATGAACTCCAGAATAAATTCACTCTATCAAACAGAATTTTCTTTGCTTCATCTGAAAGTCCTTTTTTATCTGCAATATTTTCCATTTCTTTGACTGCATCTAATCTTAGGTTAATAGTCGGACATTGTTGAGCAAAAAGAGTTTTCCATGTATTATCCAGGTTTGCAACACCTTCTCCTTTTTTTGCCTCATAAAACTCTGTTTGTTTTTTGAAAACAAAAGCTTTTGTGAACATTAAGGTTAGGATATCAATGGATTTTTCTTCAGAAAATTCAGCAAGAGGCAACTCACCTTCAAAACCTTCCTTTAAATTATCAAACTCTATTACTGCTGACTGGAAAGTAATTTCTTCCAGTTCTTTAATATTTTCAGGTTCTTCTTCAAAAGAAGTAAAAAGAGAATACTTTGCAGTTTCTAAAATACGGGTATCATCCCATGAAAACATAAATCCCTGGAATTCTGTATTTAGCATATTTTTAAACATATTTTTGGCAAACGCAATCCCATATTCTTGAGATTTGAATTTATCTTTATAACTTTTATCTTTTTCAAAAACAAGATGTTCTTTCATATATTCACCTGGTATAAATATGTATTTATTAAATTTTTACAAGATTATCTTCTGGCACATTAAAGATTTTTCTGCTTCTTAATACATTTGTCGCAAAATTAATCTCTTTCATTGAATAAGATAAATTATCTTTTAAAATAAGATCACAATTCTCAAAACCATATTCTTTAAGATAAAAAGATTCTTTATAAATTTTCTCACAACGTTCTAACTCTTCTTTTGAAATATCAACTACTACATCATAGCTAAAATGATTGATTTTTTCGATTTTAAAGTTTACCCCTTCTAAATGGCGATTTAGAACTTTGACTTTATCATTAATTTTAAATTTTTTTTGAGGCTTCGCTTTTTCAAGAGCGAGAGCAAGATGTTCT
>Ga0308160_10003030_pt1 | contig 19420 bp, 3 predicted proteins | sample PhyFR1_FD_201036 | JGI IMG/M metagenome (GOLD analysis project Ga0308160, IMG submission 201036) | Phyllosphere microbial communities from UC Gill Tract Community Farm, Albany, California, United States - DLSLF.R1 | ecosystem: Host-associated > Plants > Phyllosphere > Unclassified | place: USA...
GTTACGGCCGCGCCCTTGAGCGTGGTGTCCGTGCCCAGGACGAGCTTGTCGCCATAGGCCTGGGCGCCGCTGGTGTTGACCGCGCCGCCGTCGACGTGGGTCGTGCCGCCGGCGTCGGTGCCCAGGCTGGACAGGGCCGTGGTACCGCCCACGACACCGCCGAAGGTGGTGCTGCCGCTCGTGGCGACCGTCAGCGCATGGGCGCCGTCCAGCGCGCCGCTAAAGCCGATGTCGCCGCCGCCCGTGCTGGCCAGGGCCACATCCGCGCCCAGCGTGGCCGCACCCAGGTAGGCCTGGCTGCCGCTGGTGCTGACATTGCCGCCGATGCCGGCCGTGCCGGTCACGGCCAGGTCGGTCAGGTTGGCGATCGCGCCGTGGGTAACGGCGTTGCCGTCCACGGTCAAGCCGTGCGACTGGCCATCGACCGAACCGTCCAGGGTCACGGTCGTGCCCTTGAGCGTGGTGTGCGCGCCCAGGACGACGTTGTCGCCATAGGCTTGGGCGCCGCTGGTGTTGACCGCGCCGCCGTCGACGTGGGTCGTGCCGCCGGCGTCGGTGCCCAGGCTGGACAGGGCCGTGGTGCCGCCCACGACGCCGCCGAAGGTGGTGCTGCCGCTCGTGGCGACCGTCAGCGCATGGGCGCCGTCCAGCGCGCCGCCGAAGCCGATGTCGCCGCCGCCCGTGCTGGCCAGGACGACGTCCGCGCCCAGGGTCGCCGCACCCAGGTAGGCCTGGCTGCCGCTGGTGGTGACGTCGCCGCCGATGCCGGCCGTGCCGGTCACGGCCAGGTCGGTCAGGTTGGCGATCGCGCCATGGGTGACGGCGTTGCCGTCCACGGTCAAGCCGTGCGACTGGCCGTCGACCGCGCCGTTCAGGGTCACGTTCGTGCCCTTGAGCGTGGTGTCCGCGCCCAGGGTCACGGCGTCGCCATAAGCCTGGGTGCCGGTGGTGCTGACCGCGCCGGCCAGCGTTGCCTTGCCGTCGACCGCCAGGGTGTCCAGGATGCCGCCGGCCTGCTGGCCGACGCCTGCGCCGAACACGGCGTCGCCGTGCACGGCCAGCTTGCTGGCCGCGCCGGCCTTGCTGTCGACCGTGCCCTTGAAGTGCGCGTTGCCGGTGAGCGCGGTATCGGCGTCCAGTTGGGTGGCGCCTTCCACCGCCAGGGTGTCGCCGGCGCCGGTGCCGATGTTGCCCGACAGGGCGACATCGCTGGCCTGGAGCGTCACGTTGCCAGCATTGAAGTTGACGTCGCCTGCGGCCAGGCTGCCGCCGCCATTGACCGCGAAGCGGGTCGAGCCGGCGTGGATATTGGCCAGCTCGCCCTGGTCGAGGACCAGGTCGCCGCTGTTGCCGGCACCGCCCAGGACCAGGTCCTGACCCTTCGCGGTGGCGGCGATGGTGGTGGCCGCGGTGCCGCTGTCGATCGGGGCGCCGATGTCGAGGTCGACGCCGGAGGACAGCGCGAGCGCGTGGTCGTGGGTCTGGATGCCCTCGATGGCCGCGTCGCCGTTGAACGGCTTCACGCCCGCCACCTGCACGCTGGCGTTGCCCGGCGTAAAGGTACCGGCCAGGTTCAGCGTCAGGGCGCCGTTGACATCGGCCACGACCCGGTCGACCAGGTTGGCCTGGTCGAAGGTCACGGTACCGCCGCCGCCCGCGGTATTGCGGATGACCAGGCTGCCGACGTTCAACTGGGTACCGCTGGCCTGGCTTGCGCCCTGGCCGAGGTCGAGCAGCAGCTGGCTGCCGAGCACGTTACCGAGGCGCAGGTCGGTGCTGTCGGCGATCTGGATGCCCATGCCGCGCGCCGATGCCGATACGGTGCCGCCGAACACGTTGCCGCTGTTGGCCAGTTGCACCTGGCCGACGCCGTTCACCGCCGAGCCCGCGTTGGCGCTGCTCTGCTGCGCCGTGAAGCTGACGTCCTTGGCGATGTTGAGCGCATCCGTGGCGACGATGCCGGTGGCGTTGGCGATGCCGGTGTCCTGGTAGCCGCCATAGGTCGTGATCTTCAGCGCACCGCCGATACGGTTGGCCTGGGTCAGCGTCACCGCGCTGGTGTTGTTCACCGCCACGATGGTCTTGCCGCCGGCATCGCTGACGATGCTGACCGGGGTGGTGACCTGGGACAGGTCGACGCTGGCCGCGTTCACATGGTTGTTGCCGCTGGCATCGACGTAGGAGGCCATCAGCATGTTGCCGCTCTGGCTCAGCGTGATCACGCCGTTCAGGCGGATCTGGTTCGCGTCGGCCACCGAAGCGGCGCCGCCCTGGAAGAAGTTGTCGCTCGAGGCGCCTTCGATCAGGCTGCCGTGCGGCGTCTGGAAGGTGCCACCCACGCGCAGGTAGGCGTCGGTCTGGTTGGGCGCCGTGCCGTTGGCGTCGGCCCTCTGGGTGATCGGGCCGGTGCTGTCGAGGGTGAAGTCGTTGCCGACCAGGGTGTTGTCGAGCAGCGTACCGGTGGCATTGGTGTTCGTCACCGACACATTGCCGGCGTTGTAGGTGCTGGTATCGATGCTCAGGTTACCGTTGAGCAGGATGGCCGCGCCGCTGGCCTGCGCCACCAGGCCGCCGGCGGTGAAGCCGACGCTGGAGCTGCCGGCATTGTCGGTCAGGCCGGCCAGGGTACCCGGCGCAGCGGTCACGCTGCCGAGCACGAAGCCATTGGCGTCGCGGAACTGCAGGCCGGCATTGCCGTTCAGGCTGGCCGCGAGCGTGCCGACGTCGTTGCCGGCATTGTCCAGCGTCACGTCGGCGGACGCTTCGATGCCCAGGTTCGTTGCCTTGACGGCAGTACCCGCGCCCTGGCCGATGGCGCCAGCGGACTTCAGGTACAAGGTGTCGACGGCCTTGGCCGCACCGACGTTGCCGTCCAGTGCAATGCCGCCCGCGCCGGCGGTCACGGCCAGTTTGCGCGGCTGGACGCCGTCGCCGTCGATGGCCGCCAGGGTGACCTTGCCGTTGGCATTCCCGGTGGACAGCGAAGCATCGCCGGTCAGGACGATGCCCTGGCCAAAGCCGATGTTCGCGCCCGGCGTGGTGATGCTGCCGGCCAGGGCGCTGGTGCCCGTGCCGTTCTGCACGAAGCCGCCGGTGGCGGCGACCGACGCGCCCGCGCCGAGGGTGAAGACGCCGCTGTTGCCGACCGTGACGCTACCGCCGACGGTGGCCGCATCGCTGACGCTCAAGCCGGCGCCGGTGAAGGCCAGGTTGCCGGACAGGGTGAGCGCCTTGGCGAACGTCGTGGTGCCGCTGCCTGCCTGCTGGGTGAAGCTGGCCGCGTTGACGGTGCTGGAGGCGGTCACGTCATGCGCAGCCGCGACGGTCAGCGCATCCAGTGCCGCGCCGGCACCGACCTTGCCCGCCAGGGTGGCGTTGCCGGTGCCGGTGTTCAGGACCAGGCTGGCCGGGGTACCGGTGTCGCTGTCCAGCGCATCGGCGAACGCGATATTGCCGCCGTTGCTGCGTAGGGTCACGCTGCCGCGCAGTGCGACCGGCGTGGCGAAGCTGATGCCGGTGCCGGTGGTGGTGATGTCACCGGCCAGCTGATTGGCACCGGTGCCGTTCTGGGTAAAGCCGCCGGCCGCCGTGATGTCGCCCGCGGCGGCGGTGGAGAACAGGCCTGCGTTGCTGATCGCCACCGTGCCTGCCGCGTTGAGCGCGGCATTGACGGCCAGTTGGTTGCCGGTAAAGGAGAACTTGCTGCCCAGGTTCACGGCGCCGCCCAGGGTGGTGGTGCCGGTGCCCGCGACCTGGGTCAGGTTGGCGGCCTTCACGCCTGCGAGCGTCACGTCCTTGGCCGAGACCAGCAGGACGTTGTTCAGGGCCGAGAGCCCGCCCACGGTGCCGCCGAAGCCGATGTTGCCGGTGCCGGCGGTCAGGCTGAGGTCGCGCGCGGTGCCGTCGCTGTCGATCGTGCCAGTGAACTGGATGTCGCCAGCGCCGGCGCCGGTGCTGAGGCTGTGCGCCCCGCCCTGCACGATGGCCGGGCCGGTGACGGTGATCGTGCCGCCGGCCGCGGCGCTGGCGTCCACGCCGCCGCCGCTGGTGTCGATGTTGCCTGCCAGGTTGACCACGCCGCCGGTGAGTCCGACGGCGCCGCCGGTGCCGCTGCCCACGCCGCGCGCACTGATGTTACCCACCGTCGCGTTGCCGCCGGTCGAGACCGTCACGGCACCCGCGTTCGCGGCGGCGGCACTGCTGTCGCCATCGGCGCTCAGCGTGCCGGTCACGATGCTGCCGGTGCCGCTGGTGATGCGGATCGCGCCACCGTTCTTGTACGCACCGCCGGCATAGGTCACGTCGCCACCCGTCGAGATCGTGACGCCGGCCGCGTTGAAGCCGCCCACGTTGAGCGCGCTGAAGGCGCCGCCGCGGGTGCTGACCGGCTCGTTGACGGTGATCGTCACCGCATTGTTGTCCAGGATGATGTCGCCGCCCTGGGTGGTGATGCCCGGGATCGATGCGTCGCCGCCGCCAATGGTGAAATTGGCCGCGCTGCGGTAGCTGAAGTCCTGGTCGGTGCCCGTGATGCGGGCCGCCAGCAGGCTGGCCTTGTTGCCGGTAGCAAGCAGGGCCGAGGTGTTCAGTGCGAGGACGTCGAGCTTGCCAGCATCGATGCCGCCGCTGTTGGCCGCCTGGCTGACCGCGCCCGCTGCCGTCAGCAGCTTGACCGTGCCGTCGGCGCCGGTCGCGCCGGCGCCGTCGCCGGCCGCGCCGCGTGCGACGATGGCGCCGCCCACGACCAGGCTGTCGCCCGAGGCGCTCAGGGTCACGTTGCCGGCCGCGCCGCCGGCCAGGCCGGAGCCGCTTGCGGCCGCCTTGCCGGAGGTGTTGATGGCACCGACCGCCAGGTTGCCGCTGGCGCCGCTGCCGGTGGTGGTCAGGTTGACCGCGCCACCACTGGTACCGTCCGACCCACTACGGGTGTCGATGCCCGCGCTGGCGCTGATCGCGCTGGCGCCCAGGGTAAAGGCTGCGCCTTGCGAGGCGACGCCGGCCGGCAGGTTGGCCACGGTGCCGATGTCGACTGCCAGCTGCGAGCTCGCGTTGACCGCGCCGCTGGTGTTCGATGCAATGGTGCCGAAGCGGTTCAGCGGCACGCCGCTGGCGGCCGCGTTCAGCGTGAAGCTGCCGCTGCCGGACAGGCCGAGCTTGGCCGAATCGATGGCGCCGGTCTGGGTGACGGCGCCGCCGGCGCTCAGGATGGTGCTGGCGCCGGTCTCGATGCCGCTCACGACGAAGCCGTTGGCGTCGGTGAAGCGCACGGTGCCGGCGGCGCCGGTGGTGCTGTCGTTGGCGGTGCTGCCGGCAATGGCCGAGTCGTCCGCCTTGCGCACCTTGATGCCCAGCGTGCCGACGTCGTTGCCGGCCGCGGTCAGGCTGACGCTGGCGCCGCTGTCGTTGAGGGTCTTGACGTTCAGCGTGCCCGCCTTGACCGTGCCCGGACCGGTGGCGCTGTCGGTGGTGATCGCGCCATAGGCGGTCAGCGTGGCCGTGCCGGTCGTGTCGATCTGGCGTACGGCAAAGCCCGCGCTGTTGTTGTCCAGGTACTGGATCGTGCCGGCGGCCGTGGCGCTGCCGTCGGCGTTCAGGCTGCGCAGCGTGATGTAGTTGGCATGGTTGCCGGCGGCGGTCAGGTTGATCGCGCCGCCCGCGGCTTTCTTCGTCACCGCTTCGATGCCGGCGGCGTTGATCGTGGTGCCGGCCTGCTGCAGGATGTCGCCGCCGGCGTTGACGCGCACGGTGCCGGCGTCGGATTTCAGGTTGGCCAGGTTGGCATTGCCGGCCTGGGCATTGACGGTCAGGTCGCCGTTGGCGGTCTGGTACAGGACGTCCAGGCCTTGGGTGAAGTTGCCGGCGGTAGCGGTGACGGTGATGTCGCCGCCCGCGGCGGTACGGATGAAGTCACCCGCGCCCGAGCGGCTGGCGATCGCCGCGCCGGTCAGCGTGATGTCGCCGCTGTCCGATTGCAAGCTGTTGGCCAGGGTCAGGGTACCGGATGCGAACAGCGTGATGTTGCCGCTGCCGGTGGCGAGTTTGCCCGGGGTCAAGAGGTTGCCGCCCAGCGAACGCAGTTCGATGCTGCCGCTCGTGGTCGTGATGTCTTCCGGGGTCATCACCAGTTGCGTACCGGCCCAGGCCGTGAACGAAGTGGTGTTCGCCAGCTTGTTGGTCAGCACATTCATGCTGAGCTGGTTGGCGTCCTGCAGGCGCACCGAGTTGCCGGAACCGGTCACGGTGACCTGGCCGGTGAAGTCGTTCAGGTTGCTGAACAGGTCGATGTCGCCGCTGTTGCCGGCGATGTCCGCCGTGGTCGACTTGACGCTCGATCCGGCCGACTGGCGTACGCCGACGCCCTTCAGCTTCAGGTCGACGCCGGTGGCGTCGATGCCGTAGGTACCGAGGTCGAGCGTGCCGTCGGTGCTGGTGATCGACGAGGCGGCGCCGAGCGTGGCGTTGCCGGTCAGCTTCAGGCCCGGGGTACCGGCGTTGCCGCCGGTATCGGTCAGGGTCAGCGCGCCGGTGGTGGCCACCGTGCCCAGGTTGTCGAGCGTGGTCTTGCTCAGGGTGACGACACCGGCCTTGACCGCCAGCGTCTGGGCCGACAGCAGGCTGGTGCCCGGCGTGGTCTGGCTGACCGTGCCGGTCAGCGCCAGCGCCGGCGTAGCGGCGCCGTCGGTATTCGCCGGGATGCCCAGCGCCACCGTGCCGTTCAGGGCCGACACCATGTTCAGCGTGACGTCCTTGGCGTTGACGATCTGGATCGCCGTGGCGCCTGCGTTGTCGGTCGTGACCGTACCGCTGAGGTCGATCGAATTGGTGCCGCCGCCGCCGTCGACGCGGATGCTGCCGCCGACCGCGTTGGTGCCCGCGCCGTCCGCATTGATGGTCGAACCGACGGTCTGCGAGACCGACTCGCCGCCCAGGAACACGTCGCCGCTGGCGGTGACGTTCTTGCTGCCCAGGGCCAGCGTGCCGATCGTGCCCGTGCCTTTCGCGGTGCGGATGCGCAGGCCGCCGGCGCTGGTGAGGTCGCCGGTCAGGTTGAGGCCGCCGTCGACGTCGAAGATGTCCAGGTCGTACTGGGTGCCGGCGACGTTGCCGACCTTGGACAGGCCGAGCTGGACGATCTTGTTGTTGGCATTGGCCAGGACCGCCGAGCCGCCGACCGCGTTGTTGGCGGTACCGATGGTCAGGGTCTTGACATTCAGTGCGGTGTTCACCGCCTGCGTGATGTTGCCGGTGATCAGGCCTGCGGCACCGGTGTCGTCGCCCAGCGCCAGCGTACCGTTCGGTGCGTTGACGTTCGGCAGCATCAGGTTATTGGTGCCGCGGATCTTGATCGCCGCCGTCGCATCGGCGCTTGCCGTTTCCAGCGTGCCGCTCAGTGCGATGGTGCCGTAGGCGCTGCCGTCATAGCCGGTCAGGGTGATCGTGCCGCCGCCGTTGGCGCCGGTGCGTGCGTTGCCGTTGGAGCCGCCGGACGCGCTGATGTTGCCCTGCGACTGGATGATGCCCTGGCCGGTCAGGCTGATGTTGGCGCCGCCGGTGGCCTGGCCGCCGGCATACACGTTGTAGGTCGCGAGGTTGAGCGCGCCACCGGCCGTGCTCAGGTTCACGGCGCCGTGCGAGCTCTCGATCGACCCGGTCAGGGTCAGGCCGCCGTCGGCGTCGTTGATATTGATGGCGGAGGCCGTCGTGTTGTAGACGTAGAACGGTCCCAGGCTGCCGATGTGGTTGGTACCGGTCAGGGTGATCGCGCCGCGCGCCGACGGGCTGCTGTCGCCCAGGTTGCTGCCGCCGGTCTGGTTCAGGCCGGACAGGGTACCGGCCGTGGTCAGGACGCCGGCGGTCTGGTTGATCGTGCCGGCCGAAGTCAGCTGGATGCCGTTGGCGCTGGCCGTGACGTTGCCGCCCAGGGTCAGGTTGCGGGCCGAGGTGCCGTCCCAGTAGGTCTTGATCGCGATGCCGCCGGCCGCCGACGTCAGCGTGCCGGCAGCCGTGTTGGTGAAGGAACCGGCCGAAGCGATGGCGATGCCGGCATCGGCCGCGACGGCGGCGCCGATCGTGGTGCTGTAGTCCGTGGTCGAGCCGGACGTATAGACCGACGCCGAACGGAGGGTGGCGGTACCGCTCGTGGTCAGGGTACCGGCGCCGCTCGTGGCCACGGCGCCGAGGTTGGCGCCGAGGGTGATGCCGCCGCTGCCGGCGGAGATCGCCCCCTGGACGTTGAGCCCGTAACCGTTGTTGTTGGTGGTGTCGGCGGTCAGGGTCACGCCCTTGGCCGCGCCGTTGGCCGTGACGGAACCGGTACTGGCGACGTTCAGCGCGTAGGCGCCGCTGATATTGACGTTGCCGCCGCTGGACGCCACCGCGCCGTTGATCGTCAGAGGGGAAACACGGCTGTACAGGCTGATATCGCTGCCGGCGGCAAGGTCGCCCACTGCGGCGAAGGTGTTGTCGCCATTGGTCAGGGCGATGCTGCCGCCGACGGAGCCCTGTAGCTTCGCGAAGTTGGTGAGGTAATTCGACTGCGTGACGTTGCCGGCCAGGGTTTCGGTCGCGGTGCCCACCGTCACGGTGGCGCCCGCGCGGTCGGCCGCGATCTGCGTGACCGTCGAGAAGTACTTGGTGCCAGTACCCGAACCGGTCACGGACTCGCTCTGGGCGCGTCCGAAGGCGTCGGTACCGGTGATCGTGTATACCGTGTTCGCATCGCTGCTGGCGACCGCGACGCGCTGGCCATTGCCGAACGTGGCGGTGCCGGCGCTGACCGAACCGCCGTTGAGCGTCAGGTTGCCGGCCGATGCCGTCTGGCTGGCAGCCAGGGCGGTACCGGTGCCAGTGTTGCCCAGTTGCAGGGTGTTCGAGCCGATCAGGTTGGCACCGATGGCCACGTTGTTGGCGGACTGGAAGACGATGTTGCCGGTGCCGGTAGTCTGGATCGTGCCGCCGGTGAGGTTCACGTTGCCGCCGTTGGCGCGCAGCACTACGTCGTTATTGGCGCTCGCATTGACGTACAGATTGCCGGAAATCGATGCGCCCGACAGGATGGCCTTGGTCGTGTACAGCCAGTCGCCCATGCTGAAATTCAGCGCGCCTTCGGTAGCGATAGTGGTGGTGGCATAGGCGCCAAGGATGCCGCCGTTGACCGCCAGGCCATTGCCTTCGCTGTCCTTGTCGTAGATCGACAGGGCGCCGGTCCGGGTGATCGGGCCGAGCGTGCCGATTTCGTTGGCGGCGTTCGCCAGCGTCACGCTGCCCGCGTTCTGCTGGAACACGTTCAGGGTGCCGATCTTGAGCGCAGTGCCCGCGGCCTGGGTAATGTTCCCGTTGATCGCGTTGTAGGTCTGGTACGGATTGTTGTTGTACGAATTCGCGCCCAGGGTGAGCGTGCCGCGCGTGCCCGCCGAACCGATGATGATGCTCGGCAGCTGGACGCTGTTGGCGGCCAGGACGTCGACGTTGCCGCTCGATGCGATCGCACCGGACATGATCATGTTGCCGCGAGTGCCGGTCTGGTAGTCGTTGCCGTAGATCTGGGTGGAACCGGCGGACGTGATTGTCGAGCCCGCGCTCTGGGTCACGCCGGTGCCCTGCAGCAGGACGTTGCCGCTGGTCGAAGTGATGTTGCGGCCGCCCAGCGCCAGCGCGCCGTTGCCGGTCATGATGGTCACCGAGGTGGCCGCCACGTCGCCGGTCAGCGCCATGCCGGCACTACGGCCCTTGGCGCGGACGTCGAGGCTGCTGCCGACCGAGAAGTTGCCGAGCTGGTCGATGATGTTGCTGCTGCTGGTGATCGCGATCGCGCCGGTCGTCGCGGCCGACAGCGTCCTGATGTTGATGCTGTCGGTGCCCCAACCGGACAGGTACTGGGAGAACGAACCCGCGACGGCGGTGCCGCCGACGACGCCCACTTGCAGCGTGCCACCGGTGGCGGTCACGGAACGCAGGCTGGCGGCATTGCTGCCGCCGCCGCCGGCGTTGGTGACCAGGATGGCCGAGGTGCCGCCGCTGTCGGCGTCGGTCGTCATCAGGCGGCTGTACAGGTTGACGGCGGCGCCGCCGCCGTCGATGCGGATCTTGCCGCTGCCGGCGTTGATCGCGTTGTCGGTCAAGCCCTGGGTCACGCCGATACCGTTCAGCGTGATCGTGCCGCCGTTGCTGGACATACTGCTGTAAACGCCCAGGCCGAGCGCGCCCGCATCGGCGTCGAGGGTGATGTTGCCCCCGGCCGACGACAGCGTGGCATAGTTGTTGACGGTGATCCCGCCGTTCGGGGCGGTGATGCTGATCGGCGCCGCGGCATTGGTCACGTTCACGTTGCCGTAGACCGTGATGTTCTCGTCGCCGGCCACGTTGTTGGCGGTGCCGGTGGTCCTGAGCTGCAGGCCGCCCGCGCCGTCGTAGGTCTGGGTGTAGTTGCTGGCGTAGCCGATCTTGAACTGGCCGGTGTTGTTCAGCGCAACCAGGCTCTTGGCGGAGGTGTCGTAGACCACGCTGAAGTCGGTCCCCGAATTGAACAGGATGTTGCCGAGGCTGTTGGCGTTCGTGCCGCTGCCGCCCAGGGTGCGGCCGATCACCACGGCGCCGCCGCCGGTGCCGGTGAAGGTCAGGTCGTTGCGCTCGCCGTCCTTGCTGAGCATGTCGCCGGTCAGCGTGATCTGGCCGGTGCCGCGCTTGAAGGTGACGGCGTCGTCGAGGTAGACGGTATTGGCGGTATTCAGTCCGGGAGCAAAGTTCACGGTGCCGTTGCCTGCCGAGGTATCGACCGTGATCGCGCCGCTGCCGTTGGCGACGGTATCGTCGCCCAGGCGGGTGGTGTTGGCGTTGACGCTCACGCCGGCGGCGGCATTCGTGGTCAGGTTGCCCTGGACCTTGACGATGTTCGCCGACGTGACATTCAGCGACGACAGCGCGGCCGTGCCGCCCAGCGCCTCGGCGAACGTGACCGAGCCGGTGCCGGCCGTGACGGTCAGCTTGCGCGCGCTCGCGTTCGAATCGACGGTGGACATGAACACGATGTCGCCCGAGGTGCCGCCGCTCGAGACCAGACGGTCGCCGGTCAGCACGGCCTTGCTCTGCAGCTCGACGTAGCCGCCCAGGCCCTGGGTGGCGGAGCCGACCGGACTGCCGCCGATGGCGGTCAGGTCGCCGTTCAGGTACATGGTGCCGGCGGGCGCGCCGAGGATGATGTTGCCGGCATTGCCGCCGTTGCGGTTGGAGGTGGAGCCGGTGGCATTGCCGCCACTGGTGTCGATCGCCGCCACGTTGAGGTTGCCCGTGGTGGCGCTGAGCGTGACCGCCGCCGCATTGCTGCCCACGCCGAGCGCGTTGGCGGCGCCGGTCGTCACCAGGTTCTGCAGGCTCATGCCGTTGGCCGCGGTGACGGTGATGGCGCCCGATGCCGTGCCGGTATCGGTATCGGCGGTGGTGGTGATCGTGGCGCCGGCGTTGGCCGTGACGGCGCCCGAGGTCGAGATCAGGTTGACGTTACCGCCCTTGGTGCGGACCGCGTCGTTGAGCGTGATCGATGAACCGGTGATGGTGACGATGCCGCTGGCCTGGCCGCCGGCGCCCGGGGTGCCGGAGATGACGTTGCCGGATGCCGAATCGAAGACCAGCGCGCCGGTCGCGCCGTCGCCCAGGGTGACGGCGCCGCCGGCCGTGACCGACGAGAAGGTCGCATTGCCATTGATGTCGGCCATCGAAATGGCGCCGGTGCCGTCGGCCGACAGCGTTATCGTGCCGCCGGCCGAAACCGGGCCGGCATAGTTGATCGAGCTGTTGGTGCCGGCGGCCGTGGCCAGGGAGAGCGCGCCGCCGGACGTGATGCCGCTGGGCGAGGCGGCGCCGGTGATGGCGCCGTTGGAGGTGATGGCGATGCCGCCGGCGCCGGCGGTCACACCCTTCAGCGAGGTGGCGACGTTGTTGACGAGCTGTACCGCGCCGTTGGTGGCGGACAGGGACAGCGCGCCGGCGAAGGTGTTGGCGGCGTTCGCCAGCGTGATGCCGTTGGCGGCGGTCAGCGTTGCCGCGCCCGCCACGTTGTAGACGCCGGCGCCGCCGATGGTGGTGCCGGCATTCGCGCTCAAGCTGCCGCTGAAGGTGCGGACCGTGCCGCCGTTGGTGATCGAGCCGAGACCCGCGTTCAGGGTGACGTTACCGTTGCCGGCCGAAACCACGTTGACGCCGCCGTTGATGGCGATGTTGTTGGCCGCGCTCAGGGTCAGCGAATAATCCGAGAACCAGCCGACCGTCGACGCGACCGTGATGTTGCCCGCTTCGGCGCCGCTGCTGCCGGTCGTGACGGTGACGTTGCTCGACGCCAGCGCGTTTTGCAGCGTGCTCACGTTCAGGATCGAACCGCTGCCGGACGCGTCGAACGCGCCGGCGCCGGCGCTGGTGCCGGCATCGGCGCCGGCGCTGATGGTCAGGTTGTACGGGTCCAGCAGCAGCGTGCCGGCCTGCCCCGCCGCGGCGCGCGTGTCGACACGGCCCTGGAAGTCGAGCTGGCCCTTGCCGGACACTTCGACGAAGCCGCCGTCGCCGCCTTCGCTGCCGCCGGTGGCGCTGATCGTGCCCTGGAAGCGGGTCGTGTCGTCGGCCCAGACGATGACCTTGCCGCCTGCGCCAATGCCGGTGGCGCTGGCATCGATCGCCACGTCCGCGCCCACGTAGGTGGCGGCCGCGTTGGCGATGTCCGGATTCTTGCCCTGGTAGTCGCCGCCGACCAGCACGGTGCCGCCGCCGGTGGCGCCGCTCGCGTCGATGCGGGTATGGTCGAACAGGCCGACATGTTCGCCGGTCAGGGTGACGCTGCCGCCCTGGCTGCGGCGGCTGCGCGAGCTCAGCAGGGATTCGCCCAGGATCGCCACCGTCGGCGGATTCTGGGGCACGCCCGGCGCCGGGGTCGGCGTCCGCTCGTCCGGCACGCCGGCGGCCACCACCACCTTGCCGCCGGCGTCGCCGGAGGCGTCCAGCACGCCGCTGTCGATGGTCACGTCATTGCCGGCCTTGACGTCGATGGTGCCGCCGCTGCCGCCGGCCGCGCTGGCGTCGACGGTGCCGCCCAGCTCGACGCTGTCGGCGGCCTTGACGGTCACGGCGCCGCCGTTCACGAGGCCCGCCACGTCCAGGCGCGCGCCGGCGGACTGGACGAAGTCGGTGGCCGCGATCTCGATACGGCCGCCAGCCTGGGCGGCGCCCACTGCCGCCCGGGCCGCGCTGGCCGAGATCACGCCCTGGTTGTCGACGTGCGGTGCGGCGAGCGTGACGCTGCCCGCCGGGCTGCCGTCGCTGCCGGCATTGGCGCTGATCGTGCCGCTGTTGACGATGCTGTCGGACGCCTCCAGCACGATCTTGCCACCCTTCATGGACATGCCCTGGGCTTCCAGCGTGCCGGTGTTGCGCACGACCCCGCCCTGCAGGCGGTCGAGCGCCTTGGCCGACATGATGATGACGCCGCCCGGCGCCACGACCGCCCCCTTGTTTTCGACCAGCGCCTTGACCTTCGAAGGCTCGACCACGATGCCGGCCAGCGTATTGTTGCTGTCGAACTGCAGGGTCACGGCTTCGCCGGACGCCATCGCCACAGTGCCGAGCTGGGCCACGATCACGCCCTGGTTGCGCACTTCGGGGGCAAGCATCGCGATGTAGCCGCCGAGCGCGGCGCGCAGCTGGCCTTCGTTGACGACGCTGCCGGTCGAACCGTCGCGCGAGAACTTCGTGTTCCCGGCCATGAAGTCGGCGTCGCCGATGTTATGGGTGGTCGCGACCAGTCCACCGACGTCGACCGATGCGGTCTTGCCGAAATAGATGCCGTTCGGGTTGACCAGGAAGACCTGGCCGTTGGAGGTGACCCGGCCGAGAATCTGCGAAGCCTGGGTGTCGGCCACGCGGTTGAGGGTGGCCGAGGATGCGGACGGCTGGTTGAAGTTGACCTGGGCCGACGCGCCGACGTTGAAGGTGTCCCAGTTGAGGACGGCGCGGTTGGAGCTCTGGTTGATGTCCATCCGCGCGCCGCTCTGGCTGATCGTGGCCTGCCCCGCCGCCACGCTGCCGCCGGTCGGCAGCTGGCTCATGACAGGCGTCTGGCTCACGGCCGGCGCCGCGAACGCGCTGCCTGCCGCCGCCAGGAAGGTCGCCCCGACCACGCGCGCCAGCCAGGTGAGCCGCAATCCCGGCCCGGGGTCGTGCGCCGGATGATGCTTGCCGCCGACCGGGCCGGTGGCGGTCCTTTCCGCGCCGACCACGCCGCTGGACTTGCCACGCCCACGGGCGAATTCGGGTACGACGACCCAGGCCAGCAGGCGGTCGCTCCAGACCAGGCGGTAGATGCGGTTCATGGATGCGTGTCGGTTCATTGCGGGGACTCCATCAGGAATTCAGTTCGGTTCGGGTATAGGGGCGAGTGCGGCTCGCGCTGCGCCAAAGGCGGCAACGGGCGGAAAAAGGACATGCGTGGGTTGTGCGCTGGTTTGCCGGGCACGACGGCCCGGCGGGTGGCTCTGATCTCTTATTCGGACGCGGCGGGTTGGCGGCGCACCAATTCCAGCAGGTTGCCCAGTGACAGCAGGTGAGCGTAGACCAGGCCGATATCGCCGGCGCGGAACCATTCATTCACGGCGGTCTCGGGCAGCGCGCGGAACTTCTGCTCGTCGACCACCAGCAGGCCCTGCAGCGACAGGTTGCGGCCATCGGCCAGGGTGGCGTTGGCGCTGGCTTCCATCAGCAGGCCGGCCTGTTCCAGGCGCTCGACGAACTGCTGGGTCACCGTGTGCTGGCGCTGGAACTCGGACAGCAGCTCGATCACGCCCTTGACGGCGGCATCCGGCTCGCCATCCCCGGCAAACAGCGGCACGCCTTCGTTGTCATCGAAACCTTCGTAGTCGCGGTCGATGCACAGCGTGAGCTGGTTGTCGCCGGTCTCGGCGAACACGAAGGGATAGCGGCGGACGAAGGCCGGGATATAGGGTGCGTCCCATTTCCCGTCTTCGTTCAGGAACAGGTTTTTCCCGCCCGGCAGGCCAACCAGGGCGACCGGCAGGATGCCGCCGCCTTCCACGCGCAGGAATCCGATCGGGAACTGGCGGGCCACTTCGACGAACTCGCCCATCACGATCGGCAGCGCGGTCGCTTCAGCGGCAAATTTCAGGTGTTCGGCAGGCTTGATCTTGAGCGACTTGTGCAGTTCACGGTCAAGGGCAACAACGTTTTTGTAAAACAGCAGGGTAGTCATGAACGGGATCTTTGTCTGGAATGTTTGAATCAAAAAGGCAGGTTCGCTTGCAGCCAGACCCGGTTGAGGTCGAGCGTGCCATCCTGGTCCTTGCCGGTCCTCGGGTTCGCGTTGGGGTTGGTGCCGATGCGGCGCGCCAGCGTCAGGCGCCCGCTGGCGCCGTTCTTGGCGGCCCACGACACGGCCAGCCCGGCCCCCTTCATGACCTGGTCGTTCCGGGTGGCGGCCCCGGCGATGTCGTTGTCGTGATTGACGCGGATCCGGCCCCAGTCGTACAAGGACGACACGGAAAAGCCGTTCGGCAAGGCATAGCGCAGTTCGAGGTTGACGACGTTGCCTTCGGACCCACCGGCTTCGCTGGCGGGATAGGCACGCACGTCGCCGACGCCGCCCAGGTAGATCTTTTCGCTGGAATCCAGGTTGCGGTTGGCCAATTGCCCAGTCAATCCCGCCGTCAGCGTCAGTTTCGGCAGGATCAGTTGCTGGCGGCGGACGTTGTAGCGCAGGATGTGGAAATTGCCGGCGCTCCTGACACTGGCGGCATCGGTTTCCCTGTTCGGCGAGGCGTCCAGGTCCAGTTTGCCGCTGGACAGCGTCACGCCGCCCCAGGTGGAACCACCGCCCCACAGTTCATCGAACATGTTGCCGGACAAGCCGACACTGGCGACATTCACGTTGTAATCGCTGGTCGCCACACCGTTCGACTGGTTGAAGTAGGTCTTGTGATCGTAGTCGACGGTGGCATACACGTTGCGCAGGCGGCTGCGCACCAGCGGATAGCTGAGATCGACGCCGGTCGAGGACGAACGTCCCTTCAGGCCCAGCATATCGAACTCGTCCGCCGTGACGCGATAGCGCAGCTGGGAGTGGTTGATCCCGGCGCGCATGCCGCGGTAACCGACCGGTGCCGAGAAGTCCAGGCGGGCGTAGTTGCTGCCTTTCGTATGGATGGCGTTGGCGGTCAGCAGGTCGCCGACACCGAGCAGGCTGTTGCCGTACAGTGCCAGGGTCGCGCGGTTTTCGCCGGTCGAGTGGGAACCGGTGTTGTCCACGCCAACATTGCCGGCAAACAAGGGCTCGGCTTCCAGTTGCAGGACCAGGTCGGTTTCGCCATTGTTCCTGCCGGCCTTCAGGAAGCCTTGCGCCGACACGCCCGGCAGATCGTCGATGACCAGCAGCGACCTGTCGATCGCATCGCCATTCAAGGCTTGTCCTGCGGGCTGCGCCGCGAGCGCCATCCTGCGCACCATCCGCTGGCTGGTGCGGACCTTGTCCGAACCTTCGACCTGCACGCTGCCGAGCACCGCCTCGATGACCTGGATGGTGACGACGCCGCCATCGATCTCCTGCTTGGGCAGGTAGGCCTGCACGACCCAGCCGGCGTCACGATACGCTGCGGCGACCGCGGCCGCGGCTTTCTGCAGCTCGCCGAACCCGATCGAGCGGTTCAGCCAGGGCTTGACGGCCTGCTGCAAGACAGCTTCGCCGAGCCGGCTGTTGCCGACGAAGCGGAAGCGCGTCACGGTCACTTGCAAACCGCCGGCCGGCGTGGTTTCCGGCACCGGCGCCACCGTCGGCTTTTTCACCTGCGGCAGGCGCATTTCCTTGCCCTGCTCGATCTGCTGGGTGAGCGAGCCGGCATCCGGCTGCGGCGTAGTCTGCGCGTAGGCGCTGCCGGACACGATCGCTAGAACGGCAATGGCAACCTGGCGCATGACAAGGCCGGAATGGCTGCCATGGCGGGGGGCAAGGGGGAACACGTCGCCGAACGGACGTGCAGGTTTACTGTTGACAACCATTGGGAGGATCGTTGTGGGTTATTCGGGTGACGCGGTGGTGAAGCCGTGGTGGATTTCCTGAGACATCGAATGCCTGCGTCATCTGTTCATTACGTTCTGTCCTGAACAAAGTGACTTTCAGTTACCTAACATTAATGCTGTTCGGCAATTGTAACACCCGGTTTCCTTGTGGAACAATTTTTTCCAGTAGGACATATCTGACACGTTGGCGCCGGACAACAGGTATTTTTAGCAATATTCAGCAAAGTCGAAACGGAATTGAAAAAATCGAAGTAGGAGTTTTCCTACAGGAAAAACTCAAGTCAATATATGCAACTTAAATCCCCTGAAACCGATAGTTTCTAAATGCGTGAAATTTTGTCGAAGCTACGAAAAAACCCCTGCAGGCATCACCTGCAGGGGTTTTAAGGCTCAGCGAGCAAACGGTTGGCGGGCATCCGATCTGCACGGCGCGACGGTTGGCGATGAAGCGCAGCTCGCACTTGTAGATCGCTGCGTCTTCGGCGTAGCGGTACTCGAGCTCGACGGCCTGCAGGAAGATAGGAGGCGGCTTTTCCTAAACCGCCTTGCGGCATCCACCGACTACTCCCCGCGTCCACGCTGAAACATACTGGGCCTGTTCCCCAGATACAGGAGCAGGCCATGTCCAGAGTCATCGCAGCTGCCGCCATCGCCCTGGTTCTGGCCTTACCGGCTGGCGCCGCCGTCCAGCCCTTCCCCGCCGCGTTCCAGGCGCGCTCCGTGCAGACCGAAGGCGCCACGCTGTACGTCAGGGTCGGCGGCCGCGGCCCGGCCGTCGTGCTGCTGCACGGCTTCGGTGACACCGGCGCCATGTGGTCGCCGCTGGCCGCCCGGCTTGCAGCCAAGCATACGGTCGTGGTGCCGGACCTGCGCGGCATGGGCCTGTCCTCGCATCCGGAAGGCGGCTACGACAAATGGACGCAAGCCGGCGACATCCGCGCCATCCTGCGCCAGCTCGGCATCGACCGTGCCGTGATCGTCGGCCACGACATCGGCACCATGGTCGCCTTTGCCTATGCCGCGCGCTACCCGGACAAGACCGACAAGCTGGTGGTGATGGACGCGCCGGTACCAGGCGTGCCGCCGTGGGAACAGCTCGTGCGCAATCCGCTGCTGTGGCATTTCTCGTTCGGCGGCCCGGATGCCGAGCGCCTGGTCGCCGGCCGCGAGCGCATCTACCTGGACCGCTTCTGGAACGAATTCGCCGCGGATCCGGCCAAGGTCGACGAAGCGACCCGGCGCTACTACGCGGCGCTGTACGCCCGCCCGGGGGCCATGCATTCGGCCTTCGCCCAGTTCCTGAACTTTCCGAAGGATGCCGAGGACAACCGCAAGGCCATCGTGCAGAAGCTGGCCATGCCGGTGCTGGCGATCGGCGGCGCGAAATCCTTCGGCGCCACCGAGGCGGTGGTGATGCGCAATGCCGCCGATAAGGTCACCGAGGTCGTCATCCCGGAGTCGGGGCACTGGCTGATGGAAGAGGCGCCCGAGGCGACGATGACGGCGATCCAGGCTTTCATCGACGGCAAGTAAGAAAAACGACGGCAAATAAAAAAACCCGCCGGAAGGCGGGTTTTTGGGGTTGGGGCCGGCCGGGATCAATCCCAGTTCAGCGCACCACCGGTCTGGTACTCGGTCACGCGCGTCTCGAAGAAGTTACGCTCCTTCTTCAGGTCGATCATCTCGCTCATCCACGGGAACGGGTTCTCTTCGTTCGGGAACAGCGCATCCAGGCCGATCTGGACGGCGCGGCGGTTGGCGATGAAGCGCAGGTAGCCCTTGAACATCGCTGCGTTCAGGCCCAGCACGCCGCGCGGCATGGTGTCTTCGGCGTAGCGGTACTCGAGCTCGACGGCCTGCAGGAACAGCTGCTTGATGTCTTCGCGGAATTCCGCGGTCCACAGCTGCGGGTTTTCCATCTTGATCGTGTTGATCAGGTCGATGCCGAAGTTGCAGTGCATCGACTCGTCGCGCAGGATGTACTGGTACTGCTCGGCGGCACCGGTCATCTTGTTCTGGCGGCCCAGCGCCAGGATCTGGGTGAAGCCGACGTAGAAGAACAGGCCTTCCATCAGGCAGGCGAACACGATGATCGACTTCAGCAGCTTCTGGTCGTTTTCCAGCGTGCCGGTCTGGAATTGCGGGTCGTTGATGACCTCGATGAACGGGATCAGGAACTGGTCCTTGTCGCGGATCGACGGGATCTCGTTGTAGGCGTTGAAGATTTCCTTCTCGTCCAGGCCCAGCGATTCGACGATGTACTGGTAGGCGTGGGTGTGGATCGCTTCCTCGAAGGCCTGGCGCAGCAGGTACTGGCGGCATTCCGGCGCCGTGATGTGGCGGTAGGTGCCCAGCA
>Ga0308160_10003031_pt1 | contig 19412 bp, 21 predicted proteins | sample PhyFR1_FD_201036 | JGI IMG/M metagenome (GOLD analysis project Ga0308160, IMG submission 201036) | Phyllosphere microbial communities from UC Gill Tract Community Farm, Albany, California, United States - DLSLF.R1 | ecosystem: Host-associated > Plants > Phyllosphere > Unclassified | place: USA...
GTGAAACCCACCTGCGTCACCACATCAGCCCGAACGGCTTCTACCGTGGTCGCAAAGTCCTGAAGACCAAGAACGACGAGTAATCGCCGTCTTGTTTTTCTGTACCATGAAAGCGGTGCAACGTATGTTGAGTGCGTGGCACCGCTTTTTCTTTGTCCCCGGCTGCACCATCCGCACCGTCATTGCCCTGGCCTGGCGCCCCGCCGGCTTGCATCCTGCCGCCCGCTCCTGAGCTGCGGCTCGTATTCCCAAAATGACAATTAAAATTTCCATCGACTGTATGGGCGGAGACCACGGTCCTTCCGTGACAATCCCTGCAGCAATTTCCTTCCTGAAGAAGCAGCCCGACGCCGAACTGATCCTGGTTGGCCTCGAAGACGTGCTGCGCGCGGAACTGAAAAAACACCATGCCGACGCGAATCCGCGCCTGACGATCAAGCACGCCGCCGAAGTGGTAGCGATGGACGATCCGATCGAGGTTGCCCTGCGCCGCAAGAAAGATTCCTCGATGCGCGTGGCGGTCGAGCTGGTCAAGGACGGCTCGGCAAATGCCAGCGTTTCGGCCGGCAATACCGGCGCGCTGATGGCCGTCTCGCGCTACGTGCTCAAGACCATGGCCGGCGTCGACCGCCCGGCCATCTGCTCGATCTTGCCGAACCAGAAGAACGGTCCGACCTACATGCTTGACCTCGGCGCGAACGTCGACTGCGAACCGCACCACCTGCACCAGTTCGCCATCATGGGCTCGGTCCTGTTCTCGGCCATGGAGGGCGTGAAAAAGCCGACCATCGGCTTGCTGAACGTCGGCACCGAAGAGATCAAGGGCAACGAAGTGGTGAAGAACACCGCGGCCCTGCTGCGCGTCGACCATGAGCGCGGCGCGCTGAATTTCTACGGCAACGTCGAAGGCAACGACATCTTCAAGGGCACCACCGACGTGGTGGTCTGCGACGGTTTCGTCGGCAACGTCACCCTGAAGGCGATCGAAGGCCTGTCGCGCTACATGAAGTCGGTGTTCAAGAGCAGCCTGCTGTCGATGCTGGGCGCGCTGATCGCCCGCGGCGCCCTGAAGAAACTGAACCCGGAACGCTACAACGGCGCCGGCTTGCTGGGCCTGAAGGGCCTGGTGTTCAAGAGCCACGGCGGCGCGAATGCCTACGCTTTCGAGTGGGCGATCAAACGCGCCTACGATGCAGCGAAATACAATGTACAAGAGCAATTGTCGGCGATGATAGCCGAACTGATGCCAGACACGCCTGACGCCACGCGCCAGGTCTGAATTACGCAAAGGGTGGAGACGCAATGACTGTCTACAGCAAAATCATCGGTACCGGCAGCTACCTGCCCGAGCGCAGGGTCACCAATGCCGACCTGACGGCGCAACTGGCCGCGAAAGGCATCGAGACCTCGGACGAGTGGATCAGTTCGCGCAGCGGCATTTCCGCGCGCCACTATGCCGCCGTCGGCCAGAATTCCTCGGACCTCGGCGTCGAAGCCGCCAGGCGCGCGCTCGAGATGGCCGGCAAGACTGTGCTCGACGTCGACATGGTGATCGTCGCCAGCTCCACGCCCGACTTCCAGGGCAGCTTCCCGAGCACCGCCTGCATCGTGCAGCGTAAACTCGGCATGGCCAACAACAGCGCCGCCTTCGATGTGCAGGCCGTCTGCAGCGGCTTCGTCTACGCGGTCGCCACCGCCGACGCCTTCATCAAGGCCGGCATGCACAAGACGGTGCTCGTGATCGGCGCGGAAGTGTTTTCGCGCATCCTGAATTTCGAGGACCGCACCACCTGCGTGCTGTTCGGCGACGGCGCCGGCGCCGTGGTCATGACCGCATCGAGCGAGCCGGGCATCCTGGCCGCCAAGCTGCATGCCGACGGCACCCACGCCGACATCCTGTCGATCCCGGGCCACCCGGAAGGCGGCCCGACCGCGGCGAATGCCGGCTTCCTGCACATGGATGGGCAAGCGGTGTTCAAGCTGGCCGTGACCGTGCTGGAAGAAGTGGCGGGCGAGGTGCTGGACGCGGCCGGCATGACTGCCGCCGACGTCGACTGGCTGATCCCGCACCAGGCGAATATCCGCATCATGAAGAGCACCGCCAAGAAGCTGGGCCTGCCGCTCGAGCGCATGGTCGTCACCGTCGACGAGCACGGCAACACTTCGGCCGCTTCGATCCCGCTGGCCCTGGACATCGCCGTGCGCGATGGCCGCGTCAAGCCGGGCGACAATATTCTGATGGAAGGCGTGGGCGGCGGCTTCACTTGGGGCGCCATCGTTGCCCGCATGTAATCCAGGCTGTACGTCAGCTGCGCGCATGTAATCAAAAAGGAAAATAACAAGATGAGCAAATTCGCATTCGTATTCACCGGCCAGGGCGCGCAAGCGGTTGGCATGCTGAACGGCTTCGCCGGCAACGCTGTCGTCGAGCAAACCGTGGCCGAAGCTTCCGAGGCCCTGGGCATGGACCTCGGCCGCCTGATCGCCGAAGGCCCGAAGGAAGACCTTGACCTGACCACCAACACCCAGCCGGTCATGTTGACCGCTGCCGTGGCCGTCTACCGCGCCTGGATCGCGGCCGGCGGCCCGGTGCCGAGTGTGGTCGCTGGCCATAGCCTGGGCGAATACTCGGCCTTGGTTGCCGCCGGCGTGATCGACTTCAAGGATGCGGTGCCGCTGGTGCGCTTCCGGGCCCAATCGATGCAGGAAGCGGTGCCGGTCGGGCAGGGCGGCATGGCCGTCGTGCTGGGCCTGTCGGCTGACGACGTGCGCGCCGTGTGTGTGGAAGCAGAAGGTGGAGCTTTACATGCGGGCGAAGTCGTGGAAGCCGTGAATTTCAACGAGCCGACCCAGATCGTGATCGCCGGCCACGCCGCCGCCATCGACCGCGCCTGCGAGATCGCCAAGGCGAAAGGCGCCAAGCGCGCCATGAAGCTGTCGGTCTCGGCGCCTTTCCACTCCTCGCTCCTGAAGCCCGCCTCGGACTGCCTGCGCGACTACATGGACAAGCTGACGTTCAATACGCCGCGCATCGATTTGATCAACAACGTCGATGTCGCTATCCTGAACGATCCGGCGCAGATCAAGGATGCCCTGGTGCGCCAGGCCGCCGGTCCGGTGCGCTGGGTCGAGACCATGCAGAAGATGGCCGCCGAGGGCGTGACCCAGGTCATCGAATGCGCCCCGAGCAAGACCCTGATCGGCATGGCCAAGCGCATCGACCCGGTGCTGGTCGGTGAAGCCCTGGTCGACCAGGCGTCGCTGGAGCGCGTGCTGGCAGCGGTTAAGAGCGCCTGAAGCGCAAGATATTAAATAAGGAAAAGAATTAGATGAATCTGCAGAACCAAGTTGCTCTCGTCACCGGCGCGTCGCGCGGTATCGGCAAGGCCATTGCCCTCGAACTGGCCCGCCAGGGTGCGAAAGTCGTCGGCACCGCCACCAGCGAGTCCGGCGCCGAAGCGATCAGCGCCTACCTCGCCGAATTCGGTGGCAAGGGCGTGGTCCTGAACGTCACCGATGCCGAGCGCTGCGGCGCCGTCGTCGACGAAGTGCAAAAGACCTTCGGCAGCCTGTCGATCCTCGTCAACAATGCCGGCATCACCCAGGACAACCTGGCGATGCGCATGAAAGACGAGGAGTGGGACAGCGTCATCACCACCAATCTCACCGCCGTCGGCCGCATGTCGCGCCTGGTACTGCGCGGCATGATGAAGGCCAAGGCTGGCCGCATCATCAACATCACCTCGGTGGTCGGTTCCGCCGGCAACCCGGGCCAGATGAACTACGCCGCCGCCAAGGCCGGCGTGGCCGGCATGACCCGCGCCCTGGCGCGCGAAATCGGCAGCCGCAACATCACCGTCAACTGCGTGGCCCCGGGCTTCATCGACACCGACATGACCCGTGGCCTGGGCGAAGGCCAGCACGAGGCGCTGCTCACGCAGATCCCGCTGGGCCGCCTCGGCCAGCCCGAAGACATCGCGAATGCGGTGGCCTTCCTGGCCGGCCCGCTTGCTGCCTACGTCACCGGCACGACCCTGCACGTGAACGGCGGCATGTACATGAATTGATGCGGAACCTGCCGGGTGCGACGTTTTATATGCATTACGTGATTTAATAACCCGGCGAATTCTCATCTTTTAGCAGGAGTTTCGGCTGACTTAGCGTCAGACGCCGAAAATAGTTTTTCAGCGCGCAAACCTGATAAAATGCGCGCACTTTCCGCAACACATACCTAATGGAGCCATAACATGTCGGATATCGAACAACGCGTTAAAAAAATCGTCGCTGAGCAACTGGGTGTTGCAGAAGCCGACATCAAAATCGAGTCCTCGTTCGTTGACGACCTCGGCGCAGATTCCCTGGACACCGTCGAACTGGTGATGGCCCTGGAAGACGAGTTCGAAATGGAAATCCCTGACGAGCAGGCTGAGAAAATCACCACCGTCAAGCAAGCCATCGACTACGCCACCGCGCACGTCAAGGCCTAAGCTGTTTTTAGTTTTCGGGAGAATCGCTTGAGTCGTTCACGCAACCGCCGCGTCGTCATTACCGGCCTGGGCTGCGTTTCACCTATCGGCAACACCGTTGCCGAAGCGTGGGATGCGGCACTGGCAGGCAAGTCAGGCATTGCCAACATCACCAGGTTCAATGCCGAGCCGTTTTCGACCCGTTTCGCGGGCGAGGTGAAGAACTTCAATATCGAAGATTACCTGCCGGGCAAGGAAGGCCGTCACATGGATACCTTTATCCATTACGGCATGGCTGCCAGCATCCAGGCCCTGCAGGATTCGGGTATCCAGGTAACCGATGAAAACGCCGACCGCATCGGCGCCATCGTCGGTTCCGGCATCGGCGGCCTGCCGATGATCGAAGCCACCAAGGAAGAATACGATAGCCGCGGTCCGCGCCGTATTTCGCCGTTCTTCGTGCCGGCCTCGATCATCAACATGATCTCGGGCGACCTCTCGATCAAATTCGGGTTGCGCGGGCCGAACCTGGCCATCGTGACCGCCTGCACCACCGGCCTGCATTGCATCGGCGCGGCGGGCCGCCTGATCGAATACGGCGACGCCGACGTCATGGTGGCCGGCGGTGCCGAGTCGACCATCTCGCCGCTGGGCCTGGGCGGTTTCGCCTCGGCACGCGCACTGTCGTCGCGCAACGACGATCCGGCCACGGCTTCGCGTCCATGGGAACGCGACCGCGACGGCTTCGTGCTGGGCGAGGGCGCGGGTGTGCTGGTGCTGGAAGAATACGAGCACGCGAAAGCGCGCGGCGCCAGGATCTACGCCGAGCTGCTCGGTTTCGGCATGAGCGCCGATGCGAACCACATCACGGCGCCGGTCGAAGACGGTAGCGGCGCGAGCCGTTGCATGGTCTCGGCACTGGCGAACGCCGGCCTGAACGCCGACCAGGTGGATTACATCAATGCGCACGGCACCTCGACGCCGCTGGGCGACCTGGCCGAAGTGCAGGGCATCAAGCGCACCTTTGGCGAGCATGCCTACAAGCTGGCGGTCAACTCGACCAAGTCGATGACCGGCCACTTGCTGGGCGGCGCCGGCGGGCTCGAGTCGGTGTTCACGGTGCTGGCGATCCACAACCAGGTGTCGCCGCCGACCATCAACATGTTCAACCAGGATCCGGCCTGCGATCTCGATTTCGTGGCAAACACTGCCCGCGACATGCAGATCAACTACGCCGTGAAGAACAACTTCGGTTTCGGCGGTACCAACGGTACCCTGATCTTTGCCAAAGTCTGAACCTGCCGCGCCCGCTCCTGTCTAACGGAGCGGGCGCCTGACCCTGCCGCACCCCGCGCGCGGCAGGCGTTCCGTTTTACCTTCCCCCCTTTTATGTCCTCGATCGCCGTCAGTGCGCTCGTCGTTCCCTCGCGCCGCCTGCGTATTGCCGTCGGGCTGTATGCGCTCGCCAATCTTGCGGCGGCCTGGACTTGCTTCGCTGTTTTGCCGGAACGCTTCGTTTTTTCTTCCGTTTGCGCATTGTTTTTCCTCATCGCAGCGCTCTTCTTGCTATGCGGATGCACACATCTCGATAAGACGCAGCGCATTGATGTATCTGGAACCGGCGCCATGCGCCTGACGGTACAACAGGAGGTGGGAGCCGGCCCTGCGGCCGCCACCGACATCGCCGTGAGCCTGTTGCCGGGAAGCCTGTTATGGCCGCAACTGATGCTCTTGCGCCTGGGCGATGCAAACGGTGCGGCCTGCACGGTGCCGGTGCTGCGTGACAGCCTGGGTCCCGACGAATACCGATGCTTGCGCGTTGCGCTCGGCGCCCTCGAGGGGCAGGTGGCGCGTACCGCGGCAAGTATCGAAATACTTTGAACTTATTGCAGCGGGCCAACTCTTAAGCGAGAGGGGTCATGGTCGGCGTGGCGGGGCCCGGCAGTGCGCCGGGGCGCCATCGACCATGACTCCCCCGCCTGCTGGGGCAAACAGGACAACCAGTGACAACAGAGCGCGAGGGTGATCAATTACTGGTCGAACGCGTCCAGGCCGGTGACCGGCAGGCGTTCGATTTGTTGGTGGCAAAGTATCAGCGCCGGCTGATGCGGCTGGTGTCGCGCCTCGTGCACGACCCCGCCGAAGCCGAAGACGTGGTGCAGGAAACCTTTATCAAGGCCTTCCGCGCATTGCGCCACTTCCGCGGCGAGTCGGCGTTTTATACCTGGCTGTATCGAATAGGTATCAATACGGCAAAGAATTTTCTCGTCACACAGGGCAGGCGCGCGCCGACATCGACCGAGGCAGATACGGAACGTGCTGAAGCGTTTGACGATGCGGACAGCTTGCGCGACATTAACACTCCAGAGTCCATGTTAGCGAGCAAGCAGATCGCCTACACGGTCAATGCCGCGATGGAAGCGCTGCCGCTGGAACTGCGGACGGCGATTGTCCTGCGCGAAATCGAGGGGCTGAGCTACGAGGAAATCTCTGAAGTAATGGCCTGTCCGATCGGCACGGTGCGCAGCCGGATCTTCCGCGCGCGCGAAGTCATCGCAGAAAAATTGAAGCCCTTGCTCGATATTTCAAGCGATAAACGTCGGTAGCGATGATTGCACCACAACCTGCACAACTTATTGGATCACCCGACTACCGTGATGGAACGACCGATGGATACGAACAAAAAAAACCGCGAACACATCTCCGCGCTGGGCGACGATGCCTTGCCGAGCGATGACCTCGAGCTGGCAGGCTTGGCCCTGCGCACGGCGGACGGAGCTGCAGCGTGGGAAGTCTACCACCTGATCGGCGACACGCTGCGCACGCTTGAGACGCCGTCGCTGTCGGCCGGCTTCTCCGCCCGCCTGGCGGCGCGCCTGGCGCTCGAGCCGCTGCATGCGCGCCGCAGTCCGGGTGGCGAGGGCGAGGTGCTCAAGCCGGCAGTGCTGGCCGCCCCTGTCTCCTCGACCTGAGCCCCGGGCGCCAGGGCGCGCCGCCCGGCTCGGTGGCCGCCTGGGCCGGCAGCATGCTGGAGGCGCCGCTCCGAGGTCGCCCGGCTTGCGCCTCTGCCCCATTGTCGGCTTCGATTGTCTGCTTTTCCGGGCTGCGCTGCGCATTCGCCGCCTTATCCGCCAGTCCCGTCTGCCGCATCCGCTGCTCGCATCCACTCAGCAGCAGCATGCGCGACAAGGCGGCAGGATTTGGCTTACCATAACGTCAATTCCTGACCTGAGCCCTGACTCCCATGACAAGCAAAACCCTTCGCGTTGTCCTCTCGGCACTGCTGATGGCCGGTGCCGGCCTGTCCCTGACGAATCCGGTGCTGGCCGCCGCGCCCGTGCCGACCCCGGTCGTGACCGGCCTGCCCGATTTCACCGACATGATCGACAAGGCGGGGCCGGCCGTCGTCAACATCCGCACCACCGAAAAGGTGCGCCTGGGGCAGGGCGGTCCGGGCGAGGAAGAGATGCAGGAATTCCTGCGCCGCTTCTTCGGCCAGCCGATCCCACGCCGCCGCGCGCCGCAACAGCAACAGCAGCCGCAGGAAGAGCAGGTCGAGCGCGGCGTCGGCTCCGGCTTCATCATTTCCGACGACGGCTATGTGCTGACCAACGCCCACGTGGTCGAGGGCGCCGACGAAGTCACGGTCACGCTTACCGATCGCCGCGAATTCAAGGCCAAGGTGCTGGGCGCCGACCGCCGCTCCGACGTCGCCCTGCTGAAGGTCGGCGCCACCAGCCTGCCTTACTTGCGTACCGGCGACTCCAGCAAGATCCGGGTCGGCGAATGGGTGATCGCCATCGGCTCGCCTTTTAATCTCGACAATACCGTGACCGCCGGCATCATCTCGGCCAAGTCGCGCGATACCGGCGAATACCTGCCCCTGATCCAGAGCGACGTGGCTGTCAATCCCGGCAACTCGGGCGGCCCGCTGCTCAACATGCGCGGCGAAGTCATCGGCATCAATTCGCAGATCGCCACCTTGTCCGGCGCCTACAACGGCATCTCGTTCGCGGTGCCGATCGACGAAGTCATGCGCGTGGCCGACCAGCTCAAGAAAACCGGGCGCGTGACGCGCGGGCGCCTGGGCGTGCAGATCAGCGAAGTCACGCGCGATGTCGCCGAATCGCTGGGCCTGGGCAAGGCGCGCGGCGCCGAGGTCTCGATGGTCGAGCCGGGCGGTCCGGCCGAAAAGGGCGGCGTCAAGGTCGGCGACATCATCCTGAAATTCAACGGCCAGGCCATCGATACCACGCGCGATTTGCCGCGCCTGGTGGGCGCCTCGAAGGTCGGCGCCAAGGCCAGCGTCACCGTCTGGCGCCGCGGCGCCCAGCTCGACGTGCCGGTGACCATCGTCGAACTCGAGGACGAGAAGAGCGCATCGAGCAAGCCGACGCCGAACAAGCCGGCGCCGGGGCCGGCCCCGAACGCGCTCGGCCTGCATGTGTCGAACCTGACGCTTGAACAGCGCCGCGAATTGCGTATCGAAGGCGGCGTGCTGGTCGATACGAGCGAGGGCAGGGCGGCCACGGCCGGCGTGCGCGAAGGCGATTTGATCCTGCAGATGAACAATGTCGAGATCAAGGACGCGGCCCAGTTCAATGCGCTGGCCGGCAAGCTCGATCCGAAGAAGAGCGTGGCGGTGCTGGTGCGGCGCGATAACGTGACCCAGTACCTGGTCGTGAAGCCGGCTGCCGCGAAGTGATCGCGTTTGTCTTGTACTCGCGCAGCTGGTGCCATTTGTGCGAGGACATGCTGGCGGCCTTGCGCGCGCTCGAGCAGCCCGGGCAGGTGTTCGCCGTCGAGGTGATCGACGTCGATGCCGACCCGGCGCTGGAGGCGCGCTTCAACGAGCTGGTGCCGGTGCTGTATGGCGACCTGGCGGAGCCGGAGCTGTGTCATTACCACCTCGACGAGGGCGCGGTGCGGGCCTATATCGCGCGTCGAGCCGGGCTGGCGGCCTGAACCGTACGATGGGCACGTTGTGCCCACGCGGATGGTGGCGTCATGTTGGCATCCGAACGCGGCGACGCCGTAAATAGGCAAGCGCAAGCGTTCGCGGATCATCCTTGACGCCGCCGCAGTCACGCCGCCTTTCCGGTTCAAACGGCACAATCACCACGCCAGCTTCCGCGTGGGCACGTCATTGATGCCCCCGGCATCAATGACCCCACCGTACGGTCACCGCCGCCGGCTCCGGCCCCCCGTGCTCACCCTCCGCCCCTCCATTCCCGATTTCCCGCAGAAACCGGGCTTTCTACCCTGAAATCCGGTAAAATGCTCCGTTTGGAAAAGCTTCTGTCGACAGCACATCAGCTTCTCATGTTGCAATAAGTTGCGATAAGGCGCTCGCCTGGGGACGGACCAGTCCGCACGGGGCGCTTTTTTCGTATTGCGCTGGCATCATCGCGGCGCCGGTCGCCGTCAGGCCGCCAGCCTCGCCTTTTTTGGTTTTGAGCTTTGTTAATGAACAACATACGTAACTTCTCCATCATCGCCCACATCGACCACGGTAAATCGACCCTGGCCGACCGCATCATCCAGTTGTGCGGCGGCCTGTCGGACCGCGAAATGGACGCGCAGGTGCTCGACTCGATGGACCTGGAGCGCGAGCGCGGCATTACCATCAAGGCGCAGACCGCGGCCCTGCAATACAAGGCGCGCGACGGCCAGGTCTATAACCTGAACCTGATCGACACCCCGGGCCACGTCGACTTCTCCTACGAGGTGTCGCGCTCGCTGTCGGCCTGCGAAGGCGCGCTGCTGGTGGTCGACGCCTCGCAGGGCGTGGAAGCGCAAACGGTCGCCAACTGCTACACCGCGCTCGATCTCGGCGTGGAAGTGGTGCCGATCCTGAACAAGATCGACCTGCCGCACGCCGACCCCGACAACGCCAAGAAGGAAATCGAGGACGTCATCGGCATCGATGCCTCGGAAGCGACCACCTGCTCGGCCAAGACCGGCCTCGGCGTGGAAGACGTGCTGGAAGACCTGATCAAGCGCGTGCCGCCGCCGAAGGGCGACCCGGATGCGCCGCTGCAAGCCCTGATCGTCGATTCCTGGTACGACCCGTATGTCGGCGTCGTGATGCTGGTGCGCGTGGTCAACGGCACCCTGCGTCCGAAGGACAAGATCCTCCTGATGGCCACCGAGTCGGTGAACCTGGTGGAAAACATCGGCGTCTTCACCCCGCGCTCGGTGTCGCTGCCGGAACTGAAAGCCGGGCAAGTGGGCTTCATCATCGCCGGCATCAAGGAACTGACCGCCGCCAAGGTGGGCGATACCGTAACCCTGGCCAACAAGCCGGCCGCGGCGCCGCTGCCGGGCTTCAAGGAAGTCCAGCCGCAGGTGTTCGCCGGCTTGTTCCCGGTGGAAGCGAACCAGTACGACGCCCTGCGCGATTCGCTGGAAAAGCTCAAGTTGAACGACGCCGCCCTGATGTACGAGCCGGAAGTGTCGCAGGCGCTGGGCTTCGGCTTCCGCTGCGGCTTCCTCGGCCTGCTGCACATGGAAATCGTGCAGGAGCGCCTGGAGCGCGAGTTCGACATGGACCTGATCACCACGGCGCCGACCGTGGTGTACGAGGTCGAGATGCGCGACGGTTCCATCATCCGCGTCGACAACCCGTCGAAGATGCCGGAACCGTCGAAGATCAACGAAGTGCGCGAGCCGATCGTCGACGTGAATCTCTACATGCCGCAGGAATATGTCGGCTCGGTGATGACCTTGTGTAACGGCAAGCGCGGCGTCCAGATGGACATGGCTTACCACGGCCGCCAGGTGAAATTGCACTACGAAATCCCGATGGCGGAAATCGTGCTCGACTTCTTCGATCGCCTGAAGTCGACCTCGCGCGGCTATGCCTCGATGGACTACGAGTTCAAGGAAAACCGCGCCGCCGACGTCGTGAAAGTCGACATGCTGATCAACAGCGAGAAGGTCGATGCGCTGGCGATCATCGTGCACCGGGCGAATGCGCCTTACCGCGGCCGCCAGGTGGCGGCCAAGATGCGCGAACTGATCCCGCGCCAGATGTTCGACGTGGCGATCCAAGCGGCGATTGGCGCCACCATCATCTCGCGCGAAAACGTGAAAGCGCTGCGCAAGAACGTGCTGGCCAAGTGCTACGGCGGCGACGTCAGCCGTAAGAAGAAACTGCTCGAGAAACAAAAAGCCGGTAAGAAACGCATGAAACAGGTGGGCTCGGTGGAAATTCCACAAGAGGCATTCCTGGCCATCCTTCAAGTGGAAGATAAATGAACCTGCAACCGATCCTGGGGAATTTCGCGCTCATCCTGTTCGTACTCATGGTGGTCACGGGCATCGTCTGGTGCCTGGACGTCTTTGTCCTGGCGAAAGGGCGGCGCGCGGCAGCCGATGCCGCCCTGGCCGAGTACGACGCACGCAACGCCAAGCTGGTCCGCGAGGGCATCAAGGTCGACACGGATGGCAACCGCGCGGCCATCGAGGCGGCGCACTTGCGCCAGCCGACCTGGGTCGAGTATTCGGGCAGCTTCTTCCCTGTGATCGCGCTGGTCTTCATCTTGCGCTCCTTCCTGTGGGAACCGTTCAAGATCCCGTCGAGCTCGATGGTGCCGACCCTGCTGGTGGGCGACCTGATCCTCGTGAACAAGTACACCTACGGTATCCGCCTGCCGATCATCAACAAGAAGGTGATCCAGCTGAACGATCCGCAGCGCGGCGACGTGATGGTGTTCAAGTATCCGAAAGACATGAGCCAGGACTACATCAAGCGCGTCATCGGTGTGCCTGGTGACAAGATCACCTATGAAAACAAGCGCTTGACGGTGAACGGCAAGGCCGTGGAATACACGGCCCTCGACGATTACCTCGACGAAGAGCGTCCTGTCTACCACAAGCAGTTTGTCGAAAAACTGCCGGGCACCGAACACCGCATCCTGAACGACGAACCGGCACGCTCCTTTAACCTGGACGGCGTGGAAAACTTCCCGAACCGCGAAGCCTGCGACTATTCCTACGACAAATTTACCTGTATCGTACCGGCAGGCAATTACTTCATGATGGGCGACAACCGCGACAACAGCGCGGACAGCCGTTATTGGGGTTTCGTGCCTGACAAGAATATCGTCGGCAAGGCTTTCCTGGTGTGGATGAACTTCGGTGATCCGAAGCGCATCGGCGGCATCAAGTAAGCCGGCCAGGTTCGCAAAGGAGGCAGGATGGAACACCGCAAATCGTATCTCGGCAAGCAACAGGGCTTTTCGCTGACCAGCCTGATCCTGGTGCTGATCGTCGTCGGCCTGGTGGCCGTGATTGGCATCAAGGTGTTTCCATCCTGGCTGGAATACCGCGCGATCAAGGACGGCATCGTTCGTGTGAAGGCCGAAGGCGGCACCGTCGTCGAGATGCAGCGCGCCTTCGACAAGTTTGCCGACATCAACAGCGTCGAGTCCGTAAAGGGACGCGACCTCATCATCAGCAAGGACGGCGGCGAGCCTGAAATCAGCTTCGCCTACCAGAAACGGATTGCGTTGACCGAGAAGGCCAGCCTGGTCATCGACTACGACGGCACGACCGACCCGCGCGGCGTCGTGGCCGCCAGCGCCGACTGATATTGACCGGTCTCGGGCAGGTGCGCGATGTGCCTGCCGCCAACGCAAAGCCCGGCATGCGCGCCGGAAGCCGAAATGCCGGTATCCTCGGTGTTTCGGCTGCGGCATTTCTGGACCCGGCCTGTACTACGAAAAATAAACAATGAATCTACAGTTATTGCAAACCCGCTTGGGCTACACGTTTCGGGACAGCGGCCTGCTGCAGCAGGCCCTGACCCACCGTAGCCACAGCAGCTTGCATAACGAACGCCTGGAATTCCTGGGCGATTCGATCCTCAATTGCGTGGTCGCCTCGATCCTCTACGAGCGTTTCAACAACCTCGACGAAGGCGACTTGTCGCGCCTGCGCGCTAACCTGGTCAAGCAGCAATCGCTCTACGAAATCGCCCAGAAGCTGGAGCTGTCGCAGTTCCTGCGCCTGGGGGAGGGCGAGCTCAAGTCCGGCGGCTTCCGCCGCCCCTCGATCCTGGCCGACACCCTCGAGGCCCTGCTCGGCGCGATTTTCCTCGACGCCGGCTTCGATGCCGCGCGCGGCGTGATCCGCGCCTTTTATATTCCGCTGCTCGACTCGGTCGACCCGCGCACCCTGGGCAAGGACGCCAAGACCTTGCTGCAGGAATTCCTGCAAAGCCGCAAGATTTCGCTGCCGACCTATAACGTCATTGCCACCCACGGCGCCGCCCATAGCCAGGAATTCGAAATCGAATGCCTGGTGCCGAAACTCGGCATCCGCGTCTTCGGCCGTGGCGGCAGCCGCCGCGCCGGCGAGCAGGCTGCCGCGCGCCTGGCGCTCGAGGCAGCCGAGCAGGCGCTGCGCAAGACGCCGGCCGCCTCGCGCAAGGCCAAGCCGCGCGTGGCCCAACTGAAACTGGCCGGCATCGCCACGATCCAAAGCGATAACGCGACCGATGGCGCCGCCGACGGCGCCTCCACCAAACAAGCTTCCTGATATGACTACCGACACCCAAGACGACGCTGGCGCTACCAGCGGCACCCCAGACAATTTCCGCTGCGGCTATATCGCCATCGTCGGCCGCCCGAACGTCGGGAAGTCGACCCTGATGAACGTGCTGATCGGCGCCAAGGTGTCGATTACCTCGCGCAAGGCGCAAACCACGCGCCACCGCATCACCGGCATCCAGACCCACGACGACGCCCAGTTTATCTACGTCGATACGCCGGGATTCCAGACGCGTCATGCGAACGCACTGAACAAAACCCTGAACAAGACTGTCTCGAACACGCTGACGGCTTCGGATGTGGTGCTGTTCCTGGTCGAGGCCGGCACCTTCGGCCCGGCCGACCAGCAAGTGCTGGATTTGCTGCCGACCAACGTGCCGGTGATCCTGGTCATCAACAAGTCGGACCGCATGAAGGACAAGGCCACGCTGATGCCGTTCGCGCAAAAGGTCGCGGCCCTGCGCGACTTCACGGCCATCGTGCCGGTGTCGGCCAAGCTGCGCTTCCAGTGCGATGCGCTGGAACGCGAGATCCGCTCGCACCTGCCGGAAAACCCGCCGATCTTCGGACCGGACGACATCACCGACCGCAGCGAGAAATTCCTGGCTGCCGAGATCGTGCGCGAGAAAGTCTTCCGCCTGCTGGGCGATGAGCTGCCCTACACCAGCACGGTCGTCATCGAGCAATTCATCCAGGAAGGCAACTTGCGCCGCATCTTCGCCGCCATCCTGGTCGAGCGCGATACCCATAAATCGATGATCATCGGTAACAAGGGTGCGCGCCTGAAAGAGATTTCGACCCAGTCGCGCCTGGACATGGAAAAGCTGTTCGACGGCCCGGTGTACCTGGAGATCTGGGTCAAGGTCAAATCCGGTTGGGCCGACAACGAAGCCGGCCTGCGCGCCTACGGCTACGAGTAAGCCTTCACGGTTCGCTTCCCACGCATGACGAGCCCCGACGACCAACACCCTGACCTCCCGGTGCCCGCGGCACCGGCGCCGGACGCAGCGGTGAACGACATGCCGGTGGCCGAGCTGCGCGTCACCGAGATGCAGCAGCCTGCACCGGGCGTGGCCGAGGCGCCTGCCGCCTATGCGCCGCCGCCGCCGGCCGTGCGCCGCAGCCGCGCGCCGATCCGCGAGACGCGGGTCAATGGCCAGCCCGCCTTCGTGCTGCACAGCTATCCCTACAAGGAAACCAGCCTCATCGTCGATTTGTTCACGCGCGACCATGGCCGCATCGCGGTCGTGGCCAAGGGGGCGAAACGGCCGCTGTCGAAGCTGCGCGGTGTGTTGCAGACCTTCCAGCCTTTATCGGTGTCGTGGAGCGGCAAGTCCGAGCTGCGCACCCTGATCGACGCCGAATGGGTAGGCGGCATGCTGCCGCTGGAACGCACCGCCTTGCTGTGCGGCTTTTACCTGAATGAATTGCTGGTAAAACTGCTGGCGCGCGACGATGCCCACCGCGCCTTGTTCGATCACTATGTTTCCACCCTCAACGAACTGGCGCACGACGAACCGGCACAAATCGTCTTGCGAAAATTCGAAAGGGCCTTACTTAAGGAAACAGGCGTGGCTGCCAACCTGGGCCGCTCGACCACGACCCGCGATGCGGTCGAGGCCGGCGAGCGCTACGTGGTCGACCCCGAGCGCGGCGCGCGCGAAGCCTTGGTCTCGGATGTCTGGCCCGTGGTGTCCGGCAAGACCCTGCTGGACATGGAGCGCGAGGATTATGCCGATCCGATAACGCAAAGCCAGAGCAAGCAGCTGATGCGTTTCCTGCTGGCCCACCACCTGAATGGCGCGCCGCTGAATACCCGGCAGATTTTGATTGATTTGATGCAGTTATAAGAAAACAACGACCATGAGCTTCCTCCAACCCGTCGGCCCCGTCATCGACCTGGGCGTGAATATCGACCACATCGCCACCGTGCGCAATGCGCGCGGCACCGTCTATCCGGACCCGCTGCGCGCCGCGCTGCTGGCCGAGCAGGCCGGCGCCGATTTGATCACGCTGCACCTGCGCGAAGACCGTCGCCACATCAAGGATGCCGACGTGCTGGCGATCCGCCCGCAACTGGCCACGCGCATGAACCTGGAAGCGGCGGTAACGCGTGAAATGATCGATTTCGCCTGCCTGGTCAAGCCGCAGGACGTTTGCCTGGTGCCCGAGCGGCGTGAGGAAGTGACGACCGAAGGCGGGCTGGATGTGATTCGCTACTTCAACGAAGTCGAGGCGGCCGTGAAACAGCTGAAAGGCGAGGGCATCCGCGTGTCGCTGTTCATCGATGCGGATGCGGCCCAGATCGAAGCGGCCGCCCGTACCGGCGCCACCGTGATCGAGCTGCACACGGGCCGCTATGCCGAGGCCGAAGGCGCCGCGGCGGCGAGCGAGCTGGAGCGCATTAAGGTCGGCGTGGCCGCCGGCGTCAGGCAGGGCCTGGTGGTGAATGCCGGACATGGCCTGCACTACACGAATGTGCAGCCGGTCGCCGCCATCCAGGACATCGCCGAACTGAACATCGGCCACGCCATCGTTGCCCACGCCTTGTTTGCCGGCTGGGAAAACGCAGTGCGCGAGATGAAGGCGATCATGGTCGCGGCGCGCCTTGGCGTCTCGCTGGGGGCACAATGATCTACGGCATCGGCACCGACATCGTCCAGATTTCGCGTGTCGAGGCGGCGCTCGCACGCAGCGGTGAGCGCTTCGCCGAAAAGATCCTGGGACCCCAGGAGCTGGAGAAATATCATGCGCGCCGTGCGCGCAGCGAAGTGCGCGGCCTGCGTTTCCTGGCCACGCGCTTCTCGGCCAAGGAAGCGTTTTCGAAGGCCATCGGCCTGGGCATGCGCATGCCCATGACCTGGCGCTCGGCGCAAATGCTGAACGACCCGAGCGGCAAGCCGACCATCGTGTGCAGCGGTGCCCTGGCCGAATTCATGCAGCAGAATAAACTGAGCGCGCAGGTGACGATCAGCGACGAAGCCGATTATGGCGTCGCGTTCGTGATCGTGACCCGCGACCAGACCTGAACCCAACACAAGCCAAGCGAAACCAGTGACCCAGGAAGTGCCAACGCCCGAACTGCCCGACCATCCGGCGCAGGAACCATCCGCCGCGCAGCCCGCCGAACACGGGGTGGCGGAAGCCCCGGTGAGCTACGTCGCCGCGAACGGCGCAGCCTTGCCGGTGCGCCATCCGGTCGAGGACGCCGAGGGCAAGCCGCCGCGCGCCCGCGCCGGCCAGGCGAAAGCCGACGCCGCGCCGGCCGCACGCCCGCGTCCGGACGCGCGGCAGGCGATAAAGGAAGAATTGAGCACCACCCTCAAGGAAGACGCCGCCGGCCCCGTGCAATTGAGCGCCACGGCGCGCGAGCAAGTGCTGGCGACGGTCGCCAAGTTGCCCGACCTGCCGGGCGTGTACCGCTACTTCGACGCCAACCAGAATGTGCTGTACGTCGGCAAGGCGCGCAACCTCAAGAAGCGGGTGTCGAGCTATTTCCAGAAGAACTTGTCGAGCCCGCGCATCGCGATGATGGTGTCGCAGATCGCCAATCTGGAAACGACGATCACGCACAGCGAAGCCGAAGCCCTGATCCTGGAAAACAACCTGATCAAGGCCCTCAAGCCGCGCTACAACATCCTGTTCCGCGACGACAAGTCCTACCCTTACCTGAAGATTACCCACGGCGATTTCCCGCGCATGGCCTATTACCGCGGCGCGCTGGACCGCAAGAACCAGTATTTCGGACCTTTCCCGAGCGCCTGGGCGGTAAAAGAATCGATGCAGATCCTGCAAAAGGTGTTCATGCTGCGCACCTGCGAGGACAGCGTGTTCAGCAACCGCACCCGCCCCTGCCTGCTGCACCAGATCGGCCGCTGCAGCGGGCCTTGCGTGAACCTCATCGCCAAGGACGAGTACAAGGTAGATGTCGAGAACGCCGCAAAGTTCCTGCGCGGGCGCCAGAACGAGGTCATGGAGGACTTGCAGGGCAAGATGCAGGGCTTTGCCGAAAAGCTGATGTTCGAGCAGGCGGCCGGGGTGCGCAACCAGATCCAGTCGCTGGCGCGCGTGCTGCACCAGCAAAGCATGGAAACGACCGGCGACGCCGATGTCGACGTGATTGCCGTGGTGGTGCAGGGCGGCCGTGCCTGCGTCAACCTGGCGATGGTGCGCGGCGGCCGCCACCTGGGCGACCGCGCCTATTTCCCGACCCAGGTGAGCGAGGCGATTGCCGAGCAGTCGATCGAATGCGAAGTGCTGGCCGCCTTCCTGGTCCAGCACTACACCGGCAGCTTCATTCCCGCCACGCTGATCCTGAACATCGAGTTCGACCAGCCGGAACTGATGGTGGCGCTGACCGAGCAGTGCGGGCACCGCATCAACCTGATCTTCCAGCCGCAAGGCCAGCGCCGCCAGTGGCTTGAGCTCGCTCAAAAGGGCGCCGAGATCTCGCTGGCCCGTTTGCTGTCTGAACAAGGGTCGCAGCAATCGCGTACGCGCGCGCTGGCCGAGACCTTGTCGCTGGACGCGGCCGATCTCGACTCCCTGCGCATCGAATGCTTCGACATCAGCCACACGGCAGGCGAGGCGACGCAGGCGTCGTGCGTGGTATTCCACCACCACGCGATGCAGAACTCGGAATACCGGCGCTACAACATCAACGGCATCACGCCGGGCGACGACTATGCCGCGATGCGGCAGGTGCTGACGCGCCGCTACGAAAAGGTCGCCAGCGGCGACGGCATCATGCCCGACGTGGTGCTGGTCGACGGCGGCAAGGGCCAAGTGGAAATGGCGCGTCAGGTGTTCACCGAGCTCGGGCTGGATATCGGCCTGATCGTCGGCGTGGCCAAGGGAGAAGGGCGCCGCGTGGGCCTGGAGACCCTGATCTTCGCCGATGGCCGCGCGGCCCAGGAGCTGGGCAAGGAATCGGCGGCGCTGATGCTCGTTGCCCTGATCCGCGACGAGGCGCACCGCTTCGCCATTACCGGCATGCGCGCCAAGCGTGCCAAGGCGCGCCAGGCTTCGCGCCTCGAGGAAATCGAAGGCATCGGCGCCAAGCGCCGCCAGCGCCTGCTGGCCCGCTTCGGCGGCCTGCGCGGCGTGGTCGACGCCAGCGTGGAAGACCTGTGCCAGGTCGAGGGGATTTCCACTGCCTTGGCGGAAGAGATTTATCGCCAGCTGCACTGACGCGTTAATTGGCCGCCAACGATAAACATCCTCGTAGGGTGGGCACAAGTGCCCACCCTACAAAAGCACGGCCGCCCGTTACGGCTGAGCTCACCTAGTCCAATTTGCAATACCCATGTAGACTAGCGGCGACCCTTTTTAACGGTAAGCCAGTTCACGCCCCCATGCCTTTCAACATTCCGATTCTCCTGACCTGGTTACG
>Ga0308160_10003032_pt1 | contig 19411 bp, 16 predicted proteins | sample PhyFR1_FD_201036 | JGI IMG/M metagenome (GOLD analysis project Ga0308160, IMG submission 201036) | Phyllosphere microbial communities from UC Gill Tract Community Farm, Albany, California, United States - DLSLF.R1 | ecosystem: Host-associated > Plants > Phyllosphere > Unclassified | place: USA...
TCATCAAGCCGCGGGCAATCGCCACTTTCTGCTGATTACCGCCGGAGAGCAGGCCTATCGACTGCTCCATCGACGGAGTCTTGATATTGAACAGGCGGATGAAATCGTTCACCGCCTGCTGCTCATCAGCTTGTTTCAGGCTGCCGCCGGCGCGGCTAAAATAACGCAGTGCGGTCAGCGACATGTTTTCCTTCACCGACATGCCCAATACCAGGCCATCGCGCTTGCGGTCTTCGGATATATAAACGATGCCGTTCTCCAGGCCATCCTGCGGCGAATGGGCGATCACCTCATGGCCGTCGAGAGTCACGCTGCCGGCTTTACGCGGCACCGCGCCATAGATAATTTTCATCAGTTCGGTGCGCCCGGCACCCATAAGCCCGGCTACGCCGAGGATCTCCCCACGGTACAACGTAAAGCTGGCATCGTTGACACCGGGACCGGAAAGGTGTTTGACCTGTAGGCATTTTTCACCGCGCGGCAGCTTAAGGCGCGGATACTGCGCCTCCAGCTTACGGCCGACCATCATTTCGACAAGCCGATCTTCATGCAACTCGCTTACCGGGCACTCGACGATAAACCGACCGTCGCGGAACACGGTGACGTCATCGCAAATTTCAAAGATCTCTTTCAAGCGGTGCGATATATAGACAATCCCGCAGCCTTCCGTCTTCAGTTCGTCAATCACCTTAAACAAGGAAGCGGTTTCGGTATCGGTCAACGCATCTGTCGGTTCATCCATAATGATGACTTTTGATTCGAAACTCAGCACCTTGGCGATCTCCACCATTTGCTGATCGCCGATCGATAGCTCACCCACCAACCGGTGGCTGCTGTAGCGTAAATTGAGACGGTCCAGCAGCCGATCGGTCTCTGCGTACATGCGTTTCCAATCGATGCAGCCGAAGCCGTTGACGAACTCGCGGCCGAGGAAGATGTTTTCCGCAATAGTCAATTGCGGGATCAGGTTCAACTCCTGGTGGATAATGCCAATACCCGCGTCCTGAGAATCTTTGAGTCCCTTGAAAACCACCTCTTTACCGAGAAAATACTGGCTGCCGGCGTCTTTTTCATAGATACCGGTTAGCACTTTCATCATGGTGGATTTTCCGGCACCGTTTTCCCCCACCAGCGCCATCACCTTGCCCGGATAGACGCTGAGGGCGGCACCGGAAAGCGCTTTCACGCCGGGAAAGGCTTTATCAATCCCTTTAAGTTGCAGTAAAGGTTGCATAAATACCTCAGAAAGTTACGCCGACGTATAGGATCACGTTCGCATGAGGTGAACAATTCCCCGCTACGGATCACCGCCCGGCTGTGCTCAGTCTGCGCTTTAAACGCCTCATGGCTGATATAGCGTAGGCTGATGGTATTTCCCTGGAATTGGCCAAGCTGTGTCAGATGGACCAGCAACGCCTGATAGAGCGACGAATTTTGCTCAACGAGTTCTTCCGCCAAGATGGCGCTCTCTACCTGCATCTCCTGCATCACCACCCCGAGTACCTGCAAAAACGTCGGCACTCCCTGGCTCAGCGCCAGATCGATACGCTGCATTACCGCCGGTATCGGTATGTCCTAGCCGCGCGATCACGGCAGACACTTCAGAATTCAGTAATACGCCTTTTTCATGTTCTCAATCCGGCAGCAAAACGTTTCGCTATTCGGAGAGTTTAAAAAAACGTCAGGGGAAGGCAACCGGGAAAATAAAGAAGTGTGAACGTTATCGAAACGTTTCGCTCGCACTATGGAAAGCGTAATGTAATAGAGCAAGAGGCGGGAACGCTCTCGCCGTCCTCTCACAGCACCGGACGTACAGTTCCGTATACGACGCTTCATTGTTAACTCTGGAACTGCTGCCGCAGTTGCATGATATTCAAGTCAATCATCTGAGCATCGAAAGCCGTGCACTGGATAACTAGGCGGCGACATGCGCACCAAACTGAACGGCATCAGCATTGCCCAGCAATCGATCTGGAGGTGGACGAACCGCTGCATCTGACGGTGTTGGACGTTAGCCACAAACCTTCGCTACTGGCACTGCCAAGCAAGCAAACCACCGCCAGACCATAGGCGATACTGGATGAAATGGAGGCATTGGCCAGCGTGTTGTTTTTGGATAAACTTTTTTTACTGCCGTATATCTTACAATTCTGTCTCTGTTGCAGCGATTAAGAGTCTATCCCAGTAGGCGTAGTTTGGACACAGACAACACGCAACAACCTGAGCGTACAGGAAATCCGTGAGGATGGCGAGCACAGCCCAGGTGCAAAAATGAGATAGGATCTAAGCAACAGAACGGCACCACAATTCAATATCCATCAATCTATATTGCCATTTCACTTTCAATCGTTCATTTTTGTCGGTTGATGGTTTAGTAGTCATTAATTAATGGGGAAACAAATGGCGGAAATTTATCAGATAGATGATCTTGATCGCGGTATCCTCAACGCCCTGATGGACAATGCGCGCACGCCCTATGCCGAACTGGCTAAGAACTTTGCCGTTAGCCCCGGCACCATTCATGTGCGGGTGGAGAAGATGAAACAGGCCGGGATCATCACCGGCACACGAGTGGACGTGAACCCCAAACGGCTGGGTTACGACGTTTGCTGCTTTATCGGCATTATATTGAAGAGCGCTAAGGACTATCCTTCGGCACTGAAAAAGCTCGAAAGCCTGGAGGAAGTGGTGGAAGCATATTACACCACCGGCCACTACAGCGTATTCATCAAAGTCATGTGCCGATCGATAGACACACTTCAACAGGTACTTATCAACAAGATCCAGACCATTGATGAGATCCAGTCTACTGAAACGCTGATCTCGTTGCAGAACCCCATCACACGTACCATTACACCCTAAGTGCTCAATTATTATACCCGTATTATCCACAGGTAGATCCCAGTCATTTCACAACGTACAATGCGGCCACTTTTAAAAAGGGTGGGATCATTCATGGCAGACATTACTCTAATCAGTGGTAGTACGCTTGGCAGTGCCGAATACGTTGCTGAACATTTGGCCGAGAAGTTGGAAAAAGCGGGTTTTTCTACTGAGACCTTGCACGGCCCAGAGCTAGATGAATTGCCCCTGTTTGGCCGCTGGCTGGTGGTTTCTTCCACCCACGGTGCCGGGGAACTGCCGAATAACTTACAGCCACTATTAGAACAGATCGCTAACCAGCAGCCGGATCTTTCTAACATGCAGTTTGGCGCAGTCGGCTTAGGCAGCTCTGAATACGATATCTTTTGTGGGGCGATCAAACAGATCGACAATATTCTGATCGCCAGAGGGGCAACAAGGATCGGCAGCCGATTTGAGATCGACGTGACTGAACACGAAATCCCAGAAGATCCAGCAGAGGAATGGGTAAAAAACTGGATTAATTTACTCTAATCTGCTCAAATAGCATGCAAATAATTGTGGATAAATAAGCTTAAAAGCAGGGTAAAAGCAGTAGTTATCCCAATAACAACCGTATATTTCTTAATTGGCTGTGCATAACATGCTATTTAGATCCCAGCTTATCTTTGACAGGATCACTGATCATCCACAGTTAATGATCCCTTTTAATTTACTGATATAAAAAAGGAATAATCACTTACCCACAGAAGATCACGATCCTAATAAGAAATATAATAAAAGATCTTTAAATAAAAAGATCTTCTTTTAATTACCGACGATCCTGGGCACTTGGTCAATCGTCTAAACTTGAGTAGAATCTCCCACCTCAGGGCAAACACGATCTTTCGCAATACACCGAGGTGCAGTTACATGTTTTATCCCGATCAATTTGACGTCATCATCATCGGTGGTGGTCATGCAGGTACCGAAGCCGCCATGGCTGCGGCACGCATGGGACGTCAAACTCTATTACTGACACACAACATCGATACGCTGGGGCAAATGTCCTGTAACCCTGCGATTGGCGGTATTGGTAAAGGGCATTTGGTGAAGGAAATTGACGCACTCGGCGGATTGATGGCTACTGCGATCGATCATGCTGGTATTCAGTTTAGGATACTAAACGCGAGTAAAGGTCCAGCAGTACGAGCTACCCGCGCTCAGGCTGATCGTGTGTTGTACCGTCAGGCCATACGCACCGCGTTAGAGAACCAGCCTAACTTAATGATCTTCCAACAACCGGTCGACGATCTTATCGTGGAAAACGATCATGCTGTGGGTGCAGTGACCCAGATGGGGTTGAAATTCCGTGCCAAAGCGGTAGTGCTGACTGTAGGCACCTTCCTTGACGGTAAGATCCATATCGGCTTGAAGAATTATAGAGGCGGGCGCGCTGGAGATCCTCCGGCGATCTCGTTGTCACAACGCCTGCGGGAACTGCCACTACGTGTCAATCGGCTAAAAACTGGCACACCGCCGCGTATTGATGCACGTACTATCAACTTCAGCGTCTTAATGCCACAGCAGGGTGATACGCCGGTGCCGGTATTCTCGTTTATGGGTAACGCCAGCCAGCATCCAGAGCAGAGGACGTGCTACATCACTCATACCAATGAAAAAACCCATGAGGTGATCCGCAACAATCTCGATCGCAGCCCGATGTACTCCGGGATTATCGAAGGGATTGGCCCACGTTACTGCCCGTCGATTGAAGACAAAGTGATGCGCTTCGCCGATCGTAACACACACCAGATTTTCCTTGAGCCGGAAGGTTTAACCAGCAATGAGATTTATCCAAACGGTATTTCCACCAGCCTGCCATTTGACGTGCAGATGCAGATAGTCCGTTCGATGGAAGGGATGCAGAATGCCCGCATCGTTCGCCCAGGCTATGCTATCGAGTACGATTTCTTTGATCCCCGTGATCTAAAACCAACATTGGAGAGCAAATTTATCCAGGGGCTGTTTTTCGCAGGCCAGATCAACGGCACTACTGGTTATGAAGAAGCCGCAGCTCAAGGGTTGTTGGCCGGTCTCAACGCTGGACGCTACGCCAATCAAGATGAAGGTTGGGCACCGCGCCGCGATCAGTCCTACCTTGGTGTACTGGTGGACGATCTCAGCACTCTGGGTACCAAAGAACCCTACCGCATGTTCACATCACGCGCCGAATATCGCCTTATGCTGCGCGAAGATAACGCCGATTTGCGCCTAACCGAGAAAGGCCGCGACTTGGGCCTAGTGGATGATGTGCGCTGGGCACGCTACTGCGAGAAGCTGGAACACATTGAACAGGAACGTCAGCGTCTGCGTGACATCTGGATGCATCCGCATGCCGAGAATGTTGAGCAGGTCAACCTGTTGCTGAAGACACCCTTATCACGTGAAGCTAACGGCGAAGAACTGTTGCGTCGTCCTGAAATGGATTACTCGTTGCTGACTAGTGTGGCTGCTTTTTCGCCAGCGCTGGAGGATACCCAGGCTGCCGAGCAAGTTGAGATCCAGGTCAAATACCAAGGCTATATCGCTCGTCAGCAGGAAGAGATCGAGAAACAACAGCGCAATGAAAATACTGTTCTGCCATTAGATCTCGATTACTGTCAAGTGATCGGCCTGTCAAACGAAGTGATCGCCAAGCTAAATGATCACAAACCGAACTCCATTGGCCAAGCTTCGCGTATCTCTGGGATCACCCCAGCGGCGATATCAATTTTGCTGATTTGGTTAAAGAAACAAGGGTTACTGCGTCGAAGCGCATAAAATTCGTATTTGAATGGCCGTTTGTTTATTAGACGAGCAAGCGACCACTGACATTATTCCTAATTCCTAGCCAGAATTATCATTGTCGTTTCGTCATGCCAAACTCAGAGTCGCTGGCAGTTCAACGACAATCAGAGGTAAACGTCGTGCAAAAAAAGTTAGACTCGTTGCTTTCAGCAGCAGGCATTGAACTGCCCGAACAGCAAAAACAGCAGTTATTGGGCTACATTGTCATGCTGGAAAAATGGAACAAAGCCTATAACCTCACTTCGGTGCGCGATGCGCAGCAAATGCTGGTGCGCCATATCCTCGACAGCATCGTTGTCAACGCGCATCTGCAAGGTTCACGCTTTATCGATGTAGGCACTGGCCCTGGCCTTCCGGGTATTCCATTGGCGATTGTTCGCCCGGACGCGCATTTCACGTTACTGGACAGTCTGGGTAAGCGTGTGCGCTTCCTGCGTCAGGTACAGCATGAGCTAGGGCTGCACAATATTGAGCCGGTGCACAGCCGCGTTGAGGAATTCATGGCTGAACCGCCGTTCGACGGCGTCATCAGCCGTGCTTTCGCCTCGCTTCAAGACATGCTGTCTTGGTGCCATCACCTTCCGGTCAAAGGGCGAGGGCGTTTCTACGCACTGAAAGGTGTGTATCCAGATGCAGAACTGGCGCAGTTGCTGGACGGCATCAACCTTGAATCCGTAGTGCGGTTGCAGGTACCTGAACTGGTTGGCGTTCGCCATTTAGTTATTCTTAAGGCAAACTGATGTTTCTTTTGATCAAACCAGCGGAATTAAGAATCTAAAGGCCAAAATAAGCCTGAAATAGGTCAGATAATAGGCTTTTTTTAGTTATTTTACTTTTTCTTAACACTAAAAAGGGAATAATTAGCTATAATAAACTCATTTCTATGATAATAGTCATGCTAGTAATTGTATGAGAAATATTCCGCCTTGCTATTATGGCAATTTTCTGTAGGGATATTATTTTGCTGGTTGTCAATAAAAATGTTTTTATTGAGTATAGGGTTTTTTTAAAATGGCTAATTTACAATGTTTTGATTTATATTATTTTTACCGATTAAATCGTTAAAATCTGTTTAATTAACCACCAGATATAAAGTCAGAAAATGGCATTATTGTGATCGGTTTCTCATTTCATAGTTCAATGTAGGAATGGTCAGATAAACAAATGAACCCTATTATTCCGCCCATTTTTTTGTGAAAATAGCCTGAAATAGCAGTAGGGTAAATAATTGTTCGCTTTTTCTCTACATATCTATTGAATTCGTGTGTGTCCGCCGTATAATTTGCACGTTTTTTGCTGCTTGACTCAGAACAATAAAAAAAGTTGTATACGTCACTTAGCTACGGAGAGAACAAACCTCATGTCTGTGTCCGTTTACAGCGGGAAAATCGCACTCAAACTGCTGTTTTTTCAGTTGATGACGTTTGTTCTGATCAGTACTGTTTTCTTGCTGAAAAGCCTGGAATGGAGCGTTTCGGCACTGGTTGGTGGCCTTGCTGCCTGGTTACCGAGCGTAATGTTTATGCTGTTTGCCTTGTGCCATCAGGTGCAGATGCCGCTGTCTGGTCGGGTTGCTTGGTCATTCGCCATCGGTGAGGGGCTAAAGGTCGCAAGCACTATCATTTTTTTGATCGTGACGCTTGGGGTGTTCAAGGTGGCGTTTATACCGCTTGGCTTGGCCTATTTAGCGGTGTTAGTGGTGCAGATAGTGGCACCTGCCATGATTAACAGTTACCGAACTTAACTAAACAAGGGTAAGAGGCATCATGTCTGTAGGAGAAGTCTTGACTCCACAGGAGTATATCGGTCACCACCTGACGCAACTTCGGGTCGGTACAGGGTTCTGGTCGATTAACATCGATTCGATGTTTTTCTCCGTTGTCCTCGGGGTTCTCTTCTTGGTGATATTCCGCAAAGTGGCAAAAAATGCTACTAGCGGTATACCGGGTAAACTGCAAACAGCTGTGGAATTGGTAGTCGGATTTGTCGATAGCAGCGTTCGCGATATGTACCATGGAAAAAGCAAGGTTATTGCGCCGTTGGCGTTGACCGTGTTTGTCTGGGTGTTCCTGATGAATCTAATGGACTTGCTGCCGATCGATCTGTTGCCAACCATTGGTGAGCGTTATCTCGGTTTGCCTGCGCTGCGCGTAGTGCCTACTGCTGATGTGAACGTGACTCTATCGATGGCATTGGGCGTGTTTATCCTAATTCTGTTTTATAGCATCAACATAAAAGGCGTTGGTAAATTTGTTAAAGAGTTGACCATGCAGCCGTTCAACCACCCTATATTCATTCCGATCAACTTGATTCTTGAAGGTGTCAGCCTACTGTCCAAGCCTGTTTCACTGGGGCTGCGACTCTTCGGCAACATGTATGCGGGTGAGTTGATCTTCATCCTGATTGCTGGTCTGTTGCCGTGGTGGTCACAGTGGGCTTTGAGCTTGCCTTGGGCTATATTCCACATCCTGATCATTACGCTTCAAGCTTTTATTTTCATGGTTCTGACGATCGTCTATCTGTCTATGGCATCCGAAGAACACTGATTTTTTAAAACACTTGCACTTTTTTAACTGAAACAAACTGGAGAATGTCATGGAAAACCTGAGTATGGATCTGCTGTACATGGCTGCCGCTGTGATGATGGGGTTAGCGGCAATCGGTGCTGCGATCGGTATCGGCATCCTGGGGGGGAAATTCTTGGAAGGTGCGGCTCGTCAGCCTGATTTGATACCTCTACTGCGTACACAGTTCTTTATCGTTATGGGTCTGGTTGACGCTATCCCAATGATTGCTGTTGGTCTGGGTCTGTACGTGATGTTTGCCGTCGCGAAGTAGAGGCGTTATCTACACTGAAACCACACTATTAACTTTTAAAGAGGCATTGTGCTGTGAATCTTAACGCAACAATCCTCGGCCAGGCCATTGCGTTTGTTCTGTTTGTTTGGTTCTGTATGAAGTATGTGTGGCCGCCGATTATGGCCGCCATTGAGAAGCGTCAGAAAGAAATTGCTGATGGTCTCGCTTCAGCAGAGCGTGCGAAAAAAGATCTGGACTTAGCGCAAGCCAATGCGGCTGATCATCTGAAAACTGCTAAAGCAGAAGCTCAGGCGCTTATTGAGCAAGCAAACAAACGCAAAGCTCAGATCATGGATGAAGCAAAAGCCGAAGCTGAGCAGGAACGTAACAAAATTGTGGCGCAAGCTCAGGCTGAAATTGAAGCCGAATGTAAGCGCGCTCGTGAAGAGTTGCGTAAGCAAGTCGCAATGCTGGCAATCGCTGGTGCCGAGAAGATCATCGAACGTTCCGTGGATGAAGCTGCTAATAGCGACATCGTTGATAAACTGGTCGCTGAACTGTAAGGAGGGAGGGGCTGATGTCTGAATTTGTCACTGTAGCTCGCCCCTACGCCAAAGCAGCTTTCGACTTTGCCGTTGAGCACCAAAGCGTAGAGCGCTGGCAGGAAATGCTGGCATTTGCGGCGGTTGTCACTCGTAATGAACAGATTTCTGAACTGCTGTCTGGCGCGGTTGCACCGGAAACACTGTCCAAGATGTTCATTGCTATTTGTGGTGACCAACTCGACGAATATGGCCAGAACTTTATCCATATAATGGCCGAAAATGGACGTTTACTGGTTCTTCCTGCAGTGTTGCAGCAGTTCATCGAACTGCGCGCCTCGCTAGAATCTACTGTCGAAGTGGATGTGCTCTCTGCGAGTGCACTGAGCAACGAACAGCAGGCTAAAATTGTCGCTGCGATGGAAAAACGTCTATCACGCAAAGTTAAGCTGAATTGCAAAATTGATAAGTCTGTACTGGCTGGCATTATTGTCCGTGCTGGAGATATGGTGATTGATGGTAGCGTACGCGGCCGTCTTGAACGCCTGACAGACGTCTTGCAGTCTTAAGGGGACTGGAGCATGCAACTGAATTCCACCGAAATCAGCGAACTGATCAAGCAACGCATTGCTCAGTTCAATGTAGTGAGCGAAGCTCACAATGAAGGTACTATCGTTTCCGTCAGCGACGGGATCATCCGCGTACAGGGTCTGGCCGAAGTTATGCAGGGCGAAATGATCGCACTGCCAGGTAACCGTTACGCAATAGCATTGAACCTGGAGCGTGACTCCGTCGGTGCCGTGGTTATGGGACCGTATGCGGATCTGGCCGAAGGTATGAAGGTAAAATGCACTGGCCGTATTTTGGAGGTTCCGGTTGGCCGTGGCCTGCTGGGCCGCGTTGTTAACACCTTGGGCGTACCTATTGACGGTAAAGGACCGGTTGAAAACGACGGCTTTTCACCGGTTGAAGCCATCGCCCCTGGCGTTATTGAGCGTCAATCCGTTGATCAGCCGGTTCAGACTGGCTACAAATCTGTCGATGCCATGATCCCCGTTGGCCGTGGCCAGCGTGAACTGGTGATCGGTGACCGCCAGACCGGTAAAACTGCATTGGTGGTCGATACGATCATCAATCAACGTGACTCCGGTATCAAATGTGTTTACGTGGCTATCGGTCAGAAAGCGTCCACCATCGCTAACGTGGTGCGCAAACTGGAAGATCACGGCGCACTGGCCAACACTATCGTTGTGGTTGCTACCGCGTCTGAATCTGCTGCACTGCAATATCTGGCACCCTATGCTGGTTGCGCGATGGGTGAATATTTCCGTGATCGTGGTGAAGATGCGCTGATCGTATACGATGATTTGTCCAAACAGGCCGTTGCTTACCGTCAGATATCCCTGTTGCTTCGTCGCCCACCAGGTCGTGAAGCTTACCCAGGCGATGTATTCTATCTCCACTCCCGTTTGCTGGAGCGTGCTGCACGCGTTAACGCCGAATATGTTGAAGCCTTCACGAAAGGTGCAGTCAAAGGCAAAACCGGTTCACTGACCGCTTTACCGATCATCGAAACTCAGGCGGGTGACGTTTCCGCATTTGTTCCAACCAACGTAATTTCGATCACCGATGGTCAGATATTCCTAGAATCCAACCTATTTAACTCCGGCATTCGTCCAGCAGTCAACCCAGGTATATCGGTATCCCGTGTGGGTGGCGCAGCACAGACCAAGATAATGAAAAAGCTGTCCGGGGGTATCCGTACTGCTTTGGCACAGTATCGTGAATTGGCAGCGTTCTCACAGTTTGCTTCCGATCTGGATGATGCAACTCGCAAACAACTGAGCCACGGCCAGAAAGTGACCGAACTGCTCAAACAGAAACAGTATGCGCCGATGTCGGTTGCACAACAGTCTCTGGTGCTGTTTGCCGCAGAACGTGGCTACCTAAACGACGTTGAAGTCGCGAAGGTTGTGAGCTTTGAAGCCGCGTTGGTTGCTTATGCTGACTGCGAGTACGCTGAACTGCTGGAGCACATCAACCAAACTGGCAACTTTAATGATGAGATCGAGGGCAAGCTGAAAGGCATCCTCGATACCTTCAAGAAAACCCAGTTCTGGTAACGTCGAACGGTCTTGCTGTTGAAAGACAGCAGGCCGTCTGGTAGTGAGGAGAAGCAGATATGGCCAGCGCAAAAGAGATACGTAGTAAGATCGGGAGCGTGAAAAACACGCAAAAGATCACTAAAGCGATGGAAATGGTCGCCGCCTCCAAAATGCGTAAATCGCAGGAACGCATGGCGGCCAGCCGTCCTTATGCAGAGACCATACGCAAAGTGATTGGTCACCTTGCATTAGGGAATCTGGAGTACCAGCACCCATACCTGAATGAGCGTGACGTTAAGCGCGTCGGATATTTGGTGGTGTCTACTGACCGAGGTCTCTGTGGCGGCTTGAACATCAACCTGTTCAAAAAGCTGCTGATGGAGATGAAAGGCTGGTCTGAAAAAGGCGTTGAAACCGATTTGGCGCTGATTGGCTCTAAAGCGGCCTCTTTTTTTGGTTCCGTGGGCGGCAACACCGTTGCCCAAGTCACCGGTATGGGGGATAAACCTTCCCTGTTGGATCTTATTGGGCCGGTAAAAGTGATGCTACAAGCCTATGACGCAGGTCGTTTGGACAAGCTGTATATTGTCAGCAACAAATTTGTTAATACGATGTCCCAAGAGCCGCAAGTCGTTCAGTTGTTACCGTTACCGCCTGCCGATGATGAAGAACTGAAAAAAACACCTTGGGATTACCTGTATGAACCTGATCCAAAAGTGCTGCTTGACACCTTGCTGCGCCGTTATGTGGAATCGCAGGTTTATCAGGGCGTCGTGGAAAACCTGGCTAGCGAGCAGGCTGCACGAATGGTCGCAATGAAAGCTGCCACTGATAACGGCGGCAGCCTGATCAAAGAGCTGCAGTTGGTATACAACAAGGCTCGTCAGGCCAGCATCACTCAGGAACTCACCGAGATCGTTTCGGGAGCCTCCGCGGTTTAACCAGGTTATTACCCTAGATAGCTCAGATTGCGGGAAAGCAGCCAGCACGCCGACAATTTGAACTATGGCAGGTAAACGAATTACGTAGAGGATTCAAGATGGCTACTGGAAAGATTATCCAGGTAATCGGCGCCGTAGTGGACGTCGAGTTCCCTCAGGATGCCGTACCCAAAGTGTACGATGCCCTTGAGGTTGAGAACGATACCGACAAACTGGTGCTGGAAGTTCAGCAGCAGCTAGGTGGTGGTGTGGTTCGCTGTATCGCAATGGGGACTTCTGATGGCCTGCGTCGCGGCTTGAAAGTGAACAACCTGGAACACCCGATTGAAGTGCCGGTGGGTAAAGCTACCTTGGGCCGTATCATGAACGTATTGGGCGAGCCTATCGACATGAAAGGCGAGATTGGCGAAGGAGAGCGTTGGGCGATTCACCGTCCTGCGCCAAGCTACGAAGAGTTGTCCAGCTCTCAGGAGCTACTGGAAACCGGTATAAAAGTCATGGATCTGATTTGTCCGTTTGCTAAGGGCGGTAAAGTCGGTCTATTCGGCGGTGCGGGTGTGGGTAAAACCGTAAACATGATGGAACTGATCCGTAACATCGCGATTGAACACTCCGGTTATTCCGTGTTCGCGGGCGTGGGCGAGCGTACGCGTGAGGGCAACGACTTCTACCACGAAATGAAGGATTCCAACGTACTGGACAAAGTATCGCTGGTTTACGGTCAGATGAATGAGCCTCCGGGTAACCGCCTGCGCGTGGCACTGACCGGTTTGACCATGGCAGAGAAATTCCGTGACGAAGGCCGCGACGTTCTGTTGTTCGTCGACAATATTTACCGTTACACCCTGGCCGGTACCGAAGTTTCCGCACTTTTGGGCCGTATGCCATCTGCGGTAGGTTATCAGCCAACGTTGGCGGAAGAAATGGGGGTTCTGCAAGAGCGTATCACCTCTACCAAGACCGGTTCTATCACCTCCGTACAGGCTGTTTACGTTCCAGCGGATGATTTAACTGACCCATCACCAGCCACCACTTTTGCGCACTTGGATGCAACCGTGGTTCTGAGTCGTGACATTGCTTCTCTGGGGATTTACCCGGCTGTTGACCCACTGGACTCCACCAGCCGTCAGTTAGATCCGCTGGTTGTTGGTCAGGAGCACTACGATGTGGCGCGTGGCGTGCAGTCCATTTTGCAACGTTATCAGGAACTGAAAGATATCATTGCCATCTTGGGTATGGACGAGTTGTCTGAAGAAGATAAGCTGGTGGTATCCCGTGCACGTAAAATCCAGCGTTTCCTGTCTCAGCCGTTCTTCGTGGCAGAGGTTTTCACCGGTTCTCCGGGAAAATTCGTATCGCTGAAAGACACCATCCGTGGTTTCAAAGGCATTATGGATGGCGATTATGACCACCTGCCAGAACAGGCGTTCTACATGGTTGGCACCATTGAAGAAGCAGTGGAAAAAGCCAAGAAACTGTAACGCCTTGAGAGGAGGGTGATATGGCTATGACTTACCATCTGGATGTCGTCAGCGCGGAAAAACAGATGTTTTCCGGCTTGGTGCAAAAGATTCAGGTGACAGGCAGTGAAGGTGAACTAGGTATTTTCCCTGGCCATGCGCCGCTGCTGACTGCCATCAAACCTGGCATGGTGCATATTGTTAACCAACACGGTGAAGAAGAGTTTATTTACCTATCAGGTGGTATACTTGAGGTACAGCCGCGTGTGGTTACCGTGTTAGCTGACACGGCTATCCGTGGAACTGACCTAGACGAAGCGAGATCGCTAGAGGCTAAGTATAAAGCTGAAGAGCACATTCGCAACTCTCACGGTGACGTAGACTATGCTCAGGCATCCGCTGAACTGGCGAAAGCGATCGCAAAACTGCGTGTTATCGAGTTAACCAGAAAAGCGATGTAATTTTCGGGGCGTAATATGCACCCAAACTTAAGAAAGCAAGCGACCTATTCGGGTCGCTTTTTTTTGCTTTAAAATAACCATTTCAGACCGGCTATTATTGTGGTGTATGACCCTTTATATCGGTAAGAATATGATCGATGATCGGCAGTAATTTCACCGCCGCGCAAAATGGGTAGCGCTTGTGATAAGCCAATGCCTGTGTCCGATTCGTGTAAAGAAATATGTAGTAATCTCGTCACTAAACGGTTTTACTTTTGCCTATCAAAATAGATTTATCAGGTTACTTATGTCGAACAGTGCAATGAGTGTAGTGATCCTCGCCGCAGGCAAAGGAACACGCATGTATTCCGATCTTCCCAAGGTGTTACACCCGTTGGCGGGCAAGCCAATGGTGCAACACGTCATTGATGCCGCGATGAAGTTGGGTGCACAAAATGTCCATCTAGTGTACGGCCATGGTGGCGATCAGTTGAAAAGCACCTTGTCTGATGGCGCGCTGAACTGGGTACTACAGGTTGAACAGTTAGGTACTGGGCACGCGATGCAACAGGCCGCGCCATATTTTTCCGATAATGAAGACGTGCTGATGCTGTACGGCGACGTGCCGTTGATCTCTGTCGAGACTCTCACCCGGCTGCTGGCGGCAAAGCCGCAGGGCGGCATAGGTCTGCTGACAGTGAGACTGGACGACCCAAGCGGCTACGGGCGTATTGTGCGCGAAAATGGCGAGGTGGTGGGCATTGTTGAGCATAAAGACGCCAGCGAGATGCAACGCCAAATCAACGAAATAAATACCGGCATTCTAGTGGCCAATGGGCGCGATCTTAAGTGCTGGCTGGATATGCTCAACAACGATAATGCGCAGGGTGAATATTACATCACAGATATCATCGCATTGGCCCATGCGGACGGCAAAAAAATAGAGGCGGTACATCCAACGAACCCAAGCGAAGTCGAAGGTGTTAACAACTGCTTGCAGCTAGCGGCACTAGAGCGGGTATTCCAGTCAAAACAATCTGAAAAGCTGCTGCTAGCTGGCGTTATGCTGCTGGATCCGGCACGTTTTGATCTACGCGGTGAACTCGTCTATGGTCGCGATATATCTATTGATGCTAATGTGATTATTGAAGGCACTGTCAAGCTGGGCGATCGGGTAAAAATCGGTATCGGCTGCGTATTAAAAAACTGCGAGATTGGTAACGATTGCGAGATCAGCCCATACAGCGTACTGGAAGATACGGTGCTGGAAGCTAATTGCACCGTGGGGCCTTTCGCTCGCCTGCGCCCCGGCACTAAACTGGCTGCTGGTGCTCACGTTGGCAATTTCGTGGAAATGAAAAAGGCGCACTTGGGTAAAGGTTCCAAAGCGGGTCATCTGAGTTATCTAGGTGATGCCGAGATTGGCGATGGTGTAAATATTGGTGCAGGCACCATCACCTGCAATTACGATGGTGCTAATAAACATAAAACCATTATCGGTGACGACGTATTTATCGGTTCTGATAGCCAACTGGTGGCACCGGTTTCTGTCGGCAAAGGTTCCACTATTGCCGCTGGCACCACGGTCACCCGTGATATTGACGAAAACGAACTGGTGCTGAGTCGCATTAAGCAGAAACATATCCAGGGTTGGCCGCGCCCGGTTAAAAAAGTATGCCCTAAATAATTTGAGTTGCAGGAAGGCGGCAACGCAGCGAAAAATCGGTCGGGAACCGATTTGAACCGCGCTTGCGTTGGGTTGCAGGCTGAACTTCAGGGATGAGGTTGATTAATCCCCAGGCGCTGACACCCGTCAGTGACTGGGGTGAGCGAGAAAAGCTCACGCACAGGCAACTTGAAGTATGACGGGTATAAGTAGCATGTTTTGCGTTGGGTTCCGGTAATGAACCCAATAAAAAACATACTAAATCCCCAATGTCTAAGGCAGCGGGGATGCATGGTGAAATCAGTTTGATATCATGAAAGTACGTCCCTGAGGGCGTTTAAATTAGGAATATAGCTGATGTGTGGAATTGTAGGTGCAGTAGCGCAACGAGATATTGCAGAAATCCTGTTGGAAGGTTTACGCCGTCTTGAGTACCGTGGTTATGACTCCGCTGGTTTGGTGGTGGTAGATACTGAAGGCAACATCAGCCGCCTGCGCCGCGTAGGCAAAGTGCAAAAACTGGCTGAAGTCGCAGAACAACATGAACTGCACGGCGGCACCGGTATTGCCCACACCCGTTGGGCGACGCACGGTGAACCGACTGAAGCGAATGCGCACCCACATGTTTCTGATTACATTACTGTGGTGCATAACGGTATCATCGAAAACCACGAACCGCTGCGTGAGTTGCTGATCGAACGTGGCTACTGCTTCAGTTCAGAAACTGATACTGAAGTGATTGCTCATCTGGTGCATTGGGAGCACAAGCAGGGCGGCACACTGCTGGAAGTGGTTCAGCGAGTGATCCCTCAACTGTGCGGTGCCTATGGCACCGTCGTGATGGATAACCGCGATCCAAACGTACTGGTGGGTGCACGCTCCGGCAGCCCGTTGGTGATTGGGCTTGGTGTCGGTGAAAACTTTATCGCTTCCGATCAACTGGCGCTATTACCGGTAACCCGCCGCTTTATCTTTCTGGAAGAAGGCGATCTGGTTGAGATGACTCGCCGCACCGTCAACATTTTCGACAAGCAAGGCAACCCGGTTGAACGTCCTGAAATAGAATCCCAGGTGCAGTATGACGCCGGTGACAAGGGTGCGCACCGCCACTACATGCAGAAAGAGATCTACGAACAGCCGCTGGCGTTGAAAAACACCCTGGAAGGGCGTTTCAGCCAAGGCCAAATTAACCTGAGCGAGCTTGGCTCACGCGCTGATGAACTGTTGGCAAAGGTACAGCATGTGCAGATTATCGCTTGCGGCACCTCCTATCACTCTGGCATGGTGGCGCGTTACTGGTTTGAAGCGCTGGCAACTGTACCTTGCGATGTCGAGATCGCCTCCGAATTCCGCTACCGCAAATCGGCAGTGCGACCAGGTAGCTTGATTATCACGCTGTCACAGTCTGGCGAAACCGCCGATACTCTGGCGGCGTTGCGCCTGTCCAAAGAGCTGGGCTACCTCGGTTCGTTGGCGGTGTGCAACGTGGCTGGTTCTTCTTTGGTGCGTGAATCCGATCTGGCGTTGATGACCAAGGCTGGCACTGAAATCGGCGTAGCCTCCACCAAGGCTTTCACCACTCAGCTTGCGGTGTTGTTGATGCTGGTGGTGCGTTTGGGTCGCCTGAAGGGCATGGAGGAAAGCGTGGAACATGACATCGTGCACGCTTTGCAGGCGCTGCCGGCACGTATCGAGAAAATGTTGTCGATGGACAACATTATCGAAGCGCTGGCGGAAGATTTCTCCGACAAGCATCACGCGTTATTCCTCGGACGTGGCGATCAGTACCCGATCGCTATGGAGGGGGCATTGAAGCTGAAAGAGATCTCCTATATCCATGCCGAAGCCTATGCAGCAGGTGAATTAAAGCATGGGCCGTTGGCCTTGATTGATGCTGATATGCCGGTGATCGTGGTGGCACCGAATAACGAGCTATTGGAAAAGTTGAAATCCAATATTGAAGAAGTGCGCACGCGCGGTGGGCGGTTGTATGTATTCGCTGATCAGGATGCTGGCTTTGTCAGCAGTGAAGGAATGACCATCATTCCATTGCCGCACGTTGAAGAAATCGTAGCACCAATCTTCTATACCGTGCCGTTGCAATTGTTGTCTTATCATGTAGCACTGATTAAAGGCACCGATGTTGATCAGCCGCGTAATTTGGCGAAGTCAGTGACGGTTGAATAACTGAAGCAGGCAGATTAGCGATAATTGTGGGTGGACAAAATAGTCGTTAACTAGAAAAGTCCGGTTATGCTGTTTAAAAAAGCATACCGGATTTTTTATGGCTAAGTCAAAGCAATCACTGTAAGCGTCCGGCGAACGCACATTGTTAACAAAATTCTGCTGCCACATGCTGCCTTCATTCAATACAATGACCCTGAGTTGAAGCATGGTGAAACGGTATTCTTACAATGAACGGCAACAGCCTCTCGACGCCTGGCAACACAGCGGATTAACTAAACAGCACTATTGTCGGCAGCATGATTTGTACCCGGCCGCCTTTTATTACTGGCTTAACCATCATCACGATGACGCTACCGTGGCTATTCCCGCAGCCTTTATTCCTGTACGCTGGGTCAAGCCCGGAAAGCCAACGCAGAATGTGTTTATTGAACGCTTCAACCGGACAGACCGGACAGAGATACTGGATTTTACCTGTTCAGAACGCTGCATGAGGTGCGAGAAATTGCAGAGAAATGGCTGAGCGAATATAACTGTGAACGTCCGCATGAATCCTTGAACAATCTAACGATGCAGGCGTGCTACATTCTAAAATAGAACACCGTATCGTTTTTTATAAGAAATAGGATAATGACTGTTATAAAATAAATTTTTTGAGGTAATATAATGTTCAGACGGATTAGTAATTCTCATACATTAAGCCAAGCTATCTTGCTAAAAGCAAATAATAAAAATATATCTGATAAAACACTTGATAAAATAGGAAAAAAAATAACCTGTATAAAAAACTCAGTAGAACCGATGGAAAAAAGATTAGGAAAAAATACTATTACGCCATATGATTATGCTTTTGGCATGAATGAGGTATGCACAGCTCTACAAAAAATAAAAAATCATACTGTCTATGAAAAAATTAGTAAGGTACTCGGAGAGCATTCTGTGGAATATGCCCTCTTACATACCACAAAGCTATTAAAGGAAAACACTCAATCTAACATAGTTTCTAACATTTTTGATACTCTAACCTTGCCTGTTATTTGCAAATCAGAAAGCAATAACATTGGTAATAGAATTGTTAATTTTAGTTGCTTGAATTCTCTTTTTACATATGTAAATAAAAGTCGTGATGGAAATTTCAAAGCTATTACAAAAATGGCAAAAAATGATAGCATTAATAGAATGCATTATACATGCATAGACGTATTTAAAAAAGGCAGTAAAATAGATTTAGTTGTTTATGAGTCAGCCTGTTTACAAGGTATTGCATCTGCAGGCCCCGATTATGGGGTTAAGTACCTCAGAAACGTATTAAAAGATCAATTTACCAAAGGAAAGATAAAACCTGAAAACATACGAGTTGGTGTAATTGAAATGGGGATTCAAAATAGCCCTAGTGACTGTGCTATTTTCTCTGTTTCTACAGCAAAAAATTTGTATAAAAATACTGAAACTTCAGAGTTGATGTTCTCTAAATTGAATAATCGAGGGGAAAAGTTCACTCTATTTTATAATTCATCTGCAAAAAATACCATTATCGACCCCAAAAGTGTGAAGCAATGTATTGATTTACATCCATTATTTCT